>SWCD01024263.1_pt1 | contig 10922 bp, 8 predicted proteins | sample 4693011 | NCBI WGS metagenome assembly SWCD01 (sample SAMN10267278, study PRJNA491770) | bioreactor metagenome | isolation source: DHS bioreactor inoculated with marine | place: Japan: Omine Ridge, Nankai Trough | reverse complement strand
GGGTGATGTTCAGCCCTTCGGAAAGGTGGAACTGCACGCGGTTGTAGATATAGAAGGCGTAATCCACCCCCAGGCCCACCGCGAGCACGATCACCGGTAGGGTCGACACCTTCAGACCGATGCCGATCTCCTTCATGAACCAGTACCCAATGAAGGTGGCCACCGTTAGCGGCACACAGCACGCAATTGTGGCGCGCCAGTCGCGATAGGTGGCGATGACCATCAGGATAATCACGAGATAGACGGCGAGGATCATGGGCAGTTCCGCATGTTCCACCGTTTCGTTGGTGGCGGCCGCGACGCCCACGTTGCCCGAAGCCAGGCGGATGTTCACGTTCTCATGCGGATTGGCGGCGCGCCAGTCTTCCACCGCATGGACCACGGTGGAAATGGTCGTCGCCTTACTGTCGGCGATAAAGATCTGCACCGGCAGCAGCGAACAGTTGGCGTTGAGCCACCCCGTCGAGGTTGGAATAGGCGAGGTCGCCTGCACCAGCGCAAAACGGTTTCGTGGCAGGGCCGTCCATTTGAGGTTCCCCTCGTTCCAGCCCGCGTTCGACCGTTTGGCCGCAAACGGCAGGGAAGCAACCGAGATTACGCCGTCCACGTTCTGCATGGCCCACGAGAACTCGTTCAGATAGTTCATGTACTCATAGTCGATACAGGCTTCGGTGGGCGTTTCCACAATCACCGTCAGCAAGTTAAGGCCGATGGAATAGTCCGCCGCGATTTGGCGGCTGTCCACATTGTAGCGCGCTTCGGGCCGCAGTTCGGGCGAGCCGGCATGCAGGTCGCCGATGTGGCGGCCCTGGCTCTGCACCACGGCGTTCACAAAGATAAAGCACCCTGCAATGAAGATCAGAATGGAGATCGGCGGATAAGCTGCGTACCCAAAGACCTTCATTACCTTGCGGCGGAAACCGCGCGCGCGGGTTACCCGGGCCACATAGGCTTCATCGAAACTGAAGTAAGACACCACCAGCGGCAACATGATCAGGTTGGTGAAGATCTTGAACATCACGCCAATGGTCGCCGTGATGGCAAGCTCCCGGATCATGGTGATCGGGATCAACCACAGGGTGATAAAGCCGACAAGGTCGGTGATCAGGGCCATCGAGCCCGGCACCAGCAGCCCACTGAAGGACGCGCGCGCCGCCTGATAGGCGTTCTTGCCGTTTTCAATCTCGCTACTGATCAGGTTGACCTGCTGCACCCCGTGGCTCACCCCGATAGCGAACACAAGGAAGGGCACAAGAATGGCAAGGGGGTCGAGCCCCAGCCCCATCAGGTGAAGCACGCCAAACTGCCAGACCAGCGAGGTGAGCGAACAGAAGAGCGGCACCAACGTCAGCACCACGGATTTGGAATACCAGAACACCAAAAGCGCGGTGATGAAGAAGGCGAGGATGAAAAAGACGATCACGCCGCCCGCGCCGTCGGCGATATCGCCGATGACCTTGGCAAAGCCGATGATGTGAATGTCGATGGGGGCGCGGTGCACGGTGACGTCGAAACTTTGCCCCTCAACAAAGGGGTCTTCCCCTTCGTGGGCCACGACAAACACGCCGACGGGCAAATCGTCCGCGCCATAGGTGACGCCCTGTTGTTCGGCAAGCGCCTGACGACCCCGTTCGTTGAGAACCTGGACACCGCCGGATTGCACCGTGTACCAGCCGTCTTCCAGCTCCATGTCGTCGGAAATATAGATGGGGCTGAAGCTGGCGACGACCGGGCCGTCCGCTCCGCCGCGGCGAATGTCAAAGACCGCGTCCTGCAGCCCGCCTTGCGCGACAACAACCGTAAAGTCCTGATCCGGGAAATCAAGCGCGGGTTCGCAGTCGCCGCTTTGCAGGCCGGCAAACCGGTCAAGCGGCAGTTCCCCGGACAGAATGCTCTGGAAGCGTTGCGGGTGATAAATATAGGCCGTATTGGCGGTGCCGATGCGGCGCGTCATTTGCCGGTCCGCGGCATCAAGACTGACTGTGAAATAGTTGCGGCAGCGGATATCGCGCTCGAGCCGCGCGGCAAGATCAAAGTAATCGAGCGGCTGGCCTTGCGAATCCACTTCCACAAGCTCCGCCACAATCAGTGAAGAGTTGAAATCGTTGGAGACGAGACGGCCCACATAGCCGCCGCGGATCACATTGTTGCGGATCTGATCAAGGTTGCGGGCATTCAGCGTGCCCGGCGTTACGGTGCCGGGGATCACGTCATCGGCGCGAAACCCTTCTTCGGTGATTTCGAAATAACGGGTGTTCGGCGTCCAAAGGGACGTCACCGTGCGGCGGTCAACGCCAGGAAGGAAGAAGACGTCATCGGTCACTTCTTTCAAGCGGGTCATGAAATCCTGGGTAAAGATCCCGCCATCTTCGAGGCTGCGCACATCAACGATGATGCGGTTCGAGCCAAACAGTCGGTCGCGATATTCCTGGAAGGTCTGAATGTACTCGTGGCCCTGGGGCAATTGCTTGTCGAACCCGGCATCAAGACGAAGGAACTGCGCCTGATAGCCCATATAGATCGTTACGATCGCAAAAAACGCCAGAATCGGAACCCGCAGCGCGAAGACTACGTTCTCGAGAAACTTGACCATATTCACTGTCCGTCCTTGTACGGAGCGTTGACGCCGCTCCCGTAGACCTCCCCGTAAGCGCGCAAGGCCATCGCCTGCTGCGCTAACGAAACTCCAAACACTTTAAGGAAATGCACCCATCCGACGGGGCCAGCGGCGACAGCTGCCGCGCGTTCCCCACATCGATGCCTCCCCTTTGGGCCGCAATTTGGCCCCTCAGCCGCCTTGCCACTCCACCGGAATCCTCTGCCGGACCCGCCGTTCGGAGTGATAATCTGTCAGAACCACCACTCCCGCAACATGAAAACCGGACCCTTGGACACACCTAAGGCCCGGTAACCAGCTCGTTCCGGCCCCTTGAGCTTAACTGTCTTCACGCTGCAATCTAGTAGAATTATTGCGATTTTAGCCATTAACCTAACCGCCGTGCCTTAATGATCGCATAAGACTGCACGATTGTTGCGTCGAATGGTCCCAGCCCCCGGGCCTGGAAATTGATCACAAAATTGACGCCTGCGTCATTTTTCTCTTGTGGGCGGGTCCGCTGCCCCTATATCCTCTCATGGAATAAAGCTGACGCTGCCGTCAGGATCGACGAGCGGTGCACCCCGGGGTTTCCCCATCTGTCGAGGAGAAAAAAATGGTCCGCCAAATCACCAAAGACGAAATGTATGACGCCGTCGCGCCCGACGACTTTGCCTCCATGATCGAGGTGGACCGTTACGCCGGCCGCGCCACCGCGTTCGACAAGATCATTTCCGCGACCCACGACCACTTCTGGGACCCGCTGGACAAGAAATACATCGACTTCGACGAAGGCTTCGACATTGAGAACGAAGCCCTCATCCCCGAAGACTTTGTCCCGGCCCTGCAAACCAAGCTTGTGGACGAGCACCTGAAGGGCAAAGAGCGCATCCGCTTCATCAATGAAGTGGCGCGTTGGCAGCTTTCGGCCATCCTTCACGGCGAAGCCGGCGCATTGGCGCTGTCCGCCTCGCTCTGCCACATCCTTCGCGACCAGGGTGCCCAGGAATACGCCGCCAACCAGGCGCGCGAAGAAGCCCGTCATGTCACGGCCTTTTCGAAATACATTGAATCGCGCTGGGGCGCCCCGCTGCCCTGCGGCCCGACGTTGCAGAACCTGCTGACCGAAATGGTCAATGCGCCGGAAGTCTACAAAAAGATCGTGGGCATGCAGATGCTGGTCGAAGGGCTCGCCATGGGCGCGTTTGCGACCTTCTTCAAAGAATCAAATGACCCGGTGATGAAGCACCTGATGCAGCTCGTCATGACGGACGAAGCGTTCCACCACAAGTTCGGCAAAATCTGGGCCGACCGCACGGTGCCGCATCTTTCCGAAGAAGAGCACAACATCGTGGAAGATTGGGCGGCGGAATGTTTCCAAACGCTTCTGTTCAACCTGGTGAACCCCGAGCAGATGAAAGACCTTTACGCCGACTTCGGCCTTGATTGGGAAGAAGTGATGGCCGCGTTCCTGGAAGCCGCCACGGACGACGAACGCCGCGAGCGCATGCAGGAATCGACCGACATTTTCCGTGTGCTGATCAAGACACTGCTCAACGCGGGCATCATCACGGACCGCACCAAGGACGTCTATGCGACTTACGTGAACATGGACGAGCTGCGCCAAGAAGGTGACGAGATGGTGGGTGACGCCATTGCTGAAGAAGGCATCGGCTTCCTGCAAAAAGTGAATTTCGGCAAGGACGAAGGCTACGACCTGAAGGCCCACGCCTCCGCCGCCGAATAAGCGGAACGTTTGTAAGAGGGCTTGCCCCTCGACGCGTTAGAAGAATGAAACCCCCGCCGGGTCAGCCCCGCGCGGGGGTTTTGTTATGAGGAAGGTACAGGATTCTAATCCTCTTTGCCGCGCGGGGCTGAGCCGGTACGCTCCTTCCATGGCGATCAAGTTCATCAATACGGGCGAGCCCGAGCTTACGGAAGAAGACGAAAGCCGTACGGCGGAAATCACCCGCGGGGTGCGGCGGCTGTTTCTCGATCTCGGCTTTGCGCCCTTGTGCGAGCTGACGCTCATTACCGGGCGCCGGGTGGATGTGGCGGGGTTGAACAAAAAAGGCGAGCTGATTGTCGCGGAGGTGAAATCCTCCATCCCCGATTTCAGGTCGGATCAGAAGTGGACGGAGTATCTCGACCATTGCGACCGCTTTTTCTTTGCGGTCAATCGCGATTTTCCCACTGAGCTGATCCCCGCCGATGTCGGCCTTATCATCGCTGATGGATACGGCGGCACCATTGTGCGGGAAAGCCCGACGCTGAAGCTCGCGCCCGCGCGGCGCAAGAACCTGACGCTCAAATTCGCCCGCGTCGCCGCGGAGCGCCTGACCGGGTTCCTGGATGAAAGCTGACGGCCCCGCTCAGGCCGTCATCCCGGACGGCACATGAGCCCAAAGGCGAACAGCCTTTGGTGCGCGAATGTCCGATCCGGGATCTTGTAGTTGATTCGAAGTTCGAGATTCCGGGCTCGGCGTACCGCCGCCCCGGAATGACGGATATACCTAGCGCGGCGCGCGTTTTGCCAGAATGCGCTGGAGCGTGCGGCGGTGCATGTTGAGCCGGCGCGCGGTCTCAGACACGTTCTTGCCGCAGAGCTCATAAACCCGCTGGATATGTTCCCAGCGCACGCGGTCCGCCGACATGGGATTTTCCGGCGGGGGCGGCAGTTCGCCGGTTGTTGAAAGCAGCGCGCGTTCCACATCGTCCGCATCGGCGGGTTTGGCGAGATAATCAATGGCGCCGCGTTTTACCGCCGCTACCGCCGTGGTGATGTTGCCATAACCCGTGAGCACGATGACGCGCGCATCCTCGCGCTTGTCCTGAATGCGTTGCACGACGTCGAGGCCGTTGCCGTCTTCAAGGCGCAGGTCCACCACCGCAAAGGCGGGCACCGCGCGATTGATCTCGGCCTTGGCTTCCGCCACCGATTCCGCCAACACCACGTCAAAGCCACGCCCTTCCATGGCGCGGCCCAGCCGCGTCCTGAACGGGGCGTCGTCATCGACGATAAGAAGGCTCCGGTCCTCGAGGGCTTCGAGGTCGATGAGCTCTTCGGACATCAGGGTTCTCCGCACATTCCTCGGGTTTTCTTGGCGCGGCGGCTCGCGCTACCGCACCCCACAGAGATATAAGACGTGGGCAGGTTTTTCCAGTCTTTTGAGGGCCTTAATCGCCCGCCTCTTCACCATGTTCAGCATATGGCGGCAGAGCTTCGATCCGCCCTCGCGGCCAGGACACTTCCACCTCCGCCCCACCCCGGGTGGGATTGTGCGCATGGACTTTCGCGCCGGTGCGTTCGAGCAGCGTTTTGGCGATGAAAAATCCAAGCCCCAGCCCCACCGCATCGCCGGGCTCGGCCTCCACATCATCTTGCCGCCGGGTGGAAACGTAAGGTTCCCCCAATTGCGCCAGCACTTCCGCCGCAATGCCCGGGCCGTCGTCGCGAATGCGGAGTACCAGCGCCTCGCGGGTCCACGATGCCGTGATCTGTACCTTGGTGCGGGCGAAATCGACGGCGTTTTCAACAAGGTTATGAAGGCTGTGAATGATTTCTGGCTGACGGCGGATAACGGGTTCGTCCTGATCATCCGGCCCCGTGGGCGGGGTCAGCGTGATTTCCACCTCGACCCCGAAGCCCAGATTGGGGGCGGCAATCTCATCGAGCAGCGCGCCAAGGGTCGTCTGCGTGAAATGATCGTCATTGTCATCGGGTTGGCGCGACAGGCGCGTCAGAATCTCGCGGCAGCGCGCGGCCTGGCTCCCGAGTAGGGCGGCATCTTCGGCAAGGGGGCTGTCCGGCCCGATTTCCCGTTCAAGCTCTTTGGCGACCAGCGCGATGGTGGCGAGCGGCGTGCCAAGCTCATGCGCGGCGGCGGCGGCGAGCCCCCCAAGCGAGGCAAGGTGATGTTCGCGCGCCAGCGCCGCGCGCGTTGCCTCGAGCGCCATGGACATGCGTTCGGCCTCCGATGAAATGCGCCAGGCATAGATGGCGGTGAACCCAAGCCCCAGAACCAACGCGACCCAGGTCCCGACGACATAAAGCGCAGGCACTTCCAGCGGCGGCGCGTTGTGCCAGGGCAGCGGCAGGTGCACGAAGGCCAGCACCGTCACGCAGACAAAGGCAAAGGCCCCGAGCGCCGCAGTGGACCTGAGATCAAGGCTCGCACCCGAGATCGCCACCGGCGCGAGGAACAAAATCGCGAAAGGGTTCTCAAGACCCCCTGTCAGCAACAGCAGGGCAAAGAGCTGGGCAATGTCGAACCCGAGATAAAGCGCCGCTTCGCGATTGGACAGACGCTTGGCAAAGGGAAAGCGCACGGAGACGACCAGGTTCAACGCCGCGCTCGCGCTGACGACAACAAGGCAATAGACAAGAGGCAGCTCGAACCCGGCGATGAAATGAATGCCCAGCACCGCCGCCGTCTGACCTGCCACCGCAAGCCAGCGCAAGAGGATGAGGGTACGCAGGCGCACACGTCCCGACGCGAAGGAAAAACGCGACAGGGGCTCTTGCGCCTTTGGGGTGTCCATTTCGCTCATGCGGCCTATATTGTCGCGTGATCCCACAAATGGCGAGTGCATCTCGCATCCAATTAAGGCACGGCGCCCCCATGAACATCGCAAAAGCGGAAAAATTCGACGCGGTTTGCGTTTCGGGCCTGACCAAGGTCTTTGGCGCCGTCGCGGCGGTGGACGGGATCAGCTTTACCGTGCCCGCAGGTTCGACCACCGCATTGCTGGGCGGCAACGGCGCGGGCAAGACCACCACCATTTCCATGTTGCTGGGGCTGATCAAACCCACCGCGGGGGACATCCAGATCCTGGGCGTCGATATGCGCCGCGCGCGGCACAAGGCCCTCGCCCGCATGAATTTCGAAAGCCCTTATGTGGACCTGCCCAAACGCCTGACCGTGCGCGAGAACCTGCGCGTCTATGGCCGGCTCTATAGTGTGCGGAACCTGCGCGGCCGGATTGACGAACTTGCCGAGGAACTGGCGCTGAGAGAATTTCTCGATCGCCCGGCGGGCACCCTGTCGGCGGGGCAGAAAACCCGCGTCGGCCTTGCCAAGGCCTTCATCAACAAGCCTGAACTTCTGCTCCTGGATGAACCCACCGCCTCCCTTGATCCCGATACGGCGGATTGGGTGCGGCAGCATTTTTCCAATTACCAGAAACAGTCAGGCGCGACGATCCTGCTTGCCTCGCACAACATGACCGAGGTCGAACGGCTCGCCGATAACGTCATCATGATGAACAAGGGACGCATCGTCGATCAGGGCAGCCCCCGTGATCTCATCTCCCGCTACGGGCGCGAGAACATGGAAGAGGTCTTTATCGACATCGCGCGCAATCGCCGCGCGCCCAGCCGCGAGGAAGACGGCGCGGCGGTGGATGAGCTGCTGACCGTGTCGCCTGCGCGCAAGGAGCCGCAGACATGAGCATGAATGACCGCACGCCCCGCGCCTCCACGCTATTTTCCTTCGCGCGCATCGGGGCGATGATCCAGCGCTATGTCTTTTTGATCCGCTCGAGCTGGCCACGCATGGTCTCCATGTTCTATTGGCCCACGCTGCAGATTCTGATCTGGGGCTTTATCCAGTCTTTTCTCGTGCAGCACTCGAGCTTTTTCGCCAACGCCGTGGGCGTGCTGATCGGCGCCGTTCTTTTGTGGGATGTGATGTTCCGCGGGCAGCTCGGCTTTTCCCTGTCGTTCTTTGAAGAGATCTGGTCGCGCAACATGGGGCACTTGCTGGTGAGCCCCCTGCGGCTTTCGGAGTTCATCATCGCGCTGATGGTGATGAGCACCCTTCGCACGCTGATCGCCGTCATCCCCGCCGCCATCATCGCCTATCTGATCTTCGATTTCTCGATCCTCAGCCTGGGCGTAACGCTGGGGGCATTCCTGTTCTCGCTTCTGATGTTTGGCTGGGCCGTGGGGCTGATCGTGTCGGGTCTCGCGCTGCGTTATGGGCAAAGCGCCGAAGAGCTTGCCTGGGCACTTTTGTTCCTGCTCGCACCCATTGCGGCGGTCTATTACCCCGTTTCGATCCTGCCGGGGTGGCTCGAACCGATCGCCTATTCTTTCCCCCTCGCCCATATCTTTGAGGGACTGCGCGCCATCATCATCGACGGGCAAGTGCGGCTTGATCACCTGGCCTGGGCCTTCGGCCTCAACGCGGTTTACATCGCGGTGGGCGTGGGTGTGTTTCTCTATTTCTTTGAACAGGCGCGCGAGCGGGGCATGCTGCTCCAGCTCGGCGAATAGAAATTAGTAGGCGCCTGCGTCGCGTAGCACCTGCGCCACCTGGCGATGACGATTCTGTTCGGCAATCTCCAATGCCGTCGCGCCCGATAGATCGGTGACTTCCAGATCCGCGACCCCCTCGATCAGGGCTTCGACCACCGCCGCGTGGCCATTGCGTGCGGCCTTGATCAACGCCGGCTCGCCGCCGGAACCTGTTTCATCAGGGTCGGCACCATATTCCAGAAGGGCGCGCACGATGGCGGCATCGCCGAGTTCCGCCGCAACGGTCAGCGCCGTTGCGTCCGTCCGGCGGTTTTCATTGTCGAGGCGCGCACCCGCTTCGGCGAGAATACGAATGGCATCGAGGTTCCGGCTTTCCGCCGCCACCACGATGGCGGGCGAGCCCGACCCGGAGCGATCGTTTACATTGCCGTCGGAAATGAGCGCGCCTTCGAGCGCCACATCGTCGCCACTGCGAATGGCCTTGATTAGGTCGCTGTCCCAAGCCGTTTCATCGAAAATGCCTTGGGCGCTTGCCGGGGCGGCGATACTCGCCAGCAAAATCATCACGCCACCGAGCACGGCGGCGATCCCTTTGAAATGCATATGTTCGATCCCCATGGGGTTGGCTCCTTGCCTAAAACGCGCGATGTGAGCCCTGCCTTCGCTCTAATTACTAGGCCTTGGGGCGGATTGCCAGTGAGAACCCTGTGAGGCCCCGCGATCAGCCCTTTTCCGCCAGATTTACGGCGGCAAGTTGACCATGCGTCAAAATGAATTCTTGCGCCGCCGCCCTCAATATCCGATGTGAGGCGCCATGGTAAACACACCCGCCCCCAAGAAAGACACCGCCGACAGCCCGCTTGAGCTGCGCTGGATTCCAATCCTCGCTGGCGCCTTCGCGGTGCTTGTTGCCATCGGTGCGCTCTATGCCGTGACGGCGGAACGGGGGGAGGCGCCTGGGTCCCGCGCCGAAGCCTTCGCGGGCCTGGGCGGAGATTTCACCCTGACGGGCAATTCCGGCTCGCCGGTCAACCTGTCCGATTTCGAAGGCAAAGTGGTGCTGCTCTATTTCGGCTACACCTATTGCCCTGATGTGTGCCCCATTCACCTGACCCTGATCTCCGCTGCCCTCGACCGGCTGGGCGGGCGGGCGAGCCAGTTCCAGCCGCTCTTTGTCTCTGTTGACCCGGGCCGCGACACTCCCGAGGCGATGGACGTCTATGTCAGTCATTTCGATGCCCATCTGATCGGCCTCACCGGCAGCGAGGATGAGATCGAAACCGTGACGGATGAATATGCCGTCGCGCGGCAAATCGTGGGCGACCCCGCCTCCGACAATTACACGGTGAACCATTCCTCGGTCATCTATGTCATCGGCCGCGAGGGGCAGGTCATCGACCTGCTGAACGCCGACGCAGGGCCCGAAGAATTGGCCGAGCAGCTTCGGCGCTACCTCTAGTCCCCCCAAGTAGGGCCAGATAGGCCATACCCTGAGTCTTCTGCCCGAAGAATCTGCGGTTAACTGCGGCAAAAATGCGGGCTTTTCCTTTCGCTGCGGTGCGGTATGCTGATCGTCCGGGACGATTCGAGGGGGGTCGTACCGCCTGAGCCCGAAACCACGGGCGCAGAAAAAAGGGCGAACGAAGTCATGTTGTATCATGCGTATGAGTTGACCCACGCGGCCATCGCGCCGTGGCGTGCCGCGGCGGGCGCCGTAAAGGCGACCCTGTCGAGCCCTCTCAATCCGTGGGCCTATACAGGCTTTGGCAAATCCATGGTTGCCGCCGCCGATGTGTTCGAGACCACCACCCGCCGGTATGGCAAGCCGGAATTCGGCCTGAACGAGACGCACGTCGACGGCGAGCCCGTGCCCATCGCCGAACGCCGCATCTGGCGCGACACCTTTTGCAGCCTTTTGCATTTTGAAAAACAATGGCCCGAAGAGGCCGTGGACCAGACCAAGGTCCTGATCGTCGCGCCCCTGTCGGGGCATTATGCGACGCTGCTGCGCGGCACGGTCGAGGCCATGCTCGAAGGCCACGACGTCTATATCACCGATTGGGAAGA
>SWCD01012348.1_pt1 | contig 10922 bp, 9 predicted proteins | sample 4693011 | NCBI WGS metagenome assembly SWCD01 (sample SAMN10267278, study PRJNA491770) | bioreactor metagenome | isolation source: DHS bioreactor inoculated with marine | place: Japan: Omine Ridge, Nankai Trough | reverse complement strand
GGAGTTAACAAGCGGCATCACCAACAACTCGCCGAGACGCGCCGGCCGGTCCCAAACATCTCCCGTCGAGGCACCGGAATCGTTCCCGGCCAGGTGTCACCGAAACGCCAGGTGTCACCGGAACAACGAGTAACGGCAGATGCACCAGAGAGCTGCGATGCCATCGCGCCAACCTATTTTTTTACCTTCCACATAGGAACGGCGAGCATAGCGAATCGGTCGTTCATAGAAACGCACACCACGCTTCTTCACGAGCTTGAAGGTCAATTCGATTTCGATTCCAAACCGTTTCTCGCGCAAGGTGGGCACGATGTCCTTAATGAGTTCACGAGGGAACATTTTGTAACACGTCTCGACATCGGTGAACTTATAGCCCGAAGCCAGCGTGGCAAAGAAGGTGATCAGCTGATTAGCGCCCTGGTGCCAGAGCGGCGAGACAGGTCGATCATTGTGAATAAAGCGACTGCCATACACCACATCCGCCTGATCTTCTAAGATCGGTTGCAGCAACAGGCGGTAATCGCGCGGATCATATTCCATATCGGCGTCCTGGATCACGATCACGTCACCCGTGGCCGCCGCCAGCCCCGACTTCAAAGCAGCACCTTTGCCAAGGTTCTTCTCATGGTAGATCACCTTGCAGTCGGGTGCTTCTTCATACTGTTTCAACACCGCGCGCGTGCCGTCGGTGCTGCCATCATCCACCAAAACCAATTCCAACGGCAAACCTGTCTTCCGCACGCAATCGACAACTTGCTCGACGGTCTGCGCTTCATTGAACACCGGAACGATCACGCTCAACTGAAAACCGCTCGGCAAGCGATAGACACCCAATTGCCGACAGACATCTTCTCCCAGCAGCGCATGAAGCAATTCGGTACGGCGCGGACTGATCGCTCGTTGATCTTCACATGCCATTTGCTCCAACAGAGATTGCAGCAGCTCGCCTGCCGTTTCTTCGCTCTGTGAGAGCGACCGGTTATGGTTGTCAGCGTTGTTGTCCACGATATCGTTAGTGCCTCAAGGTACCGAAGAAAAAATTGGTCATCGCGAGTTGCCACAGTTTACGATACGAAAACTTTTTTCGCGCGACCCAAACACAAAAGCGCATTTTTCAGCTGGCTGGCTTGACAGCGCCGATAATACTTGGACTGCTCAACGCGCATTCGCCGTATGAGAAACACTCTCCTAGTCTAATCGGAAATCGAGCAAGTGGCGCATATATGCAAAAACACCTATAAACACAGTCCCGTTCATATTACGGAGCGCCGCGAGTCAGCACCACGCAACACACTTTCATGTGCAATGTCAAGTACGGAAGCCCCCTGAATTCAGAGACTATTTGAGCAAAAAAAAAAAAAAAAAAAAAAAAAAAAAAAAAAAAAAAAAACTAAATTGCAGTTGCTCAAACAAAGTTATCGGTACAGTTCACAATCATCGATTTTCAACAAACTGAAAAACTCACCGTTAGGTTGCTTGACATTCTCTTTTGACTCGGCACAATGTGACATTTATAAGCTTGAAGTAAGCAAGAATTCGTCAGCCCTCTTTTGCCACACACGGTGGCGAAGTTCGACAACCTTCCGTTGCGGTTTGGTTGTATTAATAGACACTCGACTCTATCATCACCCGTGATGTGTACGACGCTCGAGTTGCTGGGACTTGATGAATTGCCTGCTTTGAGTGCACTCAATCCGATAGTGCATTATTCGCATCGGTATTTTGCTCTGGCAGCATGGGAAATCATATTTGGGGGGCGGCGATTGATCGGAGCGACTGTCGGCGGCCTTGGTCGCGGTTCGGAGGTCCCCTCCTATTTATGTCCATAGCATTCAGCGCATGGACTGCGTAACTGATGCATTCGGCGGCAAGGGACAGTTGGATCAAGTTCCCTTGTCGCCATTTTTTTGCGCCCTGTTTTGTAGACGCTGCCTGATAGATGCTGTGGAACGGATGGCGACAAAATTGTCTCCTTTCGCGGCCTCATGCACTGGCGATGAGGTGCCAGTGGGGTAGCCAGTGCCACCGCCCGTACGACAGACATTCCTGTCCGTCGCAATGGCAAAATTCTTTAAACGCCTGGAATGACCGATGGCAGATTGTCTGATTGGTCTTGGCTCGAATGTTGGCAATCGAGTCACACTGCTTGACCAAGCGATCGACCAGATTTGCGGGTGCCCGCAGAATACCTTGCGCGGCGTCAGCCGGTACCACGAAATGCCACCCATTGGCGGACCGGCCGGTCAGGGTCCGTTTCTCAATGCTGCGATTCGCATCACCACCGAATTGTCCCCCGAGCAACTGCTAGCGCAGCTGCGAGTGGTGGAACGGGACTTGGGCCGCAAGCGGCTGGAGCGCTGGGGACCGCGTTCCATTGATATCGATGTGCTGCTATACGACTTGCTGATCATGGCCACCGTGCAATTGGAGCTCCCACACCCACGCATGGCAGTGCGGCGTTTTGTCCTGGAGCCAGCATGCGAAGTCGGCGCAGACATGCTCCACGCTCCTACCGGTTGGACATTGCAACAGCTGCTTGCTCGACTCGACGAACCGCCATGCTACGTCGCTGTTTGCTGCGCCGATCAACGCCCCAGCACAGCTCTAGTGGCTGCCGCGACCGAGCGACTCGGTGCCAGGCGGCTCTCTGTCGACTTGGAATCAGCTGGCCCCACGACAGCGGAAACACCCCCGGCGGCCTTGCGACAGGCCCTCGAGCTGGTTACTCGACAGAGCGACCTGCTGGAGTCGGTCAAGGCGAATCGTGTGCAGCAAGGCCTGCTGCTCAGCGACTTCTGGCTAAATCAATCGCTGGCATTAGCCCGCACGTGGCCCTTCGGGTCTGCTCGCGAGCAACTGGAGCAAGCCTGCCGAGTCGCCATCGCGCGGGCGCCTCAGCCACGGTTTATCCTGCATTTGGACGTGGCCCCGTCGCTCACACAAGCACAGCCCGACCGTCCGCCTGAAAGCCACACACCACCGCAACCCGCCTCCACCTCACTCGCCTCAGAGCTGCTCCGGCAAGTGGCCGTTGCCGGGCAGGGACCGGTGCTCCGCGTTGCGGCAGGCGATCTGGACCTGGCCCTGGTGGAGCTGCGAGCTGGCGTAGACGCGATGCGCTGAATAGCGGAAAATCGAAGCCAGTCCCTGGGAGATAAACAGCGGTGCAGGGGGAAAGCGGCCAGGAAATAGAGCACCACAATACCGATCTGACGCTGCCGAACCCTTTCTGATTGAAAAAATCAGGTGGTCGGGCAGATAGGTTTTGCTGACAGACCGATGTTTTTTGATCTACCGAACGCTCCCGCTGTGGTCACAACACGGCAGGCTGTGCCAGCAATACACGATCCTAAGACCACTAGCGAGGGATCCTGGGGATCCCAACAATGACAAACCGTTGCCAAAACGCGCGCACGCTGCTTGCCCACAGTAGTATGCGTGCCCACGATAGCCTGAGACGCGAGTAGATTGAGACTCGAAACCTCAAGATGAACAACACACCATAAGATGAACAACACACCATCCCCTAACGCGCATGTGCCACACGTGGTCTCGGATCGAGCTGAATTGCGCCAAGTGCTCCAAGCCGCTCGCCAATCCGGCCAGTCGATCGGCCTGGTTCCGACCATGGGCGCCCTGCACGAAGGACACTTGAGCCTGGTGCGCCGCAGCGTCGCCGAGTGCGACATCACGGTCGTGACGATCTTTGTGAATCCTACTCAGTTCGGACCGCAGGAAGATTTTTCGCGCTATCCACGCACAATGGACCATGACCTGCAACTGCTGAGAGAAGCACGAGCTGACCTGGTGTTCGCGCCGGTCGCTGAGGCCATTTATCCTGAGGGGTTTTCGACATACGTCGAACCGCCCAACGTGGCGCACCCACTCGATGGACAAAGCCGTCCTGGGCATTTCCGCGGTGTGGTCACTGTGGTATTGAAACTGTTCCATCTGGTGGATGCCGACGTCGCCTACTTCGGCCAGAAGGACTTTCAGCAATCACGCGTCATCGAAGAGATGGTGCGCGACCTCGACCTGCCACTACGGATCGAAGTCTGCCCCATCATTCGCGAAGCTGACGGGCTGGCCATGAGTTCGCGTAACCGGTACCTCAGCCCGCAAGAACGAGAACGTTCCCTCAGTCTCTACCGAGCGTTGCAACGCGCCTCAACTTTGGCTGGCCAAGGGGAACGTTGTGGCCGCACGTTGTGCGACGAGATGCATGCCACATTACTGGCGGGCGGCATCACCAACATCGACTACGCCACACTGGTTGACTCGCGGACCTTGCAGCCGGCCGACCAGGTAACGGACGATACGTTCGCGCTGATCGCCGCATACGTCGGGACCACGCGCTTGATCGACAACTGCCGTATAGACCGTAAACCCCTTACACCGTAACACCCAGACTCCGGACAACACTGTGCGATCCACGTTAGACTATATCCCCCACGCTGACCGTTTCTTCGAGATACCCGTGTTTGGAATCGGCTGGCTGCTGGCTCTGCTGATCGTTGTCGGCTTGGTGCTGATCACCGTGCGTGTGCGGAAATATGGCTGGACGCGTGAAGCGTTAAGTGAGTTACCATTGCTCCTGATACTGGGCGCCATAGTTGTGTGGGGCGCACCACTGGTGGAAGAGCGCACGGCGACCGGAGAAGCGGTGGGCATTCCGATTCGCGGCTACGGCGTGCTGATGCTGTGTGGAATTATCTCAGGTGTATTGTTGCTGGTACACTCAGCGCGGCGTCTGAAGTTAGACCCCGATCTCATGCTATCGCTCACCTTCTGGATGGTGGTAACCGGTTTCGCCGGTGCGCGCATCTTTTACGTCATTGAATATTGGGAGCAGTTCTCGGCTCCCACTTGGGGCGCCACGCTTGGCAATATCGCGAAACTCACTGACGGCGGGCTGGTGGTGTATGGGAGCTTCATTGGTGCCTCGATCACCATGCTGCTATTCGTGCGGCACCACAAGCTTCCCGTACTGGCGATTGCGGATCTGCTCGGCCCCAGCTTGATGGTCGGACTGGCATTTGGCCGCATCGGCTGTCTCTTGAACGGATGCTGCTGGGGAGGACTGTGTGACCAGAGCAATTTGGGAGTCACGTTTCCGCAAGGGAGCCCACCTTTTATAGACCAGATCAAAGACGGTTCCCTGTTAGACATGCAAATCGAACAGCACGCCGACGGTACCTATACCGTGAAGCAGGTGCAACCAGCAGGAAGAGGGGACCGCGCAGGCCTGAAAGCCGGCGACACCATTCAGCAAATCCTGCTGCCCGACGAGTTCGCTTTCAACCGCATGCGACACGGAGAAGAAGTGAATGATGCGCTGTTGTCGCTCACGCTCAAGGACGGGCGCCGCATGAGTTGGGAGTTTGGTCAACTGGCGCCGCGTTCCGCACCAGTCTATCCGACCCAGATCTTCAGCGCGATTAACGCGGCCCTTATTTTAGCGTTTCTCTGGTCATACTATCCCTTTCGGCGACGTGATGGCGAAGTCGCAGCGCTGCTGGTATCGATCTATCCGGTGACCCGCATCTTGTTGGAAATGATCCGCACGGATGAATCGGGATTATTTGCAGTCAGCTTCAAAATGACGATCTCGCAGACCGTCAGCGCGATGCTGCTGCTGAGCGTCATCGCCCTCTGGATCTATGTCCTCTCGCGACCTAAGGGAGTGTGGAGGGGGGGAGGGTGTGAAGGGGTGTGAAGGGGTGTGAAGGGGTGTGAAGGGGTGTGTGGGTGAGGGGGTGTGGGGGTGTAGTGTCAAAACCCCACCTGATGGGTACTTATCATGGCGGTCTCTGGCGGGCAAAATGGCAGTGAGAGGTTAAACTTTCGGCAAAACCGGCCCGTAGATAGACCCGTGTGACACCGGCAGCGGTAAGCCGCAGGATGAGACCACAAGTCGGGGGGGGCCGTTACGCCGAATTCCCTTGATCGGCGGAACTTCTTGAGCCGGAACAGCGTCGGACTTATTGGAGCGACTGTGAGCGACGACGCCCAGTTGATTGACGAAACACTGGCGGGCGACCGTACGGCATTTGGGCAATTGGTTCACAAATATCAGGGCCGATTGTTCAATACCTTGCTGCACGTGGTCGGTTCCCGCGAGGAGGCTGAGGATGTGTGCCAGGAGGCATTCGTCCAGGCTTTTGTCAAGTTGGAGACGTTCGGCGGCCGAAGCGCTTTTTACACTTGGTTGTATCGCATTGCCTTCAATCTGTCGGTCAGTCGGCGGCGCCGCAAGCGAGCTGAAGTATCGATAGACCAACACCGCGAACGGACTGGCGACGAGCCTCTGGACGGCGGAGAGGGGCCTACCGATCAGCTGCTGCGTGAGGAGCAGATGCGACAGGTGCGGGGCGCCATCGATCAGCTCAGTGACGAGTACCGAGCGATTCTGGTATTGCGTGAAATGGAAGGGTGTTGCTACGAGACAATCTCAGAAATCTTGAATTTGCCACTAGGAACCGTTCGCAGCCGACTACATCGCGCTCGGCTCCAACTCCGTGGTCAGTTGCAGGATATTCTGCAGGAAAACTTGGCTGACTGAAATCCGCCCAATGGGCTGGTACCACGTGACGTGAGAGCTGGAAGAGGCCCCCGTGGCCGGCCCTGCAGACAAACGAAATGATAATCATAAGCAAGGAATCCACCAGCGAGTGACAGCCTGTTTGAAACACTGCGTACGAAACAGCGCGTTCGAATGGCAACTATTGGGAATTGCCCTGGTGTGAACTGATACTGGTGCTGTAATGACATCCCCCTTCTCCGAAGAACTGATTAGTGCCTACCTGGACGGTGAGTTAACCGCTCAGGAAAAAGCGCATGTTGAAAAACAGTTGCGCGAAGACGCTGGGCTGCGGAGGATGTGTGACGAGTTGCGTGTGCTCCGCGTGACGCTGCAGTCGATTCCGGCGGAAGATCTGTCGCAAGACCTTGCCGAACGTGTGTTACGGCAAGCAGAGCGGCGCATGCTGTTGGGCGAAGAGGAAGCAGCTGAAGCAGAACCAACCTCAGACGGGACCGTCCCTGCTCCCGCGGCTCCCTCCCAAACAGTATCGCCCCTTGCAGTCGCGATTCCAATGCGACGCAACTGGCGATTCATCGCCGGTTGTGTTGCCACGGCGGCGGCCTTGTTCCTGACAGTCCTATTTCTGCTCGAACCAGCACAGTTCGCTGCGAGAACGGACACGGTTGCACAGAGTCCCAGCGCAAGCAGTACTGAGGCCTCTTTGGACCAAGAGCGCGACGAACAATCATTGGCATTGGCCAGCGAGATCGCCCACGATGCTCCCAGCCTGCCGGGCCAAGCCTTGACCGAAGAAAGTGAGTCCGTCCAAGACAACGCGATGCTGCCAGAGGGATCGCCAGAACTCGGATTATCCCGTGACGCTCCACGCGACGCTTTCTTTGATGGAGTCCTCCTCCGCAAACAGAAGCGAGCTACTGGGTCAGCCATACCTGGGTCAGCCATACCTGGGTCAGCCATACCTGGGCCCACCATACCTGGGACCGTGAACGCTGAACCGAACCCAATGGAGGCGGCCTACGGTACAACGGCGCAGGGCGCAGAATCGTTTGCGGCTGGCAGTTCGAGCAACGCCGGTGCCACTGCGAGCCGTTCGGCGCGCTCACAATTAAAGAGTCGTCCATCCGGCGGAGGTGCGGCACCCGGTAGTGGTCCCGCAAATATCGGCGCGATGGGCGGTAGAGCTGGAAGCGACAGTGCCGGCAGCGGCATGCATTCTGCCGCAGGAAGTAGCTCTCCGGCGGGAATGGGAGGCATGCGGGGCGGCAGCGGAGCGGCGCTCGGGAAACAGCGAAGCGACACGGACCCAAGTCAACCCATGAGCTCGGCTGCCGCTGCCTACAGAGAATCGCAGCAACCTGGAAAATCGCCACTACCATCCGCTCCAGCAGCGCGAGGCCTGGTAGCGCAAGATGACGCGGCGCGCACAACAGTGGCACAACAGCTTGTCCAGCAATTAGACACGGAGCAGAGTCTCTTGGTCCAAGTCACTTTGCCGCGCGATCTGGAAACACGGTTTCGAGAAGCGGCTCTTTCCCCAGACGAAACCCACCAACGACTCAGCGCAGCTGCCTGGGAACTGCTCGACGCAGAGATCCTCCCCACAGTCGAGCTGAAAGCAGCGTCACCACGTGGCGAGCAACAGCTGCGACAAGAAGTGAATCCCGGCATTGAGAATGTGATCCTGGTTAATGGCGAGCGTGGCGATGTGCGAAGATTGGTGCAACGGCTCGTCGGTCGGTCGGATATCCAAGTTCACAATTCACCGATGACAACCGGGCAGTCGCCTTACGACCCAGAAACCAAGCAGCCGGGCGCAAGTGACTCAAGCAGTGCTCCGAATCCAGAAGAAGAGGGTTCCGAAGAGAGCCCCTTGGCCGAAGGTTCCTTAGGCGGCAGAGGTCCGGCGCATGGACAGAGCGACTCCGCAAGCCAACCGATGGGCCCACCTCCGGCGACCAACATGCGCCGCCGAGCGACGGATGACCGCACGAGTGATATCGCAGCCACTCCAACCGCGCCCGGAACCGCAACCGGAGAGAACGGCCAACCGGACGCTGACAAGGTGGCTAAATCGGGCGTAGGTGAGAAGCAATTTCTGAAAGATAAAACCGCCTTGCCACCAGTGGCAGCGGACTCCAGCGAGCCCGCCACTGCTCCGGCAGGAGAAATGGGCCCCGTCACAACTCAACCTCGAGCGGTCGTCTACTTTCTGTTTCGCTTCAAGAACGGGTCCACGGCACTCGCCACGCCAGAGACCGCCGACGCGGCTCAAGCACCGGGCCAAGACAAGTAAGGGGCGAAGGAAGCGGCCGGCCGACGCCCCCTGTATCCTGCTTCCCAGAGAGTGCCTTTCTGCTTTAAGCTCCATTCGATCCGAGAAGCGAATTCTCACCGAATCACTGATCCAGCACGACAGCCCTCGAACCGTGCGTCAATAGCAGGAGTTCTTTTCCTGCGTCTCCGTACCTCTTGGAGACCAGAACGAAAGCGAGCTAGCGTGTATGCTGTGCTTCTGCTGCATGCGTTTTTGGCAACGATGAGAATTCGATCCCTATTCGCGAAGGAGCAACGGTTATGGCAGATGAAGTGACAATTCGTATCCGGGATGATGGACCGGCATTAGTGGAGGGTCCGGTCAAGATTGTCGATGGCGCCGGCAACGAGTTCGTGGTCGATCCCTCCAAGCCAATCGTAGCTATCTGCCGCTGTGGCAACTCAAAGAATCGACCGTTCTGTGACGGAAGCCACAAAGCCTGTGGTTTCACATCTAGCGAACGAGCCCCCTCCTAGCGGCGTATTCAGCTCGGCCATCCCTGTGGCTTCACCCACCAACTCGGACGGCGCATGGAGCGGTCCTCTTTCCGCGGCCCCCCACACCAGCTGGTGGCCGCGGCAAGCAATTGACCGGCATTCTATTTCCTCAACAAGTTTTCCCCAGCAGGTTAGCCCTGCGTATCTGGCGGCAAGTACTTCGCTCACCGAGCTTTCATCAAATCTGAAAAAAGCTCTGGTGAGTCGTTTGTGTCTCATGCTAGCTTGTGCGACCGAACACAAAGCACCCACTACCAGGGAAAAAGGAAATCGTCGATGGATCAAGAAGCGCAGAGCGTCGTTAGCGAATCGGAGCATGTATCAGTTGACCCGACCATATTGGATGCCGCCAATTTGACGATTGTGGGACAGTGGAACCAATTGGTAAGCAGCACCAATTGGGAAAAAGGACACATCATTTTTCTGTGGCGCGAAGCCCTTGTCGACTCGGAGGCCCCGGCTACCGACTATTCAGACGAGGCCTGGAGTCGTCGCGTAGGGGGTGTGACTGGCCAGCATGTCGGGCGCCTGCGACGTGTGTACCAGCGATTCGGAAAGACCTACGAAGAGTACGCCGGGCTGTATTGGAGCCACTTTCAGGCAGCGCTCGATTGGGACGATGCGGAGATGTGGTTGGAAGGAGGCGTACAGAACGGCTGGTCGGTTTCTCAGATGCGCCATCAACGCTGGGACGCGATGGGAGCACTCGAGGAAGAGCGCCCGCAGGACGACGAAATTGTCTCGGGTGAGTTGGACGAGGATTTTGAACCGGCGACGAATGAACCGCCGAGCACTAGTGAGATGAGCACCACCGATGACGTCCAACTTGGTGCACGCGAGGAAGGTCCCGATTTCGGTGATGCCGAAATGGATGCCTCCGATCGCTCACAGACAGACTCAGGGGCGGCTGTCTATGCGGATGACCTGGACGAATCGACGGTCGAATTTGTTCGCCCCTTCGCCGACCTGAAAGATCTTCCCGACGATCTGGCGGAAGCGTTTGAAGCTTTCAAACTTGCCATTTTGCACCACAAGATGAAACAGTGGGACGAGGTCTCACGTGAGGACGTGCTGGCGAGTCTGGAGGCACTCAAGCAACTCGTAGATGCTCCCAGCGAAGAGGACTAACGCCCGACAGCATGAGCGGTTTCGCAGTACGCCGTCCGTTGTCGAACACCCCGTCCTCTAAGGACAGTCCACTCCACAGCGGCCTCAGGCCGCTGCAACGGTGGTCCGCCGTCGACATTGAATCAGTTCAACGCCCAGCAGTTCCTGGGCCAGATTCTGGTAATCTTCAGCACCATGCGACTTGGGTGCGTACTGGAATATCGATTGGCCAAAACTGGGCGCCTCGGCCAAGCGAATATTGCGACGGATTTTGGTCTGGAACATCTTGGCTCCCGTCCAACAATTCGCCGTCTGTGATTGCGCTTGCGATTTGAAAAATTCGTCGACGTCGCCACATACTTCAGCCGCCAAGCGTGTACCAGCATCGTACATGCACATTACCACTCCCGACAGCCGCAACGCGGGATTGAGCCGGGCAGCGACCAGCTGGATCGTCTGC
>SWCD01024376.1_pt1 | contig 10933 bp, 6 predicted proteins | sample 4693011 | NCBI WGS metagenome assembly SWCD01 (sample SAMN10267278, study PRJNA491770) | bioreactor metagenome | isolation source: DHS bioreactor inoculated with marine | place: Japan: Omine Ridge, Nankai Trough | reverse complement strand
GTGCGGATCGCGATGTCGGCTGTCGTCTGCGTTGAGCGGCCTCCGGGCTCAAAAACGCCGATGCGGATTTGCCCGCGCAGGGGCCAGGTGGTGGTGGGCAGGCCCGTCACCGATCCGCGCGCAAGGGTTTCGCCATCAGCGTCGGTCGGTTCCATCGACAATTGACGGAAGGTCGCATCAAGCGATTCCTCAACGCGGCCAAAGTGGAAGTCATCGAGTCCGTCGAAAGCATTGTAATCATGGGAAAGGCGCAGTTCCGCTTCGCCGCCCATGTTGGCGGCGGGGGCGCCATAGAGAAAGCGCGCCCGGACATCAATCTCGATGGCATCGCCCGCGTTCAAAATTTCTTCGCGCGGGGTGGCGGTCACTTCGAGCCGCTCGGGCACAAAGTCCTGCACCTCGAACGTGACAGACCCAACCGCGGGGGCATTCGTATCCACATAGGCGCGCGCGCGCCACATGCCGAAAGGCGCGGTATGCGACAGCGTGACCGGAAAATAATGCGCGCCCGCGTCCTGGTCATTGAAGGTCTCGCGACGGAACTCAACCCCGTCGGGGCGCGTCACCACGATGGTCAGCGGCACGTCATCAAGCGCATCGGCCCCGCGATTGCGCAGAAGCGTTGTCAGCTGCACCGTCTCGCCCGGGCGATAGATGCCGCGTTCTGTATAAAGAAATGCGTCGATGGGCCCCGGCGTGGCGCGGCCCGAAACGCCGCGGTCGGAAAAATCAAAGGCCGCGCGGCGCAGATCCAGAAACGCAAAGTCCCCATCGGGGCCATAGGCCATGACTGCGACAGGTTCTTCCCCGCCGGTGCCGCGCGTGAGGCCCGCCTCAAAAGCGACCTCGCCGTTCGCACCGGTTTCGCGCGTGCCAAGGATATCGTTGTTACGGGCGATCAGTGTGAGTTCCACATTGCGGACCACATCCGCATCGTTAAGCGAGCGCACAAAGACGTGGAGGCCGTCGTCACCTTCGAAAGTCGTGAGGCCGAGGTCGGTCTCGATCACCCATTGCGCCGCCGTGCCGCGCCAATAATTTTCCGAAGAGGCATCGTCGGCCGCATCTTCAGCGAGCACAAGATAGGCGCCCGGCGCCGCGTCGCCCAAAACCTCGGAGATGGGAAAGTTCGTCACGACGGCGGAGTTGGAAACGCTTTGGATGTCCATTTCCCCTTCCCAGATCAGGGAGCCTTGTTCGTTCTCGATGGTGTTCGCGTCATAGCGATAGAGCTGGTTGTCATCGAGCAGTCCTTGCCGCAATTGCGACAGAAGCCGATCGCCGACGCGCAGCACGCGGACGGAAAGCGTGTCGATGTTCACCGTGGTCACGGGGATCACCCCGCCCGCATCACGCGGTAGGATCACACCGCCGCCAAAGGCCGCCGCGGCCGGACGGTCGCGCAGCTCCACAGGAACGACTTCATCAAATGCAGTGAGGTTGCCGCTCAGTGCGGGCATGCCTTCGCGGATGGTCACTTGATAAGTCTGGTTGAAGGCAAGACCGCCAAGGCAGAGCATCGGCCCCGCGATGCGCACAGAGGGTTTGAGGGCGGGCTGGATCTGCAAATAGTCTTCGTAATTGGTCGCACCGGTTTCATCGAGGTCTTCGCTGAAGACGAGACAGGCCTCGGGCGCGTCACTGGCGGTTTCCACCTGCAAGCGCGAAAAGGCGAAGGACGCGGGCAGCGCGGCAAGCGTGACGTCCTCGACCTCGGTGGTGGTGGTTGTTCGGGGTACCTGAGGCGTACGACTGTTCCAGACAAACCAAGTGGCGCCGAGCGCCACAATGCCAATGAGTACTGCCAGGCCAATCCGCTTCATGGGGTCCCTCCGTCATGATGTGCAGGCACCATGATGCCCTATTTCAGCGGATTTGTGACGGCATTCCGGCGGGAGTGTGCGGAAAGGCGGTTAGGTGCGCAATCCAAGCGGGGTGAGGAGGTCCGGCGCATCGCGCCAGGCCGCCGCGCCGTCCCCCAGTTCCGGTACGATGGCGATGGGCACGTCCGGTAGGTAGCGCGCGATGGCGGCGGCGGTCTCGCCCGGTGGCACGGGAAGCTCCCCCCGCGCGGAAATGACGATCCCCTTGAGGTCGAGCCCTGCACCGCGAATAACCTTTGCCGCTGTGAGCGTATGGGAGATGGTGCCGAGATAGCCTCCCACCACGAGCAGCGCGGGGGCGCCCACGGCGGCCATCCAGTCGAGCACCGTGTGATCCGCACCGACCGGCGCCATGACGCCGCCGACCCCTTCGACCAATACGATATCATCCGGGGCGCCGAGGGCGTTGCGCGTGAAGGAAACCAGTTCACCAAAATCGATGCTGCGCCCTTCCCGTTCCGCCGCCATGTCGGGGGACAAAGCCGCCGCAAATCGCCACGGCGTGACCGCGTCAATATTGGCGGGGCTGAGAGTGCGCCCGAGGGCGGTCAGAATAACCCCCGTATCTGTGCCTGCGACGTCTGCTTCATCAAACCCACTGAGCAGAGGCTTTGCCGCACTGAGGGTGCGGCCTGCCGCGCGCAGCTGATGGATCAATGCGGCGGTGACGAAAGTCTTGCCGATCTCCGTTCCTGATGAGGTGACGAACAGCCCTTGCGCCATGCCTACTCCGCCGCCGCCGGGATGGTCAGCTCACGGACTTTTTCCGCGAGCCGGGCAATGTCCCCATCGTCATGTTCCGCCGTGAAGGTAAAACGCAGGCGCGCCGTGCCCGCCGGGACCGTGGGCGGGCGGATGGCAGTGACAAGAAACCCTGCGTCTTCCAGCGCGAGCGAGGCGGCGAGCGCGGCGCGTTCATCCCCCAGAATCAGCGGTACAATGGGGCTTTGCGGTGTGGGCAGGTTAAGCGCCTTGCAGAAGGCGGCGGCTCTTTGGACCGGCACATCGCAAAGGGCCGGATCCGCACCAATGATCTTCAGCGCCGCCAATGCGGCGGCGGCGGAGGCGGGCGGCAGCCCCGTTGAATAGATGAAAGGCCGCGCACGGGTGCGGATAAAATTGCATACTTCGCGGTCTGCGCAGATGTAACCGCCATAGGACCCAAGCGCCTTTGACAGGGTTCCCATTTGCAGGGGCACATGCACGCGCGGGCCAAAGGCAAAGCTTGATCCACGCCCACCGCCCACAACGCCAACACCATGCGCGTCATCGGTCATCAGCCAGGCCTCATGCTCCGCCGCCAGGGCCGCCAGCGCGGGCAAGGGCGCAAGATCGCCGTCCATGCTAAAAACGCCATCGGTCAGGATCAGACAATGGGCAAACGCGGAACGGGCCTCGCGCAAGTGCCGTTCCAGATCGCCCGTATCGTTGTGGGCAAAGCGGATCACCGTCGCGCCGGAAAGCTGCGCGCCCGCGTTGATGCAGGCGTGCGCCAACTCGTCCACCAGAATGAGGTCCCCCTCGCCCACGAAAGTCGGGATGATGCCGAGATTGGCGAGATAGCCGGAACCAAAGACGACGGCGTCTTCTGCGCCTTTCAGGTCCGCGAGTGCGCATTCAAGCTCCGCAAGAAGCGGATGATCGCCCGTCACGAGCCGCGAGGCGCCCGCGCCCGCGCCATAGCGATCAATGGCGGCCTTCGCGGCATCCTTCACGCGGGCGCCGGCAGACAGGTTCAGATAGTCATTGCAGCAAAAGGAAATGAGCTCACGCCCGCACCGCCGCACGCGCACGGAATCAAAACGGTCTGTCGCCTGAAGCGCGCGCCGCTGGGCACGCGCTTCAAGGGCGGCGAGTTTTTCCTTCGCATAGTCGGTCGGGCTTTGGGCCATGAGGGAGTTGTAGCCGAGCAGCCCCCCAAGGCCAAGAGCCTCTGCGCTCGCGCGCCGGGGCTCCAGTGTGGAGGGTCCTAGTGCAGGTGGCGGTTGATGAAGTCGGCCATGGCCTCATAGGTCTGAATGCGGGAGTCCCCGTAACCCATGCTGTGATCGCCCTCTTCAAAGATCAGGGTCTCAGGCGACTTTCCCGCCTCGCGCAGGGCGGCAATCAGGTCTTCGCTCTGGCTGACGTCGGCGATGGGGTCTTCCTCCGATCCGATGACCATCACCGGAATGGCAACCTCACCCGCCCGGTCTGTGGGCGACATTCGCGCGAGGGCCGCGCGGTCATTGGCGGCGTCCCCCCAGCGGTCCTCGCGCAAATTATCCGTATATCCGTAGTTGTCCCACTGACCGAAGCTGTCGCTATAGGCGTTGAGGTCATAGACCCCGTTTACGCCAAAGGCGCAGCGGAACATTTCCGGCGTTTCCACCGCCGCGTAAAGCGCGACATAGGCCCCATAGGACCAGCCGCCGATGCAAATGCGGTCGGGATCGGCGATGCCCTGATCGATTAGCGCTTGCACACCGTCAATCACATCGGTCTGCATCTTATGGCCCCATTCCCCGTTCCCCGCCCCGCTATAGGCATTGCCGTAGCCGGTGGAGCCGCGAAAGTTTGGCGCGAATACCAGAACCCCTTGAGAGGCAAGAAACTGCCGCGTGGGATCAAACATCATGTTGTCCCGCGCGAAGGGCCCGCCATGAGGCCAGACCAGAAGCGGTTGCGGACCTTCCTCCATGCCGGGCGGAACGGCGAGATAGCCGGGAATGGCAAGCCCGTCCCGCGCCCGGTAATCGAAGTTGCGCACGGTCGCGAGTTCATCTTCTTCAAGCCCGAGATATTGAGGGGCGAAGAAACGCAAATCCCCCGTGTTCGCGTCGTAGAGATAGTATTCCGATGGGCGCCCTGGCGAAAACGCCATGACCACAAAGCGCGACTGATCAAGGCTGGCGTTCATGGCATAGGCATAGTCGCCATCGATATATTCGTTCAGCGCTTCATCCAGTTGCCGCGTCCGGGTGCGGAAATAGTGCCGCTGATACACATCGCCGATATAGGACGCATAATGCCGGTTACTGGAGCGCCGATTGTATTCAAGGGTCAGCACATCAAAGCGATCATGTGCGTAGACGACTTCCGGGCTACCGCCGGTGAGCATCTGGCGATAGACCGCGTCGCGCCCCTGATGGTTGGAGATGAAATAGATATAGTCCTGATCGTCATGCTGAAGAATACCGAGCGGACGCGCGCTCTGCCCTCGGATTGCTTCGAACTGATAGATGTCATGCCAGCTGACGCCGCCAGTTTCGCGCCAATAGATGTGACCGCCCGAGGGCTCGATCGTCACAAGGGCGCGCGGGTCGTTGCGATTGTCGAGCGCGAAGGAGCCCCAGGCCCGCCGCCCACGCGCGAGATGGTCCCGATCGCCCGTGTTCAGATTCATCAGCGCCGGACGCAAAAATCCGCTCGCCCATTCATCGATCATGATGTGATCAGGATCTTCGGGCAGAGGATCCACGACGGAGGCATAGTTGAGATCTGTGTAATGGGTCAGCCGCCCGTTCGAGATGTCGAGCGACATCATGTGCGTGCCGTATTGCGTGAAATCGACCTGACGATAGTTGTCGACGTTCTGGTGCGCGAAACCGCCAACGATCAGCAGGCGACGGTTTCCGACCCAATCCATGGCGATAATGTCAAATTCTTCGCCCGAGGGAACGACCAACGTCTGTTCACCCCCCTCGCCCGGCGGATTGTCAAAACGGTAGACGACAATGGCGTTTCGATTGTGGTGGGGCCGGATCGCGGCGACCCGTTCCCCATCCGGTGAAATGGCAACGCCCATAAACTCAGGAATGAAGTGTCGCGCCTCGGCGGCCCGTGCCGAGTGGGGCGCAATCGCCGCCACCAGAAACACCGCACACAGACAATAGAAAAGACCTGCCCCAACTGAGATTCGCATGCGTGCCCCCGCGCCTAATGCTTGCGGGCATTATAGATGCACACGTGATATACGCAATCATTCCGCGCATAAAAACGCCCGCCGCGGGGTTTCCCGGGCGGACGCTGTCAGTCGGGTTTGCAGACCCCCCGGCCTACATATGCTGCTCGAGGAAACGGGCCACCCGGTTGTAGGCATCGATCCGGTTCGGCCGGTAATCGAGCGAGTGGTTCCCATACTCATAGATATGAGAGTCCAGATTGACACCCGACCGGCGCATGGCCGCGATCAGCCGCGTGCTTTCCTCGTAAGGGGCGGTCTGGTCTTCCTGGCTTGCCAGAATGAGGATCGGAATGTGGATTTCATCCGTTCGCCGTGTGGGCGAAACGCGGGCCAGCTCCGCCTCGTTGCTGCCCATCGTGTTCTGCCAGAACCGAAGCGAGCTCCACGCTCGGCTGGTTATCAGGTCGCCTTGAAGATCCGGCAGATCATAAACGCCGTTGATGCCCGCCGCGCAATTATAAAGATCCGGCGTGTCGATGGCCGCCATTACCGCTGCATAGGCGGAATAAGACCAACCAAAGATGCACATGTGATCGGGATCAGCGATACCTTGCTGCACCAGATAGTTTGTCGCATCGGTCAGGTCGTTCTGCATGGCGCCGCCCCACTCCTCGAAGCCCGCATGCAGGAACTCGTTGCCAAAGCCGCGGCTGCCCCGGAACTGCGGCGCGAAGACCGCATAGCCCCGCGTCGCCAGGAACTGCCGCAACCCGTCAAAGGTCATATCGTCCCGTGCGTTCGGTCCGCCGTGGGGGTGCATGACAAAGGGGAACGGTCCGTCAGCGGCGGTCGTGCCCGGCGGCAGAACAAGATAACCGCTGATTTCAAGACCGTCGCGCGCCGTATAGGTGACAAGGCTGATGGGTCCCAGATTGTCAGGCGAAAGATCGGGATAAGGCGCGGCAATCTCGCTGATCGCCCGCGTCGTATCGTTCATCAGGTAGTAGATCGTCGGGTCGCTGAGCCCATAGCCCGCAAGGATGCGAATGTTTTCGTCGTCGCTTTCCTCGACCACGGAAACAAACTCGCCCGGGATCAGGCGGTTATAGCGCTCGTAATCCGCCTCAAGTTCTTCATCAAAGAAAACCCGCTGGGGCACATGACCCATATAGGTTACGAGGGTGAGCGTATCGTCGTCGTCATCGACCGAGAGGCTGCCCGCGTCGAACGTATCGTCCAAGAACACCTGCTCCTGACCGCTGCCGTCGAGATTGACACTGTAAAAGCCGATACGGCCTTCATGGTTTGAGCGGAAGTAAACCTTCTCGCCGATCACGAACTCGGGCGACAGGATGGTTTCGAAACCATCGCCAAACTGTTCACGGGTCATAATGCGGCGCCAGTTGGACGACCCCGGTTCACGCGAGTACATCTTGTAGGTGCCATCGTCGTTGTCGAGCCGGACGCGCACATTGCCATTTGTGTCGGTTGCCCAGCCCCAGGTGTTTTCGCCCCCGCGCGCGACGCCGACCGACCGGCCGGTATTGATGTCCACGCTGTGAACCACAGCAATGCAGATGGTGTTGCCACAATCACGCAATGCGACCAGCATGTGATCGTCGTCCTCGGGAAGTGTATCGACGATATTGGAAAGATAGGCGGGACGGTCCGCATCTTCCTGACGCGTTTCAAACAGGACTTGCACATCAGTCCCGTCGGGGCGGAGCGACAGCAGCCGCGTTTGTTCGGTGCGGAAGTTCGCGCGACGTGACTGATAGTGGAAATTCCAGTTCACCTCCACAACAATCCGGTCGTTGCCGGACCAGAAGTGATTGCTCACTTCCAGATTTTCGTCCCGGTTGCGCTGTCCCGGCGGGATCACTGTGGGCTCACCGCCCCCCAAGGGATAGATGACCAATGCCGTGCGCCCTTCATAGGGCTGAATCATGCTGAGATAGCGACCGTCGGGCGAGAGCTCCAAGTCAGCCACTTGCCACAAGAAGGCCTCCGCCGGCGGGGGCGTCTGAGCCGCCGCGCCAAGCGAGGCAAATGAAACAAACACGAGCACGAGCCCCGCCAACAGGCGAGAAAAAGTGCGAGCCATGGAAATACTCCCCCAAATTTTTTGAGCCGTCGTTAGGGCCCCGTCGCGCCCTGGATTTCTTCCGTCCCGGCGCTGCCTAGGCACCAAACATCCGATTCCCCGGGGGCAAGGTCAAGGCCCGCCTTGCGGGCATAGACTTTGGGTCGCAGGCCCGTTTGGCGCGATACTTAACAGGGCCTTGACCCGTGCCGCGAGGACAAGGACACTCCCGCCGTATCTCCCCAAACAAGGCCCCAATTCATGTCCCAAATCCCCGCTTCGACCCTCAATGGCACCGTGAGACACAACTGGACCCGCGACGAGGCACATGTGCTTTTCGATGCACCCTTCGCCGATCTGATTTTTGCGGCCCAGACCGTTCATCGGCAGAATTTCGACGCCAACGAGGTGCAGTTCAGCCAGCTCCTCTCCATCAAGACCGGCGGTTGCCCCGAGGACTGCGGCTATTGCAATCAGTCGGCCAAGTTCGACACCGGACTGAAGGCCTCAAAGCTCATGGAAGTGGAAAAGGTGCTCAGCGAAGCCCGCGCGGCGCGCGACGGCGGCGCGACGCGTTTTTGCATGGGCGCGGCCTGGCGTGAACCCAAGGACCGGGACATGGACACGCTCACCACCATGGTGCGCGAGGTCAAAGCCTTGGGGCTTGAGACCTGCATGACGCTCGGCATGCTCAGCGACGACCAAACGTCCCAACTCGCTGAGGCGGGGCTCGACTACTACAACCACAATATCGACACCTCGCCTGACTATTACGACAAGGTCATCACCACGCGCACGTTCCAGGATCGGCTCGATACATTGGAACGAGTACGCAACGCCGGCATCAATGTTTGCTGTGGCGGCATTGTGGGCATGGGCGAAGAAGATGGTGACCGCGCGGGATTTCTGATCGCGCTGGCGAACCTGCCTGCTCACCCCGAAAGCGTTCCCATCAACGCGCTTATGCCGACGAAGGGAACGCCCCTGGGCCAAAGTGCGGCGCTCGACCCCCTCGACTTTGTGCGCATGATTGCCGTTGCGCGGCTGATGATGCCCAAGTCCATGGTGCGGCTTTCCGCCGGACGGGAAAACATGAGCGACGAGACACAAGCACTTTGTTTCCTTGCCGGGGCAAATTCCATTTTCGTGGGGGACAAGCTGCTGACCACATCAAACCCCGGGCAGGATCACGATGAAAACCTGTTTACCCGGCTTGGCATCCGCTCAATGCCGGTCACGCAAAAGGCCGCGCCCGGCCAAGCGGCGGAATGACCTCAAATCCTGACTGGCTGACGGATGGGCTGAACCACATCTGGCTGCCCTATACACAGATGAAAACTGTCCCTGCGCCGCTTCCCGTGATGCGCGGGCGCGGTGCGCGGCTGACCCTCGCCGACGGGCGCGAGCTGATCGACGGCATCTCCAGTTGGTGGACCACAGTGCACGGCTATTGCCACCCGCACATCGAACAAGCGGTGAAGGCGCAGCTTGAAACCTTGCCGCACGTCATGCTGGGCGGGCTGGCACACGAACAGGCCTATCGCCTTTCCACGCGCCTTGCCGCGCTGTTGCCGGGCGATCTGTCCCGCGTCTTTTATTCCGAAAGCGGATCGGTATCGGTGGAGATCGCCATGAAAATGGCGGTGCAATATTGGCTGAACCGGGGCGAGCGGCGCACGCGGTTCCTGAGTTTTACCGGGGGCTATCACGGCGATACCTTCATGACCATGTCGGTCTGCGACCCGGACGAAGGCATGCATTCGCTGTTTACCGGTGTCGTGCCCGATCAGATCGTTGTGCCCCTGCCCCGCGATGAAGAAAGCATTGCCGTCTTTGAGGCCGCACTCGACAAACACGGAGCCGAAATCGCCGCCGTGGTAACGGAACCATTGGTCCAGGGCGCGGGCGGCATGGTGTTTCACGATGCGGAGGTTCTGCGCCATATCCGCAAGGCCTGCGACGCGCGTGGGCTGTTGCTAATTGTCGATGAAATTTTTACCGGCTTCGGCCGGCTCGGGCAGATGTTTGCTTGCGACGTAGCAGGCATCGTGCCGGACATCATGACGATCTCGAAGGCGCTTACGGGGGGCACACTGCCGCTCGCCGCGACGGTGGCGCGGGACCATGTGTTCGAGGCCTTCTACACCGATGACCCCGGGGACGCGCTGATGCACGGGCCCACCTATATGGGCAATGCGCTTGCCTGCGCCGCCGCCAATGCTTCGCTCGATCTGTTTGAAACCGAGCCGCGCCTTGAACAAGTGGCGGCCATCGAAAAGGGCCTCGCCGAAGGGCTTGCGCCCGCGCGCGACATTCCCGGTGTCGTGGATGTTCGCGTGCGCGGCGCCATCGGCGTTATTCAGGTAGAAGAAATGCGCGACGTCGATGGTTTAAAAGCGCGTTTCGTTGAAGCGGGCGTTTGGGTTCGTCCCTTCCGCGATATTATCTACGCAACGCCGCCTTACATGATCGAAGAGGGCGATCTTACCGCCCTCACCCGCGCCATGGTGGAGGTGACCCGCCAGTGGTCAAAGGATGTCGGCTTTGCTTAGTCCTCAACCGGCGTCGCCATACCGCGCACCCATGGGTAAAAGGTCTCACCGCCATCCCATGAAATATTGATCCCCCGCGCATAGCCCGGGCCATCGGTGTCTTCGAACCAAAGCTGGTAATTGTACTCTGCGCCATCGGGGGCGTGATAGGAGGTACCGGACGATACATTGTCCAGAACCAGACGGTCCCCATCGAAGGTGCCTTCAAACACATCCACCAAGCCGATGAAGGAACCATTGACCACCACGCGATATTCCTCGCGGAACGGGTCATAGCCGAAGACCGTCATGGTGCTAATGCCGTCCTCCCCTTCGGGAAGGCGGCGGTTTTCAACCATGATGGCATCGTGAAGGTCGCGTGCCATGGTGATGCGATGGGTGGGACGCGGGGCCCATTCCCCTTGCGGATTTGATTCCTCCGACGTGACCTCGAACGTGCCCAGCATGAAGGCAAGACGATCCATGTCGGCCGGATCGAAGTTGGCTCCGCGTGATTGCGCAAAGGCAGCGGGTGTGATGAACAAAAAAA
>SWCD01022559.1_pt1 | contig 10933 bp, 9 predicted proteins | sample 4693011 | NCBI WGS metagenome assembly SWCD01 (sample SAMN10267278, study PRJNA491770) | bioreactor metagenome | isolation source: DHS bioreactor inoculated with marine | place: Japan: Omine Ridge, Nankai Trough | reverse complement strand
GATCGTTGATAAAATTGAGCAGGTTCCTGAAATGTTTTATAAAAGGTGGTGGAATTATTTCTATAATGCTTTCAGCGAAGATACCTGGACTTTCCTATCCCTGGTTTCCTGGATCATCCTCTTATTCTTTACAGGCCTGTTTTTAATCACAAAATCGCGAGGCACAAAAAAGCTGGCATTTTACCTGGGATTGCTCTTCCTGCTGATCACCATCGGCACCTTCGGCTTATCTTCACAAAAATATTACTATACCAAAGAAAACAAGGAAGCTATTATTTTTACACCCACCATCACGGCAAAAAGTTCGCCTACAATAAGTTCAGTCGATTTATTTGTGATCCACGAAGGCACCAAAGTGCAGATCATGGATGAAGTACAGGGCTGGATTAAGATCAGGATACGCAACGGCAGCATTGGCTGGTTACCAGGAGATTCGCTAAAGCGAATTTAATTCTCGTTTCGTTACAGGTTTTCCATTGTCTATTTGAATTGAAAGTCCCGTCCCAGGAGGAAGAATTTAGTATTTCAATTTAAAAATTATGGCTTTAGCATTAAATCTAAGAATGAATTAAAATAAAGATGCATTACATTTTAAAAAATAAATAAGTCGTACTTTCACGCCTTATTAATTTAAATAAGTACGATGAAGAAATTTTATATCCTGGGTATCTTTTTAGCAACTATTTTAAGCACGCAATCCCAATCATTTGAAGCTGATATTGAAACACTAATAAGCGAGGTAAGCATCGACTCATTGCTTTCACATGTGCGCATACTTTCCGGTGAAGATTCTGTATATATCAATGGCGAAAGAACTTTAATTGAGCACCGGGTGGCCGGATGGGGAAATTCGCTGGCAGAAGATTACCTCGCTGAAAGGCTTGAATCATATGGTATGCAGGCAGTACGACAAAATTATTCATCCGGGGCCACCAATGTGTTTGGCACCCTGCAGGGAAGCGTTTACCCCGAGCAATATTATATGATCTGCGCCCATTACGATGCCGTTACCTATTATGCGGCCGATGACAATGCAAGCGGTTGTGCTACCGTGCTCGAAGCAGCGCGTTTATTATCGGAGGAAAGTTTTCCCTACTCCGTAATTTTCGCTTTTTGGGATGAAGAAGAAATAGGTTTATTCGGAAGCAGTTATTATGCCAACTACGCTGACAATTTCGGTATCAATATAGATGCGGTGATCAATATTGACATGATAGGCTGGGATGGCAATAACGACGGCCTGATTGAAATTCATACGAAACCCGTCAACCAGTCTGTTTCCCTGGCTAATTTCATGCAAAATATCAATGAAACCTATGCTGTTGGGCTGACCCCATCAATCAAAAATCCGGGCACAACAGCAAGCGACCACTCACCTTTCTGGAACCACAACTATTCGGCTATCCTTTTAATTGAAGGCTATTATTCAAATGATTTTAACCCCTATTACCATACCACCGCCGACCGGATCAGCCATTTTAATATTTCCTATTTTCATAAATCGGCAAAGTTGGCAATAGGTTCTGTTGCATCTCTTGCCATGGCGAATATTACCGGAACGGAACAATTTGCAGCTACTACGAATAATACCATTACGAACTATCCGAATCCTTTTAGTTATCAAACGACAATCGATATAAATCTTACTGAAAATTCAGATGTGTCGATTGTTATCATTGACCAACTGGGTAGAAAAGTGGCAGAGGTTTACAAGGGAGATTTGGCAAAAGGTGCGCATCAGATCCAACCTGATATTTATTTAGAGAATGGCTATTACCATATGATCATGCAGATATCCGATGAACGCCTGACTCGTAAGATCGCGGTTGTAAAATAGTTGAATGCTTGACGAACCTATCTGTAGCGATTCTGAATTATGGCAAAGGCGCGTTGCGATTCGTGCTTTTTTTTAGGAAATAGAAATAAGCTGATTTTTATTTAAAATTAGAATAATACCAGGCACGAGTCACCACCCACAGGCTTTACTTCAGACTCACGCAAGTTGTGACGACTTTAACTTTACCATAGCAATAAAAAACAATAATACAGACAAAATACTGACCAAAATAGCGATAGTATCTTTAAGTCTACTGTGAGTTTTTTTATATGCGTTGTAATATTTAGTTTGTCTGCCATTTGGTATAAAGAAAGCACAATTTATAATAAACAAACCACCACCAATTATAGGTAAAGTATAATTATTATAATGTAAAGGAGATGCAAGATGTAAATAAATAAAAAGCAAATCTATCAATCCAGTAATTAAAAAACCCTGAATAAAAGTAAACATGCCAATGGCAAATAATACAAAATCCTTATCACTACTGAATCTTTTGTAAATATCAAAAATAGTATAGAACCAATAAAAATACCAATTCATTTTTTATTTTAATTTTCATTCCCTCAACTGGCACAAGCATCTGCGTGTGCCCTTCAATACATTTTATACAAGTAACGCTTTGGCTTTTTCAAAAGCGGCCTTAATACCACCGGCATCTTTACCACCGGCAGTGGCCAAATGTGGCTGTCCGCCGCCGCCGCCCTGTATTTCTTTGGCAATTTCACGGATGGCATTGCCTGCATGGAAGCCTTCGCTTACCAAATCGTCAGAAAAAGATACCACCAGGTTTACTTTTCCATCCTGTTGTGTTGCCAACACAATATAAACACGGCTGTCCATGCCGCGGAGTTTATGCGCCAGGCTTTTGGCCTGGTTGACATCCATGTCCACTTCGGCAGCAATAAAATGGATGTTTGAAATCACTTCAGCATTATGAAAGAGATCTTCGGAAGCTTTTTCTGCCATGTGTTTTTGAAGACGCTCCAACTCTTTTTGCTGTTGGTTGCTTTGTTCCACCATATTTTTAACGGCATTCAAAGGATTGGGTTGGTTTTTGAACATCTCCTTGATTTCTTTCAGGATATGTAGCTGCTCTTCGACATAGGCTTCTGCTTTTTGACCTGTAACTGCTTCAATCCTTCTAACTCCCGCAGCTATCGCACTTTCCGAAACAATTTTGAACAGGCCGATTTGCCCGGTAGCTTTCACATGGGTGCCACCACATAGTTCAACGGAATATTGGGGATCGAAAGTGATGACCCGCACTTTTTCGCCGTATTTCTCACCAAATAATGCCATCGCACCCATTTCAATGGCTTCATCGAGTGCAACATCATTTTTTATATCGCGCTGTATATTTTCCCGGATTCTGCTGTTCACAATATCTTCCACTTCCTTGATCTCCTCATCACTCATTTTAGCGAAATGTGAAAAGTCGAAACGAAGCCGGTCGGCATTAACGAGAGAACCTTTCTGTTCGACATGCGTTCCTAATACTTTTCGCAATGCCGCATGCATCAGGTGGGTGGCACTGTGGTTATTTTCCGTCAGCAACCGGTTTTGCTCATGCACACGCGCTGTAAATTCTTCTGTCGGACTCGATGGTTCCTTATCAATAATATGAATGATGAGGTTGTTTTCTTTTTTGGTATCCAGCACATGCAATGTTTGATCTTTGTTTAAAATGATGCCTTTATCCCCCATTTGCCCACCTGATTCAGCGTAAAATGGGGTTTTATCAAGCACCAACTCAAAAACCGTTTTATTTTTAGCCGATACTTTCCGGTATTTCATAATCTGGACACTGCTTTCAAGTTGGTCGTATCCGATAAATTTCGTGGCTGTATTGCCTTCCCTGATCTGTATCCAGTCAGCAGTATCCACTTCTGCCGCTTTCCGCGAGCGGTTTTTCTGGGCTTCGAGGCCTTTATTGAATCCAACCATATCTACTTTCCAGCCATTTTCTTTGGCCAGTAATCCTGTTAAATCGATAGGGAAACCAAAGGTATCATACAACTCAAAAGCGAAATCTCCATCGATGATAACAACTTCTTTATTCTGAATGTATTGCTCGAATCTTTTAATGCCGTTTGCCAGGGTTCTTAAAAATGAAGATTCTTCTTCCCTGATTACCTGCGTTATCAAATCCAATTGCGATTTAAGTTCGGGAAACGCGGACGACATTTCATCCACCAGCACTGGTACAAGCTTATAAATGAAGGGTTCATCGAATCCCAGGAATGAAAAACCATACCTGACAGCACGCCTCAGAATTCGCCTGATTACATACCCGGCGCCTGTATTGGAAGGCAACTGTCCATCGGCAATAGCGAAAGAAACCGCACGCACATGGTCGGATATCACCCGCATGGCAATGTCTTTCTTTTCATCTTTACCATAAACTGATCCTGATAAGTTGGCCAGTTTTGATATGAGAGGTTTAAAAATATCTGTATCATAGTTTGATCGGACGCCCTGCAACACCATGGCCAGCCTTTCAAAGCCCATGCCAGTATCGACATGTTTGTTTTTCAGTACCTGCAACGACCCATCTTTAACCCGGTTGAATTCAATAAATACCAGGTTCCATATTTCTATCACTTCAGGATGGTCTTTATTAATGAGTTCTGCTCCGGGAATTTTGTCTTTTTCTGCTTGCGAACGAATGTCGACATGAATTTCAGAGCAGGGGCCACAGGGGCCTGTATCGCCCATTTCCCAGAAATTATCCTTTTTTGATCCCCACAATATCCGCTCTTCGGGCAAGTGTTTTTTCCAATATTCGTAAGCTTCATTGTCAGGCTCAATACCATCTGCTTCATCCCCGATAAAAACAGTAGCGTATAAATTTTCCTTGTTGATGCCTAATACGTCAATAAAAAGCTCCCAGGCCCAGTCGATGGCTTCTTTTTTAAAATAATCACCAAACGACCAGTTGCCCAGCATTTCGAACATGGTGTGGTGATAGGTGTCGTGGCCTACCTCTTCCAGGTCGTTATGTTTACCTGAACCCTTCAGGCATTTTTGTGTATCCGCAATGCGTGGATAAGTCACTTTTTCGTTGCCCAGAAACTGGTCTTTGAACTGGTTCATACCCGCATTGGTGAACATAAGCGTGGGATCGTCTTTTACTACCATGGGTGCAGAAGGCACTATTTTATGACCTTTGCTTTCAAAAAAGTTCAGGAAGGCATTTCTTATATCTGAAGAATTCATTATCAATTAATTAACAATAGAAAGTTGATTATTAAGAATTTTTAAGATTGCAAATTTAGTTGATTTAATTAATTTCGCATCACAATTAGGTTTTATGGCCAAAACAAGATACACTTTTAACACCAGGTCGCTCACCTATGAAGTGCATAAGCAAACTTTTGCTCAAAAGCTGCTTAAGTTCTTCTTTTTCCTGATATCATCATTAGCGTTTTCTGTGGTGATCATCTTCTTGTCTTTCACTTTTTTTGAATCGCCCAAAGAGCGGATGATGGAAAGGGAAATTGCCCAGTATGAGCATCGGTATGAGATCATGAATGATCGGCTTGACCAGATGCAAACCCTGATGGCAGAGCTCTCAGACAGGGATGATAACATTTACCGTGTGATTTTTGAAGCGGAGCCGATACCCAAATCCGTGAGGCAAGCTGGATACGGTGGCGTTGACAGATATGCCAGACTGGAAGGCTTTAGTAATTCGGAATTGTTGATAGAAACCTCAAAAAAACTGGATAAGATCGCCAGCCAGGTCTACGTGCAATCCAAATCATTTGACGAGGTGTATGAACTGGCGATTAATAAAGAAAAGATGCTGGCCAGTATTCCGGCCATTCAGCCGGTAAGCAATACCGATTTAAAAAGATTGTCTTCGTTTTATGGCTATCGGCCGGACCCGATTTACAAAGTCAGGAAGTTCCATGCTGGTGTTGATTTTTCAGCGCCCCAGGGTACCCCGGTATATGCACCTGGTGATGGTGTGGTAATTAAAACGAATACTTCGCGAAGGGGCTATGGCAATACGATTGAAATTGATCATGGCTTTGGATATGTGACATTTTATGCGCATTTAAAAGAGATAAAAGTGAGGAAAGGACAAAAAGTAACAAGAGGGGAGCTTATTGCTACTGTGGGTAATTCAGGAAAATCCACAGCACCTCACTTACATTATGAAGTGCGCAAAAATGGCAACAACCCAGTAAATCCGATTTACTATTTTTTCAATGACCTGACACCTGAAGAGTTTGAAACGGTGCTTGAACGGTCAAAAATACCCACTCAATCACTTGATTAGAAGAGAAGCACACCAATGTCTGAAAAAATCTATTTTAAAATTGGTGATGTTGCTGAAAAGTTCGGTGTGAACACGTCCTTGATAAGGTATTGGGAGCAGGAATTCAAATTCATTAAGCCCAGGAAAAGCGCTAAAGGCACCAGGTTGTTTACAAAAAAAGACATCGATCATTTTGAAATTATCTACCACCTCATCAAAGAAAAAGGTATGACCATCCAGGGTACCAAGGTATTTCTAAAAAACAAAAAAGACGATGCGTCCATCGAAAATTTAAATGTAATCAATACACTTAACCGCACCAAAAACCTGCTTGTTGAAATAAAGCAAATCCTCGAAACAAAGCAGGATATGCCAGAAGAAACAGATTAATCCGTATCAAAAACAGACAATGATTATCGCCATCGGAGGTATAAGCAACGCAGGAAAATCAATGCTTGCGGCTAACATAGCTGAATTTTACAAAGATCAATCGACTATTGTTTTATGCCAGGATAATTATGCCAGGCCAACGCCAGATATTCCGAAAATCGATGGCCACACCAATTGGGAAATACCTGAATCCATCAATTTTGATAAATTTTATAACGAGATCATTGAAAGCGCGAAAAAATTTGAAATCGTTATTGCCGAAGGCCTGTTTGTTTTTTATGAGCCAAGGCTGATCAAACTCTATGATAAAAGCGTTTATCTTAGTATTGGCAAGGATACGTTTATCGAGCGAAAAAAAGACGATCTGAGATGGGGTAAAGAACCGGATTGGTATATGCAGCATATTTGGGACAGCCATTTTAAATATTGTAGTGAAATACTTTCACGAAGAGATGCCTTTCAAATTTCAGGTGAGGAACCTGTCGATTTTAATTCGGTGATCCGGTTTATCGTATCATAAACTGTTAAATTTTTCTAAAGGTGGTTTGCTCAAAGCCACGACGCCCCATAAATATATACTTTTGCAGACTGCAAATAACAAAGTATGGAAGCAATCAAGACTTACTTTATCGCTTTATTTAACCTAACAGCCGATATGGCACCCTATCTTTTGCTGGGTTTCCTGTTTGCCGGCTTGCTTAAAGCGTTTTTACCCGCCAATTTAATGAGCAAATACCTTGGAAAAAGCAGTTTCTCTTCTGTATTGAATGCCACCATTCTCGGCATTCCATTACCACTTTGTTCGTGTGGGGTACTTCCAGCAGGCATTTCATTGCATAAAAACGGGGCTTCTAAAGGTGCCTCAGTGTCATTCCTGGTATCTACGCCGCAAACCGGTGTCGATTCCATTTTGGTTACCTGGTCAATGCTAGGATTGCCTTTTGCTATTATCCGACCGCTCGCCGCTTTGTTTACTGGTATTGCCGGAGGTTTGCTCACTAATAAAATTGAAAAGGAAAAAGTAAAACCGATCCATCCTGAGCCAAAACTGCAAACAAAAAAACATAAGCCCTCAATAAAGGAAATTTTCAGGTATGCCTTTGTGGAAATGCTCAATGACATTGCCAAATGGCTCATCATCGGGTTGCTTATCGCAGCATTTATTGAGGTGTTGATACCTGATAATTTCTTCCAGGAATTTCAAATAAGTGGCATACTTGGCATGCTCATCATCCTTGTAGCGTCTATTCCACTTTACGTTTGTGCTACTGCATCGGTACCCATTGCCGCGGTATTATTGCTGAAAGGCATTTCTCCCGGAGCATTGCTGGTGTTTTTAATGGCAGGACCAGCTACCAATGCGGCGGCCATTACTGTGATAGGGCAAAATATGGGTAAAAAAACGGTTGCCATTTATCTATTGGTATTAATTGCGGGGTCATTGTTATTTGGCATACTGATCGATTACTTTCTTCCGGGCAACTGGTTTATGCCAATTATAGAAACCATGAGTACTCATGAACATTCGCTGTTGCCGCAATGGCTCAACTACCTATCAGTAGCATTTTTGGCCTTTATGCTGCTTTTTAATTATTTCAATAAGATAAAATACCAGATGATAAATAAAAAAAATAAAGCTGAATTTTCAGTGCAGGTCCCTGATTTAAAAATTGAAATTGAAGGCATGACCTGCCAGCATTGCAAAAGAAAAGTGGAAGAAGGTATACTCGATATAAAAGGTATTTCTGGCGTAACTCCAACCCGGAAAACGATACGGTGGAAATATACGGACAAAATCTCTCAGTGGATGCTATTAAAATAACCATTGAGCAGCTTGGTTATGTATTTAAGGGCAAACGCTAATGTTTCGGTGTTTCTTGGTCACTTTGATACAGGTCAGGAATAAAGGTTTGCTCCGCTATCGGAATTCGCACATAGCCTCTTTCGGGTTTTCTTTTTGGAAGTTTGATGGGCGGTGGTGTTAAATCTTTGAAGGGAATAGTGCCCAATAGGTGCGAAATGGTGTTCAGACGAGCTTTCCTTTTTACATCAGCATTTACTACATACCACGGTGAAAGTTTTGTATCCGTATAGCTGAGCATTTCATCTTTCGCTTTTGAGTAATCAATCCAACGGTCGCGTGATTTTAAATCCATTTCACTCAGTTTCCATCTTTTAGTAGGATCTTTTAGCCGGGCCTGAAACCGCTTTTCCTGCTCTTCTTCACTGATCGAAAACCAATATTTAATCAAAGTAATACCTGAACGGATCAGCATCCGCTCGAAGTTTGGGCACGAACGCAGAAATTCCCAGTATTCGTCATCGGTACAAAAGCCCATCACACGCTCCACTCCTGCCCTGTTATACCATGACCTATCGAATAAAACCATCTCACCACCCGATGGCAGATGCGATACATAACGCTGGAAATACCATTGTGTTTTTTCTCTTTCGGTCGGGGTGCCAAGAGCTACAACCCTCACAACTCTCGGATTCAGCTTTTCGGTAATCCTTTTAATAACGCCTCCTTTTCCGGCAGCATCGCGTCCTTCAAAAATAACGATCACCTTTTCCTTTTTTATTTTGATCCACTCCTGAAGTTTTACGAGTTCAATCTGAAGTCTTTCCAGTTCTTTTTCGTAAAAGGCTTCTTTCAGATTGCCGTGCTTGTCAAATTTTGATTCGTGTCCCATGTATTAGATTTCTATGCATAATTCGTTTTTTGGCTTTCTTCGCCATTAGAAATTTCCTTAGCTTAGTAGCCTGAATTCAGGGTGGAAATTACAAAATTTATCCAATTCCACATGGCTCAATAAAAATGAATTATGATGAATCGAATGTGCATACTCCTGCTGCTTTTTTTAAGTAGCTTTCTGTCGCATGGGCAATATACCATTAACGGAACTTTTATGGGTGTATTTAACGAAAAGATTATGCTGGTTCAAACAGAAGGAAGCCGTCATAATATGATTGACTCCACCCATTTAGATGAAAATGGCAGTTTTAAATTTACACTGTCACCGGAACTCGAACCGGGAGATTACCAATTGTTTACCGCATCCGGCATTTCACTCGATCTAATCTCCAATCATGAAAATATCAGGTTTATTGCACTGCACGATAGTTACAACCAACAAGTTCAGATTGTTGAATCGGCTGAAAATATGATCTATTATGATTTTATAAATCTGAAGGAGCGCAATCTTGTGAAATTGGATATTTTAAGCAACGTAATAAATTATTACCCGAAAGAAGATGATTTTTACCAGCGAACCGTTGACAAGATATTCCAATTAAGAGCTGAAATAAGCAAAGTGGCTTCTGATCTGGTTGATGATAACCCGATGATGCTTGCACCGCATTTTATTAAGGTGCAGAATCCTGTTTTTGCTGATATTGATATGACAGAAAAAGCGCAAAAGTTTTATTTACAGAGACATTATTTTGATCATGTGGATTTTAATGATACCATCCTATTAAACAGCCATTTACTAAACTCAAAGATCATCAGTTATCTGTCTTTATACCAGGATATGGAAGTTGATAAAGAAACCTTTGAAAGGAATTTGCTAGGTGGTGTGGATACAGTGTTGCAAAAAGCGTCTATAAACCAGAGCATGTATACGTATGTGGTTGATTTTTTAATTGGCGGATTTGAAGCCATAGGTTTTGAGAAAGGACTGACACATATAGCCCGGCATAATCAATTGGATGAACTGTGTGTAAACACCGAACGATTGGAAGCGTTACAACACAAAATTGAGCTGATCAACCGGCTGGCCATTGGTAAAAAAGCACCCAGCTTTGAAACGATAGATTTAGAAGGAAACTTTGTAAGCCTGTATGATATAGCTTCCCCAAAAACTTTGTTGTTTTTCTGGGCAAGTTGGTGCCCTCATTGTAAAAATATGATTCACGAATTAAACAAAATTTATAATGCACCTGAAAATGACATCCAGGTAGTTGGCATCTCCATCGATACGAGTCTAACAGATTTGAGAGCTGTTATTTCAGAATATAAAATTGACTGGCCGGTGGTGGCTGAACTTGAAGGTTGGGAAGGAAGCATTCCAAATCAATATGGCCTCGTTGCCATACCTACTATTTTTTTGCTCGACCAGGATAAAACCATCCTTACAAAGCCCACAAATGAGAGCGAATTAAAGGACTTTTTGAATCAATAGAATTATAAGTTCGCTGCCAACACATCCACGATATGTGCTGTTTTTAGTGGGAGTTTATGTTTATCGATATACCCCTGCTGGTGCATCAGGCATGATGAATCTGTGCTTACAATATACTCTGCTCCCGTTTCAAGGGCATTGTGTACTTTTTGCTCGGCCATAGCTGCCGAAATAGGCTCAAACTTCACCGCAAAAGTACCACCGAAGCCACAACAGACATCTGTATCTTTCATTTCGATAAGCTCCAATCCATTT
>SWCD01012057.1_pt1 | contig 10937 bp, 9 predicted proteins | sample 4693011 | NCBI WGS metagenome assembly SWCD01 (sample SAMN10267278, study PRJNA491770) | bioreactor metagenome | isolation source: DHS bioreactor inoculated with marine | place: Japan: Omine Ridge, Nankai Trough | reverse complement strand
TTTTTTTTTGCGTTGTCATAGGTGATGCTGCCGCTGATGCTTATATAAAAATTCAGGTCGATTAGCTGCTTTGCCTGTTCGACGCTGCCTGAGTAGCTATGTATCATGCCTTTCAGGTTTTTGAATTTTTTTAATGTCTGTATGACAATCTCTGTCGCGTTGACTGAGTGGATAACGACAGGCAGTTGGGTGTTTTCAGCAAGACTTAGCTGAGCTTCAAAAAAATAGCGCTGTGTTTTTTTATCGGCCTGCCGTGGTCGAAAATCCAGACCACATTCGCCAAGTGCGACTGGATGGTGGTCGGCGATATAATCTTTTAGTTTTTCTATGTCCTGCCTGTCATGACTGTTTATCCAGTACGGATGCAGTCCGTAACAGGCATGCAGTTGCGGATGTTTTTTGCACAGGGTAGTAATCCTGTGCCAGAAAATCTTTTCTGTGCCGGGTATGACGATGTCGGTGATGCCGATATCTTGTGCGCGCTGCAATGCCTGCGAGCGATCATTATTAAAAATTTCAAAATCAAGGTGGCAGTGAGAATCTATTAGCGACATGTCGGACATGAAGCTTAGTGTATATCGTTATTCGTAAGGATGCATCCGTGCTGACAGTTGATCGCCGAGTCCGTCTTACCGCCATCCCTGGCTCTTTGCGACATACCGCCCATCCCTGTGCGTAAAAAAGGCCGGTAAAAACCGGCCTTTTTTAAAATAGATTTTGTATCGCTCTATTTTGAGCTTTCGATCATCTGATGGATGATCGGGGTCAATATCAGCTCCATTGCCAGTCCCATTTTGCCGCCGGGTACGACGATGGTGTTGCGGCGAGACATGAATGAGTGCGGAATCATTTCCAGCAGGTAAGGGAAGTTGGTATTGAATTTTTCGGTGTCTCGGAAGCGAATTACGATGAAGCTCTCATCAGGCGTCGGGATATCGCGCGCGATGAAAGGGTTCGATGTATCAACAGTCGCGATGCGCTGGAAGTTGATGTCGGTGCGAGAGAACTGCGGTGTGATGTATTTTACATAGTCGTGCATACGGCGCAGGATGGTGTCGACGATCACTTCTTCTGAATAACCACGTTCGGCGTTGTCACGGTGGATCTTTTGAATCCACTCCAGGTTGACGCTTGGTACTACACCGACCAGCAGGTCAACGTGTTTGGCAACGTTGGCTTCGTCGGTGACGACACCGCCGTGCAGGCCTTCGTAGAACATGATGTCTGAGCCAGTATCTATGTCTTCCCACGGTGTGAACTGCCCCGGGGTCAAACCTTCGTAAGCGGCAGCTTCTTCATCGCTGTGCAGGTATAGACGTTTCTGACCGCCACCGGTTTCGCCGTAAGATTTAAATAACTCTTCCAGTTTACCGAACAGGTTGGCATCTTCACCGAAGTGGCTGAAGTTTTTATTGCCTGTATCTTCCGCTTTGCTCATTGCCTCTTTCATCGCGGCACGATCATAACGGTGAAAGCTATCGCCCTCGATGATGACGGGGTTGATTTTTTCGCGGGTGAAAATTTGCTCGAAAGCGTGTTTTACGGTTGAGGTGCCAGCGCCGGATGAACCGGTGACAACAACGATGGGGTGTTTCTGAGACATGCTTATTCTCCAAATGACTAAAATTCTGTGTGGCAGGGCAGTATTCAGAGAATGTACTGCGCTGAAAAAAGGCCGCTATTGTATCCTTTTTCGAGCAATTATAGAAATAAGCTTGATGCTGGCCTGGGTTTATCGTCCGGAAATTTGTGATTATTGTCGATGAGTCGGCGCATAAAAGTTGAAATACAATGAGTTAGCGGTTATCTGTGGCTTTAGCGTTTTTCGTAAATCAGATCCCAGACGTCATGGCCGAGCTTGATGCCGCGGCGTTCAAACTTGGTTTCGCAGCGTGCACCTTTGTTTTGTGAATAATGACCTTCGCCCGATATATTGCGAAAAGCCTCGGCCTGATCCATCTCGTCGAGCATGTGTTCAGCGTAGTGCTGCCAGTCGGTGGCCATGTGGAAGAAGCCGCTGGTTTTGAGTTTTTTTCCGATCAGTTCGATAAATGCCGGTTTGATGATGCGGCGTTTGTGGTGGCGTTTTTTATGCCAGGGGTCGGGGAAAAACAGTTGTAGCTGCTGTATCGAATCGTCGGCTATCTGCTGCGTGAGCACGTCGACGGCATCGTGGCGGATGACCCTGATATTATGTATGTTTTGCGTATTGGCATTGTGGATAAGATGGCCGACGCCGGGGCCGTGGACTTCGATGCCGATAAAATTATATTGTGGCTGCCTGATCGCTTGTTGCAACAGGGAGTCGCCGTTGCCAAAACCTATCTCGACGATGGTCTCGTTGTCATTTCCGAACAATGCGCTGTAGTCCAGCGGCTGCTCAGAAAAATCGATGCCATAATCCTGCCAGTGACTTTCCAGCGCATTTTGTTGCGCGCTGGTGAGGCGGCCCTGGCGTAAGACAAAGCTTTTTATTGCCCGGCGGGGTGCCGGTAATTCATTTTGCGGGTTTTCTGTGGACACGATGAAGTGGGGAATACTGGTTTAGAAAAACGTGCCTTCGATAGGCGATGAGGCCGAAGCAAAACGTTTCTTTGGCATGCGCCCGGCAAGATAGGCTTCGCGGCCGCCTTCTATGGCTTTTTTCATGGCAGAGGCCATCAGCACCGGGTGTTGTGCTGCGGCGATCGCGGTGTTCATCAGGATGCCGTCACAGCCCAGCTCCATGGCGATGGCCGCATCAGAGGCGGTGCCGACGCCGGCGTCGACCAGGATCGGTACATTGGCATTTTCGATGATGGTGAGGATGTTGTACGGATTGCGGATGCCAAGGCCGGAACCGATCGGTGCGGCCAGCGGCATCACTGCTACGCAGCCGATGTTCTCCAGTTCTTTGGCGATCAGTGGATCATCATTGGTGTAGACCATGACATCAAAACCGTCATCGACCAGAATCTGTGCGGCTTTGAGGGTTTCGATGGCGTCGGGGAACAGGGTTTTTTCATCGCCCAGTACTTCCAGTTTGACCAGTTTGTGACCGCCGAGCAGCTCACGCGCCAGCTTGCAGGTCCGTACTGCATCGTCGACGGTGTAACAGCCTGCAGTGTTTGGCAGCAAAGTGTATCTATCGAGTGGCAGTGCATCCAGCAGATTGGGTTCATCGGGGTGTTGCCCGATGTTCGTGCGGCGGATGGCGATGGTGATGATTTCCGCGCCACTCGCCTCCAGCGCGAGGCGGGTCTCTTCGTTATCTTTGTATTTCCCGGTACCAACCAGTAAGCGGGAAGTGTAAGTTTTGCCAGCAATCAGCAGTGGCTTCTCAAGATTTGTTTCAGACATCGTATTTAGTTTATGTGGCTCGAATAGTCGTGTTTAAAAGAGGGAAATAGTTACAAAAGCAGGCTTTATTTTACGCGATTTTGTTGCCTGACCGGAATGTTTCATGGCAAAACCGGAAACGTGCTTTCTACGGGCAAAATATCTGCTGAAAACCGGGTTTTTGCTACAGGCTTCCGCCGCCGATGGCTTGCACAATTTCGACCTGATCCTGGTCATTCAGGGTGGTACTGGCGAAATCACTGCGCGGCACAATCTGTTGATTAATCTCTACAGCAAGGCGTTTTTCGCCCAGATCAAGGCTTTCTAACAGCTGGGTAATACTGGTATTGCTGTCTAATTGTTTGTCTTTTCCGTTAAGTGTAATGGTGATCATTAATGGTTTTCCCGAGGCAGGCAGTTTTTGTGCCATTTCGTCATGCAAAGCTGAAAATCGTAAATATTGTGCTATAAATTTATCAAATAATTATATAAATCATGTGCGTTCTATCTATGGTCCATCATTCTATTACAAGCTTGTTGGTAGTGTGTACAAATAATCCGGAATATATTTATGTTTAAGCAGTTGTCTGCACCGCTATTTATACTGTGCTTTCTTAGTTTTAATGTTTTAGCGGGTGAAAATCCTTTCGCGAAAAAAGATGTATTGAATATTGGCAAAGATGTCATCTGGAAAATCGATAAAAAAGCTGTAATGGCCGAGAAATCAATGACTGATGATAAGGGGACTTTTTATCACCTGGCGTTTGATAATAAACAGCTCAAGTTGAGTATCAGCAGCGATGCGGACGGTGATCGCCCCAAAAAATTTAATCAGCTTGAGGTTAAAAATGTAAAGATTGATGGCAGGCAGAACTCCTTATTTAAATGGTGTCTGATTAATCAGGAGCGCCATAAACGTTTCCTGCAACAGGGCCTGAAAGTCAAAAAAGATATCTGTATCATTGATGGCGATGCCGGTACATTTATCATGCGTCTTAATAAAGACACATTACAATCCCTGCAAAACGGTCATCGTCTGTCGCTCACAGTGAAACCGTTTCGCACACAGCTTGAGTTGAATTACGACATCAGCGATTTTAAAGATATGTATCTGGCATTAAATGCAAAAGTTGCACCGATTGCTGCTGCGCCAGCCGTTAAAAAAACCGTAATGATGAAACCTGCTCGAAAATGTTGGGCGGGCGCACCGCCGAAATATAATACAATAAAATCAGTTGAGTATGATTGTAATGACTCCATGGCAAAGCTCGATGCAGAAAACTGGGTGATGAAGCTGGTGAATAAGGAAAAAGAAAAAGAGAAGAAGCTGGCCGCAGAGGTAGAGAAAGAACGAAAACTTTCGGAAGAGAAAAAACAGAAAGCGCTGGCTGCAAAGTTAAAACAGGAAGAATTGTTGCAGGCAGAAGCTGCGGCGATAGCTGCCAGCCAGGCAAAACAGGCCGAGATCAGTGGTGAGATTGTCACCAAGATGGTAAAGGTGTGTGAAAAGTACTGGAAGAAAGGTGAGCATCGTTGTTACTGTCAGAAGTATATCGAGTATGCGCCAAAGAGTATTCAGGCGAGTTCCACCTGCAAATAGCGCTGATGCGGTTTAATCTACGGACTTAACTCGATAACATTAAGCAACGTTTTTACGTTGCTTTTTTTATATCCAGGGATGGATGGTATATCGCAAAGAGCCAGGGACGGCGGTGCGGCTAGCCTCATGGAGGATAATGAGACTGCGTTATGAAAAAAATTATAAAATACGGAATTCTTTTTGTTCTCACCTGTTTAATGTCAGGTATTTCATCTGCCGCCGATATCGTGAGCCCAAAAGATGACGATGGGGTGGGTGAATCGGGGGTAAAAGAGCAGGCGGTTGCGCCAGCATTAAAAGACCTGCCTGCGGCACCGACGATAAAAGACCTGGCCGAGAAACAGCAAGCTGAAGAAGAGGTTTTTAAGAAGCTGGTCGAGGCACCGGTCGCGGGGCCGTATGATGAATACAATCGGTCGACACCGCGTTCTAGCCTCATCGCACTGGCAGTGTCGGTTAGAGAGAAAGATTATGCGCGGGCGGTTAATTATCTCGATCTAAGAAACTTGCCTTTTTCGCTCGATGAGCAGCTCGATGGCGAAGAGCTGGTTAGGAAGCTGATCATCGTCGCCAAGCGTGCGATGGTCATCGATTTCGAAGACCTGAGTGATGATCCGCTCGGACATGAAGATGATGGCCTGCCGAGCTATCGTGATCGTGTCACCACCCTGAAAACAAAAAACGGCCCCGTTGATATTTTGATGCAGCGTGTACCACGTGGTGATGGGGTTTATGTGTGGAAGATTTCAAATGCGACAGTCGCATTAATCCCTGAACTGGACCAGGAGTTTGGTTACGGAATTATCGGCAACAAACTGTCGCACATATTTCCGCATTATATAATTTTTGGCCTGGAAGTTTGGCAGATCATCATACTTGTGGGGCTGTTACTGGTCGGTTATATGGCCGCTTTTGTGGTGACGTTCGTCATCATGGGCCTGCTACAGCGCAATAAGCGTTTTAATAAGCAGCGATTACAAAAATTTATTGCCGGCCCTTTGCGTTTCTTGATCATGGTATTAATCTTTCGCGCCGGCTTCGATATGATCGCGCCATCACTGTCGGCGCGTGCGTTGTTCGAAGCGAGGACGATGTTGATCCTGGCTATCTACTGGGTGATGCTGGGTGTTATTGATGTGATCATGTACCGCCTCGCTGATCGCATGAAACGAAATGGCCAGCAGGATGCGGTTGTTCTGTTAAAGCCCGCGTCAACGGGTGTGAAAATTATTATCGCCTTGTTGGCAATCATCTCCTGGATGGACAATCTGGGTTATGAGGTGACGACCATACTGGCGGGTCTGGGTGTGGGTGGTGTAGCGGTTGCGCTGGCGGCGCAGAAATCTCTGGAAAACCTGATCGGTTCGATCACGATATACGCGTCGCAACCGGTACACGTCGGTGACTTCTGCAAGTTTGGTGATACCCTGGGCGTGGTCGAGGAAATAGGTTTGCGCGCAACACAGTTGCGCACCCTGTCGCGCACGGTCGTGCATATCCCCAACGCGATGTTCGCTTCAGACAAGATCGAAAACTTGACGCAGCGCGATAAAATTCTTTACCGTACGCGTTTGCGTTTGTCTTATAATGACTCGCCTGAGCAGGTGAAACAGGTGCTGGTAAAAATCCGTGAGTTGATCGCGCAGCATGAACTCATTGATGAAGGCAATTCCAGGATACGTTTTCTGGAGTTTGGCGAGTATGCGCAGGAGCTGGAGCTGTACGTTTATATCAAAACGAAAGATTTTTCGGAATACCTTGAACATCGAGAAGATATCAACTTGCGAATTAACGATATCGTCGAATCTGTTGGTGCGCATCTTACGGTGCCGGTAAAAGCTATCAGCATGATGCAGACAACAGAGTCGTCACCGATCTCTTCTTCCACATAAAAAAGAAACTAAAAAAATGCCGGATTGTATTATTGTTGGTGGTGGCGCGATTGGCCTGTTGACAGCACGCCAGTTATTTTTGCAGGGTGTTGATGTTCTGTTGCTGGAGAAAGGTGCATTAGGCGGTGAGTCGTCCTGGGCTGGCGGTGGCATTATTTCACCGCTTTATCCATGGCGATACGATGACTCGGTTAACGTGCTGGCCGAACGCAGTAAAGTTGTCTACCCTGAGTTGGTCAGAACGCTGTTTGAAGAAACGGGCAGTGATTGTGAGTTGATTAACTCAGGTCTGTTTACAGTTGTTAATGATGACCAGCAGGCGATTTTAAGCTGGGCCAAAAAATGGTCGGTTGAAGCCAGCTTTGTTGAGGATTTTGATTCTATTCATGCGATTGAAAAATCAGTGGGTGATGCTGTTAATAAAGGCATATGGATGCCGGATATCATGCAGATCAGAAACCCAAAGCTGGTCGATGCACTAAAGGCTTCTTTTGATTATCTGTCGATTCCTTATCAGGAACAAACGTCCGTCACAGAAATAATCGTAGAAGACAATAAAGTTTCAGGTGTGCGCACAAAACAAAAAACATTTTTTGCTGATAAAGTTATTGTCGCCAGCGGTGCGTGGAGTGCGCAGTTTAGTGCTACGCGATCATCAGTTGACGTGTTACCGGTAAAAGGCCAGATGATCATGTATAAAGGTGAGCCGGGTCTTGTGAAGCGTATTGTCTTATCCGAAGGGCATTATATTATTCCGCGAAAGGATGGACGGATATTGGCGGGCAGCACCCTGGAAAAAATCGGTTTTGATAAAACGGTCTCATCCGCTGCGTTAGATGAGTTGCATCATGCGGCGGTCGAGCTGGTTCCTCTGTTAGAGACATTACCCGTCGAAAGACAGTGGGCGGGATTAAGGCCGGGCACCGAAAAAGGTATACCTTATATATGTCAGCATGATGATGTAGAAGGTTTGTTTGTTCATGCTGGTCATTTTAGAAACGGCATCGTGCTAGGTGTGGCATCATCAGAATTGATGGTCGATATAATCTTGCAGCGAGCGCCCCGGTGTGATGTGACGCCATATAGTATGGGTGCTGCTCACTAAGTAAAAAATTATTGCCGGAATAGCTCCAACTGGTAGAGCAAGTCACTCGTAAATTGAAACGTGGTGGTTGAATACCCACCCGATACACCACATCTTCCGTTATGAAGTTAATCGAGATAACAAATATCTACCCAACGACGGTAGAGTAACGGTGGTGGTGTGAAATATACACCCCTGAAACCTAGAATATATAATTCGTAATATCATCACCCGATTGTAACCACCCGATAATCACACGATGTAACGGTGTGTGATACGTTACAGGTAGATTTCCCTACCGATACCACCCCATGTGTAATTATCTACGTGTTACCTCACGGATAATACCCTTACCCTGTTTCAAAACGGTGAAACCCCACGTTTATACACGAGTGGTTGGGGATAACATCTTTTTTCTCTTATACACAATAAAAACAAACACTTATATTCTTCAATATAGTTCGGTGAAATATTGAAATCCTGTTAGTCATTTCATTAGAGCATCAAGTATAATGTGCGAAACAAAGGTAGTTGAAATGAAAGAATCATCTAATAACACAGTGACAACAAAGAGATATAAGGTCGTATCAATGTTTTCTGGGTGTGGAGGAATGGACCTTGGGTTCACAGGAAACTTTACATCTAATAAAAATCATTATGAAAGAAACCCCTTTGATATTATCTGGGCAAATGAATTAAATCCTAACGCTTGTCGAACATATAGAAGAAATCTAGGTATAGAAATAGTTGAAGGAGATATCTGGGAAAAGTTTGAATTGCTACCCGATTCTGCCGACATTGTTATTGGTGGTTTCCCTTGCCAAGACATTTCTATTAACAATAAAAATGCGAAAGGTGTCTTTGGTAAAAGGAGTGGGTTATATCTTGCAATGGTCGAAGCAATTAAAAAATTACGCCCAAAGATATTCATTGCAGAAAATGTCCGCGCTCTTTTAAATAAAAATAATGAGAAATCACTACTAAAAGTTCTTAATGATTTTTCATCTCTTGGATACACTGTTTCATACCAGTTATACAATGCAGCCGACTTTGGTGTGCCACAAACTCGCGAGAGAGTTTTTATTGTGGGTACATTAGATAATGAATTTTATCATCCAGAGCCAGTTTTAACTAAATCATCATGGGTAACTGCAAAAGATGTGCTTCATGACCTAGAAAATCATCCTCGTGATGAGAATTGGTCTCATATATGGAGCCTTGCAGCTAAAGGTTCTCATCAGGGGAATAGGTGTCTGTATGAAAACAGACCCGCATACACCATGAGAGCAGAATGTCACGGCAATACTCATTATCACTACAAATTGGATAGAAGAATATCTATGCGCGAAGGTGCCAGAATCCAATCATTTCCTGATGATTTTATATTTGAATCAAAGCTTAGGGAAACTGAGCGTCAAGTTGGGAATGCTGTACCACCAGTTCTTGCCTGGCATGTTGCTCAAAGTGTTTCTGATTACTTATCTGGGCAGATTATTGAAACTAAAGAAACGCAACTTAAACTAGCTATATAAGAATGTATCTGACACTATTATCCTTTGGATTAATTTCTAAGGGTAATACCGTTGGACAAATCAGATTTTTTAAATTTACTTGACTCCGCAACTAGGACATTAGAGCAAGAAGCAATCAGCTCTGGGTTTAAATCATCCCCTCAGTTCGAAAATCGTGTACGTGAAGTGTTATCAAACGAAATAATTACTAGAAACTTAGATGTTTCTGTAGATTTTGAATCACATGTCCAAGCTTTCCCGGATATCTGTTTGGGTAAGTTTGGTATAGAGGTAAAGTTTACAGAGAAGGATACTTGGCGGGGAATTGCCAATAGCGTATCTCAGGGAATGAAGGACAACCAAGTTGATACTATATATATCTTATGGTGCAAAATGGGTGGCACACCTGAAATAAGATACAGACCATATGAAGAAGCAGTAATGCACGTTAGAACATCTCATGTTCCACGATTTGAAGTTGACATGGAAACTGATAGGAGTCTGTTTAAGTTATTTAAAATTTCATATGCTGAGTTTAGCGCCTTAAGTATGGAGTACAAAATGAACTTGATTAGGCGCTATGCCCGTCAACGACTTCGGGAAGGGGTGAAAATATTCTTCTGGTGGTTAGAGACACAAACTGTAGACCCACTCCATAATAATACCGTTTCATTATACACTGACTTACCGTCAAAAATTAAAATTGAGCTGATGTGGGAAGAATTAATTCTTTTCCCAAATATATTAATAAGCGCTAACAAATCTTCTGAATTTGACACGCGTATTCAATATTTTTTTAATAAACACCGAGTACTTTACCCGCAGTATTTTTGTTTATATGAAAATGTGCTTAATGAAATAAAGGGCGACATATCGCTTAGTGATTTTATAATAAAAAATTCAAACGAAATACGTAAGATATGCGACAACATTGATATAAACACTTTCAGGGAGTGCTGTGATTGGTGGAGTGAATCTGAAATATCTAGTTATGATATGTGGACTAATTATACTTTAACAATGATAAAAGATACCGGCAGCAATGAATTACCGTAATTAATAATGAAATGACTAACAGGATTTCAATATTTCACCGAACTATATTGAAGAATATAAGTGTTTGTTTTTATTGTGTATAAGAGAAAAAAGATGTTATCCCCAACCACTCGTGTATAAACGTGGGGTTTCACCGTTTTGAAACAGGGTAAGGGTATTATCCGTGAGGTAACACGTAGATAATTACACATGGGGTGGTATCGGTAGGGAAATCTACCTGTAACGTATCACACACCGTTACATCGTGTGATTATCGGGTGGTTACAATCGGGTGATGATATTACGAATTATATATTCTAGGTTTCAGGGGTGTATATTTCACACCACCACCGTTACTCTACCGTCGTTGGGTAGATATTTGTTATCTCGATTAACTTCATAACGGAAGATGTGGTGTATCGGGTGGGTATTCAACCACCACGTTTCAATTTACGAGTTTGTTGTTCTAGAGTTTTGGTGCCGGAACGCGGAATCGA
>SWCD01005574.1_pt1 | contig 10958 bp, 10 predicted proteins | sample 4693011 | NCBI WGS metagenome assembly SWCD01 (sample SAMN10267278, study PRJNA491770) | bioreactor metagenome | isolation source: DHS bioreactor inoculated with marine | place: Japan: Omine Ridge, Nankai Trough | reverse complement strand
CGTCTCGCGGCTTTGCGCCTCGTCGCCGGGGGCGTAGAGCGCCACGGATCCGCGCGTGCCGGACGTGTCGATGCCGAGAGTGATGCCGGCCCCGGGGCTCAACGCGAGACTCTCAGCCTCCCCTTGAGCGAGACCACGGCCGAGCCGCCCACGCGAACGCCGACGAACTCCTCGTCATCGCGCTCCACCTCGACCTCGACGATCCCGGGCCGTCCCATCTCCAGGCCCTGCTCCACCTTGATGTGCGTGATGCCGTCCTTCCCCTCGGGAAGCAGGCCGTGGCGGACGATGTAGGTTCCCAGGGCACCGGCCGCGGTGCCGGTCACGGGGTCCTCCTCGATGCCGAGGGCGGGGGCGAAGACCCGGCAGTGGGCCTGGACGCCCTCTCCCTCCGCCTCGAGGCAGAATACCTGGATGGTGCCGACGTCCAGGTTGGTGGAGAGATCGATCAGGCTGCGCCTGAGCGGTCTCAGTTCCCCGAAGCCGGAGAGACCGGCGAGGGGAATGTGGAGGCTGCGCAGGCCGGTGGAGACGATCTCCACGGGCTGGTCCTCGAGGACCTGCTTCCGGCCGACTCCGAGGATGGCCGCCAGCTTGTCCGCGTTGATCTCAGGGGTCTCGAACCGCGGCACGCGCTGACCCATGCGCACGCGCTCCGGCTTTCCGCCCCTGGTGTCCACCCAGACCGGCAGGTTGCCGATGGCGGTCTGCATCACCAGGCGGTTCGGTCCCTCCTCGAGCGGGATGCGTCCTTCGGTCGCCATGGCCCAGAATGCCGCCACGGTGGCGTGTCCGCAGAGATCCACCTCCTGGGTGGGGGTGAAGAAACGGACGTGGAAGTCGGCGCCCTCCTCCTTGCCGGGGAAGACGAACGCGGACTCCGATGCCCCCACCTCGGCGGAGATGCGGTGGCAGTCCTCGTCCGAGAGCCCTTCGGCATCCAGGATCACGCCGGCGGCGTTGCCGCGGAGCGGCTCTTCCGTGAATGCGTCGACCAGCCAGATATCCAGTTCGGTCATTGCATGCCCCCGATCTCACGCTCGACTTCGATGGCGATGGTCTCCGCCGCCTGGCGGGTGCATCGTCGGTCCGGCCCCTCCACCATCACGCGCAGCAGCGGCTCGGTCCCCGAGTAGCGGACGAGCACGCGGCCCAGATCTCCCAGTTCGGCTTCCACCCGGCGGATCGCCTTGCGGACGCCCTTGAGGGAGGCCAGGGCGGGTTTCTTCGCCACCCTGACGTTCAGGAGGAGCTGGGGCGACTGGCGGAAACAACCCGCCAGGTCGGACAGGGTCTCTTTGCTCTGCTGGAGTGCGGTCAGGAGGTGCAGGGTGGTCTCCAGGCCGTCGCCGATCAGGCGCTTGCCTCGCCGGACGATGATGTGGCCCGACTGCTCGCCGCCCAGGCCGAAGCGCCCCTTGTCCATCTCCTGGACCACGTTGCGGTCGCCGACATCGGTGCGGACCAGCCGGCAGCCGACTTCCTTCAGGGAGGCGGGAAGGCCCACGTTGGACATCACGGTGGCGGCCACCGTGCGGTGGGGAAGGCGCCGGGTGGCGACCAGGTGTCTGGCCAGCACTGCCATGGTGGCGTCGCCGTCGATGACCCGACCTCTCTCGTCGGCGAAGAGCGCGCGGTCGCCGTCCCCGTCGAAGGAAACGCCCAGGTCCGCGCCGTGGCGCTTGACCGCGCGGGCGACCACCTCCGGGTGCGTGGCGCCGCAGCGATGGTTGATGTTCGTGCCGTTCGGCTGGTCGTGGAGGGCGATCACCTCCGCGCCCAGGCTCCGGAGGGCCGCGGGCGCGGTGCCGGAGACGGCGCCGTTCGCGCAGTCCGCCACGAGCTTCAGGCCGGTGAGATCGAGGCCCGCGAACTCCGCGAGGATCGACTCGAGGTAGGCCCTGGTGGCGCCGTGCCAGGCGCGGTAGGCGCCGGTCTTGCCTTCGGCGGACCGACTCCTCTTTCCCAGGCGCTTCTCCACCGCGCGCTCGAACGAGACGGGTGCTTTCCGGGCGTCGGCGGTGAAGAGCTTCACCCCGTTGTCCCCGGCCGGGTTGTGCGAGGCGGAGATGACCACGCCCAGGCCGAAGCGACCCTCGCGGGTCAATCGGGCGACTCCCGGAGTGGGGAGGACGCCGGCGACGGTCACGTCGATGCCCGCGGAAAGCAGGCCGGCCAGCACGGCGCCGCCGACCATCGGTCCGGAGAGCCGGGTGTCGCGTCCGATGAGCGCGGCGGCCCGCCCACCCCCGGCGAGGAGAGTCTCGCCGACGGCCCGCCCGAGGGAGGAGAGCGTCTCCGGAGTCAGGGGCTCGGTATTCACGACGCCCCGGATGCCGTCCGTGCCGAAGATGCCGGTGCTCACTTGCCCTCCTCGGGGTCTTTCTCCCGCTTGAAGACCTCCAGGTCGATCCCCTCCCGGGGGGGCGGCCTGAAGGTCACTCGTCCCCAGAGTTCCGGGGGCAATTCGAGCAGAACGCCGTCCACCGAACCGCGGCCCTCGATCTTCTCGGCGTAGACCTGGAGCTTCATGGCGTGCACGTAGGCGCGCACGCGTTTCGCCGCGAGGGCCTCCTCCACGCGGGCCAGGTCGCGAGGCGAGCCGGTGAAGGTGAGGTGAATGACGAAGCTGCCGTCCTCGAGCTTCTTGACCAGATCCGTCTCGTGGACCTCCATCGTCACCGGCCAGTCCGGGTCCTCGAGGAGCACGCTGAAGGGAATGTCCAACTCCTTCGGTGTGAGCGACCGGGTGAGGGTGATGCGGCAGGAGATCCGTTCCCCGCCGCTCAGACCGACTCTCTCGGCCTTCAGGTTGTCCGAGATCTCGAGCTCATACTCGATGGTGAGTTCGTCCTCCTCGAGGCCCTCCAGCATCCGGTCCACGGCCACCGGAAGGACGGGCACCTCGGTCAGATCATCCAGCACCGCCTTCGGACCCACGAGCCGGACATCCGGCTTCAAGAGGTCGATCCGGATCTCCCATTCCGGCGGGAGGCCGGTAGCCGTGGGACGGGCGACGGGTTTCCGCTGCACGTCCTTCACCGCCACGGTGACCGTGATGTTCCCCTCGATCACGCGACTGATGCTGATTTCCTCGCCGTAGTTGTGATTGATGTTGCCCCGGTCCGCGTTGAAGGTCCGGGTGGCGATGAGCTGGTCCCCCAGTTCCTGGCGAGTGATCTGGAGCACGATCTCCGGAGGCTCCGGAGCGCGACGAAGCTGCTCGATCCGGGATGTCGGCCCCTCGAATTCGACCGTCACCGAGTCCGGCGCGTCTTCGAGCAGCATCAGGTCGGGCGAGAGATCGAAGATCACCAGCGTGTCGAACTCCGCGGTGCGCGTGAGGTCCTGGCGGACGGTGATCCAGATCAGGACCGCGAGGAACAGCGCGGCGATCTTCGATACCAGGTTGCGGGTGAACATCCCGAACACGAAGTCGGCGAAGCCGCGAACGGATTGGGTCGGGCCCCGGGAGGACTTCTCGGCCGCGCTCATGCCGTTCCTCCCGTCCGATAGGTGTCCTTCAGCGTGCCCCTCAGCGACTCCTCATCGAGTTCGCGAACGAGCTTCCCGCCGTGGGCCACGGAGATGGTCCCGGTCTCCTCGGAGACGACCACGCAGAGCGCGTCGGTCTCCTCCGTCAGCCCGATCGCCGCCCGGTGGCGCGTCCCGAGGTGCCGGGAGACCTCCGGGTTCTCCGTGAGCGGGAAGAGACAGCAGCCGGCCGCGATCCGTTCCTCGCGAATGACGATGGCCCCGTCGTGCAGCGCCGAGCCCGGCCAGAAGATGGTGTCGATGAGCTCCGCCTTGACGTCCGAGTTGATGATGACCCCGGCCGAAACGTAGCTGTCGAGCGCCACATTCCCCTCGAAGGTGATCAGGGCCCCGATCCGGTCCTTGGAAAGCGTCAGGGCCGCCTTCACCACCTCCTCCACGACCCGCGCGTCCCGCGCCACCAGCCGCCCGATCACCGGATTCCGTCCGAGCCGCATCAGCCCCCGACGAAGCTCCGGCTGGAAGATCACGAGCAGCGCAATCACCGACACCCCGAGCAGGTACTTGAAGATGGCCCCGATGATCTCCAACCCGAACGACGACAGCGCCAGCATCGCGCTCACCACCGCGAGCGTAAGCAGGAACCCGATCCCGCGCACGAAGGTCCCCGCAATCGTCCCCTGCATGAACCTCAGGACGAGGTACAGCAAAAGGAAGAGCAGGAAGATCTCAATAAAGTCGCCGGTGTCGGTTGGCATAAGTGTGCGGGGATTCTACCTCAACCCAGGCAGTTCAACCCCCTTCCATCAACCCAGCCGCGCCCCCCCCCGGAGTGCGCGTCCGGACGCCCCCCCCCAAGCCGTTCAACCCCTACCCCCCCCGCCAAGCCCCCGCCAAGCCGCAACAAAATCCACCGTCTCCGCCACATCATGCACCCGCAGCACATGCGCCCCGTTCGCAACACAAGCGGCCACCGCACCCAGGGTCAACGCCAGCCTGTCGGTGGGGGGGCGGTTCCTGAACGCCGTGAGGAACGACTTGCGTGACGGCCCCACGAGCACCGGGCGGCCGAGGGCCAGCAGGGTCGTGAGTTCGCGGATCAGGGTCGCGGACTGCCCGGCATCCTTGGCGAAGCCGATCCCCGGGTCGAGGATGATTCGCTCTTCGGGGATGCCGGCGGCGACCGCGGATCGCACACTTTCCCCGAGTTCCCGGCAGACGTCCGCGGTGACGTCGTCGTAGTTCGCATGCTCGCGCATGGTGGCGGGCGTGCCGCGCATGTGCATCAGCACCACGGCCGCGCCCGTCTCGGCCGCGGCGGCGGCCATGGCGGGATCGCGAAGGCCGGTGACGTCGTTCAGGATGACCGCCCCGGCGGCGAGTGCGGCTCGGGCCGTCTCGGCGTTTTTCGTATCGATGGAGAGGGGGATCGGAACCGCGGAAACGAGGGCCTCGATCACCGGGAGGACGCGGCGCATCTCCTCGGCTACGGAGATCGGGGCGGCGCCGGGGCGGGTGGACTCGCCGCCGATGTCGAGGAGATCCGCGCCCGCGGCCGCCATCTCGAGACCCCGCGCGACGGCGGCGTCGGGGTCGAGGTAGGCGCCGCCGTCGGAGAAGGAGTCCGGGGTGACGTTCAGGATGCCCATGACCTTCATCCGTCCCGAGAGCGCGAGGATCGCGCCGCCCGGCAGCAGGACGTCGAAGGCGGTGGCGGGCATCAGTAGGCGAACTTCCCTTTCGTCTCGAGGTCGTCGCCGTCGTCCCCGGAGGAGTCGGGCTCGGGCTCGGCCTCCTCGTCTTCGGCGGCCTGCATCGCCAGGACGGCCCGTTCCGTCTTGCGCTTCGCGGCTTTGCGGATCGCGTCCACGGTGTCGCCGCGCAGCACCGCCGCGACCTCCTCACCGTTCAGGACTTCGTACTTGAGAAGTGCGGCCGTGAGAGCCTCGATCTCGGCCCGGTGGTCTTCCAGGACCGCGCGGGCACTCGCCTGCGCCGCGTCCAGCAGGCGGCGCACCTCCCGGTCGATCTCGAGGGCGACCTGCTCGCTGTGGTTCCGCGTGCGGGTGACCTCGCTGCCGAGGAAGAGGTGCTCCTCGCCGTCGCGGTAGTTGATCAGGCCGACCTTCTCCGACATCCCCCACTCGGTGACCATGCGGCGGGCGATCTCCGTGGCCCGCTCGATGTCGTTCTGGGCGCCGGAAGTGATGTCGTCACAGAACATCTCCTCCGCCAGACGCCCGGCGAAGAGCACCTCGAGCATCGCCGTGAGCCGCCGTCGAGTCATGTGATAGCGCTCCCGGTCCGGAAGCTGCATCGTGGCGCCGAGCGCCATGCCGCGAGGGATGATCGTCACCTTGTGCAACGGCTCGGCATCCGAAAGGTAGTGGGCGACCAGGGCGTGGCCCGACTCGTGGAAGGCGGTGATCTTCCGGTCCTCCAGTTCGAGCACCCGGGACTTCTTCTGTCGTCCCCACTTCACCTTGTCGCGGGCCTCCTCGAGGTCCTCCATCTCCACGTACGGCTTCTCCTTCATCGTGGCGATGAGCGCGGCCTCGTTCATGACCGCCTCGAGGTCCGCTCCGGAACAGGAGGCGGTGCCGCGGGCCAGCACCTTGAGGTCGATGTCCGGCCCCAGCTTCACGTTGCGGGAGTGGATGCGGAGAATGGCCTCCCGGCCCGAGAGATCGGGCATGTCCACGACGATCTGCCGGTCGAAGCGGCCGGGCCGCAGCAGCGCCGGGTCGAGGATGTCCGGGCGGTTCGTGGCGGCGATGATGATGATGCCCTCGTCGGTGTCGAAGCCGTCCATCTCCACGAGGATGGCGTTCAGGGTCTGCTCGCGCTCGTCGTGGCCGCCGCCCAGGCCGGCGCCGCGCTTCCGACCCACCGCGTCGATCTCGTCGAGGAAGATGATGCAGGGGGAGTTCTCCCGGGCCTGTTTGAAGAGGTCGCGTACCCGGCTCGCGCCGACGCCGACGAACATCTCCACGAAGTCCGAACCGGAGATGGAGAAGAAGGGCACATCCGCTTCACCGGCGATCGCCTTCGCCAGCAGTGTCTTGCCGGTCCCCGGGGCTCCGATCAGCAGGACGCCCTTCGGCACCCTGCCGCCGAGGCGTTGGAAACGAGTGGGGTCCTTCAGGAAGGCGACGATCTCCTGCACCTCCTCCTTCGCCTCCTCGATGCCGGCCACGTCGTCGAAGGTGACGTTGACGTGCTCCTTCGTCTGCATCCGGGCCCGGCTCTTCCCGAAGGAGAGCACGCTGCTCGGCCCGCCCGGGGCCCGGGACTGACGGATGAAGAAGAAGTAGAAGAGGCCGATCAGGATGATCCACGGGAGCATCGTGACCAGGTACTCGAAGAACCGGCTGGGATCGCGAACGACGTATTCGCCGACGTTGGGGGTGATCGAGTCCCGCTCGAACTCGGGAGTGATGTAGGTCTCGTAGTTCGGGATCCGGACCCGGATGGTCGGCCCGAATTCCTCCTCCGCCTGCTTCGAGATCTTTCCGGTGAGCACCCACTCGCCGCGCAGCAGTTCGAGCTTCTCCACCGTGCCCGGCCCGCGCGCCAGGATCTCGCGGAACTCCGACCACGTGAGTTCCTTGCTGCCCTGCGGGTAGTTACCGAAGGCGAAGAGGAGAATCGCCGAGAATCCCAGGATCATCAGGATGGTCAGCGTGCCGCGGGGGCGGCGCTCCCGGCGGGGTGAGTTGTCACCCCCGGGCGGGTTCGTCATGACGGTACCTCACCATTGGCTCGAGAGCAGTTGGACGATCCGCTCCGCGAGGATGCGGTAGGCGGCCAGTTCCGCGGTGCGGATGGACTCGCCCTTGACCGGCGCGAAGGGTTGCCGTTCCTTGAGGACCGTGGGTTCGACCACCTGTTCGCCGGTTTTCCGGTTCGTGACGGTCACCTCCACCGTCACCAGGACCGAGGACACGCGGATCACGCTGTTGTCCCGCTCCGAGATCACGCCTTCGGTGAGGTCCACCAGGCGCCCGGTGAGCACGAGATCGGCCTGCTCCTCGGAAACCAGGTGGTAACCGGTGCGGGCTGCGAACTCCTCGTGGACGGCCCGGGTCAGGTCCTTCTCCTGGTCGCGGCGAAAGGTCTCGTTGCTGAACAGGGGGACGCAGAGTCGCTCACCGTTGCCCTCGGCCACGTGACCGGCCTGATAGCCGCAACCGCCGAGAGTCGCGAGAACGATGGCCACGAGGGCGGCCCACCTCATTTTTTCTGCCCTTCCATCTCGGTCAGTCGCTCTCCGGCCTGCAGTCCGGCGTCGGTCTTCGGATAGTCGTGGGCCGCGACCCGGTAGTAGATCTTCGCGGAGTCGAACTTCTCCACCGACTGGTAGAACTCCGCGATCAGGAGGTTCTTCCGGGCCAGGGTCGAGTCGATGGCGGCGATGCGCTCCCGGGCCTCGGTCAGGCGATCCGCGTACTCCGTCTTCCGAATCTCGTCCGCCTCGATCAGGGCGACGTAGCGGCTGAACACGGTCTTCGCCTGCTGGAGCGCCCCGAGGTCATACTTCGCGCCGCGGTTCAGCATGAGGTAGCTCTCTCCCAGGAGAAAGCGCGCCTCGTACACCCATTCGCTTTGCCGGTAGCGCTCGAGCAACTCCGTCAGGGCGATGACCGCCTCGTCGAACTCCCGCGACTTCATGTAGGCCCGGGCCAGGTACATGTGCGCATCGTCGGCCCGGGAGCCGTAGGGGAGATTCTCGGTGATCCAGCGCATGGCGCCCAGGCCCGCCTCTGCGGTGGGGAAGATCCCGAGCCCCAGAAGACCGCTCTGGCCGTCCTCGTAGAGACGCTCCCCGACCGTGTAGACCCGGTTCTCGATCTCTCCCAGGCGGTAGAGGGGATGGGTGGTGTAAAACGATCGATAGGCCTGGCCCGCCGCCTTGTACTCCTCCCGCGCGAACATCATCTCGGCCGTCATCCACCCGGCCTCGGCCGCCTCCGGCGCGGAGGGGAAGTCCTCGTAGACCCGCTCGTAGAGATCCCGCGCGCTCTTCAGGTCCCCGGCCTCCCGACTGGCCTCGGCCGTGGAGAAGATGAGCGCGGGGGGAGCGTCGTCCGGGACCTTGTCACTCGTGGAACTGCATCCCGGAGCAAGCAGCAGCAGGGAGAGCAGCAGAACTGGGATGGACTTCAGCATCGACATCCTCCTGGATCGCGCGAAGCATAACCCACGCCCCGGAAAAGGAAAAGGATGCCGGGCGAGCCCTAAAGGAAACGCGAGGTCCGGAGGCGGCGTTCGAGCTGCCACTCCTCGAAGGCGTTCAGGAATTCGCGGATCCTCCTGGCGTCGGCGTGGGAGACCTTCATCCTCCCCGCCCGCTCGGGAGCGACCGTGGCGAGGTGGCGCAGCGTCTGGAACGTGCCCGCCGGCACCTGCATGCGCAGGGGATCGATCTCCCGGCATTCGCCGCAGAGGACACCGCCGGAGGAAGGGGAGAGGGCCGTCGAACCGGGGCCGATCGCGCCGGCGCACGAGGCGCAGGTCGTGAGCGCCGGGGCGAAGCCCAGGAGACCGAGCAGCCTGAGTTCGAGAGCGGCGAGCAGTGCCGGGATTTCCGCGTCTTCCGCCGAGTCGAGCAGCGAGAGCCCCTCGAGGAGCAACTCGAGAAGCTCCACGTGCGGCTCCTCCTCCCGGGTCATTCCGATCGTCAGTTCCCCGAGGTGGGAGGCCGCGAAGAACCGGCCGAGGTTCTTCCGAAGGCCCGTGTGGGCGCGCTCCACGTGAAAGGAGGAGAGGATGTTCAGGCTGGAACGCGGGCGGAAGTAGATCTGCGCCTGTCCCCGATAGAAGAGGTCGAGGGCACCTCCGAAGGGTGACTTCTCGCGGTGGATGCCCTTCGCCAGCACGCTCACCACCCCGTCCTGCTCGGTGAGCAGCCTGAGAATCTGGGATGTCTCGGAGTAGTTGAGCTTGCGCAGGACCAGGGCCGGTTGCGGCGAGCCTTTCAGGGCGCTTCCCTCACCGCCTTCACCCGTGTCACGCTCCGCTCGTTGGCGGCGAGGACGACGATGTGGAGGCCGGCGTAGTCGAACTCGTCTCCCGCCACCGGCACACGGCCGAGAGCGGTGAAGACCAGACCGCCGACGGTGTCGAACTCGTCCGAGTTGATCTCCACGTCCATAGCGTCCCCGAGGTCGTCCACGTGCACCTGGGCGTCCACCTCGGCCTCGCGCTCCCCGAGCATCAGGATCAGGGGCACGTTCACCGTCTCGTCGTACTCGTCCTCGATCTCCCCGACGATCTCCTCGATGATGTCCTCGATCGTGATCAGGCCGGCCGTGCCGCCGTACTCGTCGAGCACGATGGCCATGTGCGTCTTCCTGCGCTTGAACTCGTCGAGCATCTCGCGCATGCGCTTGGTCTCGGGCACGAACAGGGGCTTGCGGGCGATCCGGGCCAGCGTCAGGTGTGTCGCCCCCTCCGAGCCCCAGTGGCGGAGCAGGTCCTTGGCGTAGAGGATTCCGACGATCTCATCCAGGTTGTTGCGGTAGACGGGGACGCGGGAGTGTCCGGCGGCGCTGACCTGCTCTACCGCCTCGTTCAAGTCGGTGTCTATTTCGAGCGCGAACATCCGCGTCCGCGGCTGCATGTTGTCGGCCACGTCCGCGTCGCGCAGGTCGAGGGCCCGCTCGATCATGTCGGCCTCGTCCTGGTCGATCACGCCCTCGAATTCGCCCTCCTCCACCGCGCTGAGGATCTCCTCCTGGATGTTCTCGTCCTCCTTCCGCCCCCCGGGGCGCCCGGCCAGCCTGAGGGTCAGGGTGCGCACCGCGATCATGAACCAGGTCAGGGGGTTGAAGACGAGCTGGATCGTGGTCAGCACCGGCCGGAGGTGATAGATGATCTCCTCGGCGAAGATCCGGCCGAGGAAGAGGGGGATCATCCGGGCGACCGTGAGGAGGCAGAGGAAGATGATCCCCGCGGCCCGCACCACCGTCCACGTCGAGAACACCGGGTCGCCGAGGTACACCCAGCAGTAGACGCCGAGAATGAAGGTGAGGAGCGCCGCGAGCGCGAGGGCCCGCACGGTCAGGTGGATCTTCTCGTCATCCCCGATCAGGCCGGAGAGGTCCGAGCCGCTGTTGCGCTTCTTCGCGACTTCGAGCAGCCGGGCACCCGAGTAGTGCTCGAGAGCGGCTTCGGTCAGCGACAGAAAGAAGGACGCCGCGCCCGCCACGAGCGTGACGACCTGTGGGCCGGGTTCATCCAAGGAGAGACACCTCCGAGAACCCGATTCGGGGGGATGCCTCACCTGCTGTCAAGGCTGACCTTTCGCGTGTCGGCAAAATTGCGATCTCCTCAAGCACGATGCAGATGGCAGATGGCCACCGCCAGCGCGTCCGCGGCGTCTTCCGGTATCTCGTCGGCAATCGACAGAAGGACCTTCACCATGTGCCCGACCTGTGTCTTGTGGGCGTTTCCGGCTCCGG
>SWCD01002749.1_pt1 | contig 10978 bp, 6 predicted proteins | sample 4693011 | NCBI WGS metagenome assembly SWCD01 (sample SAMN10267278, study PRJNA491770) | bioreactor metagenome | isolation source: DHS bioreactor inoculated with marine | place: Japan: Omine Ridge, Nankai Trough | reverse complement strand
CCCCCCCTCTTTCGACGACTGGTTTTCCCGTCGCGGCTGGTCCCTGCACCCGCACCAGCAAGAGCTGTTGGACCGCGCGGCGGAACCCGCGCTGCTGCTGATCGCGCCCACCGGCGGGGGCAAGACGCTGGCCGGTTTCCTGCCGACTTTGGCCGAGCTTGCCGAGGGCGCGCATCAAGGCATCCACACGCTTTACGTCTCGCCCCTCAAGGCGCTGGCGGCGGACATAAAGCGCAACCTGCGCACCCCCGTCGATGAGATGGCCCTGCCCATCCGGATCGAGGATCGCACCGGCGACACCAGCGCCAGCGTGCGCAAGCGTCAGCGGGCCGATCCGCCGCATATCCTGCTGACCACTCCCGAAAGTCTGGCGCTGCTGACCAGCTATGAGGATGCGCCGCGCATCTTCGCGGGCCTTTCCCGCGTGATCGTCGACGAGATCCACGCGCTGGCCGAATCCAAACGCGGCGATCAGTTGATGCTGGCCCTGTCGCGGCTGCAGGCGCTGGCGCCGGGTATGCGCCGGGTGGGCCTGTCGGCCACGGTCGAGGATCCCGCCGCCATCGCCGCGTATCTCGCCCGCAACCCCGACCCCTGCGCCATCGTCCACGCCGATCCGGGCCCCGAACCAGACATCGCCATGCTGACCACCGAAGAGCGTCCGCCGTGGTCGGGCGGCGGCGGCAAATACGCGATTCCGGCTGTATTGGAGCAGGTCAAAAAGCACCGCACCACGCTGATCTTTCACAACACCCGCGCTCAGGCCGAGATCTTCTTTCACAACCTGTGGCTGGCCAATGACGACGACCTGCCCATCGGCATCCACCACGGCAGCCTTGCCCGCGAACAGCGCGAACGGGTCGAGGCCGCGATGGTCGCGGGCGATCTGCGCGCCATCGTCGCCACCGGCAGTCTGGATCTGGGCATCGACTGGGGCGACGTGGATCTGGTCATTCAGGTCGGCGCGCCCAAGAACGTCAAGCGGCTGGTGCAGCGGATCGGGCGGGCCAACCACCGCTATAACGCGCCCTCGAAGGCGCTGCTGGTGCCCGCCAACCGCTTCGAGGTGGTCGAATGCGTGGCCGCGCTTGAGGCCGTGAAGGCCCGCGATCTGGATGGCGACCCGCGCGGCCCCGGCCCCCGCGACGTGCTGTGCCAGCACATCGCCATCCGCGCCTGCGCCGGCCCCTTCGAGGCGGGCGAGCTTTACGCCGAGGTCGCCACCACCGGCGCCTACGCGGGCCTGACGCGCGAGGCGTTCGATGACTGTCTGACCTTCGTCGCCACGGGGGGCTACGCCCTGCGCGCCTATGACCGCTATCAGCGCCTGCAACAGCGCCCCGACGGATTGTGGCAGTTGCGCGACCCGCGCCGAGCCCGCCAGATCCGCATGAACATCGGCACCATCATTGACACCGACATGCTGAAGGTCCGTCTGCGCGGGCGCGGCGGCAAGCCCTTGGGCGAGGTCGAGGAAGGCTTCGCCGCCACCCTGACCCGCGGCGACACCTTCCTGATCGGCGGGCGTATCGTGCGGTATGAAGGCCTGCGCGAAATGGTGGTCGAGGTCAGCCCCCGCGCCGACAAACAACCCCGGATCGCCACCTATATGGGCACCAAGTTCGCGACCTCGACCCAGCTGGCGCACCGGATACTGGACATGTTCCGCACTCGCGACTGGACCGGCTTGCCCGCCCACACCCGCGACTGGCTGGAGCTACAGGCCCGCGTCTCGCACCTGCCCGAGGCCGACCGCATTCTGGTCGAAAGCTTCACCCATGAAGGCCGTCCGCACAGTTGCATCTATGGCTTCGCCGGGCGCAACGCCATGCAGACGCTGGGCCTGCTGCTGACCCAGCGGATGGAAGAGATGGGCCTGCACCCGCTGGGCTTTGTCGCCACCGACTACGCCACCCTGATCTGGGGGCTGGAGCCATTGTGCGACCCCGCCCCCCTGTTCGAACAGGGCGATCTGCGCGCCGCGTTCGAGGATTGGCTGGCCGGCAACGCGGTGATGAAACGCACCTTCAAAAGCAGCGCCATCATCGCCGGGCTGATCGAACGCAACACCCCCGGGGCCCGCGCCTCGGGGCGGCAGGCGACGTTCTCGTCGGACATCCTCTACGACACGCTGCGCCGCTATGACCCCGACCACCTGCTGCTGGACATCACTCGCGAGGAAGCCCTGCGCGGGCTGGTCGATTTCGGCCGCATCGAAGAGCTTTTGGCCCGCACCCACGGCCGCATCGACCATGTCCACGCCGACCGGGTGACACCGCTGGCCGCGCCCATGCTGCTTGAAGTCGGGCGCGTGCCTGTGATGGGCGCGGCCCGCGAACGCCTGCTGGCGGAAGAGGCCGCGATCCTCATGGCCACGGCCGGGCTGGAGTAAGGGCCTGGGTGCGGGCCTGGGTGCGGGCAGCGCAGGCTTTGGGGAAACGCCCTTGTGCCCCGCCCATGCCGACGCTATCGAACGAAGCATGAACTTTCATGCGTTCCAGTTTGCCGGGGCCGGATTCAGGGCGCTGCCGTCGGGTGGCCTCTGGTGGCCCGAGAAGGCGCTTTTGTGCGTCTCGGACCTGCATTTGGGCAAATCCGAACGGATGGCCCGGCGCGGCGGCCCGATGCTGCCCCCCTACGAGGTGCGCGACACCCTGACCCGGCTGGAAGCCGACCTTGCCGCCACCAAGCCCCAGACCGTCATCTGCCTTGGCGACAGCTTCGACGATCTGGCCGCCGCCCGCGCCCTGCCCGCGACCGAGGGCGTCTGGCTGGAGCGTCTGCTGACGGGCCGCCGCTGGATCTGGGCCGAGGGCAACCACGACCCGGGGCCAATCCCCTTTGGCGGCAACCAACTGCCTGAACTGCGCCTCGGCGGCGTGGACTTTCGCCATATCGCCCGCGCCGAGGTGCCGGACTGCCCCGAGGTCTCGGGCCATTACCACCCCAAGGCCCGGCTGAACCTGCGCGGGCAACGTCTGACGCGGGCGTGCTTTCTGCTGGACCGCCACCGGCTGATTATGCCGGCCTATGGCACCTATACCGGAGGCCTGTTCTCCCACGCGGCGCCGTTAACCACGCTGATGGCCCCCGAGGCGCTGGCCATCCTATGCGGCCCCGTTCCCTGCGCGGTGCCAATGCCCCGCTAGCGGGCGGGATGCAAGTGGGACGCGATAGGGTTTAAACATTCTTAACCATTGCGCTTCATGCTCGAGGATACGGGCGGGAAACCGTCCGTACGGTGATGGCCAGAGTCCCGAACGCGTAACCTTAGCACGAGTAACCATCACCGTTTCGGAGGCCGCTGAGTGTAGATCGCAGGCACCCCTCGGCCCCGCCGCCCCGGCCTCTCTGTCAACCTTGCCCCGCCATTATTTTCAAATCTTAGGGGAACGATTCCTTAAGATTCGTGTTCTTTTATTGAAACCGCAACGACGGAAGGATATCACCATGACCACCCCCGCAATCATCGTAAATGCAGGCTTTCTTTTCGGTCTTGGTGTCAGCTCGCTGATCCTTCTGGCGATCTGATCGACGTCAAGGATGCCCTTGTCTGATCCGGCCCCTTCGGGGGACAACGGATCAGCCCCCCGAACCGGGATCGGTTCCGCCAACCGCGCTTTCCAGCGCGGTTTTCTTTTGTCCGGGGCTGCCGCGTGATCCGCACAGTCGTTCCGCCGCACACGAAAACGCCGCCCCAAGGGGCGGCGTTTCGCGTTTCAGTTCACGGATAGGCCCGGATCAGGACGAAGGCTCGGGCTCCAGCCCGCTGTCGCCCTTGGGCTTCGGCTTGGTCTTCGGGATCGCGGTGATCGAGGGCGCATTGCCGCTGCCGGTGGCATCGTCGTCGTCCTCGCCACGTTTCAGCCCCTGACCCGCGATGACCTTGGTGATCTCGGACCCGGTCAAGGTCTCATACTCCAACAGACCTTGGGCCAGCCGGTGCAGATCGTCGTTCTTGTCGGTCAGGATCTGCTTGGCCCGCTCGTAGCCCTCGTCGACGATGCGGCGCACCTCGGCGTCGATCGTCTGCTGGGTTTCGGGGCTGATCGCGGTCTGGCCCTGATAGTTGCCCAGATAGGACTGCTGTTCGTTGGCATAGTCGATATTGCCAAGCTGATCCGAAAAGCCGAACTGCGTGACCATCGCGCGGGCGATCTTGGACACCTGCTGGATGTCCGACGAGGCGCCCGAGGTCACGTTTTCCTTGCCGAAAATCAGCTCTTCGGCCACCTTGCCGCCCATCGCCATAGCGATCTTGGACTTGTATTTGGTGTAGGTCACCGAAAGCTGATCGCGTTCGGGCAGCGACAGGACCAGACCCAGCGCGCGACCGCGCGGGATGATCGTGGCCTTGTGGATCGGGTCGTGCTGGGGGACGTTCAGGCCGACGATGGCGTGACCGGCCTCGTGGTAGGCGGTCAGCTTCTTTTCGTCCTCGGTCATGACCATCGAGCGCCGCTCGGAGCCCATCATCACCTTGTCCTTGGCGTTCTCGAAATCCTCCATCGTGACGAAACGGCGGCCGACGCGGGCGGCCATCAGGGCGGCTTCGTTCACAAGGTTGGCCAGATCGGCACCCGAGAAACCGGGCGTGCCGCGGGCGATGATGCGCAGGTCCACGTCGGGGCCCAGCGGCACCTTGCGGGCATGTACGCCAAGGATCTTCTCGCGGCCCTTGATGTCGGGGTTGGGCACCTGCACCTGACGGTCGAAGCGACCGGGACGCAGCAGCGCGGGGTCCAGCACGTCGGGGCGGTTGGTGGCCGCGACGATGATGATGCCCTCGTTGGCCTCAAAGCCGTCCATCTCGACCAGAAGCTGGTTCAGCGTCTGCTCACGCTCGTCGTTGCCACCGCCGTAGCCCACGCCACGGGACCGGCCCACGGCGTCGATCTCGTCGATGAAGACGATACAGGGGGCGTTCTTCTTGGCCTGTTCGAACATGTCGCGGACGCGGCTGGCGCCGACGCCGACGAACATCTCGACAAAGTCCGAGCCCGAGATGGTGAAGAAGGGCACCCCGGCCTCGCCTGCGATGGCGCGGGCCAGCAGCGTCTTACCGGTGCCCGGAGGGCCCACCAGCAGCGCCCCCTTGGGGATCTTGCCGCCAAGGCGCGAGAATTTCTGCGGGGTGCGCAGGAATTCCACGATCTCTTCCAGCTCGTCCTTGGCTTCGTCGATGCCGGCCACGTCGTCGAAGGTGACGCGCCCGTGCTTTTCGGTCAGCAGCTTGGCCTTGGACTTGCCGAAGCCCATCGCGCCGCCTTTGCCGCCGCCCTGCATCCGGTTCATGAAGAAGATCCAGATACCGATCAGAACAAGGAACGGCAGCCACAGCGACAGGACCGAGAAGAAGCCGGATTGTTCCTGCGCCTTGGCCTCGATCTCGACGTTGCGGGCGATCAGCTTGGGGGTGACATCGACACCCTCGGGCTTGACGGTGGTGAATTGCTGGCCCGCGGCGTCGCGGACAAGGATCTGTTCGCCATCCAGCACGACACTGCTGACGGCGCCGCTGTCGACACGTTCCACGAAGTCGGAATAGCTGATCGAGCGCGAGGACATCGTCGAGCTGCCGCCACTGAACAGGTTGAACAAGGCAAGGACCAGTAGGAACAGGACCACCCAGAAGGCGAGGTTGCGCGCGTTGCCCAAGAAAAATCTCCTCAATTAGGTGAAGGCGGGAACACCCGGCAATCACCCCCTTAAAATAGACATGCCGGCCCCGACTTCAATGCGATAACAGCGCATCGCGAAATTCTGCGTGGCGACCGGCCCATTCCACGCGAAAACCTGCTCCGAACCCCAAGTGTGGCACGCAAATCAGGCGATTCTGGCGCCAGACGGCGGGCAAAGTGCACAGACTGTCGCGCGGGGCGTCGGTTGCGGGGGGCGGGTCCAGCATCGTCAGACCGGACTTGCCCAGCATTTCAACGCGGTGCGGGTCGGTTTCCGCGCTGTCTGTGGCGTGATCGCCGGTAGGGACAAGGCGCCAGCGGCGGTCCCAGATCTGTCCGGGGGCGGCGATCTGTCCCTCCAGCGCGGCAGGCTCGCGGTATAGGCGCAGCTTGCCGCGAGCCGGGTGGATCACGACGCCGTGAAGCGTGGCGCGGCGTCCTGCAGCGGCGGCCTCGGCGGCGGTTTCCAGTGCGGTCAGGCGCGGGCGGTAGACCTGTCCGCCGACCCACATCAGAGCTGCGGCCAGAATCCTGAGGCGGGTTTCGTCGTCCAGATCCGCCAGTGCGCCCGCGTCGATCAGCAGGTCGGCCCGGTCGTGGGTGACGCAGGCGGCGGCCTCGGCGCTGCGCAGCTCCAGCGCGGTGCGGGCGCGGGCCATGCGGGCGGAGGTGCGGGTCAGACCCTCGACGTCGATGCCCAGCGGGGCCAGAAGGGCCAGCGCCTTGCGGGCCTTGATGCGGTCATAGCTTGGATCGTCGTTGCCCGGATCGTCGAACCACGCGATGTCGCGGTCCCGCAGATAGTCGCGCAAGGCTTCCCGGCGCAGGCCCAGCAGCGGGCGCAGGAACAGGTCCCGCCCTGCCCGCCCCGGACGCATCGCCGACAGACCGTCGACGCCCGAGCCGCGCGCCAGTCGCATCAGCAGCGTTTCGGCCTGATCGTCGGCGGTATGACCCTGCAGAACGGCCTGCAGCCCATGCTGTCCGGCCCAGTCGCGCAACAGACCGGCGCGGGCGTCGCGGGCGTTGGCGGCAAGGTTGCCGGCACCGCGCGGGGTGTCCCACGTCAGGATCTGGTGGTTCAGCGACAGGGCGCGGCTGGCTTGGCCGACGGCCTCGGCCTCGGCACGGGACTCGGGGCGCAGACGGTGGTCAACGGTGGCAACACGCAGGGTGATCCGGCCTGCACCGGCGGGCCGGTGGGCCGCCCAGCCCGCCGCCAGATGCAGCAGGGCGGTGGAATCGCTGCCGCCGGAAACGGCAAGCCCAATCGCACGGTCCTGCCCGTCAGGGCGAAGCAGATCATCCAGAGCGCGGGCGAACTGCGGGTCCAACGGCGTCTCCCAGTCAGTTACTGGCAGCCCAGCGTCGCCAGTTGCTGGCGCGCCTGCGCCTCGGCCGGGTCACCGGGGAAGCGGCTGCCGACCTCGTTCAGCATCAAGCAGGCCTCGGAGGTCTGACCAAGCTGCGCCAAGGCCGAGCCCAGACGCAGCAGCGCCGTGGGCGCGTTGCGCCCTTCGGGCGTGCCCGAGAAGCTGTCCAGATAGGCGCGGGCAGCGGGTTTCCATTGGCCTTGGGCCGCATGGGCTTCGCCCAGCAGGAACTGCACCTCGCCGGTCAGCGGGCTGCCGGGGTAGGCGTCCAGAAACGCGGAAAGCCGCTGGGTCGCGGTCTGGTAGTCGCCATCGGCCTGAGCCTGCGCCGCGCGGTCGAAATCGGCCCGTTCGTTGACGGCAAGCTCGACCCCATCGGGGATGGCGCCCGCGCCTTGACCGGCACCTTGACCCATATTCTGGCCCATATTCTGGCCCATCCCTTGGCCCAGACCGGCCCCGGCTGTCGCGCCGCCAGACCCCACGGGGGGGATCAACGCGCCGGAACTGGGCGGGGTGGTGCCGCCAAGGGTCGAGGTGGTGCCAAGGCTGCCGATGTCGCAGGCGGCCTCCAACTCGCACAGGCGAAACTCCAGATCGCCCAGCCGGTTGGTGCCGTCCGAAACCACCGAGTCGATGCGGAAGTTCAGCTCTTCGACCCGCGAGGTCAGGCGTTCAAGCTGCGCCTCGATCTGGTCGACACGCTCCAGCACACTGCCACTGACCTGAACGTTGGGCGCGCCGGTGGTGTTCATCTGGCCGCGAAGCCGCTGGATTTCGACAAACAGCACCGACATTTCCTGACGGATGTCGGCAAGGGTCTGTTCCCTGCCTTGGGCGGCCACGCCCCCCGTATCGGCGGCGGTCAGAACCAGCGCCAGACTTGCCGCGGCGGCGGTCGCGCGGAAAATGCTTTGGATACTCACGCTTTGGATACTCACGGGGGCGTTCCCTTTCGTTCAGGTGCGGCGGGGCGCGATCAGCTGCCGGCGCCGGCGGTGACGACGGTCACGGCGCGACGGTTCTTGGAATAGCAGGCCTCGGTCGAGCAGATCTCAAGCGGGCGTTCCTTGCCGTAGCTGACAGTGCGGATGCGGTTGCTGTTCACGCCTTGGCTGACCAGAAAGTCCCGCACCGACGAGGCGCGGCGTGCGCCGAGCGACAGGTTGTATTCCCGCGTGCCCTGTTCATCCGCGTGGCCTTCGACGACGACGGCGTATTCGATGTTCTGCATCAGCCACTGGGCCTGACCGGTCAGCACGTTGCGGGCCTCGGCGCCGATGGTGTGCTGATCGACGGCGAAAAGCACCCGGTCGCCGACGTTCTGCTGGAAGAACTGGACCGACTGGGGGTTCACGGTGCCGGTGGGCGCGCCGGTCCCGTAGCCTGCCGGGCCGCCTGCCCCCGCCGGGCCGTTGCCGCGGTTGAACGGGTTGCCGGAACAGGCCGCCAGCGTCAGCGTGGCCAGGAGAAGAACGGTCTTGGTAAGATGTCTCATTGAGGTTCCTGCTGTGTTTGTAAGATGCGGGACAGAGTTGGATCGAAGGTCAATAGCTGCCGGGTGGCGGGGGCCCGGGGCGGTCAAGGGTCCGAAAGTCGGGCGGATGATACCAGCAACCTGCGCGATTGAAAATCGGCGCGCGATCCCCAGGACCCGGTTATCGCAGCCCCCGCCGCGCCTATTTCAGAAGTGGCGACCATGCCGGGTCCGATGCGGCGTCGGGTGTCGGCACCCGCTTGAGGTTGCGCCCCGAGATATCGACCGAGAACAGCGCCGGCGCCCCCTGCGCCCCCGAGGTTTCGCGGGTGAACATCAGCACGCGGCCGTTGGGCGCCCATGTCGGCCCTTCGTCCAGAAAGCTCGCGGTCAGCAGACGCTCTTCCGAGCCGTCGGTGCGCATGACGCCGATATGAAACCGGCCTTGGTTCTGTTTGGTGAAGGCCACGTAATCCCCGCGCGGCGACCAGACCGGCGTGCCATAGCGGCCCCGCCCGAAGCTGATGCGCTGCGGCTCGCCCCCGCCCGAGGGCATGACATAGATCTGCTGGGTGCCGCTGCGGTCGCTTTCGAACACGATCTGGCGTCCGTCTGGCGAAAAGCTGGGCGCCGTGTCGATCGCGGGCGACGAGGTCAGGCGCACCGCGCCGCCTCCGGCCACGTCCATGCGGTACAGGTCGGTGTTGCCGCCCTGTTCAAGCGAGAAGATTACCGTGCGGCCATCGGGTCCGAAGCGCGGCGCAAAGGTCATCACGCCGGTCTGATCCTCTAGCGCGCGGCGGGTGACGCTGGCCACGTCCAGCACCTGAATGCGGGGAAAGCCCGACTCGTAGCTGGTGTAGATGATCTGATCGCCGTTGGGCGAGAACCGCGGCGCCAGCACGATGGCCCGGCTGTCGGTCAGGTACTGCACGTTGGCGCCATCGTAATCCATCACCGCCAGACGTTTGGCCCGCGCGTTCTTGGGCCCGCTTTCCGACACGAAGACCACGCGGCTGTCGAAATAGCCGCCCTCGCCGGTGATCCGGCTGTAGACCGCGTCGGACACCTTGTGGGCCATCCGCCGCCACGACGAGACCGGTCCCGAGAACTGCAGCCCCTCGCCCAGAGGCGCGTCCGAGAAGACGTCGAACAGCCGGAACTGGACGGTCACGCGGTCGGGTCCGGTCATCGAGACCGACCCCACCACAAGCGCCTGCGCGTTGATCGCCTTCCAGTCGGCATAGCGCACGGGGCTGTCGAAACTGGAGATCGACGAGATATGGGCCGAGCGCGGGATCTCGCGGAACAGCCCGGTGCCCGTCAGGTCCGACACGACGACGCCGGTGATCTGTTCGGCCACCTGACTGGCGCCCGGCGAGTCGGCCAGAAACAGCGGCACCGCCAGCGGCAATGGCTCGATCACGCCTTCGGTGATCTCGATCCGCAGGGGTCCGGTCTGGGCCTGCGCGACCGTCAGGGGGCCTGTCATCGCAAGGGCCCCGAGGCTCAGAATGGCCGTGGCCAGCAGTCGGTTCAGCTTCATCGGATCCTCATACTATCGGGATTGAACGTCATCTCGACCTCGCGCCATTGGGCGTATTTTTCGGGCGGAAGGTCGAAACCCTTGGCGCCGCACCGCAGGATTGCACGACGGGCGGCATCGAATGCAACCTTTGCGCCCGCCTCGGTGCCGCCCTGAAAGCCGATCATGCGGATCGAGCCGGGGTTGGGGCGGCCGGATTCCTCCATCGTAACGGCGACGGTGACTTCGGTGCGCCGCGCCTCGGTCGAGCTTGATCCAAGGTTCCAGCACTGGCTGACGGCAAAGCGCAGCCCGTCCTTTTCACCGGCGGTCAGGGGCGGGCCCACGGGCAGGGTCGCGTCGGGGGTCTTGGCCGAGTTGCGGCTGTCGCTCATCGAGCCCATCGCGGCGGCGATGGCGGCCTCGACCGCCGCATCGTCGGGGGCGGCGTCAGGGGCTGGGTCGGGGGCAGCGGTCGCGACATCGGCGGGCGCGGGCTTGGGCTGCTCGACCTTGACGGTCTCCTGCGGGGCCGGGGTTGGCGCGGGCCGGTTGGGGCGGGCCTTGGGCCGGTCCGAGCGTGTGGGCGCGGCGGCCACGACCGTATCCTCGCTGGTAGCATCGGCCTCGGTCACAGTCTGGGCGGCGGCCTCTTTCGGGGCAGTCGCTTCCTGTTGCTCGACGGGCTGTTCGACCGTGGGCGCGGTGTCGGGTTCGGTCGCGGCCTGACGCAGCGGGTCTTCGCGCGCGCCGGGGGGCGGCGGAGCCGCGGGCGTGGGCGCGATCCGCTGGGCGGGGCGCGGGGCCGACCCGGCCTTGGGCGGGGCCACCAAAGTCGCGCCGACCGGATCGCGGTCGGGGGCGTCGGGCGCATCGGGCGGCGCGTCGTCCACCTCTGCCGGGGCCGCGGGCGCGGGGGGGG
>SWCD01008009.1_pt1 | contig 10998 bp, 16 predicted proteins | sample 4693011 | NCBI WGS metagenome assembly SWCD01 (sample SAMN10267278, study PRJNA491770) | bioreactor metagenome | isolation source: DHS bioreactor inoculated with marine | place: Japan: Omine Ridge, Nankai Trough | reverse complement strand
TCATCAGCTACCATGGTGGTTTGGAGATTGAGCCGCCCTTTCCTAAAGATGGGACTGAGCCGGAGGTTCTTGATCCGTTTTCCGGTGAACCGCAAGCCAAACCGCCCATGCCCTTTTCAACTGGGGAACCTTTTGACGCCCCCCCCCAGACAGATGATGACTCTTTAATTCCTGACTTTGATGATGGCCCTGGGTTTGTTGACGAGGAGCTTCCTCCAGAACCTCCTGCCCCTAGCTCCTCAGGCGATTTTTTCGAGCCTATTGACTCCGATGAAGAGCGATCTGACGACCACGAAATTGGTGACTACATTTACACAGAAAACGATTACAAAGAAGCCGCTCTAAGAGGGTGGAAAATACTCCCACATTCAGGTGAGCCTGATGATCAAATTGCTAACCCCGAGCCAGAAGATGAGCCAGCCAAGGGTGACAGGCTGTACCTCTTTGCCTTTCGTCACCCGGCCCTAAAATCGGAAAGCATCAGAATTTATATCGTTTTCAAGGGCCCCTTGGACAAGGATGCATACCAGAGTCTCAAGGAAAAATTGGTCCAGGCCATTGCCACATACCAATACGTGGCTCCGGAGTTTTCCCACCCCAAGGTAAGCCAAGACTATCAACACTTCTCCCTGAGCCTTAAGTCCCATATCGGTCATGAGTTCCCTTTACCCCCCAGCACCCTGTTCCAGAGACAGGCTGAAAAACTGTTTGCTCAACTTGGGCCAAAATTTGAAAAGGTGCTTTATGACGCCGAGGAAGCCCAACCCGAAGTCTATGCCTTGCAGGAGTATGTGGATAAAGGACCCGCCCTTAGCCTGGCTCCCTATTTCCCGCCTCTACCGCCATTAGAAGAGAGCTCTGATCAACCACCGCCCTCAAGCTCTTCTTCGCCGCCAGACTCCTCCTTGGCTACTCCGACAGAAAAATTTTACCAAACAAAAAGTAGCCGCGATTCGCCAGAGGTAGAGGGCCTCTACCGTTACAGGTTTGACGGCATCAGCCATTCTCATGATTTTTTATACATCTGGGTGGTTTTTACTTCAGAGCTGAGCCCCGAGGCATACCGTTTTCTGGAAAAAGAGTTTCTTAGTGTATGCCGGAACTATGAGCCGGAAAGGTCTGAACTAATCGAGGAAGAGGCTAATGCAAACCGACCCGACTGGTAAAATGCCCATTTTATCCCTTAGTAATTGCCGGGCGACGACTCAATTTTACAAAGGAGACCCCACATGAAGCAGGCTTAGCTTGCTGTAACTCTCATGCTCCTCTGTATCTGGGGCTGCGTCCCCTCCCTGCACCCTCTCTACACCGAGGCGGATCTCACCTTTGCCCCGGAGCTGATCGGCACTTGGCATGACGACCAGGCTCAGGACACCTGGCAGTTCAGCAAAAAAGAGAAGGGCTACCGCCTTACCCACACAGGCAAGGAGGGCCCAGCCGGCATCTTCCAGGTTCACCTGGTCAAGGTGGGTGACCACCTCTTTTTAGACCTGTATCCCACTGGCGACGAGTTAGAGCTCAACAGCCTAGTGGCCTTTCACCTCGTTCCGGGCCACACCTTCTTTCATGTCAGGCAGATAACGCCAACCCTGGAGATGCGCACCATCAACCCAGAGCATTTCGAACGCTTCATTGAAAAACACCCTGATGCCATCGCCCATGAGATCGCCGAAGACGATGTGATTATGCTGACCGCCGAGCCCAAGGAGTTGCAGGCCTTCCTCCTTGACCAGCTGGCCAAGGAGGAGATTTTTGAAAGCTTCAGAATTCTCAGTAAAAAAGCCAACGAAAGTCTTTAAGAAAGAGCTTGCCGCACCTTCCCTTCTCCCGCCCCCTTGCAAAAAAGTTGAAGCTAAGCGTTGCTCTTCTCTATGCTGCCATAAAAACTTGTTATTCGGACAAAATCTTGATGCCCTCTTCCCAGCTTTTTTGATTGGCATAAGAAAGGGCTGTATGTCCATTTTGGTCCATAATATTGCGATCTGCGCCCTTGCTGAGCAAGGTTGACACAGCATCCAAGCGTCGGCTGCTTGCAGCCCATATGAGGGCTGTTCTTCCTCTTTCATCAACTAAATTTACATCTCCACCTTTGGCAATTAGCGTCTTTACGGTCAGGGGGAAACCTCCTTGAGCGGCCCGCATTATTGAAGTCATTTTAAAACTGTCGGTGGCATTGACATCTGCGCCATGATCCAGCAGCACACGAACAAGCTCAGAGCGTTTTTCGTCCCGGCCTCCTGTTTCAGCTGCGCGGACAAGGGGATGAAAGCCTTTATATGTCACATTTGGGTCAGCGCCATTTTTAAGGAGCGCTTTCACAACTGCAACGCTACTTCCTCCCTTGATAGCCAGGTAAAGTGCCTGTGGAAATTTATCCTGGTATACTTTGGGCCACCTTTGCAGAAGGAGCTCGAGCACTTCAACCTGATTAAATTTCATAGCACCATGGAGGGCTGCCATGCCCCCTTTCTCCATATCAAAACCTTTTTCGACAAAGGCTTTAACAAGGTCACCATGGCCATTTGCCGCGACATGATACAGGGCGGACCCGTTGCGAGCCCCTCTGGCATTAACATCAACTCCCTTGTCGAGCATCAGCTGCAGGAGCTGCTTATCGTTATTGCGGGCTGCTAAAACCAACACCGGAGTTTGGTCCCAACCACCTCTATGGTTCACGTCGATACCAGCCTGAACAAAAAGCTTGGCTATGGCGCTGTTGTTTCCATAAACGGCGCGATAGAAATGCTCCACATCATACTTATGACCGGCAGCTTCAATTTTGGCCTTGTAGTCTTCTGCCAAGGCAGAAATGGGAATGATCATGAGACTTATGGCTACAATTAACAACCTGCTGAAAACACGAATTTTCTTCATCTTTATCTCCTTTTTGCAGTTGAGGACGGTATTTCAACGTAGTCCGTCAATTAAATTTTTGGCATTCAACCTCTTTCCACTTTCCTAACTTGATAAACCTCCAAAACTTCAATCCGTGAGGCAATGGCCACTAGCTGGATGATTATCTCGTGCTCGTCTGTCGGATCGGCAAAGGCGTATTGCAACCCATCGTCATAGCCCTGCTGATTGGTGAGCCGCCAGAGCCAGCGCACCTGGCAATTAATTGCCCGACTCCAGGGCAAATCGGCAGATACATCTTTGATAAGCGAATAGTCTTTCAGCAATCCCCTGGAGCACCCCAACTCATCACTATCAGCCTGGCACTCATGATAGACTTCGCCATATTCAAAGGTGAGCCTTAGGGCAGAGATTGCTTCGGGCCAGTCGGCAAATGAAAGTGATTCCACCTTAATCAGCCGACCAAAATCATTAGTTATGTCAGACAGTTCCATATCGAGTGATCTCTCTGGTTGGCACTTAGCGCCTAAACTATCTTGGCTGACAAGCTGCTTTTCATGAAAATCTTGCCAGGTGCTGGCAGTTCTTTGCTGGGCTTCAACCCACTGCTCAGGATAGGGATTGTAGTCCTGCTCATGGTCGGAGGTGTACTCCCCCCAATCCATGCGCTGATAGTACATGGTCATTGCCTGGTAGTGGCTGGATGCTTCAAACACCCAAGCCAGCTCCGCATCCTGCTCAAAAAGACTGCGGGCGTCGTCTCCAGCTGGTCCGGCAAGGCAGACCACGGTCATCCCTTCTTTATCGCGCCACATTTCATGGACCAAGTTGGAGGACATAGCGACGCACCAACTATACCTTTTGTGATTCAAACTGGGCACGAAGCATGGCGTCCATGGGTTTTTGCACTCGGACGTACCAGAGGCGAAAGCCAACACCAGCGGACAACAACCCTATAAGCACCCCGGCTATGCCAAACTTGGTAAAAAGTCCGGCAATATACATTTCATAGTCTGCTTTCTCTATCCGGGCATCAACCCTGGCGACAACAGGTATAAGCAGTTGCTTCACCTCAGCAAACCGCCGTGCCTCCACTTCGCTCCGCTTCTCTATTTTTTTCAGGGCCTCATGTTCAGCCAGCAAACGTTCTCTGTCTTTCAAATCAACAGTAAACTGAGCTCTATCCTCGTACGAATTCATGTTAAAGGAATGCACCTGATAAAAAGGCCAAAGGACACTCACTGCCGCAATAACCAAACCCCAAAGGGCCATGTTTCTGTAAAGATTATCTTTAATGCTCATGAATGACTCCTTAGCATTCTTTTTTCTTCAAAGAGTTGTTCGACTCCAGGAAGCCGCTTCACAGCGATTATAGACATAATAGCGGTAAATTTTATCCAACAACCCACGGTAGACCTTGTAGTCAAACGTGCCATCTTCAGTATCAATAAGGGCCATAACCTCTGCGACCTCGGGTATCGCGACCATCTTGCCATCACGAAATTGGCTGATGATTCGTTGGCTGAACTCCTGGTTAAGAAAATCATCGTCAAATTCCTCAATCATATCGTGCAGATGGCAGAGCAAAAAGATGATTGCTCCCTGCCTGAGCAGGCGCTGGTCTATGTCAACTCCCTCTGCCACCTCCACATCTAGAAAGGAGAAGCCATCAAAATCATCCGAGTCGATAAAATCGGCCTGAGCATGGTCGAAGCCCTGCTCTTCGATAAGGGTAGAGTAAAGACGATGCAGGGCTGTTTTTGCCTTCTGGCCCACCTGGATATTTTGCCGATTTATGCGTAACATTACACTTGCTCCTTCTGAGCATTCTCATCCGTCTTCATCACCCGAAAACGTGTATCCTTGGCTACCATATCTAAAAACATATCACCTACCAGTCTTGCTTTTCCTGGTGGAACAATCACTCCAAAACCGCAATCTTCGTGGGGATAAAGGATCAGCTCTGGTCCAGGCAAAACAACAAAGCAGTGACCGATAAAATCGCCGATTTTAATGATCGTACCTACAAGCTTGGCGATATCTTCCCGGCTGTAATCGCTGGCTTTGATCTGTAAAAAATGCCGATCACTTTGACCAGGAACCAGCCAGTCTTTTTCAACAAGCCATTTTAGGTGTTTTACTTCACCAGCATTAAGGTCGTAGGCATGTCGTGCCTTCTCGAGGCTTTCTAGGCTGAAAAAAAGATGGATTATACTCTGGGGAATTTGAGCAGAGAAAAATTCTACAAAGTACTCAAGTGCTGCTTCATCAAGCTCTTTTTCATTGCTTCCTGCCTGTTCAAAAAACCCGAGCCAACCAGGAGACGAGCTGTAGCTTTCCAAGTTGATGTTCTTGATTATTTCAGGTCTCTCTTGCGCCATGCCAATCACCCAGCCTCGGCTGTCTTCATCAACCTACTGGAAGAAAATCTTTATCAAAATGTGCAGAACCGTCATAATCAGCATCACAACACTGATGATAAGGGCATATTTAGCGGGCCACCTCCTTCTGCACTTGGCAACCATGGCTATTGTGCCAAAAACCAACGATGGTACGGCCAGCCGGCTGGAAATGCCAAAAAGTATCCCCCAAAAAAGGGAATCAGACAAAATACGCCCCAGAGTAAGCTTCTCCCCTGGCTGAATCACTCCTGAGCCAACCGGGTCAACGATCACCCAACCAAGGCCGAGTACAATCACGGCAACTGACAAGACAGAAAGCACAAAAGCGGCCCAGGCCAAAAAACTGGTAATTACGTTCTTCATGGTGATAGAACCTCCTTTCTTCGCAACAGATTTTGATATCCAAAAAATTTTTTAAGAATCCTAAGCCACCTTTTCAGGCAACTGCGTTACTCGTTACATTTCAATGTGACGGACCTTTTCTGTACATTTGTCGCCTGCTGTATCTTTTTTTACCGCAAAAACCGCAGGAACCCATACCCTATGACCAGCAACACAACTGGGATGAGCAGATGATAAACTAGGTTGTTGAGAATCCAGAAACTACGCTCCATATCCGGGTAGGTCTGCTTCATTTTTTCATACTGCCCCGGCGAAAAGGCCTGCCAAAAAATGACACAGCACAAAGCACCAAAAAGTATCAATGAACCCGTTTTGCCGATAATGGGGCCGAGGAAAAAAATGATGATGCACAGAACAACCACGCCTGCAGAAGAAAAAGATGGCAGACTTATATGCTCCTGGTTCTGGTCATGATTTTCTTCTGACATTTTAGCTCCTTAAGGTATTTTTGCTCCACAGGTAGAGGAATAGTTTTCTAAACAATTCAAAGGGTTGAGCTCTTACCAGTTTGCCCATACAACCAAGCGAATTGCCTCTGGCCTGAACCCTGACCTTGCTAACTGGTTGATCAAAGAAAACACTTTTTGCCATTCGCTGTTTCGCACCTCGCCTTGGTCTAACTTATTGTAGTAAGGCTCCATTTCAGACCATAGCACATGGGTATAACCAAAATCTCCCTCCCCATACTGCGCTTGAAACGTGTCATCCTCTCGAAAACATCGGTCAACAATTTCCGAGGCATCATCAGGTCGCCCTCGCCCAGCGAAGAGCCCTTTGCGCGAAGGTCCCTTTGCCAAGCCAAAAAAGTATTCGGAGATTTTATCCCCTTGCAGCATGAACCTATCAAGGCAAATTGTGGCGGCCCACTCCTCTGGTTCGCCACTCCTGCCGTCTCCCCAAGATATTTCTACCCAACCGGTCACATCAAAAGGCATAGTTCTTTAGTGCTCCAGAGCACAAAGGCTGACTGTTCGTTTTCTTTATGTGCAATTGCCTCGCTGGCTTCTATACCAGCCTGGAAATGTTGTATGACGGACAGTGGCTGCTCACTTGTCGGTCACTTTCTTTTTAGGGTTGGGTAATTCCAACTGCAGGTGGGCCCATTTCAGATGTCCCTCTTCACTCATGCCGTCATAAATAAGCTCGTAGACGATCTCGTCATCTTCATCCGGCCCCATATTGGTCCATTGTTCTTTCGATACTTTATGAGCAATGGACTGCACTTCAGCAATTGCCTGCGCAACACTCAGGTTTTCGGCAAGTTTAATTTGACAAATAGCCTGAAGTTGTCCGTCAATCTTCCAGTATGGTTCAATAACAAGATTTTCAGGCCTATACCCTACCTTGTCGCAAAAATTATCTATAAAGTCCTGGGGTAGGATATCGTTGCCAGGTTCGAAATGTAAGGTGACGTAAAGCACTGATTTAACCACGTTGTTGCAATTAAAGGATAATTTACTTGGGATGAATATTGTCTTTAGTAAAATAGTTAGAACAGTTCCATAAAAAAGTGAGGCTCTTTACCCAGCGGTGTTGGATAGAAATTAATGGACCAGGCTATTTGGAAAAAAGTAAAAAAATTTCTGCTGCCCTATGAGGGCATGGCATCACAAATTTATCTTTTGGCCATTCCCCAACATGAGATAGGCCCTATCTTACAAATCGTGGAGCAAGAGGTGACTGGTGCTGTTATATCCAAGGTGTCGGCCGAGCCTCTCCAGGCACAAATGCCCCTTGCTGATGTTCTCCATAACAACGACTTTTCTGATCGTTTTTTTGCAGAGCCGTGGAAGATATCAGCCAAAATTCTTAAAACTGCGGACATTGTGTTTGACTTCTGGCCAGATAAACAGAACAAGGCCTTTGATCTTGAGGCCTGGTTTTGGGCCGATCAGCTCTTTTCGGGTGACGACAGCCATGACAGTGCACAATTTTCCAAACTTCTGGCAATGTTGAAAACCATTACAGGCCATGGAAAATACAGGTGTATACTTACCCCCCTTGAAGCCAGCGACCCCCTGGATGACCTGCAGAAAGGACAGGCTGTCGAGATAGACCTTCACAATTTATCAGGGAGATAATCAAGTGCGACGACCAGGCTGGAACCCTAACAAAAGAAACCGAAACATCGGCACTACCAAACAGGGCCATGGCAGAGATAACGAGCTGACCATCCCCCAGCCCACGGATACCTTGCGCTCCTTTTATGAACGTTTTGATGGCGCTCAAACCTCAACTTTTTCCCTCCATGGCCGGGAAATACCGGTCATCTCGGAAAACTTGAAAGAGGGGTTTTATTATTCCTGTACGCCTGCGGATGTAGAACATATTTTAAACCATCTCCCCGCTGAAGACCTGGCAGAATTCGGCATGGTAATTTTCAGGCAACCCAAAAAGAAAGAGCGCATTCTCTCACCTGTCTGGGGTCGCCTTATCTACTCAGTTGAATTTAACAATGACTACTATCCGGCTATTATCCTCGAAGCGCTGCCCGATACTGGTGAATACTCGTTTCCTAAAAAACAAACACCGGAGGGCAAAAAGGAGTTTGAGCTCCTGCAGGCGGACGGTCTGAACTTTAAGCTCCAAAAGCGAGAATACCTTGCTGAAATTAATCCGGAAATAGCCAGGTCGATCCAGCTCTACAGAACATTGCTGCATGAGGTGGGTCACTACGTTCATTACCTTGCAACCGTGGAAAGGCCTGGCAAGGAGGATGAGGAGTACGAAGAGTGGGAGCAACGAGACTCGTTCTACTTTAATATTGCTGCTGCTGAGAAAGAAAATTATGCCAACAACTATGCTACTCGTGCTAAAAAAATGTTGATTGAAAAAGGCATAATCCCCTTTGCGCAAAAAGAGGTCAAAAAGAAACAATGCAACTTTCAGAGCTATGGAGGCAAGGGATCGTAATCCCTTTAACTTCCGACAAGGAGCAGGAGATGGCCCGCTTTAACGTGTCATCAGATACAGACACCAGCTATCTTGAGATTGACAGCCAGGCCGAATTTAAGCTTCTTTGGCAATCAAATCTCTTTCAAGATATAAACCAAGAATGTCTCTCTCTAATTAGTGATTACGAAGAAGAGGTATTGCCACCTGAACAGCTTGAAAAGGTTCTTGAGATTATCTCCCGCCATAGGGCGGACAACAAGGCAGCAGAGCTGGATGAGTTCCTTGAGCAACTCGAACGCCTTGTAGGAAGGGCCAGCAGCTTAGGGTTTCCTGTCTATTTTGTTTTATAATTGATGCAGAGATTACCGTGGTCGCCCACATGACTAAAGAATTCCTTGGTTTGTTTTATGATGACCCCAAGATACCTGAAGATCACTGGCAGGATCTTCACTTTCTAAGTGAAGAAGAGTGCGCCCCTCTTTGGCAGCAGTATGTCAGCACAGCCAATCGCCATTTCATGTTGCTGGATGAAGACGAGTGGCCGGGCCAGCTGGTCAAGAAGGAAAATTATCTCTACAACTGGCTGCAGGATTGGAACGACGATCAGCTTGACACCTTTACAAAAATTCTCTTGGGCAAAGATATACCGGGTGACAGCCCTGTCTATTTTTTCTGGATGAAAGAGCATGGCGCGAAGACCACCTGGCATGTCTTTGCCAGCAACTGGATAAACTTTCTCTACGAGGATGAGGGCTGTATCGTGGTCATTCCAGGGCAAAAAAACGGTCTTGTCTTAAGTTGTGGTAACTCATGGTTTGGCAGAATAGCGGATCCCAAGTGAAATGAAGCTCTACAGCATTGTCAGAATCAAAAAGATTCACAAAGAGTTCCCAAGCGAAGATGCGGGCTTTAACAAGCGGCTTCCAAAGGTGGGTGATGAGGCGACCATTATTGAAGTCTACACAAATCCACCAGGCTATGAGCTCGAGTGCATCGACGACAATGGGGTTACACAGTGGCAAATTGCTTTCTCCTCCGAAGAAATTGAGTTGGAGTTAACCGTTAAGAAAAGAATGAAGAAAGCCTCTATTAAAACGAGAAGCCTAAAAGATTTTTTATCCTTATTTGATGAAGAGGCACCACTAGTCAATCTATCTTTTGGGGATACCTGGCACCCATCGTCAGGCTATATTGATGAGAGCATTTTAAACGGTAAGAATAAAGTCAAAGACCTTTTAGAATTTAATTATGACTTCAAAGGCCTCGTAGGGTTCGAAGCAAAAATAAATAACATCAACGTCGTATATAAAAACGACACATTTGAAATCAAGGGTCCTGAAGCAGAAATACGAAACATTAACGACAAGGTCATAGAACTAAACGCATATACTCCTGAAAAATACACGTTTAGCTCCATTAAAACGTATGAATAATATAGCAACAGCTAGTTAACTTCCCGCCCCAAAAACATGAGATCCGACCCAACTCACCTAAAATGAAATTTTTTATCTCATCTCTTTGCCTACTTCTTCTCTTACTGGTGATTTTTCATACGACGAGAAAGCTGAAAAGAGACATATTATTTACTGGGAAGATAGAATCCATAGACCTCGGGTGTTGGGCAGATGGGTTATGCATTATGGAGGTGTCCGGAAAAGATATTGTCTTTGGGAGCGGGTACAGCAGGTCGGATTGGGGCAAAGTGATTGGAATGGACCTTCAAAATTCCAGCGATTATGTAGGGAAAAGTGTTGAGGTATTCTGTCGCCGTTTGATTATAAGTTATACATTGGAGGGAAGTAAAAATTACTACATCAAACTTGTGAATGACATCCCCAAAAGAACTCCTGAAAAGAACGCCAAGGAATCATCAAAACCGTGAAACCATTACTCAGTCAAGCATACTCACTCATTCTTGAGTTGGAAAAACTGCAAGGCCAGCCTCTGGAAAATAGAGAATCGATCCTTGAGGAGGTTGAGGATAACAATAGTGCAATCACAGCCGATCTTGAAGAGTTCAACAAATCGGTCTCAGAGCTTCTGGAAAAACGCAGCTTGATGAACAAGGAAGAGCTTGAGACTGAGCTTATCAAGGTGCGCATCTCTGCTATGAATATCGCCCAAGAATTTGATAACTTCGTCGAAGAGCTTGATAATTACTATGCCGACCCCGAGCCAGTGGAGGGCAGAACCTTTTCCAGTCAGGAGGAGCCATCCCCGGCAAACCCTCCCCGTGATCATCCGGTTAAAGACCCGGTAGCTGAGATTCTGCGCAATTTACCAGGCGACCAGTATGATGAGGCCTCGTTCTTTTCAGTACTTTGGGAAGCGAGCATCTGGGATGATTATCAATATCTCGGCTTGGAGAATGCCCTGTTTATGCTCTGCGACCAGTACTCTTCTCAGGATATTCCCCGAACAATAAGCTGGCCCATCTTCAGAATCT
>SWCD01018613.1_pt3 | contig 11000 bp, 5 predicted proteins | sample 4693011 | NCBI WGS metagenome assembly SWCD01 (sample SAMN10267278, study PRJNA491770) | bioreactor metagenome | isolation source: DHS bioreactor inoculated with marine | place: Japan: Omine Ridge, Nankai Trough | reverse complement strand
GCGGGATCGTAATCCGGATTGGCAAGCGGTACGACCGCCTTGGTGTCCTGCAGGAAGTTCTCAATCAACGCATCCAACCTGCTCACGAGCTTAGGATAACTGGCTGCCAGGTTGTTTCGTTCTCCCTGGTCATCTTGCAGATTGTACAACTCGAACCGATGTTGCCCAGCTTCGCCGTCGTGGAACACTCGGATCAACTTCCAGTCGCCCTGATGCACCGATACGGCGGGTGGCAGATGCTCGGGCAATTTAGGTGAGTGCGGGAAGTACGTGAAGATCGCTCGATCCATCAACGGTTGAGCAGCGTTGGTATCGGCAGACAGAGCCGGTACGACGCTTAGGCCATCAAAGGTCTGCCCTGGGCGAGCATCCTGGCCCAGCATCTCCAGCAACGTGGGGTACAAATCGACGCTTTGGATCATGATGTCACTGGTCGTACTTCCGCGTACGACGCCGGGCCAACAGACGATGCAAGGGACTCGTATGCCCCCTTCGTACATCGTCGCCTTACCACCGCGCAGCGGTGCGTTGCTGGTGGGAGTGGTACCATCGATCTCGTTGTACATGTTCCCGCCGTTATCGGAATAGAAGATGATGATTGTGCGATCGGCGATTTCGAGTTGCTCGAGTGCATCCAGCATCTTGCCGACGTTGTCGTCTAGTGATTCGACCATGGCGGCATAGGTGGGACTACGCTGCGGATCGCTCGGGTCAACACGTGCGCGGTGTTTCTCGATGAGCGATGGTTTGGCATCAAACGGAGCATGGACAGAGAACTGCCAGTAATTCAGGAAGAACGGTTCATCTTTGTGTTGCCGAATAAATGCCACCGCTTCGTCACCCATGCGATCTTCAATATGCTCCTGCGGCACACGTTCCTTGAATCGGGGGAAACGCCAGGGGGCCACGTAACTGCCTGCTGGTCCAGGGCCCGGCCAATGGGGTACATCCACATCGAACCCGTGGTGGAGCGGATCATAGGGCTCGGGACCCAAATGCCACTTGCCGAAATGTCCGGTCGCATAGCCAGCGTCCTGCAAAGCCTCGCTTAACGTGTAATACTTGGTGGCCAGTCGGGTGGCACTTATGCACGCGAGAGCCTTGTTGGACGCCTGTGCGCGCGGCGATAACGTGGGCTCGAGACGCACCTCTTTTGTGTGACAGTTCGGAGCAGTGATACCGATTCTGGCCGGGTTCAATCCGGTTAAGATGCTTGCTCGTGTGGGCGAACAAAGTGGGCTGGCGGAATAGGCGCGGCGAAACAACATACCACGACGTGCCAATCGCTCAATGTTCGGCGTTTGATAGAACTTAGTCGTCCCAAAAAGCGTTGTATCGCTCCATCCAAGATCGTCTGCCAAAATCAACACAACATTGGGACGCGATTGCGCGGCAGACGTGAGGTGCTCCGTTGCGAGGCCCTCGGTTGCAGGTCCCTGAGCTGCGGCAGTTTCCAGTAACACCAGGATCGCGGCAAGGGGAATGATCCACACGCATCTTCGGCAGCCGCTATGAAGTAACGCGAGCAAAGGGAGCATGAATTACCTTTCATCTTGTTGACAGATTCTGACTGTGCGTGGCATTCACAATTGGGAAGCCGATGTCAGGATCGTCTATTTCGTAAAATCGACCGCTCACAGATGTCATGCACTGCTGGAGTTCCGCGGGGATCAACTCAACGCCTGGAGGCTGAGGCATCTCCGCTTCCTATAGGCATAGCGTATCACGTATCGAAATGCCAATGGCCAGGGGATCTGGAAACCACCGCCGACAAACTGTTCGTGCTCAAAAGATCGATTGGTTGAGGAAGACGAGTGTGCTTATCGGCATTTTCACGCTGTCGCCGCGTAGTATGGGGAGCGGTCCAAAAGTAGAATTGATAGGGACTGGTCCGAAATGCCCCCGTGAAAGTCTCCCAGGCACCGAAGAATTCTCATGAGGAGATTGCCATTGCGTTACTATCCGATTCTCGCTCTGGTCATCGTGCAGTCTGCCCTATCGATGAATTTGCATTCCCGGATGGCTGCTGCGACGGAAGCCGCTGATAATGAGCCGGCCAGGCCCCTCAATCTGCTGATTATTCACACCGACGAGCACAACTTCCGTACCTTGGGCTGTTATCGCAAGCTGATGAAGCCTGAACAAGCATTGATGTGGGGCGACGCCGTTGTTGAAACGCCCAACATTGATTGGATCGCTGAGCACGGCGCGATCTGCACCAGTTTCTACGCCACCACGCCCGTCTGCTCGCCCTCGCGTGCTGCGTTCATGTCTGGTCGCTATCCGCAGCATACACCTGTTACGACGAACAATATTCCGTTAGATGGAGGAATCGTTACCTTTGCCGAACTCTTGCGGCAACAAGGCTACGCAACCGGCTATGCCGGCAAATGGCATCTTGATGGGGTTGGCAAACCGCAATGGGCGCCGCAGCGTAAATTTGGCTTTGATGACAATCGCTACATGTTCAATCGGGGCCATTGGAAGCAGCTCGAGGTGACCGCCAAGGGGTCATGCGTAAAATCGCAGCAGAATGGCAAGCCATCCTATGCCGTTGCAGGTGCCGACGAGGATTCGTTTACGACGGACTTTCTCGCCGATAGGACGGTGGAGTTTATCGCCGCTCATAAAGAGCAACCGTTTTGTTACATGGTCAGTATTCCCGATCCGCACGGGCCCGACACGGTACGCCCACCTTACGATACGATGTTCCAACACCAGGTCTATCGGCAGCCCCGTACGTTTGCTGTCTCAGCCGAAGCTGTGCCCGAATGGGGGAGTCCGGTGGGTGGATTCCAGGGCATGGCGTCCTACTACGGCATGGTCAAGTGTATTGACGATAACGTCGGCAAGATCCTCGCGACACTACGACGCGAATCGCTTTTGGAGGAGACGATCGTTCTGTTCACGGCCGACCACGGAGACTTGCGTGGCGAACATCACCGTCAAAATAAAGGTGTCCCCTACGAGGCCTCTGCGAAGGTGCCTTTTGTTATTTACGCACCAAGAAAAATCCAGCCCGGCACCGTTGTCAACGAGGCGTTGGGGTGTGTCGATTTTTTGCCAACCATATTGAGTCTGCTCGATTGCCGGACCGCTGGTGAAGAGCAAGGACGCGATGCCTCCCAATTGCTCATGACCGGCCAGCCACCCGCCAATTGGAACGATGCCACTGTGATTCGCAGCACGTCAGCCGGAAAGCGATGGATTGGCATCGTCAGCGATCGCTTTAAGCTCATTTACTCGCCGACCGACGATCCCTGGCTGTTTGACCTGCAAAGTGATCCCGACGAACTGAACAACGTGTTTCGTGATCCGACGCACCGGCTAACGGTGCGCGAGTTGTCTAGGGCACTGGTGGCGTATGCACAAAAATATGAGGATCCCTACGTCGACCAGCCGCAGGTGCGAGCCGATCTCCAGTGGGCGGTAACCGGAACGGGACCATATACTTCGAGCCCTGCACGTAAGTCGACTGCGAGAAAACGTTCAAAGCAGAAAAATATCGGGCAGAACCGGAACAGACAGGAGAAAAAGAGTTAGAAATAGATTTGCCGGATCGCCCCTCAGACAACAATCACCGGTCTCGAAAAATACCCCTCAACGAGCCAGCCATGTTACTCAAAAACTATCGTTTATTGTTCGCCTTGCCCGTTAGCTTGACGCTTCTGTCCGCAACGGTTCAGGCCGCAACGGTTCAGGCCGCAACTCAGGGCACAGACCAGCAGCCCGGTGCCTGTCGCGCATTTGCAACGGTTGCAGCGCTGCCGATCAACATCGAAGTGTATCAAGACACATCGTATTTCTTTCTTCAGAATGGCAAGCTGTCGTTCACTTTGGCCGTCGCTCCACAAGCAGATGCTGCGATCGACTTACTATGGGGAGCTAAGAACGACCAACGAACCGCAGAGGTCGTTGTCAACGGGCAATCCCAGAGAATAACGGCTGGCGGATATAACGGGTTTCGCTGGGTACGTGTGAAACTTGCCGAACCGGTGACCGGTGACCAGTACCACGTGACATTAAAAGCTGCCGGTAGCAAGGTGGCGTTTATTTCCGCAGTCCGACTGGTCGCCAGCACGCTTGCGCCCGACACGCCATTCGTCGCTCCCGCGGTGCCTTTCAAGGTGCAGTTCGAGATCCCCGAGATGCAAGATGGTTGGCCTGCCGTCGAATCATTCGCAGATCTACCACTGCTCGAACGCAATGCGTTGCAGGCACGCCGTGCGTTGAGCCAGAGTCGGCGGTTTGTCAACGGATGGCTGGCCAGGGCCGACCCGGAATCAGGCCTGATTCCGGAGAATTTCGGAGGCGGCATCGACCGATGGAATGGACGTAACAATGCGGCTGACAACTATGCTTTCATGGTATTGTCGGCGGCATTGACCGATCGCGAACTGTTTGAGGGACGCTTGCTCGAAATGTTGAAGACCGAGCAACGACTGACCAACCGCGTCGACCGGCTGGGCGATTACTACCAATTCTCCAAACGCGATTTTGAATTCGAAGAGATCGATCTGGATCGCCTTATTTTTGACAATTCAGAGTACGTGAAGGACGGGTTGATGCCGTTGACCGAGTGGTTGGGGATGACGCCCTGGTCCGAACGGATGTCGGGTATCATCGATGATATCTGGAGTCACGCTGCGGTGGAGACGCCTGCGGGCAAGATCCCATCGACCAATGCGGAAGTCAATGGCGAGATGATGCAGTTGACCTCCCGCTATTACTGGATGACCGGAAAACGAGTCTATCTGGACAATGCTATTCGCATTGCCGACTGGTACCTGCTGGGAGATCAGCATCCAACTCACAACAGCGATTCGCTTCGGTTGCGTGACCATGGTTGCGAGTTGATCTCCGGGTTGACCGAAGTCTATTTCGCTTGCTCCTATGGCGATAAACCCAAGGCGACTGCGTACAAAGAACCACTCTACGAGATCCTTGAATGCGTGCTGCAGTATGGCGTTGACGAAAATGGAATGATGTTCAACGCGATCAATCCGCAAACCGGCGCGGTCACCAGTTCCGGACTCTCCGATAATTGGGGCTACAACTACAACGGGTTTTACACCGTCTATCTCGTCGACGGTGTCGAGAAGTACCGGGATGCGGTTCGCCGTGTGCTGGGCAAGCTCGACCATTACAAAGGCTATGCCTGGGAAGGACGCAGCCACGACGGATATGCCGATTCCATTGAATCTGCAATCAACTTGCTCAACCGCGAACCGGTCGACGTAGCAGCTGAGTGGATCGACAGCCAGATGCGCATCATGCTTGCCATGCAACAGGAAGACGGAGTTATCGGCGGCTGGCACGGCGACGGCAACTTTGCACGCACAGCCATCATGTACGCACTCTGGAAACAGCAGGGCGTGACGATCCAGCCCTGGCGTGAAGATGTACGGCTTGGTGCCTGTGAGTCGGCGGGAGAACTGCAACTGATGATTGCGGCCGACCGGCCCTGGAAAGGTCGCCTGATCTTCGATGCACCTCGCCATAAAACCGTGATGCACATGCCGCAAGATTATCCTCGCATCAATCAGTTTCCCGAATGGTTTACCGTGGATGAAAGGGGAGCGTATCGTGTCGCCCGTGCACCGGAGACAAGCGAGATCCTCCCAGGCCGAGCGTTGCTCGACGGATTGCCTGTCGAATTAGCGTCGGAGAAGACTCCCGTTCGCATAACAGTCTGGAGCGTGGAAGATAAATGACGGTTGTTGGGCCCGTCAGGGCTTGAGTTACGGTTACCCTAGCGCGGTCTGGCAGGCCGCTGTGTGGCGGCGGCATCCTGCCGCCGTAGCTGAAGCTGCCAAGCTTCAGAGGAGCTGGCTCTGCTGAGCCCTGGCGGGCCCAGCTTCGGTTACCCTAGCGCGGTCTGGCAGACCGTTGTATGCCACCTTCTCCAATTCCGAAGTCTATTCCCCCGTCTTGTAGATTGTGATGGATTCGATTTGCAGCTCTCCGAGATTCCGTAGGGGATCGAATCGCAGTTTTTCGACTGGCGTGCCGCTGTCGATACGAAACAGATATTGCTGTACCTCGGCGGCGGCATTGAGTGTCCGGGTCGTGGCTTGATCGGCACGATACCCATCGTTGGGTCCGGCCCAGAAGAACTCGACATTCGTCTCTTTTTCGGGGATCGCTTTGAGTTCGAGAACCAAGTCTCCCGTGACCGGTTGGGCGAGCTGCGTTTCGAACTGAGGATCATCACCGGTGGCTACCAGGAAGATCCCTGAGTCGCGTTGCTCACATTTCAGATTGTTGGTCGTGGACCATTGCGCGGCGTGGGATTCTTGAGAGAAATCCCACGTGGCCACAACTTCGGCCCCCTCCAGTTCAATCGCCTCGGGATTTGCTGAGCTGTCAGGGGGGAGTGAGGTCTTGAAGACGTGCGCTGCTGGCGGGATGGTCGCGGTCGAGCTGAACCGATACTTCCCGGATCCAATTGCGATCAGGGCGTTATGATTGCGGATGCGAACATCCTTGAAGCCCGCGGCTTGCTCCAAGGGCATGCCGCTCTCTGTAATCTGTGACGTCTGGCTGGCTGGAATGATAACCGTAGCCGTCGTGTTGGCGGGGATATCTACCTCAAGTTCAAAGCGCCCCTCTATGATGCGCCAATTACTGACGATACGGCCCCGTGCACTCGCATAGGATGCCTTTACCCAGTGGATCACCTCGCGTTCGGCGTTGCTGCCAGGGGTGGCCGGACGTGGGCGGATAATAATCGTCTCGTAACCTGGCCTGTGCGAACGGATACCGGCAAGTGCATTGAACATCCACTCGCAGACGGCGCCAAACGAATAGTGCGCGAACGAGTTCATGGCCGCGTTATGGCGACCAAAGCCCTCTTCTTTCGTAAAACTGTCCCAACGTTCCCAAATCGTGGTGGCTCCTTGCTCCACTTCGTATCCCCAGGAGGGGAACTCGCGACTTTGGAATAGGAACATTGCCAAGTCGTGTTGGCCGACCGAGGTGAGGACCGGTAGCAAGGGACGCGTACCGAGGAATCCGGTCGACATCCGCGTTCCATTCTGTTGGATCATATCAGCCAGTTTGCGGCCGGTAGCTCGCCGCTTTGCTCGCGGAATGAGATCGGCAAACAGAGCTAGGGCGTAGGCGGTTTGCGTGTTGATCGTCAGCGAACCATCTTGTTTCACATACTGGCGATTAAACGCTTGGGTGATCTTTTCGAATTGGTCACGGTACATTTGTGCTTCTTCTTGATGGCCAATCGCATTCGCCATCTGAGCCATCATGTTCGAACTGATTGCAAAATAGATAGTATCGATGTATTCCAGCGGTGTGGCGGCCCCTTGTGCCAGCCAGTCGCCCCATCCATTTCCATGAGCGATTCCCAAATAGTCGCGACTGGTCTGTTTGCGCCATTGCATGAAACGAGTCATTGGATCCCAGCACTGCTCGATAATGCGTGTGTCGCCATAGGCCTGCCAGATCGTCCAGGGGCAGATTATGCCAGCATCCGCCCAGGCGGTTCCGAAATCCCAACCATGCTGGAAAGGGAAGGGGGCGTAGCCCGGAAAGGCACCGCTAGGACGTTGCGATTCCATCAGTTCGCGCAACCATTTGGTATAAAACGCGGCTACATCCGCATTGTAGGCAGCGGTGCCCACGTAGACCTGTGCGTCGCCCGTCCAGCCCATGCGCTCATCGCGCTGGGGGCAGTCGGTCGGGAGGTCTAAAAAGTTGGCTCGCTGTGTCCAGACAACGTTTTGGAACAGCCGGTTGGCCATGGGATCGGAGCATTCAAACGTGCTCGTCATAGGGGTGTCGCTGTGCAGCACCAGGCCGGTGACCTGTGGCGGTTCCGATACCGCTTCCGCCGGAGCTACTGTGGCTTCGACGTATTGGAACCCGTGAAACGTGAAGCGTGGGATATACGTTTCGCCATCCGCATCGCCCCGGAGGATGTATCGATCAATGGCGCGAGCTTTACGCAGGTTCTCGGTCATCAAGCGACCGTCCGGATAGAGCATCTCACCATAGCGCAACGTCACTTCGCTACCGGCCGGGCCCTTGATCTGCATCCGAATTGTGCCGGCAAAATTCTGTCCCAAGTTGTAGAGAAACTTGCCAGGCCCTGCTGTTTGGACATCGATCGGCTCGATCTCTTCCATGATCCGTACCGGCACACCGGGAAACGCTTCGAGTTTGGGGCGATGAAAACCAAGATCGATAGGACGCCCCTTCACCTCGAGCGTTTCCGCGGGCGTGGTTGGGTTACGGAATTCAAAAAACGTCGCCGTCGGATGCCCGTTGTCCTCCGCCAGAATAGCACTCTGCCAGTCGGCCGCATCGTAGTCGGGACGAGACCATCCTTTGAGCGTTTTCCTGGCGTCGTAAACTTCACCCATCAGCAGATCAGCTTCACGAATTGGGCCGGCATTGGTGACTTGCCATGACCGATCCGTACCTACCACCGTGCGCGTGCCGTCTTCGTATTCGATTTCCAACTGAGCCATTATCGAGGGAGTTTTCCCGTAGGTGTACCGGCCAATCTTTTCGGTGCCGATGCCGGTAAGGAGACCGAATCCGACGTAACCCGAGTACCATCCGTCCGCGACCCAGGCACCGATGGCGTTGTCGCCCGATTGAACCATCGTTGTGACATCGTAAGCGCGGTAGTACGCGCGTTGCCGGTAGTCGGTCCAGCCCGGAGCAAACCATTGATCGCTCGCGCGCTGACCGTTCAGATACAATTCGTAAATTCCTAAAGCTGTCGCATACATCACCGCTCGGCGAATCGGCTTTCCCGTTGCCTGGAACGTTTTGCGATACTGACAAGCTGGTGGGAGGTACAGCTCCTGGTTGTTCGAAAATACCGGACTCTCGTCACGATAGCTGATATAGCTGGCTTTCCAGTCGGTCTCGTCCAAGAGCCCCATCGACCATTGAGCTACGTCCGATTCAACCTCACCGGCTTCACCCGCTTGCCCCCAGATGTGTACTTTCCAGTAACAGACTGCACGAGAGGAAAGTGCCTGGCCTTGATAAGCGATGTTGCGTGTTTCGCGACGTTCGACTTTGCCCGAGTCCCAAAGGTCTGCCTGCGACTGGTCGAGCAACTCTTTCGAGGATGCAACCTGGATGCGGTAGGCGGTTTGGAACACGCCGCGCTGTTGTGACTCGAGTCGCCAGCTTAATCGCGGTGCGGGTTGATCAATTGAGAGCGGGTTGACCAAGTACTCGCACCGTAGATCGACCACTTGGAGATCTATCGCCTCAGCGCTATCTGTGGAACTCAGCACAAGAGCAGGGATGCTGAAAACGAGCAGTAACGCAGTCACATAGCGGCGGGCAGTTGAATTCATGGTGATGATCCCTTGCGTGCGTCGTATTGGCAGGTCCTCGGCCACGACCTGCTGGGAGAGTTATCTGGCTGCGGCGATTTTACCATTTTCGAAGGCTGGGGGGATGCGGGCAGGGCACTTTATGGCCAGGAAAGCCAATCGTGAATTAACAATACTTAACTCTCCATTATTCGGTCTTCTTGCGGATACACCACGCCATACAGGCAGGCCACTCGCGAACCAACTGCTCCTGCATGCAGGTCTGGTTCTGGGCGTGCCTGCGAGTCGACGCGGGCAAGTATCAATACTCCATCGCACGATGCAAAAACCGTTTCTCCGCACATCTCAACTGGGCGCAGTTCGCGGGAGAGTTTTCCCAATCGCCCCCCCGGTAGTTGTGGTGAATTGCTGTGGCACAGCACCTTGGCTACCACGCTCCAAAGCGAATCTCGTGCATCGCCATGCACGTAGCACGAGGGTGTTGCCGTGAAAGTCATCCCGCCTTACCCACAGTGTTGCCCATGACGCTCGAACGGCAAAAAAAGAACGGTGACGCTAGCATTAGGCTGCCGTTCACGGTAAAAAACTAGTCTCTAGGTGTACACTACCAAGTAGACCGCGAACGCCATTTCTGGTTCGAATACTCGGTTATTTGCTGCGATCTTTGGAAGGCCGCAGGCGTTACCGATTCTCGGCCGAGGACTGTCGCTCCGCTTGTCTGCGACGTAACACATCTGCTGCACGGAAAGGAAAGCGGCGCCACTGAAGCAACATTATTGTGAGGTAACAGCGGGTATGGACCTCCAATTCGATGAACAACTAGACGTGTGGAAGGCTGTTCATGTTGAGCAGCGCGAGGAACCTGGCAAGCAGCATGCAGAACTTGATCGACACTTTGCCCAGGTAACTTCATGGCATGATGAACTGAGCGAACCAGAATCTAACTTCCAACAATTATTGCCACCGGAGGCGTGCACACACGAGGTTGCGGATAGAAGAAGAGCCGATGCGGAACCGGTTCCTCGGCGAAACGGTAGCGTTGCCGCGGACCGGATCGATATCGTAGAAACATACCAGCGATCGCTCGACGCCCAGCGCCAACAGTATTTAAAAGCGATGGCATTGCTCCTGGCTAAGGAAAAAGAACTGCTCGCTCTGCAGCGGACTATCAAGGTCCGTGAACAGGCGTCTGAAACCGCTTTGCGGAACGTCGAGGAGCAGCGGCACGCGTTGGAATGTAAACGCATTGCGTTGGACGTGAGAGAACGTGAGCTCAATGCCCAGCACCAACAGCGGAGCGATGAGGCGGCGCAACGAGAGCAAACGCTTGACCGTCGTAATCGCTTGCTTGACGATCAACAGGAATCGCTCGCTGCTCAGCGCATTCGACTTGACGTGGAAGCGGCTGAATTGAAGCGAGCCACAAGCTGCTTGGAGGAAGCTCGCGTACGTCTCCAGGAGCAGCAGGCGGCACGCGACATAGAACGGTCACGAGAAAACCTCGAGGCAAATGCAACCGTCGCTGCGGCGAGACTCGATGAACTGCCAGAGCCTGTCGACGTCGCGGCATCTTTGCAGCCGCAACAAGCGAAGCATGACGTCGTGCGACCCGCTGAACAGCCGGTTGCGTTGTGTGATGAGGCTCCCGAGAACGAGCGATCGGATCGTTTTGAGCAGGTTTCCTTA
>SWCD01004645.1_pt1 | contig 11003 bp, 12 predicted proteins | sample 4693011 | NCBI WGS metagenome assembly SWCD01 (sample SAMN10267278, study PRJNA491770) | bioreactor metagenome | isolation source: DHS bioreactor inoculated with marine | place: Japan: Omine Ridge, Nankai Trough | reverse complement strand
ATCAGAAAAATTTTTATTTGCGTCTTTTGCGTTATTCGCGGCAAAAAGTCTTATTAGTCTATTTTTCTACGCTCATGCCCAGCATCTTTTAGCCTGTCCAGATAATCCTGCCACTTTTCTTCATAGTTATCACCCAGTTCATAAAGATATTCCCAGGTATAAATGCCGGTATCATGCTTGTCATCGAAAATAAACTTCAGCGCATAGTTACCCTGTGGCTCGATGGCATCAATAGTAACCTCTTCCTTGTTTAACTGCAGAACTTCCTGGCCGGGTCCATGGCCGGTAACTTCTGCTGACGGCGAATATACCCGTAAATACTCGCACGGCAATTTATGAACGGCACCATCCTCGTACTCTACTTCTAATACGCGACTTTTCTGGTGTAAATTTATATTAACTGGTTTTGACATAATATTTCTCTTGCTGCAACTTGATATTGTATCTGTAAAACGCCGCTATAAAATATAACGACTTAAATCTTCGTCTTTCACGAGTTCGCTCAGACTATTGTTCACATACCCGGCATCGATGGTGATCGAGTCACCGGATTTGTCGGGCGCTGAAAAAGAGATCTCTTCCAGCAGCCGCTCCATGATGGTATGCAGGCGACGGGCGCCGATGTTCTCTGCGCTTTCATTCACATCGAACGCGGACTGCGCAATCTGTTTGACGCCATCCTCGGTGAAGTCCAGCGTCAGGCCTTCGGTGTTCATCAACGCTTTATATTGCACCGTTAGCGCGGCATCCGGCTCGGTCAATATACGTTCAAAATCTTCTGCGTTCAATGCCGACAGTTCGACGCGGATCGGCAGGCGGCCCTGTAATTCCGGGATCAGATCGCTGGGTTTGGTCAGGTGAAACGCGCCGGAGGCGATGAACAGGATGTGATCGGTTTTGACCATGCCGTATTTGGTGGTCACCGTGCAGCCTTCGACCAGCGGCAACAGATCGCGCTGCACACCTTCGCGCGAGACATCGGCGCCGCCACCGCTCTCCGCGCGTTTCGCCACTTTATCGATCTCATCGATAAATACGATGCCGTTCTGTTCGGCATTTTCCACCGCGCGGGTTTTGATCTCGTCTTCTTTCAGCAACTTGCCCGCCTCTTCATCGAGGATGACTTTGCGCGCTTTATCGATGCGCAGCTTGCTGGTTTTCTTTTTATCGCTGCCCATATTCTGGAACATGCCCTGCAATTGCGAGGTCATCTCTTCCATACCCGGTGGCGCCATGATCTCCACGCCCACCGGCGCGACCGACACCTCCATCTCGATCTCTTTATCATCCAGATCGCCGTTACGCAGTTTTTCTCTGAATTTCTGTCGGGTGGTATTATCCTTATCTTCTTCCGGTTCACCAAACTCGTTTCGAGCCGGCGGCAATAAAGCATCCAGGATGCGCTCTTCTGCGGCCTGCTCGGCCAGATGGCGCACTTTCTCCATTTCCTGTTCACGCGTGGTTTTTATCGACATGTCGACCAGATCGCGGATGATGGAATCAACTTCGCGACCGACATAACCCACTTCGGTGAATTTAGTGGCTTCGACCTTGACGAACGGCGCGTTAGCCAGATGCGCCAGGCGGCGTGCGATCTCGGTCTTACCGACGCCGGTCGGCCCGATCATCAGAATATTTTTTGGCGTAATCTCTTCGCGCAGCTCTTCGTGGATCTGCATGCGCCGCCAGCGGTTACGCAAGGCGATCGCCACCGCACGTTTAGCATCATCCTGGCCAACGATGTGTTTGTCCAGTTCCTGAACGATTTCCCGGGGTGTCATTTCAGACATATAATAACCTTTATTGTATCTATCAAGCTGACAACTCGTTGCCAACTGTTCTTAAGAGCCGCTAAAAAGCAACTTTGTTAAATTTCTTCGATGGTGCGCGTCTGATTGGTATAGATGCAGATATCACCCGCGATCGCCAGACTTTTTTCGACGATATCACGCGCGTTCAGTTCGGTGCTGTCAAACAGGGCTCTGGCAGCGGATTGCGCATAAGGCCCGCCGGAACCGATAGCAATTAAATCATCGTAGGCGTCGATCACATCCCCGGTGCCGGAAACCAGCAGCGAGGCATCAGCATCGGCGACGATCAACATCGCTTCCAGTTTGCGCAACATACGGTCGGTGCGCCAGTCTTTTGCCAGCTCAACCGCAGCGCGCTTCAACTGTCCGCTGTGGCGCTCCAGCATGGCTTCGAAACGCTCGAGCAGGGTAAAAGCATCCGCCGTGGCACCGGCAAAACCGACGATGACTGTATCATTATAAATTTTTCTGACTTTGGTGGCGTTACCTTTCATCACGGTATTGCCCAAGGTTACCTGGCCATCGCCACCAACGACGACTTTACCGTCGCGGCGGACGGTAAGAATGGTTGTGCCGTGAAATGTTTCCACTTTTAGCTCCGAATGAGAATTTCGCTACAGACTTGATGTCTCTGCTCAAAAGGACAATTTTACACTATGTAAGGGGTTGCTCATACCATGAGACGCCTGAGGTTACTTTGCACCGGAAACACACTGCTGTCCGGGATATAAAAACAATAACAAATATTAGCGCCTTTAAAACAGAGCGTTATAAGCAAATAGTTATTTATTAACATTAAAAATGTCACGGATAATTACTCTCGCAGAGGCGCAGAGCTCGCAGAGAAGTTATAGTTTTTCTTTGCGAGCTCTGCGTCTTTGCGAGAAAAACACCAAGTTATGTTATTTATTCCTGACAGCAGTGATCAGCGAACAGGTGATTCCCATGCCGGATTATTTCACCATTCAGCCCTGAAAATCGGCATAAAACTCGTCTGCCTCCGGCACAGTGTTAGTCGGCTTCCATTGATGCCTGGTACTCGCCCAGCATGGCAAGATGGTTGAGCCGTGCGCGTTTGAGCAACGCCTGTTGCGCGGCAACGACATTTTCAGCCTTGCCGGACCAGGCGTGCAACGCGGGCTGTTGCAGAGCGCGACCATAGGAGATGGTTAACTTCCACGGTGCATCAGGCGCCTGCTGATTCAGGGCATTCAGATTGGCGGTCGCTTCTTCCGGACCCTGGCCGCCAGAGAGAAAATTGATGCTGGGCACCGCGGCTGGCACCGTGCGGCGCAATACTTTGAGCGTCGCCTCGGCGACTTCTTCGGGCTCGGCGCGACGGCAATCTTTTCCAGGCAGCACCATATTGGGTTTTAAAATCATCAATTCAGGCACCACATTGTGACGCTGCAACGCATGAAACACCGCGTGTTGCACGGCTTCGGTAACTTCACCATGACGCGTGATCTCATGGTCGCCATCCATCAGCACTTCGGGCTCAACGATGGGCACCAAACCTTCTGACTGGCACACTGCAGCGTAGCGAGCGAGCATTTCGGCATTGGCTTCGACGCCGTGTTTTGTCGGGGCGTGTTTGTCGATGGCATACACTTCACGCCATTTGGCGAAACGCGCGCCCTGTGATTTATAGATTCGCAGGCGGTCAGCCAGCCCGTCCAGCCCCTGTGTGATCAGGTCACCGGCAGACAATGCCAGCGGAATTTTACCTTTGTCGACTTTGATGCCGGGCACGATTTTTTGCGACCAGGCTGCTTCGGCAATGCTTTTCCCGTTATCGCTGTCCTGCCCCAGGGTTTCTTCGAACAGAATGATACCGCTGATGTATTCACCCAGACCTTCGCTGGTTACCAGCAGGTTGCGCCAGTCGCGCCGGCTTTCTTCTGTCGATTGCACATCGATCGCGGCGAAACGTTTTGCAATGGTGGGCGCACTTTCATCAGCAGCGAGGACACCGCGGCCTTTTTGCACCATGTCGTGAATCGTGTTTTCAAGTTCAGTTAAATATTGCATGATCTTCTTCCTGTTTGTTAATTTGCTGTTGCATGGCTCGCGGCTTTTGCCATCGCGGCACGCACCGCCATGACAAAAGATTCGGTCAGTGTCGGGTGAGGATGAATCGCACCGGCGATGGCTTCAACGGGCAAGCCCGCCTGCACCAGCAGCGCAGCCTCACCCATGAGCTCGCCGGCACCTTCGACCAGTGCATGAACACCGATGACTTTGTGCGTTTTGCTGTCGAAAATAATTTTTAACACGCCGCTATCACTGCCAGAAATCTGCGCGCGCGCATCATGTTGATAATCATATCGCGCCACCGAGATAGCCATCCCTGCCTGTAAAGCCTGCTGCTCGGTCAACCCGGCGATACCGATTTCCGGCTCACTGAAAATAACCGCGCTGTTGCTTGCTGCCTGAGGAAAAGGCGCGGGCTGCCCCAGAAGATGGCGCGCCAGAGCCAGCCCCTGAGCCGTCGCCCAGTGCGCAAACATAGGCTGTCCCACGACATCACCCACTGCATAGATGCCCGCTTCGCTGGTCTGCAGCGTGGCATCGACCTCGATGCCATGCACGTCGTGCTCGACCGACGTGTTATCGAGGCCGAGACCTTCGACGTTGGGACGGCGGCCGGTGACCATGAGCACCGTGTCGGCGATCCGATGCTGCTCTTCACCCGCCTGATCGGTGTATTCCACAAACACATTGTGCCCGGTGGTGCGGATGGCGCTCACCTGACACTGCGTGAAGATATCGATATTTTCCTGTTGCATACGCTGTTGCAACAACATCGCCAGTTCTTCATCAACCGGGCCCAGGATACGTGGCGCGGTCTCCAGAATCGTCACCTGACTACCGAGGGTATTAAAAACCTGCGCCAGCTCGACGCCGATAGGACCGCCGCCGATAATCACCAGTCGCTCCGGGATATGATCGATATTAAGGATGCTTTCACTGTCATGCACCCGCGGGTGATCGACGCCTTTTATCGGTGGCAGAAAAGGCACCGAGCCGGTAGATAGAATCGCTTTTTCAAAACTGACCGCCTGTGTCGAACCATCTTCTTTTTCGATGATGGCGCTACGCGGGCCGAGTAGCCGGCATTGGCCAAAAACCGTATCGAGCGTTGCCAGGCGCGCTGTATTGTTCAACGCGGCTTCGCTACGGCGTTTTAGAATCGCGCGTTTGCGCTGCAACACGGCCGACCAGTTAACCGTCACGTCCTGCGTCGGCAGACACAGGCCAAATTCGCTCGCCTGTTTAAGCTCACGCAATCGGCGTGCCGACTCACGAAATATTTTTGAGGGAATACAACCTTCGAACAGGCAGGTGCCGCCCAGGCCCTGTCCCTTTTCTACCAGCAGCACCGACCCGCCCGCCGATGCCAGCGCCATCGCCGCGGGCGTGCCACCGGGCCCGCCGCCAATAATGAGGTATTCGACCTGTTGAGGTTTCATTATTATGCTCCTGAATTCAATATAAATATCTACTCAATAATCTTTTAAGGCATGCTGAAAACGGCTTCCGCTTCCGTCCACAACGACGCGCGTTGACGCCAGACCTCCGGATCGTCTTTGCCGCAATGAACCAATAACACCGTTTTGCCGTCCATAATTGCCTGATGAAGTATCTGCAGTTTATCGTCAGGAATGCCAAGACGGTTCATCGCGATGGTCAGGTGGGTCACTGCCGCGCCGACACCCATCACTCCGGCACCCACAGCTGCACCGGCGATGGCATCGATCAGCGGGCCCGCAATGAGAACAGGACCAATCCCGGGTAGCAGGAACAAACCCGCTGCACCGGCGACCAGGCCACCGAGCGATCCTAATGCCGCGCCCTCCGCACCCCAGACCTTAAAACGCTGTTTTTCATTGCTGTACGAAATACCCAGGATATCATCTCCCTGGCCACCCGCTTTATGCAGCATAGACATCTGATCCATCGGAAAATCTTCTTTGATCATCTGTTCGATAACTGCGGCGGCCGGCTCAGGTTTAGCAAAGATGGCTCCGACAAAATTGTGCTTTGATTTACTCATTTCGCTCCCTCTTCTTTACGCAAAGCCCAACCGATAAAAAGTAACGCCCAACCATCGAACACCAGACTGATGGCAATAAAAAGCCCCACCAACCAGATTGAAGTCTCTGGCCAGCCAATCATGAACAGTGCCGCCAGTAAAATGGAAACCACGCCATTGATGCTCATCAGGCCCCAGCCTTTAGCGGGATAAACAGACTGCGCCAGCACAAAGCTGCTAAATGCATCCATCAGAAGATAAACCGCCAGCAACAGACCCACGCCAGCCACACCACCGGCGGGAAAGAACAACATCGCGCCACCGGTAATGACCAACACCACCGGTTTGAGCCAGTCCATGACACTCGTTGGGCTATACCGGTATGTGTGCGTCGCCCAGACAGCACCACCGATAAGCAATAACCAGGCAACAAAGATATCCGTACCCAGAGACATGATGTTCGGCAACAAGATTCCGATGGTGCCTAACAGGATCAACAACCCGCCGACGACAAACGTGTACCCGCCAAAACTTTTGAAAATCTCTTTATCAATTAATGGATTCATTTTATTTTCCTGAATTTATCTATCGTTTTTTAATTTCCATTGGCATAATCTGCATAATGTTCTGACAGATATTTATGAGATCGCATATGGGCTCGTTCAAATGCTGGACTGATTATCAGGCTTTGCGTTTTATATTGCTGTCATCCAGGTTACAGCCAGCCGTTTGCTCTCGGTATTAGAATGAGCCAAACAAACAAACAGGATAGAAGGTCTACCGTGAGCAAAGCAAGCCATAAATCGGACATACCACCTCCAGCACACGCTGAGCATCGTAGAGAGCCTCTTCCCTGGCAGGCACCGAAGTCATCGAAAGAAGACCCTGAATGCCCAGGCAAATTGCAGGCTATCCTTGCCAGCCCGTCTTATGTGCCAGCGGTTGAAGATGTCGATTTTCTCGATGGTGATGATGCGCGCGGCGTTCGCCTGCAACTCGACTACCTCAAACCCGACCGGTTGCTCAAACAACATGGCGTGCGGCATACCATCGTGGTTTTTGGCAGCACTCGCATCGTCGAACCCGCCACCGCACAGAAAAAAGTGGCGCGTCTGCGCGAGGCCCTGCTGGAAAAACCCGACGACAAAGAATTACAGCGTCGTCTTTTTGTCGCCGAACGCATCCTTGCGAAAGGCCATTATTACGATGTCGCACGGCAATTTTCCCGACTGGTGGCAAATGCCGGTGGTGGCCCGACTGATTCCCGGCTGGTGGTCATGACAGGCGGCGGCCCCGGTATGATGGAAGCAGCAAACCGGGGCTCGAGCGACGCTGGCGGTAAGACCATCGGCCTGAACATCACTCTGCCGCACGAACAATACCCCAACCCTTATGTCACCCCTGAACTGTGTTTTCAGTTCCATTATTTCTCGCTGCGCAAGATGCACTTTGTGTTGCGCGCCCGGGCGCTGGTGGCTTTTCCCGGTGGCTTCGGTACCTTCGATGAATTATTTGAAACCCTGACGCTCATCCAGACCCGTAAGATCAAACCCATACCGGTAGTACTGGTCGGCGAATCCTACTGGCGCAAAGCGTTCGACATCGACTTTCTGGTGGAAGAAGGTGTGATTGATGTTGAAGACCGCGATTTATTCTGGTTTGCCGAAACCGCCGAAGAAGTCTGGGCAGGTTTGCAGGACTGGTATCAACGCAACGGTGAGAAATTGATACCCGCCGATTAAGCTTTATTGCATTATTAAAACCAACAAAGGAAGTCTTATGAAAATTTCATTTCACGGTGCTGACCAGGGTGTCACGGGTTCCTGCCATTTAGTCGAGTGCGCAGGTAAACGTATCCTGATCGATTGCGGCATGTACCAGGGCGGCCGCGAACTGGCAGCAGAAAACGCTGAAGACTTTGGTTTTGATCCGTCATCCATCGATTTTCTTTTATTAACACACGCCCACCTCGACCACTGCGGACGCATTCCTCTATTAACAAAACGCGGCTTCAAAGGTGAAGTCATCACCACTGCCGCCACCGTCGAACTGGCGCGGCTGGTGATGCTGGATTCTGCTGGTTTACAGGAGGAAGAAGCGCGTTATCAATTACGCAAGGCCCGGCGGCATAATTCCGGTCACGGCGATACCATCGAACCGCTGTACACCACCATCGATGCGTTAAACAGCCTGGATTATTTTGGCCGCAAAGCCGACTACGATCAGGCGATGCAACTGGCACCGGGCATCCGCGCCACATTTATCAACGCCGGTCACATCCTTGGCTCGGCCAGCATCTTCCTGGAACTGGAAGAAGGCGAACAAAAACACCGCCTGTTATTTTCCGGTGATCTTGGTTACAGCAACCGCGCCATACTTCGCAACCCGACTGCGCCACCTGAGGTAGACACGGTGGTGATGGAAACCACTTATGGTGATCGCCGGCACAAACAACTGCAACCATCTATCGATGAACTTTACGACATCATCAACCAGACCATCGGTCATGGCGGTAATGTCATCATTCCCACGTTTGCACTGGAGCGTGCCCAGGAAATTCTTTATTACCTGCGTGAAGGTCTCGATAATCTGTCAATAAAATATTTCATGAATGTATTTCTTGATTCACCGATGGCAATTTCTGCCACACAAATTTTCGAACGACATCCCGAGTGTTACAACCAGGAAACACTTCAGGCGGCCACCGGTGACAAAGACCCTTTTTCTCTGCCCGGCCTTCACTTCACCCGCGAGACCGCAGAATCCATCGCCATCAGCCAGCTCGAAAGTGGCGCGGTGATCATGGCCGGCTCCGGCATGTGTACCGGCGGCCGGGTACGCCATCATTTAAAACACAATCTGTGGGGCAGAAAAAACAGCATCGTCTTTGTCGGTTATGCCGCACGCGGCACACTGGCCAGGCGCATCATCGATGGCGCGGAGAAAGTTCGTATTTTTGGTGAAGACATCCAGGTGCGCGCAAGCATACATACCATTGGTGGTTTTTCCGCGCATGCCGACCAGACTGAACTGCTGGCATGGCACAAACAGACTGGCAAACCAAAAACCACTTTTCTTGTGCATGGCGAAGAAGACAGCATGCGCGCCTTTGCAAAAAAATTAAAAGACACACAGGTTGAAATGCCCACCTTGGGGCAGGAATATACCCTGTAAAAACCAGCCGAAAACAAACGACATGATATTAAAAAGGAGATAAAGTAATGAGTAACGAAGGCTATCATGAAGCAATTGATGAACTAAGCAATGAAACCCGTGACATGCACCGCGCCATCGTCTCTCTGATGGAAGAACTGGAAGCCGTCGACTGGTACAACCAACGCGTCGATGCTGCCAAGGACGAAGAGCTAAAAGCCATCCTTGCACATAACCGGGATGAAGAAAAAGAACACGCTGCCATGTTGCTGGAATGGATACGCCGCAAAGACGGACGCTTTGATAAAGAGCTGAAAGACTACCTGTTTAGCGATGCGCCTATCACCACACTGGAAGGCCGGCACCATGAATAAAAAACAGCTTAATGTTTCACGCGTTGCAATGTGTCCTGGCGATAATACAAACGTAACTGTTGATACACCTGCGGGTACAGTTTATGTAACAGCGCCGGCTTAACAAAAAACACTTCGCTTAATACCGCAAAAAACTCAGCCGGATTTTCCGCCGCGTAAGGGTCTATGGACGTATGGTGGTGACGCTCGATCTGTTGATACAGATTATTGTAAGCCTGAGACAGGCTACTGGTCCATTGCTTGCGCACCATGTTTCTGTGCAACGGCGGCATGCCGTTGGCCGCGCCGTTCAGCATGTCGAGCTTGTGCGCAAACTCGTGAATGATAACGTCTGATGCCGGACCGTGGGAATGCGCGTGTGGACGAGCATCCGACCAGGAAAGAATCACCGGGCCACGCCCCCATGCTTCACCCGCCAGCGCACGCCGGCTTTCATGCACTACACCACTGTCATCATACTCTTCACGTTTGATGACAAAGCTGGCAGGGTACACGATAATTTCATGCCAGCCGCGAAAATAATCCAGATCGAGATTTAAAATTAACAGGCAGGCGTGAGCAGCGATATAAACCCGTTTTTCCAGATCGACCTCAAACCCGCTCGCGCCGCTGATGCTCTTATCATGCAGAAACAGGCTGGCGAGTTTACGCAGGCGATGCTGCTCAGAAAAATCAAGATGCAAAAACACCTCGCCTGTTTTCATCGTCTGATGCCAACAGTCAAACGGAATGCGCGAGCGGTACAACACATGTTGCAACCAGGCGCGGTGCAGACGTTTCAGCATCGGATTATATGGCTATTATTTCTATCCAAAAAACCAGTACCTATTTACAGCTCTGATGTAGAGCGATGGAACACGGTTGCATGGCATTTAGGGCACGGCGGAATTTTACCGGCTTTATAAAAATGCAATTTTTCTCCGCACTCATCACAGGTCAGCGTGCCCGGCCCGGTTATTTCACCGGTGTGATATTCAGGGTGCTCCGCGTTTTCTTTAAACTGCTGTAGCTCAACAGTGGTTTTATCCGCGACATCAAGAAGCATATAAAACAGCTCACTCTCCAGCAACGTGGTTTCGAAACCCAACCAGTCTTTCATCTCGTGACCAGTTTCGGAAAGATAACTGATCGCGTCCTGCAGATCACGCTTCAACCACGCCACCAGCTTTATGGCATCGTCTTCGGCCAGTTCATCAAGCTCAATAGCTTTATCCTTTGCTTCTTCAAGAACATGTTGCAGGCCGACGCCGGTATCTTTTAGTTTGTGTATATCTGCGGCCGCATGTTCGTATAATTTTTCATAGGCATCACCGAGCGCATCAAGCGGGTCATCATATTTCTGTTTGCTCATTTTTTTCTCCAGTCTTTTTAATTATCATAAGTATGGGTGCAGCAACGGCAGGAATCAATACGCGTTTACATCAGTTGCCCGTGGCTTCGCAAAAATTTGTAAGTCGCAACTTTCACGATGTCATTAAAGACAAACCATGATAATGCATACAACCACATCCACATAGCATGCTCCCAGCCAATAGGCGTAATAAAGATCCCGTAGACAGCAATGAGCGTGCCCAGAATACGGGTGAAAAATGTTGCATTAAACAGCAGCCAGGAAGGATAAGGTTTTTT
>SWCD01024357.1_pt1 | contig 11022 bp, 10 predicted proteins | sample 4693011 | NCBI WGS metagenome assembly SWCD01 (sample SAMN10267278, study PRJNA491770) | bioreactor metagenome | isolation source: DHS bioreactor inoculated with marine | place: Japan: Omine Ridge, Nankai Trough | reverse complement strand
CCGCAGCGTCGTCGTCACCGACGAACTTTTCGGGGACGATGGCGAGCGCGGCTTCCGCGTTGTGGTCGATGAAATTGCCCCCAAAGATACAACTGAACTAACCGCCCCACCTGCGCCTCGCGCGCCCAACTCTGCCGTGCCGGCGGCACCGAGCAGAAGCACAGTGCGCATGGTTATCGACACCCCCAGCCCCGATGACCTTCGCGAACCGGGTGTGTGCGTCTTTGTCCCAGCGGGCAATGAAGCTGGCGGCGCGCTTAGCTGCCCCGGCGGTAATGTGCGCATCTTTGAGTTTGGTTCCGATCACGGCCGCGAATTCGTCATTGGCGATCAAGCCGTGAACGAAGCGGAGATCCGATCGTTGGTCGAAGCGCGTATCGCCGAAGTCAACGCGCGCCTCGCCGAAAATGGTGACTGGAACATTGAAGTTGTTGAGGGCTTTGACAGCGAACAATTCCAGCAAGGCATGGAAGTTCTTGCGCAGCAGATGGAAGAGCTCCAGCGCGAGATGGAAATGGCCTATCAGGAATTCAATCCCTCAAACAGAGATGAGATGGCTGAATTCCAGATCTACATACAAGATTTCCAAAGTGAGATGCAGGATCTTGCCCGCGAGATGAGCGATCTCAATTTCGATCTGCGATTTGATTTCCTCGAAGATTGGGTCGATGAATTCAATGATCGGCGTGAGTTACAGCTCGAACGGGCGGAACTCGCGCAAGAGCTGGCCGAACGTCGCCGCGAGCTGCAGTTCGAGCGGCGCAACCCGGATCTTGACGAAGAAGACCGAGCGGAGCTGGCTGCTGAATTGCGGGAGCTTGAACAGGAAATGGCGGCGCTGAATGCGGAAATGTCTGCATTCGATGCGACCCGTACTTTGCACCCCGCCGCTCCCCGCGCGCCGCAACATCGCGACAACATGCATTGGCTCGCGGAGACGAGCAGCGTTGACCGGCAAGTGATCCGCGTTCAGCGCGACGGCGGAGAGCAAATTACGATCATTGAGAACAATGCCGATGAAGACGGCAACATCCGCGTCACAATCCGCACCACCGACCCTGACTTGATTGAGATCGTGCGCATCGATGCAGACGAATACAACGGAGACTGAGCCCAAGGTGCTCTTAAGCGCCGCACCGCGCTAAGTCCCTTCCCGTCCGTGCCCCCAACACGACGCGGGAAGCCCAAGAGAGAGGGGAAGTCGTTCAACCTTCCGTCAACGACTTCCCCTCTTCACTTAGATCAACCTTTCCAATCTGTAATCTGTCCGCCACGGGGCCGTAAGGTCGTCCGTGACAAGCTTCTCCCCATACTGATCTTCTGGAGGGGCTCCCCATGAAACAATCCACTACAATGATGCTGGGTGCGGGCGCATTGCTTGGCACTTTGGCCTTCACGCCCACTTTTGCCGAAATTCTGGTTGAGAGCAGCGATGACGATCGCAACGTTTACATTCTGCTCGACCGCGAAGCGAGCGACGGTGAAATCACCCGCGAGTACTACGATGGCTCGGTTGTCTCTATCGACGAGGAAAACACCAACGGTCACATTCTTCGCATGATGATCGACGATGGCGATACGGTCAGCACTTGCGTACGGCTCGAACTGGACGGAGGCGATACGCCCCTGACCTGCATGACTTCGACGGATCGTGGTGACGGCGATCGTGTTTTCTTCCAGAACGCCGACCGCATGCCACGTGAGGTGGAAATCGAAGTGCGCCAGGCGATGCTCGAACATGAACACGACATGGTCAAGTTCGAGCACGAGATGGTTGAGTTCGAGCGCGAAATGGCAGAGTTCGAACGCGAAATGTCGAACATCGACTGGGGTGTGGACGGCCTTGCAGAAACCCTTGCCGAAGTTACCGAAGTGGCGGCGCATATCCAGGAAAGCGTCATGGCCTCCCTGGCCGAGAATGGCGTGCGCATCGAAAGCGACAGCAACGGCAATGACACGGTCTGGGTTGACGGTGGCGATGACGCGTCGATGCGTGTGGTCAGTGGCGAAGGCGGGAGCGATCTTGTCTTCATGTATTTCGATGGCTTCGATCGCCCCTACCACTATGTGATCGAGGATGATGACAGAGATGACGACTCTACAACCATTCACGCCTTTGACGTCTCAACCGTGGAAATTCGTGAAAGCAATAATCGGCAAGAAGCCCGAATTGAAACGGAAACAATGCGCGATGGCCGCCCGCATCTAATCGTCCACACGGACAATCCCGATCACGTTCGCGTGGTTAGATTGGATCGGCGTCGTTTCGACGGCTAAGCCGCTTCTCAAGCGTCACTCGTCCCCCTAACCTTCCTCCAGTTTGGCCCCCAAACTGGAGGAAGCGCTTTGTTTGGCATTCGTTTTTCAACTCTTCTTGCCGCCCTCGCCCTTCTCACAACCACCCTTTCCGCCCATGCTCAGGGCGACACCCGCCCTTATGTCATTCCCAACACGGAAGTCTTTGACCTCACGTCCGAGGAGATCGGCCAAACCTACGAGATCCGCGTTGCCCTGCCTGACAGCTACGGCACCGACGCCCAGCAGGACCGCTATCCGCTACTGATCTTGCTCGACGCCGACTATTCTTTCGCCATCGCGCGCAACGTGGTGCAACACCTTGCTCAACGCCGCAATCAACTACCGGAGATGATCATCGTCGCCATTGCCTATCCCGGCGCGGCAGAAGACTACGATCACTACCACCTCACCCGCACACGCGATTACACGCCGCTCTTTTTCCCCTCCGGCGGTTACGGCGAAGAAATCCAGCGCGTTTCCGGCGGCGGCCCGGCGTTTCTCAATTTCATTGAGCACAATCTTTTCCCCGTTCTTGAGGCGCGCTATCCCGTCAGCGCCGAAGACCGCACGCTGGAGGGTCACAGCTTTGGCGGGCTCTTCGCCACCTGGGTCTTGTTCACCCAGCCTGACCTGTTCGCGCGCTGGATCATTGTCAGCCCGTCTTATTGGTATGCCGATGAATTCATCTATGGCTATGAGGATGAGTTCGCCGCGACCCACGACACGCTCAACGAGGTGGTCTTTGCCACCGTGGGAAGCTGGGAACGCAACAGCGAGCTCGACATGATCGAGCTGATGGATCGCATGGCGGCCCAGATCGAAGCTCACGACTACGCAGGGCTATCGTTCGACCATTATCTTTATGAGCAGGAAACCCACGCCAGCATCTGGCCCGCCGCCATCAGCCGGGGGCTGAGGTCCGTCTTTAATGAGCCCCTGCCGGGGCGAGAAGCCCTGCCTGAAGACCATTAAAGACATATTGGACGGCCAGCGCCGTCAGCATGATTCCCATCAGACGGGTGAGCAGCGTTGAGAACGTCTCACCCGCCCGTTTGATCGCTTCGGTAAGAAATACGAGCGCGAGAAACGTCAGTAACAAGACAAGCGCGAGCGCCGTCAGCACCGATGTTTGCGCAATCAGATGGCCTTCGGCATTCGTCATCAAAAGAACTGTGGACGCGATGGCGCCCGGCCCCGCCACCAACGGAATACCCAGAGGAAAGACGGAAATGTCTTCCGGGCCTTCCTGATCGGGATGATGTTGGTGCGCATCTTCGGCCAGGTGTTCGGCCTGTTTGCTGCGCCGCTCGGTGCGTTTTTCGAACACCATCTCCATACCCATGATGAAGAGCAGAATGCCCCCTGCCGTGCTGAAGGCCGGCAGGCCGATGCCGACAGCATCGAGCAATACCTTGCCGCCAAAGGCAAAGGCAAACAGAACGCCTGTGGCCACAAGGATGCCCTTGAGCGCCATGGCAAAGCGGTATTTGCGGTTTCCCCCATCCGTCAGCGAAGCAAAGATCGGCGCAACGCCGGGCGGGTCGATAACCACGAACAGCGTGACAAAGGCAGTGACAAAAAGGGACCAATCGGCGGCGCTCATTGGCCCACCTTAGCGGCCGCCTCGGCCACGTCCAGCGCCTTCGTAATGTCTTCAAGCGCCTTGCGCGCCAGCCCATCCCAGGGGGCGCGCTTGGATGCTGCCAATTGCGCCTGACTTTCTAGCATCGTGCCGCCGCGAATGGTCTTCAGATCATTGGCGGCAAGGGTCGCCCCCGACGAGGTAATGTCGACAATCAGCTCCGCCGCGCCATTGGCGGGCGCCCCTTCCGTCGCGCCCATGCTTTCGACGATTCGGTAGTCGGTAAGCCCATGGGCGGAAAAAAACTGGTGCGTAATGTTGGCGTATTTCGTGGCAACCCGCATGCGGCGGCGATGGCGCGAGAAAAAGTCGACGCTCACTTCGCGCAAGTCTTCCACGTCCATCACGTCTATCCAGCCCTGCGGCACGGCGACAACAACATCCGCGTGGCCAAACCCAAGGGACTTTAGAAGCGCGATGGCGCGGACAAAATCCGGCGCGTGTTCGCGCAACAAGTCCTCGCCCGTAATGCCAAGATGAATTTCACCGGCCTCGAGACCGCGCGCGATTTCGGACGCGGAAAGCAAAAGTACGTCTACTTCCGGAAGGGCTTTCATTTCCCCGCGATAGCCGCGCCCGCCCTTGGCCCGCTCGATAGCGAGCCCGGCACCAGCAAAGAGGTCGAAGGCGTTTTCCTGCAAACGCCCCTTGGACGGCACAGCCAGGATCAGGCGATCATCGCTCATGACGCACCCCCTTGCCCAAGGCGGCCCGGCCAGATGGCCCCGCCCACGGCGGTGATGGGAGCCGTCGCGCCGAGTTGTTCCATCAGCCCGTCATAGCGCCCGCCGCCGGCAACCTTGCGGCTGCCGTGATGAATTTCAAACACAAAACCTGTGTAGTATTCCAGCTCACGCCCAAAGGCGGCAGTGAATGTCGCATCCTTGAGGGCAAGTCCATTCGCGGCCAGCGCGTCGTGGCGCTTATTCAGAATCGCCAATGCTCCATCGAGTTTAAGCCCAAATGTCGTGGCAAGGTTCGCCAATTCATCCACGGCCTTGTCGGCACTTATGTCGACGGCGAGAAACGCCTCAAGCGCAGCAGCCACATCAGGCGCGGTCACGTCTTGCCGCGCGTCCTGCGCCTTTTCCAGAAAGCGCGCGGTGATTTCTTCCACACTGCGCCCACCCACGGGTTTGATGTTCGCGAGCTTCAAAATGTCATGAACGGCTTGCGTCGCCTCATCGGGCGAGAGAGACGCAATGGAGGCGAGCAGCCCAGCGTTTTCATCGTCCGCCAGTTTCACATCCCCTTTGAGGCGCGCGAGCAGATCCTGAAAAACACGTCCGTGCCAGAAATGGCGGCGCAGGCGCGCGCGCCAGGCATCGGGAAGGTCCACCGCCGCGAGCACCGCTTGCAAAATACCCAGGTCCCCGAGCCGCACGCTGCGCATCGCACCGCCGCCACAAGCTTCATTGATCAGGGCAAAAATTTCCGCATCATCGGCAATGGCGTCCGCGCCGCCGAAAAACTCGACGCCCGCTTGCACGAACTCACCGCCCTCATCCCCGCCATAGCGAAAAATGCGGCCGTCGGACCAGACGCGCGCGGCGCTCTCTCCCGCCTCAATCACCTTGCGGGCAATGGGAATGGTGAGCTCGGGACGCAGACAAAACTCGCGGCCTGCCGGATCGGTAAGCATATAGAGTCGCCGCCGGATCGCATCGCCGGAGCGGTCCAGAAAAATGTCAGCGGGCTGAAGGATGGGGGTGTCGAGGCGTTTGCATCCGGCCTTTTCAAACACGCCCCCAAACCCGGAACGGGGGGACGTGTCAGCCATGACGCGCCCCCATCTCGGGTTCATGACGGCCAAGCATCTTGAGCACTTCGGTCACAAGGTCGCCGCGCGGCACGGCCACTTGCGCGGGCTGGTCTTCGCGCCATTCCTTGTTGTCTTCGATCTGCTGGGAAAGTTTTGAACCGAGGATTAGATCCTTCAGCGTCACTTCGCCCTTGGCAACCTCGTCTTCGCCTTCGATGACCGCGATCGGCGCGCCGCGCTTGTCGGCATATTTGATCTGCGCCTTCATGCCCGACCCGCCGAGATACATTTCCGCGCGCACGCCCGCCGCGCGCAGCTCACGCACCATGGCTTGGCTGTCGGCGATGCGGCTTTGGTCCAGCGTCATGACGACCACGGGGGCCTGCATCATGGATGTGCCCAGACGGCCCTTCGCCTCAAGCGCCGCGACCAAGCGGCTGACACCCACGGAAAATCCTGTCGCGGGAACTTCAATGCCCTTAAAGCGTTGAACAAGTCCGTCATAGCGCCCGCCCCCACCAACGGAACCAAAGCGCACGACCTGACCGTCATCGCCGGTCACTTCGAAGGTCAGTTCAGCTTCATAAACAGGGCCGGTGTAGTACCCCAGGCCTCGCACGAGCGAAGGGTCGAGTTTCGCGCGCGTCGCGTCATAGCCCGCCGCGTCGAGCAGGCTTTGGATCTCTTCAAGTTCCGCAACGCCTTTAACGCCGACGTCACTGTCGCCCACGAGTTTGCGCAAAGCGGTAAGCGTGTCGCGCGCATCACCCGCACCCGCTTCCACAAAGCCGATCACGCGATCGATTTGATCGTCGGCGAGCTTCGCGCCTTCGGTGTAGTCGCCGCTCTCGTCCTTGCGACCCTTGCCCAGCAACAAGCGCACACCCTCGACACCCAACCGGTCAAGCTTGTCGATGGCGCGCAGGATGGTCAGGCGCTGCAATTCATTGTCGTCGCCAGCGACACCGATCTGTTCCAGAACGCCGTTCAGAACCTTGCGGTCGTTGAAGCGAATAACGTAGTCGCCGCGCGAAAGCCCGATCGCTTCCATGCAATCGGCAGCGAGCATGATCAATTCCGCGTCCGCCGCCATCAAGGGCGTGCCCACCGTGTCCGCATCGATTTGCGTGAATTCGCGATAGCGCCCCGGCCCGGGCTTTTCATTCCGCCACACCGGGCCCGCCGCATAACGGCGAAATGGTTTTGCCAGCCCATCATAGTTTTCCGCCACGAAGCGCGCGAGCGGCGCGGTCAGATCGTAGCGCATGGACAGCCACTGATCGTCATCATCCTGGAAGGAAAAGACACCTTCATTGGGCCGGTCCTGATCGGGCAGGAATTTGCCCAGCGCATCGGCATATTCGAAGGCGGAGGTTTCCAGCGGCTCGAATCCGTAAAGCTCATAGAGACGCTGAACCCGGGCAATAACCTCCCGCTCGGCGCGCACATCACTGGCGAGCCGATCGCGGAGCCCCTTGGGCACACGGGCCTTGGGGCGGAAGGTTTTTTGCTTCTTGGCCATAGCTGGATCCAATGATTTCGCAGGTGCGAATAACCTATAGGCGCTGGAGGGGCAAGGCTAGAAGGGCAAGCGAAAGGCCCTACGGGGTGCCGTTCAGGCTCCAGTCAAAGCCCTGATCGCGGACCCGGGAGACCCCGTCCAGCTGGGCGCGGCGCTCCGGCGAAGCGAAATTGCGCAAATGGACCAGCACCGCATCCTCGCTACCGCCGAAATCTTCGCGGAACCAGGTGTAGATGGAAGACACCCCGGCCCGGTTCCCGTCCACCGTGACGGCGCGCGGGCTGTTGATGAAAATGCGCGCGGCTTCGTCGAGCTGATCTTCCATACGGGCGGCGTCCACCGGTTCGGCCATCAGGTCGGGCGAGCCCACCGCCGCGCGGTTCAGCACATAGTGGGCGCGCGGTTCATGAAACAGCGGGCGGATGATGCGCTGCTCGATATTGTCGAGACTGAGCGGAATGCCTTCGACCGTAACAAGCTCCTGCCCCCAGGGGCCATCGCCCACCAGGAATGAAGGCACAAAGCTGCGGCCAAACTCGATCTCGCGAATGCTTTCCACCGGATAGTGATCGAGGATCAGCTTCACCGTGAGCGCGTTGTAGAGATTGACCCAATAGGCAAATTGTTCTTGGCGATTGAGCGTGCTGACCGGCGTTTCGGCCAGCGCATCAATGTAATCGTTCAGCGCACGGCGGTCGTCGGCTGTCACGTCGCGATAGGCAACCTGCACCGCACCTTCGGGCGTCACGCGGCGATAGGCGCCAAGAAATTGCCCCCAGGCTTCGTGGTTCACATGGATGGTGGAGTTGGGCTGATAGGCGGCCCAGCGTTCCCAACTTGGGTCCTGGGGCAGGACAAAATCCGTCACCGCCGTTACCGAGCCGCATCCCGCAAGGAGACCGGTCATAAGCAGCAAGGCCACTGAGAGTGCACGGCGCCAACTCGCCATAAGGAACGTCCCCCTGATGTACGCGGGCCTGTACAGTCGCGGGCCCATACCCTTACCCGGCCCACCGCCCGCGAATCGTTGCGGCGTGCCAGCCGGGGCGACAATAAAAGCCGGGCCCTGGTTTGGCCAGAGCCCGGCTCATCGGTGCGGCAGTATAGTCTTCCCGTCTCAGAAGACCAAATAGTGCTGGGCAAAAGCGGCGCCCGTCAGAGCGGCATACCCCAAGATCACCAGTGCCGCGCTCCAGCCTGCTGCGGATGTGTTTGATTTGGTCATCTCTGCCTCCCTTTCCGGAGTTTCGCCGGGCCCTCTTGCCTCGACGCGTTACAAATGGGGACGACGCCGAAATCCGTAAGGCGAAAGGGATCGAGGTTTTTGTTGGTGCACGGCGTGCGCCTCCTCCGCGGGTTTTTGCAGGGTTTGGCAGGGCGCCGAACACCGCCTATAGTCCGCGCCGCAAAACCAACGTTTCCGGGTCCATGGACGCCTTCCGCACCGATGACGAAACCGAACTCCTCCGGGCCCTCAAGGCCGGGGAAGCGAAGGCCTATGACTTCGTTGTACGGGAGTACTCGGGCCGCCTTCTGGCTGTAATCCGCCGGATCGTGCGCAACGAGGACGATGCCCGGGAGTGCCTTCAGGAGGCATTTCTCCAGGCTTTCCGCGCCATTGAGCGCTTTGAGGGGCGGGCCAAGGTATCCAGCTGGCTTCATCGCATCGCGGTGAATTCCGCGCTGATGCGGCTCAGATCCCGCAAACGCAAGGCGGAAGCCTCGATCGATGACCTTTTGCCCCAGTTTGACGGCAATGAGGGCCGCATCGACCCCGCCTGGCAGCCCCCCGCGGACCCTGAACCGGACCTTGAAGCCCAAGACCGGAAAGCCCGGGTTCACGAGGCCATTGCTGAATTGCCGGAGAATTATCGTAACGTGATCCTCCTCCGCGACATTCAAGAACTGTCCACCGAAGAAACGGCGGAGGCGCTGGAATTGACGCCCGGCGCGGTGAAGGTTCGGCTTCACAGGGCCCGGACGGCCCTGAGAACCCTGCTCAGCCCCCATCTGGAGGAGCTAACATGAGCAGGCACGAAAGGACCCCCATTACGGGCACAGCGCGGGTGAATTGGTCATGAAGTTGATGCAACGATTGATGATGATGATGCCGGGCCATATCAGCTGCAAACAGTTTGAGGAACGGCTCGACGAGTACGTCGATGGTGAACTGTCCCTTTGGGGCCGGTTCCGCATGGCCGTGCACAAGATCGAATGCGCGGCTTGCGCAGCCTATGCCGCGGCTTACGCAAAAACGATTTCCGCGGTGAAGAACGCCTTCGGCGACCAAGATGATCAGGCTGCGGACGAAACCGTCCCTGAAGACCTGATGCAAGACATTGTTAAGAAACAGCTCGAAAGCCACAACCACTAAGGCTTTCGGCTTCCTTACTTTGGCCTTGATCCCTTTACGCTTTGTTCAGAGTCATTCCCCATTTTTAACCCTCGTAGGGAATGGGGAGTCGCGTGACTGACTCCGGGCGGTGAAACAAGCACCGCGCGCGGACGGGCAGAGTAAACACCCCCGAAAGGGTGAATGAAGGGTAAAGAATGCTATCGCACCCTACATCGGAAAATACTCCGGATACGGAACGTAGCATGCCGCGCCTCGCCGTCTTGGGGCGCGAACGCAATCGTGTAGCGCGCCTTGTGGCAGTCGCGCAAAACCGTGATCTGGCCGCTTGGGAGGCGGCCCTGCCCTTTACCGGTGCTGAACGCGCCGCCATGGACATGCTGTTGCTGGACGCGGGCGCCCTGACCGCCGAGGACCGACTGTGGGTCAAGGGGGTTCTGGCCGAAGCGGGCATAACCCCCGTTATCGTGGTGACCGACGCCTCCGACTTCGACGGCGCAGTGGCCCTCGTGACCGAAGGCGTGGATGACGTGCTCGACTGGACCACCCTGACGAGCAACACCTTGGCGCGCGCCGTGCGACTAACGCTCGCCCGCCGCCAGGTACAGCCCCGCGCCGTGGCGCCCGCTGCCACTGAGAGACCGAAGGTCAACGGCGCCACCACCCTGACCCTGCTACAGGAATGCGCCTCGGCCATCATGATGGTGGACCCCGACGGCATTGTACGTTTTGCGAACCCCGAAGCCGAACAATTGCTTGGCGTGCCCGAAGGCTCCCTCACCGGCGCGCCCTTTGCGCTGGAAGTGAACGGCGGCTCGCGGGAAGAGATTGTGCTCGACGGGCCCGACGGCCGTCAGGTTCAAGCCGAAGTGCGCATCGTCGAAACCGACCACGGCGACGTGCCCATGCGCGTCGTCACGCTGCAAGACATGTCTTTACGCCGCGCACTGGAACGCCACTTCGCCGCTTGAGCAAACTTGCTAACCGCCGTTCAGGCCCACCTGCGCCAGAAGATCGACCCCAAAGCCCATTTGCGCGGTGTTGAGGATCAGCACCAGACCCACAACAATCGGAATCAAAAAGCGCACCAGGAACCGCCACAGCCGGAAGCCCGCACCGGAAATGCCCAGCTCGTCCACCGCGCTTTCACGGCTCACCATCCAGCCGGCGAAGACTGCGACCAGAACCCCGCCGAGCGGCAGCATCACTTTGGTGGCGAAGAAGTCCACAACACCAAAGAAATTCCGGTCCTCGACCCCCGGCAGATACTGCCCGGGCAGCGTGTTGTCCCAGACGTTGAACGAAAGAGCCATGGTGAGACCAAAGGCCCAGGCGATCACCCCAAACACGAGGCACGCTGTACGGCGCGCCATCTTCAAGTTTTCTTCCGCCCAGGAAATTGTGATTTCCAGAAGTGCGATCGAAGAGGTCAGCGCCGCAAAAAA
>SWCD01006488.1_pt1 | contig 11029 bp, 6 predicted proteins | sample 4693011 | NCBI WGS metagenome assembly SWCD01 (sample SAMN10267278, study PRJNA491770) | bioreactor metagenome | isolation source: DHS bioreactor inoculated with marine | place: Japan: Omine Ridge, Nankai Trough | reverse complement strand
ACATATTTCCGGCCATATCCGCCACTTGCACAGCAAGCTCTCGGGAGGAAAGCTTCTCTGTTGCTTTGGGAAAAAGATCGGCAATAAAGGCAAAGGCGCCATTAGTCATATCGGTTTCCGAACGCAGGCCGCCTGGAAATACAGCCCGGATGGCCACGGTCTCGACATCAGCATCTTCACGGACCAGAAGTTTCATGCCGTTTTTCAGAGTAAAACGATGGACATTGGTGAGATAGGCATCATCAAGATAGGAGGCAGGCACCCCTTTACGGGCCCGCTCATCAGCCTGGGCTATGATTTTTTTAAACCCCCCTGCATCAATGGAGACTTTTGCTTTTTTCGGGGCCAGGAATCCGCCGGTTACCACTTCAGGGCGAAAATATTTATTAGCAACGGCCTGGATATCTTCCTTGGTAACGGAACGGATCTGATCAAGGTAGAGGGTATTGGTGGGATCGTCCGTTAAAAACTGAAACGAGCCCAGGGTGCGGGCCTGTCCTTCAGCACGTTCAAGGTTAAAAACAAAATCTCCCTCAAGATTTCTCTTCACTCGGTTGAGCTCATCATCACTCACAGGTAGATATTTAAGCTGAAAGACCTCTGCCAAAGCAGCCTCCATGGCCGCCTCCATATTTTCGGCATTGAGCACTGCGGTCAATTCCACCAGGCCTGGATATCTGGGCGTAAAAGAGGCGCAATTAACCCGGTAAACTAACTGCTGCTTGTCCCGAAGCTCATGGAAGAGGCGGGAGGTCTCACCCTGTCCCAGGATCGAGGCAATAACATCCAATACTGCCGTATCAGCATCAACAAAGGCTGTGCCCGGAAAGGAAATGGCCAGATGGCTCTGCCCTACATCTTCAGAAAGTGCAAAGAAGGCGGGCTGGTTTTTTTCCGGCTCCACAGGAAGAGGAGGCTGAACATAGGTTCCCTTTTCCATGCTGCCCATGACGTTCTTAACGGTATTACGAACTTCCGCGTAGCGCACATCGCCCACCACAAGCACCATCATGTTTTCCGGGTGGTAATGTTTATCCATGTACTGCAAGATGTCATCCCGGCTAAAACCGCTGACACTTTCCACCGAACCGATAATGGGCAGCCGATAGGGGTGTACCTGGTAGGATGTTTCCATGAGGGACTGAAAAAGCTTAGTGCCGGGCCGGTCATTGCGCATGCCGATCTCTTCAAGTACCACCTTCTTTTCACGCTCAAGCTCAGTGGCATCAAAAAGTGAATTCTGGACAGAATCGGCAAGGACCTCCAAAGCCTGCTGCCAATGGCGTGCCGACAAGGTGGCATGATAAACCGTGTTCTCGTAAGAGGTATAGGCGTTGATCCTGCCACCCAGGCCTTCAATCTCTTCAGCCAGCTGGCCAGGGCCGCGGGTGGGGGTGCCTTTGAAGATCATATGTTCAATGAGGTGGGTGATACCTGCCTCCGACTCATCTTCGTAGATAGAGCCGGCCTTCACCCATATCTGGACTGTTGCAACCTTGCTGCCCGGCATTTCTTTGACCATGACGGTCAAGCCGTTATCAAGGGTGTCCTTGTGAAGATGGGGGGCAAGTTCAGTGGCGTACAGCGTATTTGTCGTCATAAGAGTCAGCGCTAAAAAAATGATTAAGAAATGGCGTTTCATAATATTTCCGTTACAACCTGTTATTCATCAAAGCAGCCGAGCTGCAGGCAAAAGGGTCATTCAATGGGCGGCTTCCTCAAAGAAAACCGAAGAAGCAAGGCGCCAAGAGCTATCATGGCAATGCTGAGCAATTGACCTCTGCTTAAAAAATCTGCCATGAGACCTATATGGCTATCCGGCTCCCTGAAAAGTTCCACAAAACAACGTACTATTCCATAATAAACCAGAAACAGCGCCAAGATGGAACCATGTCCCCATCCTTTTTTTCTTTTAAGACCTGACATCCATGCCATAAGAATGAAAAGGAGCACGCCCTCCAGGGCTGCCTCATAGAGTTGGGATGGATGCCGGGGAAGGGGGCCTGCACCAGGAAAAACCATACCCCACGGAACATCGGTGACCCGGCCATAGAGCTCGGCATTGATGAAATTGCCCACTCGTCCCAAGCCAAGTCCCACTGGAATGGTGGCCACATAGATATCAGCCATCTTCAGAAAATCAAGTTTGTGTTTCCGGCAATACCAGAGCCCTCCGACCAGCACACCCAGCAGTGCACCATGGAAAGACATGCCGCCGGCCAGGGTATTGACAATCTGCAAAGGATGCTGCAGGTAATAGGAGAAATTATAAAACAAGACATAGCCCAAACGACCGCCAAGAACCAGGCTGATCAAAAGCACCATGTTCAGATTCTCAAACAGCGGTGCAAGTTCTTTGATGTCATAGAGGCGGATCTGGCGCCGAACAAGAAAAAAGGTAGCTCCAAATCCCAAAACATACATCAACCCATACCAATGGAGAGCTAAAGGGCCAATTTGCACAATTACAGGATCTATTTGAGGAAATTGTAACATTTTTTAAATTTTATTTGCGCCGCTTCCTGCTCAATAACCTGCCGGATTTAGTTAGGAATATGGACTTGACAAGAAACAACAAGGGCAAGGAGAACTGCAATCTCATGACAAAAACAGTCTATTATTTCAAAAGATTAGAGACTGCTCCAAGTTGTACCAGAAAAATACGGCCTTTCAAATGATTATCACCCACTCCTTTTCTGTTTAGAAAAACTAAACAAAGACCTAAACCAGAATAAACTCTTCACCCATTTTTTTCATTTTTCTTCTCCTGTACTCTGTTTGTACATGATGCATAAATCCAGCCTTGACCACAGTCAAAGATGGATAGCCATTACAGAGTTATTGAGAGGATGTTGTGATGAAGAAAAGAATGCCCTCAACCAAAACAGAGCGCCAACTTGCAGCTGCCCACCAGCGCGCTCTTCTTATTTCAGATCTTAATGATGATGAAAGCCTTGCCCTTCGCCTTGCCGAAGGCGAGTCGTGGGACGCCCATACAGTTCATATCGCCATGCTGCTCAGCCGCCAATCTTACAGCAGCAAACTCCATTCAATACCCGATGATCAAGATGACACTGTGGCAGGCAGGCGAACCAGACAGGTAACAATCCGCCGCAATTCCTATACGCCGGAATTTGAACCGAGTCGCCACGAAATGCGTATCTTTGATGCGTTAGACGGCATTGTCACTGAAATGTGATTAGGCGGCATACTCGTTGCCGTCATCTGCCTTCACCTCTCTGAGCCGGTGGAAATTCAGCCTTCCTCCGGCTCTTTTTTTGCCATCTGATAGTAGCTATACCCCTTTCTTGGGCACCTCACCCCACGCTTCTCCAAAATCAAAACCCTTGTTTTACACAGGGGTTCAAGGTAAAAAAACTAATGTCTAGTCAATCCTCTTCCGGGCCCCAAAAATCGCTTTGGTTTTCAGGCCCTTGTCTCTGCAATAAGGAAGGCCACTGCCATGGATGAAAAAGAACTACAAAATCTTCTCAAAAACAGAATACAACAAACTCTGCTTCCACTTTTTGAGAAGTATAATCGCGATTTTAGCGATCTGGAATCCCTCCTAAAATGGAAACCCATTGTTCTTTTAATCGGCAATTATTCTTCAGGAAAATCCACCCTTATTAATGAGCTCACCGGCGAAGACATCCAACGCACCGGCCAGGCCCCAACCGATGACTCTTTCACCATCATCACCCATGAAGGTGCAGAAGAGGCAGGCAAAGAAATCCCCGGTTCTTCACTAGTTAACGATGAAAGCCTGCCCTTTACACCTTTGAAGGACCTTGGCGAGCAGCTTATCTCCCACCTGCAACTTAAAAAGGTGGATACTCCTTTGCTAACTGATATGGCAATCATCGATAGCCCCGGCATGCTTGATTCGGTGACCGAAAAGGACCGCGGCTATAATTATATGGCGGTTATCTCCCATCTTGCCAAGCTTGCCGACCTGGTGGTTCTGATGTTTGATCCGCTCAAGGCCGGAACCATTAAAGAAACCTACACAGCCATCCGCGACACGCTGCCTGAAAGCGCGGGCGAAGACCGTTTGGTCTTTGTTATGAGCCGTATTGACGAGTGTGACTCCACCAGTGACCTTGTTCGCTCCTACGGCACCCTGTGTTGGAATCTTTCCCAAATGACAGGCCGTAAGGATATCCCTCATATTTTCTTGACCTGTGCTCCGGGAGAACAACAGCCCAACGGCTTTGACAGTACTCCCTGGAGCCAAGAGAGAGACCAACTTAAAAATAAAATCCTCACTGCCCCCAAATTTCGGGTCTTCCATATCTTGCAGGATATTGACCGGCAGGTTAATGAGTTACAACTAACCTGTGAGGCCATGGCTAATTTCAGTCGACAGGTGCGCAATAAATTTCTTGATGTCAGCAAGCTGACCGTTGTTGCTTCCATCCTTGCCTTCTTCTTTAGCGACTTAATCATGAAGCTGCTCTTTGATTTTCCTAAGGTGAGCCTGCTGGAAGGTCTCCTGCAGGGCGAGGCCGGCCTTGTTCATCTCACCTTTCCCTTGGCCGGAGTTACCCTTGTTGTCATGGGGTTCTGGACATTACTAAGCAGGATAACCTTTCCTCGTCTTCTCAAGCAGCGGCTTGAGAATCCCCGCAGCCTGGTCACGTTGGAGAGTGACTATCGCCGCCATCTCTGGGAAAAAGTTGAAAAAGATGTGGTGGGGCTTCTGCGCAGCTCAGGCTTAGGACAAATCTTCACAGCCCACATGCGCAACTTAAACAAAATAAAACGATTCCTCGGTCATGATCTCAAGGAATTTTATGAAAAGATTCGTTAATTTTTTTTACCACAACCGGGACCTTTATTTTGAGGCATCCCGATAAGAAGGAGAAAGTATCATATGAGTACTGCTGTTGATTCAACCCCTCAGTTTGTTGAAGGGGTATATAAAAAGATGGAGGAGAACCTGACCATTATCCGCGAGCGCCTTGGTCGCCCCCTCACCTATGCGGAAAAACTTCTCTACGGCCATCTTGACGACCCAAAAACCACCGAGCTCGAAGCGGGCTCTTCCTATATTAAGACACGGCCAGACCGTATCGCCCTTCAAGACGCCACTGCCCAGATGGCTATTTTACAATATATGCTGGCCGATAAAGATGAGGCTGCCGTACCGGTTACTGTTCATTGCGATCATCTTATCCAAGCCCATAAAGGAGCTAGAAACGATCTTGAGCACGCCACCATCCAAAACAAGGAGGTCTACGACTTCCTGGCCTCGGCATCGCAAAAATATGGATTTGGCTGTTGGAAACCCGGGGCCGGTATCATCCATCAGGTGGTTCTTGAGCAATATGCCTTTCCCGGCCAGATGATGCTGGGTACTGATTCCCACACCCCGAATGCCGGCGGTTTGGGTGGCTTTGCCTGCGGTGTTGGCGGTGCTGATGCTGTGGATGTCATGGTGGGCCTGGCCTGGGAGGTTCTCCACCCCAAAGTGACCGGTGTCAAACTCACCGGTACCATGAGCGGCTGGACAGCTCCCAAAGACGTCATCCTCAAACTCCTGTCCATCCTGAGCTGCTCAGGGGGGACGAACCGGGTTATTGAATATTTCGGCGAAGGAACCGCTTCCATCTCATGCACAGGCAAAGCCACCATCTGTAATATGGGTGCGGAGCTTGGCGCCACGACCTCTACCTTCCCCTACGATGAGCGAATGGCTGCCTATCTTGAGGCAACCGGACGTGGAGAAACAGCCAAACTTGCCAAGCAGTATAGCCATCTTCTTGCGGCGGACCCCGAGGTTATGGCCAACCCTGAAGAGTATTACGACCAGGTCATTGAAATTAATCTCAGCGAACTGGAACCACACCTGGTTGGCCCCCACTCACCGGATTTGGCTTCGCCTGTCTCGAAAATGGCTGACCATATGGCCAAAGGCGGCTGGCCCACCAATATGACCACAGCCCTTATCGGTTCGTGCACCAACTCTTCCTATGAAGATATGGGCCGCATTGCCGCCATGGCTGATCAATTACTGGGAAAAGGCACCAAACTTAAGGTGCCGCTCTTTATTTCCCCGGGCTCCGAACAGGTACGGGCCACCATTGAACGGGACGGCATTCTCAAAAAACTTGAAGATATCGGCGCAGTCATTCTCACCAATGCCTGTGGCCCTTGTATCGGGCAATGGCAGCGTGAAGATGTGAAAACCGGTTTTAAGAATTCCATTGTCACTTCCTACAACCGCAATTTCCCCAAACGCGCAGACGGCAACCCTGAAACCTGCGCCTTTATCGGCAGCCCGGAAACAGCCATGGCCTATGCCTGCGTTGCCAAAATGGACTGCAATCCTTACGAAGAACTCCTTGAAGCTGGGGACGGCTCCACCTTTCACCTGACCAGCCCCGGCCAGGTTGCCGAGGTACCAAGCGGTGGTTTTATCCATGATGACCAGGGCTTTCTTGCTCCACCTGATGATCGCTCCGGCCTTGAGGTTATTGTTGATCCTGCCTCGGAACGCCTCTCTCTGCTTTCACCATTTGAGGCCTGGGACGGCTCTGATTTTCAAGGCCTGCAGCTGCTGATCAAGGCCAAAGGGAAATGCACCACCGACCATATCTCGCCGGCCGGGCCCTGGTTACGCTTCCGTGGTCATTTAAACAATATCTCCGACAATATGCTCACCGGTGCGGTAAACGCCTTCACCGAAGGGGTGGGAACCACCAAAAATCAGCTCACCGGCGACACCAAAGCGGTCAATGAAGTGGCCCGTGAATATACTGCGGCTGGCAAGAATTGGCTGGTGGTGGGCGACACCAACTACGGAGAGGGGTCCTCCCGCGAGCACGCTGCCATGAGCCCACGCCACATGGGGGCCCGGGCTGTCATTACCCGGAGCTTTGCCCGTATCCACGAAACCAACCTCAAAAAACAAGGGGTCCTTCCCCTTACCTTTATTAACGAAGCAGATTATGACAAGCTTCAGGAGGATGACGTTGTTGATATAAAAGGGCTCACCAAACTGGCACCGGGCAGCAGCATCAGCGCTGTTCTCCACCATAAGGATGGCTCCAGTGATGAGATACCGCTTCACCATTCCTTAAATGATGAGCAGATAGCCTGGTTTAAGGCCGGTTCTGCACTTAATTTCATGCGCCGTTAATATATCCTCGCCTACTGGCATTAAAAAGGGGCTATCCAAGTAAATTGGATAGCCCCTTTTTAATGCAGGTAAACCATTGAAGACCTAGATGGTATTATTACTCCTTTTCCCTGGCAGGAAGTGTTGCTGCTAAAATATTCTCCAAGTCTGCGACCATAAAAGGTTTGGTTAGCATGGCGGTGAACCCATGCTCTTGGTAATGTGCCATTATCGGATCGTTTGAATATCCACTGGCCACTACAAGTTTAGCGTCCGGGTCTAGTGTCAGAATTTCTCCAGCAGCTTCCAGGCCACCTTTACCGCCGGGAATGGTCAAATCCATAATTGCCATATCAAAAGGGTTATTATCCTCCTGGGCTTGTCGATAAAATTGAACCGCCTGATCACCATCGGCGGCAGTGGCCACTTCGTGGCCTAAATGGCCCAACATGTGACTGGCCATGTCTCGAATCATCGCTTCATCATCCATAATGAGAATTCGAGATGGTCGAACCTCCTTTTCGGCCTTTGCGAAGCCATCAATTTCCGGAATATGTTTATGATGAACAGGCAGCTTAATGGTGAATGTGGTCCCTTTGCCAAGCTCGGATTCCACAGCAAGAACACCGCCATGTTTCTGGATGATGGAATGACTAATAGCCAGCCCCAGGCCGCTCCCCTCTTCCTTTGTTGAAAAATAGGGGTCAAAAATCTTGTCAACCACCTCTGGTGTCATACCCGGGCCATCATCTTTAATAATGACCTTGATACAACCGATGGTGGCAGGGTTGCCCTGGACGGAACAGGAATGACAATTTTCAGCGGTCACATGGATGACTCCACCCTTATCAGCCATGGCCTGTCTGGCGTTTAAAATAATATTCTGGATCACTTGACCTATCTGGCCCGGGTCAATGGTCACCCGCATCAAGTCTTTAGCGAAATTGAACTCACACCGTACCGGGCTGCCATGCAAAACAAAACTGGCATTTTCCGTAACAATATCATAAATATTGGCCGGCTCAAAAACCGGCTCGCCACCTTTTGAGAAGGTAAGCAGCTGCCTGGTGAGGCTCTGAGCCCGTAGCGAGGCCTTTTCTGCCTGGTCAAGCAGTCGATCAACTTTACTTCCTGCTTCAACCTGCATCCGGGCCAAATTCATATTGCCCAGGATAGCGGCCAGTATATTGTTAAAGTCATGGGCGATGCCACCTGCCAACACCCCCACTGACTCTAATTTTTTGACCTTATGCAGTTCCTCTTCCAGACGTTGTTGTTCTGTGATGTCACGGAAAACCAAAACAACACCAACAACCTCGTTTTCTGGGTTATAAATTGGTGCAGAACTATGATCAATCAGCCTCCGTGTTCCATCCCGGGCAACGAGAGTTGTTTGGCGGAAACCACTCAGTCTGTTATCAATTTCTTCAGAAGAAATATTTTCAGAACCTACATCAACGTATGTAAGATGGAAAACATCGCTGAGAGGTTTTCCCTGCGCGTCTTCCTGTGTCCAACCTGTTATCTGTTCAGCCACATTGTTGACCAAGGCCACGTTCCCATCATTATCGCTGGTTATGACTCCATCAGCAATACTGTGGAGAGTGGTGGCCAACTGCTCTCTTTCCGAAGCCAGCTCATCAGCAAAACGTTTCTGCTCATCAATATCACGGGCCACAGCCAGAACATACTGTGTGTCTCCAAACTGCACCCTCTGCACTGACACATCAGTCCAGAATAATGTCCCGTCTTTTTTACGACTGAGCCACTCCAGGCGCTGGGGTCCCTCGACAAAAGCTGCCCTGATAACCTCCCCGGCATCGTCTGCGGTGTACGGATGAAATCCGGCACTTATATCAGCAACTGTTTTGCCGGTTAGCTCATGGCTCTCGTAGCCAAACATCTCGTAAACAGTTTTATTTGTTTCCAACACTCTGCCATCTTCGGCATTGTGGATAAAAATGGCATCACTGGGGGCGTCAAAAACAGCTCGATATTTCTCTTCCCTACTCTTCAAGGTTTCAACCATTCTGAGCATGTCATCGCGCATGTCGGCAAGCTCAAAAATATACCGACCCGACAAGGATGCTTCTTCGCCCTGGCTCACCTTGTCGGCAAAACGCGTAAGCTTAATTAAGGGGGTAACGAGGTAGAAACTGAGGGCACCAACCAGTAAAATTGCAACAGCAATCACTCCGGCCAGTACAAGCAGATTGAAACGGACAAAGAAGTTGCGAGGGGCAAACAACTCCTCACGGTCCATACTGATACCGATGTAGCTTTGCCAGGGCCCATAATAACTCGCTGCCGCAAAACGCTTATGGCCATTAACACCATAGGTAATCTGGACTTTGTCACCTGTGAGTTGTTCGTAAAAATCATTAAATTCCGGGCTGTTCTCATCAAAAAAATCAGCGCCAAGCAGTATCTGCTTATCTTTACCAACAACAAATACCCTGCCGCTTGCCTTGTATCGGTACAAAGCAAAATCAACCAGGGCTTCCTCCTCAATCTCTTGAAGATGAGTGAGGGAATCCTCAAGCCCGACACGGGCTAAAGTTTGGTAGCGCAGATCAACGGGAGCAATGAGGGATTGCAGTTGCTCGTTAAGGATCTCTGTGCCGAAATCCTCGATAAGGGAATTCATAATGCCCACTCCGGCAATCAAAATGGGCAGGGAAAGGGTTGCGATAAGGAGCACCATTGCCGAGAAGAACAACGACTGGATGGAACGCACTTTAAAGGTCCATTTTTTCTTACTCTGTTCAGTCATCATTTAACGACCAAATCCACAGCTTCTAAAGCGCTGAATGGAACTTTTAAGTTGAATTTGCGGGCAGCTGCCATGTTGATAAAAGCCATCTGCATGGCAGGACGGGGTATGGTTTTTTCAATAGTTACTTTTCCCTCAAAAATATCGGCTGTCATTTCTGCGGCCTGTTCACCACAGTAACGAAAAGGATTAAAAAGCCCGGCAAGAATATGGCTATCTCGCACATATGCATCAATCTCTTCCTTTTCAATATCCAAAGTAAACGAGGTAATTACCGGCAGTTTACTGGCAGCAAGCTCCTGCCTCTTTTTAAATGCGCCAACAATTCCACCATAGGCTCCGATTTCGTTTGTTTGCAATGCCTTTAGGGCAGAGTCAACACCCTGTACCAGATCAATAAAATAGATGGAGATTCCCAAACTTTCTTTCTCAGTCAGATTCTCATAGGCAGCTTTAAAAATGAGATCAGCAGGAATGCGCGAGTCATAAACAAAGGCGTATCTTTTTAGCTCAGGCAAAAGCAGCCTTGCTAAGCGTAAGATCTTCTCGGGCGGATACATAAGATAGACACCCGAGAGATTAGTTTCAGGTGTCGTGCGGACTGATGGCAACATCTGATAGGCAACAGACTCAAGAACCGGCACAAAAAGCTGTGGAACTTTTTTTTGTTTCAACTGTTCTCGAGCCGTCATGGAAACCCAGCCGCAGGTGATAAACATATCTGCAGAATCTTGCCATTTGGCAATGGCCTTAAGCACATCAGGAATTGATGCCTGATCAGCGCTCCTGGTCAGAACATCTTTATATTCTATATTGACTCCAGGGCTATAGCCCCTGGCTTCCATGGTCTGTTTAAAACCGGCAACCACTGTGGAGAAATAGGACGGAGCAATGCGATAGCGGATAAACACCACCTGTTTCTTCTCTGTCTGCCCCGCAGCCACCCACGCACTTGTGGCTACGAACAACAAACCAAGGAGAAATCCCCTGAACCATGCCATGCTTGACCCCTTTTTAAAGGAAAAGAGAGACCACAACGACCAGTTATTTAAAGCACTTAAAAATAGTATAGAGAGATCAGCCCCACAGTGTCAAATGAGGCCAAAGCAGAAACAAACCCTGGCAACAGCTAC
>SWCD01012283.1_pt1 | contig 11067 bp, 10 predicted proteins | sample 4693011 | NCBI WGS metagenome assembly SWCD01 (sample SAMN10267278, study PRJNA491770) | bioreactor metagenome | isolation source: DHS bioreactor inoculated with marine | place: Japan: Omine Ridge, Nankai Trough | reverse complement strand
CCCTTGCGATTCTTGAGCAGGGCCGTCGAGACACTCACCGGGACTTTCTCCCCGCTCTTCGTCTCGATCGTGACCTCCAGGTCCACGACGGGGTTCCCGGTCTCTTTCGTGTACTGGAGAGCGCAGGCCTCCCGGCAGATGTTGGCCCGGAGCACCTCGTTGCAGGGACGGCCCATCACTTCGTCGCGGGTGTACCCGGTGATCTCCTCCGCGGCGCGATTGAAGCAGGCGATGCGACCCTTGGCGTCGATCGTGAAGACCCCGTCGGAGATGCTGGAGAGGACGATCTGGAAGCGATCAGGGGTGAGAAGACCGTTCGGGTCATTGCTCTCTCGGCTCTCTCGATCAGGTTCCTGCTTCGTCATCCGTCTCCCTCGCTTCGACGAAGGTCCGTCCACAACGATACAGCTCAAGGCGTCTTTTGAAGCGCATGTTCGGTGGATTTGATCGATGGTAGGCATCCTCCGCCACGGCCACGGCGCTATCGAAGTCGCCACATTCCGCATGCGCTGCCGCGAGTGTATCGAGCCAGGCGGGCACGTCGTTTCCTCGCACCGCCTCCTGCGCGTATTTCAGGGCGCGGGGACCGTCACGCACCTCGGGGTCCCTTGCGGTCGCAAGCACCCAGGCTAGATTGCTCAGAGTCCCCGCGCTTCCTGGTTGCCGCAGCAGCACGGCTTCGTAGTCGGCGATCGCCTGGCCGTACTTCTCGAGCGCTGTCCAGACGACGGCACGATTGTGCAGGTCGCCCACATGGCCGGGGCGCAGGGCGAGCGCTCGGTTGATGTCGTGCATGGCTTCTTCGTACCGACCCGCGCGGACGCGGATCCCGGCACGCATCGACCAGGCGGGTGCGAAGTCCGGATCGAGCGCTATGCACGTCTTGAGCCGCTGGTTGCTGGCGGCCAGGTTTCCGGCGAGCAGATCATCGACCGCCTGCCGGAACCTGACCAGAACGACTTCGGCTCGTCCCGTGCTTACGCCCTGCATCGGGTTCCTACCTCCCGCCGTCGGGAAACGCCATGTCCTCGCAGCGCCAGCAGCCCTGCGCCTCGAGGTTCCCTTCGGGGTCGATGTCCTTGTCGCAGAGCCACCCGGCTCCATCGGCATCGCGGAAGAACTTGAGTGGCCGCGCGGGCGTGTGGCTGTCCGTGGTGGCCGGGCTTCTGGTCTCGTCAGTCATGATGCTCTCCTTTGTCTGCACCGATATCCGGCGCTTTGGTTCCTGGTTCAGCCGTCCATGTGGTTGGGTAACATTTCCTCCGCTTCGGCCACTGCATCCGAGAGCAGGTTCTCCGCCGCCTGAAGGTCCGACTGTGCTCCGGTTCCCTCGATGCGCCCTCGGTGGTTCACGACGAAGAAGCGCCCGGCGGCATCGGGTCCCCAGTCGGTCCGGATCGCAGAGTGGCGGTCCGAGATCGCGACAAGGTGGTTCGAGGAGATCGCGCAGGCTCTGAACTCTGCGACCTCCTGCCCGGGGGCCCCTTCGGCCTTCGAAAGGGTCACCACCACCACGTCGACCGTGACGCTGCTCAAACGACCCGCGAGATCCGCCATCGAGGAACAGGCCTCGCAGTCGGGCCACTCGGGGTCCTCTGCGAACAGAACGAGCGTCACGTCACCGCGCACCTCACTGAAACTGCGGAGGCGACCATCGCTCGAAACGAACCGAAAGCCGGGAGCCTGGTCGCCCTGTCCGCGGGTATAGGGCCCGTGATCGGCCAGGGATTCCCCGGACATGGGCGAGGCGCCCGGTGTCGAGCAGCCGAGAATGCCGACCGAACCAGTCAGCAGGATCAACCAGATGAAAGGTCCGAAGCGGTCCATCTCTTTCTCCTCTCTGTTGAAAGCCACAAGGGACGGGAGCAATGGCCGTGCCGTGCTTCGAAATCCCTCGCTGGGGGACCGCGCGGCGGGATCTACGCACGGTGAGCGGGACGTCGTCGCTGCCTGCGGTGCGAAAACGCGACTGTGCGGGAAGGCAAACAATGCAGGAGTGCTACTGCCCGGGATGCAGCGGCCCTCGAATGCAGCAGTTATTCCCATCCGGCCGGCGCCGCGGTGGAGGAGACGCACGGTGAACCTTGCGGTTCCGCCGAGGGCTCTTCAGAATGACCAGGTGCCGCGTCCGGACCTCATCGGTGCGCGGTGAGCCTACCGGCTCCGGCCAGGTGGCGGAGAGACTCGCGGACCCGGTTCGCGGAGGGTGGAAAATCAATCCCGTCTCTGTATCACGGCCGTGCCTGACCGGGTTGGCTGTCTTCGTGGCCGCGGTCTGCCTCTTCGGCGGGTGTCTCCTCGGGGGGAGCTTTCCGGCCGACCCGACCTGCGGGGCGGACACCCTCAACTTCGCCACGCTTCTCGATCGCACCGCGAGCTACGTGCGGGAGGGCTCCTTCCCGCTCATGTTCCCCGAGTTCGAGGCCGGCTACCCGGTGGCCGCCACCTGGATGTACGGCCTGCAGTCGCCGTCGATCCTCCTGTACCTGGTCCTGCCGGTGGACGTCGCCTGGGGATGGAGCGCGGTGATCCAGCTGGTGTTCGCCGGGGTGGGGATGCACCTCCTGGCCCGGTCCCTCTTCGGGAACGAGGTCGGCGCGGCCACCGCCGCGATCCTCTACGCGCTCAGTGAGTTCACGGTGGGGCGCATCGTCGGGGGCCAGCAGAACATCGTCTGGGCCGCGGCCTGGGTGCCCTGGGCCTGCTGGGCCGGCCGCCGGGCGCTGGCGGGGAGGCCCGGAGGCATCGGCGCGCTCGGCCTGACCCTCGGCCTCGGCCTGATCTCGGGGCACGTTCAGCTCTGGTTCTACGCCGGGCCCGCCCTCCTGGTTCTCTCCTTCATCGGGTTTTGCACCTCCGGCGGGGGCCGGCGGGGCCTGCTCGCGCTCGCCGCGGGGGGCGTGCTCGCCGTGGGCATCGCGAGCGTGCAGTGGCTCTTCACGCTGGAGCACGTGCTCTTCGTGGGCCGCCCGGACATGAGCTACAGCCCGGAATGGATGTTCTCCACGCCGCCCCACGGGCTGGCCGAGAAGCTCTTTCCCGGCTTTCTCGGCCTCGAGCCCGGGGGAGAGCTGATCCAGGGATTCTGGGTGCACGAGTCCTTCGCCCTGGCCGGCGGCGGCGCGCTGCTCCTTGTCGGCCTCGGTCTCATCCTGAAGAGCTCCCACCGCTGGTGGCTCGCCTCGATCCTGCTGGCCGGGCTCCTCCTGGCGCCGGGGCCCTGGAATTCGGTCTCGGAAACCCTCAATCGCCTCCCCCTGATCTCCCTCGGCCGCACGCCGGGCCGGGGACTCTTCCTCGCGGTCCTGGCGGGGAGCCTTCTGGGAGGGGGCGCGGTCTCCGCCTGGCTCGCGTCCGGTCGCGGCGCGTCCCGGGGGCGGCTGCTCGCGGCGCTTCTCCTCGTCCTTCTCGCCGCCGCGGTGGCCGCGCACAGCCTCGGAGGATGGGCCGCATCCCGGCCCGAACCGGCCCGGATCTGGAGCGAGTTCGGGTGGGACGCCGTGATCCGCAGCCTCTCGAGCCTCGCCGTCGCGACGGTGGCGCTGCTCGCCGTCCGCCGCCGGCCCCGGGCTCAGGCCGCCCTGCCGCTCGCCGTGCTCGTCGCGGTGTTGGTGTCCGGGGTTCCGGCCTTCACCACCATGCCCTCCACGAGCTACTTCCGGGACTGGTTCGCGGACCTGCCGGCCGACGCGCGCGAGCACCGCATGCACCTCCTCGGCACCCCGCAGATGCCCAACCCGGAGCGTCTCGGCGGCCGGACGCTCCGCTCGATGGCCAATGCCGCCAGTCCGCACTTCCGGCAGTTGGTGGAGGCCCTCGGGCCCACCGAGGAGTGGCAGTACTGGTTCGACATCCGCTACGGCCTGACGGGCATTCCCGGCGACGTCCTGAGGGACGCAAACGCGCGCCCGCGCGCCAGGATCGAGTTCGCGCGGGAGCCCGTCGGTCACGCACGGCTCTTCACCCGGGCGGATGTCGGCATGCCGGACGACTCCGTGTTGCGGTTGATGGCCGCCGGAACGCGAGGCCTTCACCTGGCCGGCGAGGGCCCCCGGGAGCGGAACTCCGGCCCCTTCGCCGGCACGGTCGGGCCGGTGCGCGAGCTTCAGGCCGGCTCTCCGAATCGGATGGAGTTCGAGGTCACGAGCGACGTCGGCGGCTGGCTCTTCGTGAGCGTGCAGTTCCACCCCCTCTGGACCGCGCGGGTGAACGACCGCCCCGCGCCGATCCGGCGGGCCAATGTGGGGTTCATGGCCGTGGAGATCCCGGCCGGGGAGAGCCGGGTGAGCTTCCGGTTCCGCTCGCGCCTGGCCCCGATCGGGGCGGGCCTGTCGGCCGTGCTCACGCTCTTCGCGGCGTTTCTCGTCTGTCGCGGATGGCGGAGGCGTCCCGGCATCCGGGAGGATGCCGACGATTCGGATTCTTCCGGCGCTCATCGGCGTAGCGCCGGCGCGCCCGATTCGACCCTGACCTCGGCGACCTCCCCGAACGCGCAATCCCGAGGGGACGCGACGGGGTGAGATGGATCGTTCAATCAGGTTTTGGGGCGAACGACAACACCACCGCCCCGACCCCCTTGGCCGCAAACCACAGGTGCAGCAGAAACCCCACCAGCGGCAGCAACGTCAGACCGGCCAGCACCAGCCAGCCCAGGGTGAACGCGCCGACTGAATTCCCCCGGGGGTCGCCACCGTAGAGGCGTCGGCCGATCATCGTCGCCACCGAGGTCAGGCCGATGAAGATGACGATGGCGAGAGCCACCAGGAAGAGGAAGGCGAGGATCCCCACCAGCGGGACCATGTTTCCGGCCCAGCCGAGGATGGCCATCAGGAGGAGGTTGGCCGCGCCGAGGAAGAGCGAGAGGCCGGGCTTCGCGGTGAGCGTCTCCGCCACCCTCTCCGGAACTCTTGTGGAAGCGCGGAAGAGCACCGCCACCGGAAGGGCCAGCAGGAGGAGGGACACCGGCGTCAGGGTGATGAAGACGAAGAAGGCCTGGGCCTGCTCCTTCTCGGCGGCCGTGGCCGGGGCGTCGGCGAGCACCGGGGAGATGAAGACGAGGAGCAGAGCCGCAGTCAGCAGGGCGCGGGTCGTGACTTTCATGGGTTCCTCCTCCGGGCGAGTGCCGGTCGGGCGAGGGTCAGGCCGTTCAGGATGAGCAGGACCACGATCGCCGCCAGGGCCACGGGCAGGCCGGGGCCGGCGGGGAGGCGGTCGAGGGGCGAGAGTGCGGTCGAGAGGTTCTCGGATACGGAGGTGAAGGCGGCGTCGATGGTCGAGAGCATGCTCTGGGTGGGGGGCAGGTGGCGGGAGATCTCGGCCCCCGTCAATGCCACCTCCGGCCGGTCCGCGAGCACCGTCCCGCCGAGCCAGACAGAAAGGAGGATCAGGGCCGCGGCCGCCGCCATGCCGACCGCATTCCGGCGTCGCTCGAGCCGCACCCGCGACACCACCGTCGCGGTCAGCGCCGGGCACCACACGAGTTCGGGGTCGGAGGAAAGCAGGGCATCCACCTCCCGGAGCCGGTCCTCGGGGACGTTCATTGCTCCCCTCCCAGGGCCCGGGCGAGTGCCTCCCGGGCTCGAAACAGCCGGTTCTTCACGGTGCCGAGGGGCAGGTCGAGATCCTCGGCGATCTGGTCGTAACTTCGGCCCTCATAGTAGTGCAGGGCGAGAATGGCCCGCTGCTCGGGTTTCATCTGAAGAATCGTGGCGTTCAGCCGCGCGGCCCGTTCGGCCCTCTCGGCGTCGACCGGGGCCTGGGACACCGTACGATCCGGCGGCAACTCTCCGCTCGCCTCCCGATATGCGTCGAGCGATGTCGTCTCTCGTCTCATCCGGCGCTTCTTCCCACTGGTCAGGTTGATCATGAGGTTCGTCGCCACTCTCCTGAGCCAGGGCAAAAACGGCCGCGCGGGGTCGTAGCGGTCGAACACCCGAAAAAGCCGGAGAAACACCTCCTGCGCCAGATCCTCCGCCTCCTGCCGATCCCGGACCATCCGGTAGGCGAGGTTCAGGATCAAACCACCGCAATCGTCAACGACCTCCGCAAAGGCCGTCTCATCGCCCCGACGGGCGCGTCGGAGCACCTCCGTCGATATGGGCATCCGGCCTCCTGAGCCTATGTACCGACCAACCGCATCGCGGGTTTCACCCTCCGTCTTGTCCCTGAGACGCGGACGCGATAGGCTACCGCCCGTGAGCTACGAGGATCTCCCGACCGAGAAGGCGAATCCCCGCTCGCGGGATCTGGACCTCCTCACCATGCCCGAACTCCTTCGGGTGATCCACGAGGAAGACCTCAGTGTGCCCGGAGCAGTGGGGCGCGCGCTCCCCGAGATCGAGGCCGTGGCCACGGCCGCGGCCCGCTCGATCGGTGGCGGCGGGCGGCTGATCTATGTCGGGGCGGGGACCAGCGGGCGGCTCGGCGTGCTCGACGCGGCGGAGTGTCCGCCCACGTTCGGGACGTCCCCGGAGACGGTTCTGGCCCTGATCGCGGGAGGTCCCGAGGCGGTCTTCACCGCCCGGGAGGGGGCCGAGGACGACGGCGACGCCGGGGAGGCCGAACTCGCGGCGCTCGACCCCACCGCCGCCGATACCGTCGTCGGCATCGCCGCGAGCGGCGTCACGCCCTACGTCCACGGAGCCCTCCGGGCGGCCCGGCGCGCCGGGGCGGTCACCGCTCTGGTTACCGCGGGAGACCCGGATCGTGTCGTTGCGGACCACGTGATCCGTCTTCAGACCGGGCCGGAGGTGCTGGCCGGCTCCACCCGGATGAAGGCCGGCACGGCCACGAAAATGGCGCTGAACATGATCTCCACCGCGGCCATGGTTGCCGTGGGAAAGGTCTACGACAACCTGATGGTGGATCTGAGGGTGGGCTCGGCGAAGCTCGAGAAGCGCGCGATCCGGCTGGTGGCTCAACTCACCGATCTCAATGCCGAGGAGGCCGCGGCCGCCCTCGATCGGGCCGGGGGGGAAGTGAAGACCGCCATCGTCGCCCACCGTCGGAACTTCTCCCCGGAACGGGCGCGGGCGGAAATCGAGAGTGCGGACGGCAGCATGCGGGTCGCCCTCGGGGAGGTGGTGCGGTGAAGCCCCTCGATCGTCTCCTTGCGCTTCGGGACAAGCCCGAACGCCTGGTGCTCGGCCTCTCGTCGGGCACCTCCGCGGACGGCGTGGACGCGGCGCTCGTCCGCATCCGCGGCAACGGGCTCGAGACCATCGCCGAGGTGGTGGCCGGGAAGACCTACCCCTACACCGAGGGTCTGCGCCGGACCGCCCTCAGCCTGGGAGATGCCCCGGCGAGCAAGGTCTGCATCGCGAATTTCGCGATCGGCGAGTTCTTCGCCGATCGCGCGCTGGACCTGATTTCGGAGGCCGGACTCACCCCGGAAGACGTGGACCTCATCGGCTCGCACGGTCAGACGGTCAGCCACATGCCTCGCCGGCCGCACCCGCAGTGCACGCCGGCCACGCTCCAGATCGGCGAACCCGACGTGATCGCGGAGAAGACGCGGATCCCGGTGATCGCCGACTTCCGGACCCGGGACGTGGCGGCCGGTGGCGACGGCGCACCGCTCGTGCCCTACGTGGACTACCTCCTCTTCCGGCGCGAGGAAACGGCGGTGGCACTGCAGAACATCGGCGGCATCGCCAATCTCACCGTGGTTACCCCCGACATCGAGGACCTGGTGGCGTTCGATTGCGGCCCCGGCAACATGCCCCTCGACTCCGCGGTGCGGATCCTCACGCGCGGTCGCGAGCAGTACGACGAAGGCGGCCGGCACGCCCTCAGAGGGCGCATCGACGATAACCTGCTCGCCAAACTCATGACCCACCCCTACTTCGAACTCGAGCCGCCGAAGAGCACCGGGCGCGAGGCCTTCGGGGAGGCGTGGTTGATGCCGATCCTCGAGGCCAAGGGCAATCTTTCGGTGCTCGACGTGCTGGCGACGCTGACGGTCTTCGTGGCCCGATCGATCCACGATGCCTACGTCCGCTACGTCTTCCCCAAGGCGGACGTGCGGGAGGTTCTCGTCTCCGGTGGGGGAGCGAAGAACCACACCCTGATGGCGCACCTGCGTCGCATCTTCCATCCGGTCCGGGTGCTCGATCTCGGGGAGGTGGGCTGCGATCCGGACCTGAAGGAGGCCATGGCGTTCGCGATCCTCGCCAACGAGACCCTGTTTGGAAACCCGAACAACGTGCCGTCCGCCACGGGGGCCCGCTGGCCGGTGGTCCTCGGAAAGATCTGCCCATGAGCCTCGGCGGCTCGGTCATCGTCCCCGCGATCCGGCTTCCCGATGACTACGGGCGGCTCTCCACCTTCGTCTTCTACGCGCGCGAACTGGGCGTTCCGGGGTTCATCGTCTACGGCGGCGATGCGGAACTGACTCCGCCCTTCCTCAGGCGTCTGCGGGAGGCCGCGGAGCGCCCGCTCCTGATGATGGCCGACTACGAGCGGGGGGCGGGCACGCACGTGGTCGGGATGCCGGAACTGCCGCCGGCCATGGCGCTCGGCGCCACCTTCTCCGCGGAGATGGCCTACAAGGCGGGAAAGCTCACGGCGATCAGCGCCCGGCACATCGGGATCAACGTGGTGCTGGCGCCGGTGCTCGACGTTCTCACCTGCCTTGAAAACCCGATCATCGGAACCCGCGCCTTCTCCTCGAATCCCGCCCTGGTCTCCGAGCTCGGTTGCGCCTTCATCGAGGGTGTGCAGGAGGAGGGCGTGCTGGCCTGCGCCAAGCACTTCCCGGGGCACGGCGACACGCTGAAGGACTCGCACACCGCACTGCCAAAGGTCCCGGATTTCAGCGGGGCGATGGAACTGGCGCCCTTCGCCGCGGCGATCCGTGCCGGCGTCGGCATGGTGATGACCGCGCACGTGGTCTACCGCGAGCGCGATCCCGGCGTACCGGCCACCTTCTCCGAAAAGATCATGGGCGAGACGCTTCGCGGTCGCCTCGGTTTCGGGGGACTGCTGATTACCGACGCCCTGGTGATGGAGGGGGCGAAGAAGGGCGAGGAGGATCCCTCGGTCCGCGCGCTGGCCACGGAGTCGGTCGGCCTGCTCCTCTACCCGGAGGATCCCGAAGTCTCGGCGGCCGTGATCGAGGATGCGGTCGAGGCCGGAAGGCTCGACGCCGGCAACCTCTCCATGTGGGCGGGTCGGGCCCGGCTGGCGGCGGCGGACCTGGCGTTCGACGCACCTCCCCGACGCGATCTGTCGAAGGAGCACGCCTTCGAAATCGAGACGATGGCCCGACGCTCCCTGACCATGGCGCGCGAGGCGGACCGGCTGTCCGGGCGGAAGTTCGAGCGGGCCATCGCCCTGGTCGTGGACGACGACGGCCAGTGCCACCGGGCCCGGGCGTTCGAAGCTCGCGCGGCGGATTTCCCCCTCGGCGTGGTGCACGTGACGAAGGAAGGCACCGGCCATACCGGGGATCTGGCGGAGAAGCTCTCGCACGCCGACCTGATCGTGATGGGTCTGTTCGGCGATGTGCGCGTGGCCAAGGAGAGGGCGGGATTCCATCCCGTTCTGACGGGATTCTGCACCGAGGTCCTCCGCCGGCACAAGGAGCGGACGCAGGTCATCGCCTTCGGGCACCCCCTCCTGGCCGCCGGTCTGCCCGCCCGCAACGTGCTGTTCGCATGGTCTGACGGGCCCGCGAGCCTGACCGCGGCCCTCGATGCGTTTCAGGGTGGGGGGGAGATGCCGGGGCGTCTACCGGTGGACCTGGGGGAGGGATACCCGTACGGAGCAGGGCGTGGCAGTATCGAGCCGCGTTGACCCTGTGGGACCCCTGTTGCGGGAAACCCTTGAGATTCATGGGCTTTCGCGCTCTCCCCCCGGGTCCTTTTCGCCTTGACGGGTCAGGGGCCGTTGCTAGAATTACTCCGTTTCACCGAGGCCGACACTGTCAACCCGTGCCGGCCGGCAAGGGCATTCCAAGGGAAGTACGAACTATTCCCGTTACGGGCGAGGCAAGTTGGTAATGGAAGGGAGGACAGGTATGAACATCGGGGCCAGGAAGACGGTCCTCGTCTCGACTCTCTGTATGCTCCTCGTCGGAGGGCTGTTGATCAGCTTCTCCGGTGTGGCGCAGGCGGAGGATCGGGCCCGGATCGACAGCCTCTTTGAGCAGGCGAAGGACAACTGGGAGCGAGGCCACTCCGACAAGGCCGCCCAGCTGCTTCGGACGCTGCTTGCGGAGGATCCCAGCCACGAAACAGCCTATGACCTCCTGCGGAAGGCTGAGTACCAGATGTTCCTCGACATGCTGAAGCAGGGCGGAGACGCCGAGCTTGTCGCCAAGGAGCTTCTGAGACTTGCCCATCTTGGGGAGCAGGATAAGGTCAAGGATGATGGCGCGATCCGTGTTCTGGTTGAGCAGGCGATCCACGGCGAGACCTACGCCGACCGCGAGCAGGCTGTGCGCACGCTCGTGGCGAAGCACGGCGAGTACGCTGTCCCCTACCTCTACCACTACCTTGGTTCAAACGACACCGACGAGCGTGTCTACGCGATCCTGGCTCTCTCCGAGCTGGGTTCGGAAGCGGTCCTGCCGCTGACCGAGGCGCTGCACTCCGACGATTTCAAGGTTCAGCAGAACGCCGCCCTCGTCCTCCAGAAGATCGGGGACTTGAGGGCCATCGGCGGTCTGGCTTCTCTCGCGGCGCACGCCGACAACGCCGGTGTCCAGCAGGCCGCCGGTCAGGCGGCCGCCAGCCTGAAGGCCAAGATCACCTGTGGCGGCGGGAAATGTGGCGCCGGTTGCCAGGGTGGTAACTGCTCTTGCTGCCAGATGAAGGCGGGTGAGATGACGCCTGCGGGCGCTTACCTGATGCTGGCGAGGAAGTACTACCTGCGCGACGCCGCCGTCATCAAGAACTACTCCGACAGCTACGTGGTCTGGTCGTGGAAGGACGGGAAGCTCTCGAGTCGCGAGACTCCGGCCAACCTCTACAACCTCGAGTTGGCGGAAGAGGCGTGCTACGACGCGCTGACCGAGGAAGAGGGCAACGTCGAGGCTCGCCGCACTCTTGCCGCGATCCACTACGC
>SWCD01004976.1_pt1 | contig 11079 bp, 13 predicted proteins | sample 4693011 | NCBI WGS metagenome assembly SWCD01 (sample SAMN10267278, study PRJNA491770) | bioreactor metagenome | isolation source: DHS bioreactor inoculated with marine | place: Japan: Omine Ridge, Nankai Trough | reverse complement strand
GGGCAATTGCCGGCGGCTTAGCTCTCGGGACATTTGTCGCATTTACCCCGACCATCGGTTACCAGTTTGTTTTGGTCATTTTTCTGGCCACGCTATTCAATTTGAACAGGGCGGCAGCACTTGTAACTATCTGGATTACCAATGTCGCAACCATGGCTCCTATATATACATTTAACTATTGGGTCGGCAGTTTTTTATTGCATGGACCAAAAGTTTCTGAGGTTTATAACGCTTTTGTTGAGTTAGCCGTAAAATTGATGAAAATGAATATGTGGGATATTCAGATACAATTTGGCACTGTTATCAGTCTTGGGACAGAAATTATCTTACCCTTGGTGCTTGGTAGTGTGCTAGTTGGAACAGTTGCTGCAGCAATTGTCTATTTCTCTGCGATGAGTGCTATCAGCTATCTCCTGGAAAGAAAAGCGAGGCGTCAAAAGCTACATTAAGGGCCTGGGCCTCCATCTCGGCTCCATGTTTACCGCGGTTGATCCCGGCCTGGCTGGAGGCAATATGGGTCTCTATTCCCTCCGAAATAATTGGAGGCAGAGCCAAATTATTTCAAATTCAACTTTTGTTTTACTGCTATTTTTTAACATCAACATACGCTGAAAAAAGAACATCATAGCCATTGTCATGATGGGCTAAAATAGCAAATGGAGAAAAATCATCAATAAATTCTGAATCAGTTGGTATTTCAATATCCAGGAGGCAATCATGTCAGTCAGAGAATTTTGTAATCGTCAGGTGGTCATTACAAGCCCGGATAGTGACATCGTTTCCGTGGCAAAACTCATGCGCCAGTATCATGTCGGCGACGTGGTCATTGTCGAGGATAAGGCAGAGGAAGCCAAAAAACCGCTGGGCATTATCACCGACCGCGACCTTGTCATTGAACTGATGGCCAAAGAGGTGGCCCTGGACTCTGTGACCATAGGCGACGTCATGAGCTACGAGCTCATCACCTGCCGCGAGTCAGACGGGATATGGGAGACTCTGCAAAGGATGAACAGCAAAGGCATCCGCCGTATGGTGGTGGTTAATGATGAGGGAAACCTTGTCGGCATCCTCACTGTTGATGACCTTCTGGAGCTCTTTGCCGAGGAAATGACCACCCTAGCCAAGGTCACCCTGGGCCAACAGGCAAAGGAAAGGCGCTATAAGGATTGATTTGTACATGCTCTGACAATTTCAGAGGCAACCTGCAATTCATTCTTGTCCTAAGCACCCTTATTCCGTCGGCTTCGACATGTCATAGGCGGTGGATAGAACGCGACCATCCAAGCTTAGAGTAATAGTCACGCGTTGCATCTGCGGGTCAACACCGGCCTTGACCGGCAAAGTTGCTCGCAAGTGATACCAGGTCCAGGTCTGGTTCCCTTCATTATCACGGCCAACTGCCATTGGTTCTCCCAGGAGGTTCTTGACCTGTTGGGAGGTCATATTCTGATCGATGGCTTGGAGATTGGCCAGGGCCACAGGTCGACCCATCTCAACCGGAATTGAGCAACCAGCCATGAGCAAAATTAGCAAGAGAGCGTAGAGCAGATTTATTTTTTTCATAAGAGTTCCTTAATTACGTCAGTAGCTTTAGCATCAAAAAACCCTGCTGTTGGGTATGGTTATATTATTGTTGGCTTGAGAGGAGCAACCCACTGTTAATGGATGACCGCTATTGAAATTGATGAATTTTTTGTGAACCTTGAGCACATCTCCATGTTGAGCTTGTGAAGCAGGCAACCACCAGGTTGTGGCTTGTGCGTTGGGTTGAAGAGTGAATGTTTGATCACCAACCAGGTCTTGGCTCATGTAGCCCTGCTCCCATAAGACACCATATACTTTAATTATGAGTACATAGTTGGAGCCGTTTTCCACCGTGGCTTTCCACTTTTTATTACTATCATCCCACTCAATACTTCTAATAAACACCGGCTCGGGTTGATTTAGAGCGGGCTTATAGTTCAGATTAGACAACAGAGCCGTATCCCAAAGCGTATTAGTTGTTTTGTCTTTGAGCTCGACCCTGAGCCCATCGGTATTGCAGTTTCGCACCCAAGTCCGTTTTATGTTTGTCGAACTATTGGGGGCAAGTTCAACAAATGGGGAGGGTGTTGGTGGAGAGGGGGGCTGCATCCCTGAAGAAGGCGTATTAAAACCTTGTACGCCAATGTCTTCCATCTTGAGGCTTGCTGTACCGGTATTTTTAACCGTTACTCTCCAGAACCATGATCCTGCGGGCTCTGTACCGATTTCCAGGTTTGTTATATCAGCCCGGCGAATAGTAGCGACCGGGCTTTCCCGGACTGCCTTATTTTCAATCGCCCGAAGAGGATTTATTTTAGTAGGAGTAGCACTAGGCGGGCTGCTTAGCTTTTGGGGACTCACTCTTTTACTGGTAGCAGCTGAATCAGCAGCAAGAGCAACATCTGTGACAAGAGTCATGAAAATCCCAGAGGTTAAAATAGCCAATAAAACAGGTAATTTTTTCATATTATTAGCCTCCTTTTTTCGGGACATTTAATAGGGTGCCTCTTTACAAATGGCTTCATCGATGATTTCACTAAGCTTTCATTGCGAAACTAAACGTCATAGGCCCCAATTGTTTTGTTATAACTTTATTGATGATCCATTGGCAATCTTTACCGTTTGCAGCAAGCGCAGGTTAACATACCCCCTGAGTCTCTCTAGATTTCGCGAAAAACAGGTGAATGTCTATCCCGTAAAGTCAAAACTGAACATGAACAGTAGATCTATTAAGTTGGAATGAGCTAAGAATAGGTAAAGATTATCACTGGCCATTCATTTAATTTTACTCTGACCCTAAATACTTATTCCAAGTTGTATTTGGTGATCATTTTAAACATAACGACGTGCTCACCGTCAAATTGGAGCGAAGCGTAAATTTGTCCGAGTGCAGCGCATTGTTAGCGTCTATTTTCGTGTTCAGTTACGGGATGCTCGCCCAAGTCTTTTGGAAGCTCCTCTAGCAGTTCTTTTGAGTGATACTCAAGAACTATTTCCCCTTTTGTTAATCTTTCCGTCCAATACCTACCTACTAGCTTTTGTTTAGGCTTCTCAATGATCTGGAACACTGCTGTTCCATCATGGGGAATACTTCTTTCGTTCAAACTCAGCCTGGGCTTGCTGGTATAGGAATATGCTATGTTTTTTATCTGCCGATCAGGATCTATAAGAAAGCCTTCAGAATATGAAGAGCTTTCCATTTCGCTTGTACGCATCATGCAGCTAATGTGGAAGAAGGACTGGTTCACAGTCAGCATTACAGGTATAGAAGGTGGCTTCTTGCCAGTCTCTGGATCTTCCCAATCTGAATATATACATCCTACCCAACTTCCATTCAAATTTGGAAATGGAACAAGCCACCCTCTAAATATCTTAAGTTTCCATCCCCATTTAACGAATACAGCAATAACTAATAGGTCAATACTCACCACTTTTGGAACAAGTCCTAAAAAGTCTTTTACCTTTGATAGGTCTAACCCACCAATGTAGGCGAGCAATAACCAAACGATTGCTGAAATTCCTACCAGTAAATACAGCGAACTCTTTATTGTCACATTACGCATTATTTGAACCCAAAGTAATTCCAAGCCGCTTTTGCAAACTCGCGCCCATCTTCACGAGACCATTTTTGACCCGAGTGGAACAGGAAAAAGCAATCATTCGCTTCCACCCAGCGTCCAGAGTCGGGCTCATCGCCTTGAAGCTGATCCCAAATATGAAAAAGCATTGCTCGGAGACGTTCTGTCCATGTTGAATGAGCAAACACTGAGTCGGGGCAGTTGTAGGCTAGGCATTCCATAAAGAACGATGGTAACTCGCGAAAGGTTCCATCTTCAGCCATTGCATTTTCAATGCGCTTTAATAACCGCGCCCCCTTTTTATACGCATAACCAGTTTTCTTGTTCTTGGCTATTCCGTTTTCCAATTGCTGTGCAGGGTAGTTAACGATGCTGCTGCCATCAGTTTTGAATATTTTGGTTCCATCTCTCGATTCATTTTTCATGTAATATCGAAAGCTAAAACAGGGGACGACATCAGCGTCTACGCGCGCTGAGCTAGAATTGATCTGCATCGCGGTAGATCCGGTAGAATCTACTTGATCTGAGAACTTAGCTTTCATAGCAGAAAGAAGCTCGGCTCTTAGCTTTGCCGGAGTCCAAATACCTTCATATGGTTTTCCTGGCGAATGAACCCCTTTTTCGGACTCCTTCCAATATAGAACGTCTGTACATTCAACAGCTATATCCACGTCACTATCTAAACGCACATTAGTGTTGTTAGCGTAAGAGCCTTTCGCAAAAACCTTTAACGAGCAATCATTAAATGGCGCGTGCGCATCTATCGCTTCGCGAATCATTCGCTCCGTTCTATCTTGCTTATCCTTTTCAGTATCACTCGACGAACCTGTCCATCCGGACAATTGTTCTTCCAGACTCATTGTTTATCCTCTGAAAACGCTAACGCAAAGCTAAGACACGCGCCTAGCCGAGGTTGAGTAAGTTCGGGTTGTAATGAGTTAGCCGAAGCCGATAAAAACGGCGTGCTCGCGCGTCGTGCTTGAGCGAATTGTTAGCTTTTAATCACGACTTATTTTAGGTGAAAATTTCTAGTTAAGCCCAAGTTTTTTTAGGGTTTTCTCAAATTTGTCAAATTCTCTTTGAGCTTTGCTCATGTCGTCACCACTGAATTGAATATTAGCTGCGCATGAGCATTTAAATAATTTTCCGGGTTTTATGTTTTGGAATTTGATCGTGTGAGTTTTGTTGCAGTTTGGGCATTGAATTGGGGCTTCAAGTTTCATTATATTCCTCTTTTTGAGTTGTTAACTCAGTGCTGACAACAATTGCTCGCAGAAATAGCTAGGCACCCATTCGGCGAAAATAATATCTTGAGGAACTGCTCAGCAGCACAGGTTTCATTATGTGCTACTTCCTTTTACATTTCTGTTTTTGTGATAACGCTGAGCCTGCTATTGTCTTGGTCGTTTTTGAGGTTTTTTTGCTTTTTAATGCTTTACTTGCCTTTGATGCGACGGTCTTCGATGTGGTTTTGCATTTAGCCATTTGAGTATCTCCTTTTTTCATTTTGTGTCGGTGCCACAACTATAATGCTAGAAAATATTAAGCATTAAAAAATATAGCACAAGATGCGGTATGAAAAAAATATGGAAATACTATATGTGGTAGTTTTTTTATGATGCTTTGGGGTTGAATTGATTAATTCCTTGAAATTGTGAGTGAATATTTACCATGGTCTTCTTGTATGCTTTAGGATGCATTTTTGTGTTTGGAATTGGTAAGGATAATTTTTTAGAAAGCTAACAATTTATTATGCAGAAACTTGATAATATCCAGCCAAATGATGGTTAGACTGGAAATTCTAACTCAAACATCCAGTTTCTAACTGGATATCCTGCGCCGTATGAGTAATATCTGGTTTCCTGATATCACTCACCCTACAATCTTTATAAGCCCATTGGCAATCTTAACCCTATTGAGAGTTACGCGAAGGTTAACATTCTTCCTGAAAATCATTAGTTTCAATTCTTGCAATTATGCCTGGTTTATTGAAAAAATAAGTGAATGGAAAGAAAATGTCATGAATGCGACGAGCCGCTACCAGCGGGTGCTTTATTTTATCAATGCCAGGTAGAATTCATTTCAGGCTATGATGAGGATCACCCCTATTCGGGTGGGGAGACGGATGAGAATATTGACACCCTTGTGTCCCGTCTAGAAGAGCAGGATCCGCAGGATGTGATGGATGATGTTTATCAAAAGATAGAGTTTGTTCTCTGCCCTGTTTGCCGAAAGCGTATGGCTGGAGAGTTGCAAAAACGCTTTGCCAGGCACACTGAAACAAAAAAGATGGCAAAGATTGTCCCTTTGCAGCCCAAAAAAGATTAACTCTCCCCCTTTTTGACTCCTTTCATCACCGACACCTCCTGATGATCTCCTGCATAAAATCGTGGAGGTCTGCGGGTATCCGCGAGGTGATCAGGTTGCCATCCACCACCACACTCTGGTCCAGATAGTAAGCCCCTGCCTCTTTGAGTTCCTGGGCTACGGAGCGATAACAGGTAGCCTTTCTCCCGGCCAGCACCCCAGCCGAAACCAGAATCTGTGGGCCATGGCAGATAGCGGCCACTGTTTTATCGGCATTCATAAAATGCCGCACCAGGTCCAGAAGGGTCTCGTCTTTTCGCAGGGCAGCAGGCGCCTTGCCGCCGGGCAGAATCAGCAGGTCATACTCCCCGCCATCTATTTCGGCAAGTGCCTGGGCCTCCACCTCAGCGCCATGTTTACCGCGGATGAGCCCAGCCTGGCTGGAGACAATATGGGTCTCAATGCCTTCCTCCCGGAGACGTTGGTCCGGGACCAGCAGCTCCGAGTCCTCGAAATTATCTCCACTGACAATAAGGGCCTTCAATGCTTTCATCCATCCCTCCTTCGTAAATCACGGCAGTCTGCCCACCGGCATAATGGCCAGGGGCGCCTCTTCGCGCAGGCCAAGGAGTCGATGCACCCGATCATCATCAAAGGCGCCGATCATCACCGTCCCCAGACCCAGAGCCGTGGCTTGCAGGTAGATATTCTGGCCAGCATGACCAATCTCCATATGGACATATCTTTTGGCTCGGCCACCATATTTAGCAGCAGTCCGCTCATAAACAGCGGCAAGAATCAGGCTGACCGGTGCCCTGGCTATAGGGCCCTGATTGAGGGCAACAGCAGTCAGTTGCTGACGCATATCTCCTTCAGCCAGCTGAGCCAAGCCATGATCATGGGGACGATAGTGATAGATGCCGGAAGGCAAATCCTCGACATCACCGGCAACAATATAGACCTCCAAAGGATAGAGCGCCCCTGCTGATGGGGCAGTGCGCCGAGTACCCGAATGGGTGATGCCCTGGACTGCCCACAGGAGCTGAGACAACTGGGTCAGGTTTAAAGGATCGAGTCCGTAGTTACGGGTGGAAACGCGGCTCTGCAGCGCGCTTTCCACCGAAATCGTGCCCTGCTTGGCTGGGTCGGGAAGTGTGATCATTTTCCTTTCTCCTTCTTTAGCGTATGCCGTGCCCAGTAGACCGCTGCTGACTTGGTCGGGTTCTGTGGCAGCCAGATCAAGGATAGTCGGTGCCAAGCCGCTTACCACCCTGGCCAGCCGCTCATAGTCGAGCTTCTCTGGGGTATCCTCGGCAGTATGATAGGCTGCATAGCGATAAAAGGCGGTATCTGTAACCATGATGGCAGGGTAGCCCTCCTGCCAGAAGGACCAATGATCAGACCAGTCAATACCGGTAAAAAAAGAAGGGGCAGCCAGCCCTTCTGAGGGGAATTGGCCATAGTTGCGAAAGGCGCCGATAGCGTGACGGACCAGACCACGGGAGCGAAGATTACCGACAAAGGCGATGAAGTTGGCCTGATCAGGGTAGAATGAGGAGAGAGGAAAGGGGTACTCCTGGCTGCCAGGCTCGTCGCTGTAAAAACCCATGGTCTCCAAAGACAGCATGGCTGTGATATTTTCCTGCCCGGCTCGGGCCTGCCTGGCATAGTGATTACTGCCCATGGATTTACTCAAGAAAAACGGGGGTTCCTCATTGGCAAAGGCCACCAGGCGAATGGTGCGCTCAGGACGGCTGTCAGCCAGATGGCGAGCCAGCTCAAGGAGGACGGCAAGCCCTGAGCCATTATCATTGGCGCCGGGACAGTTTTGTACTGTATCGTAATGGGCGCCCACCACCACTATTTCTTCAGCGAGTTTACGGCCTCTAATCTCTACCTCCAGATTGATAGAGGTGGTGTTTTCAACTTGGTAACTCTGCTCCCGGACCTCATAGCCCATTGCCTTTAACTCGGCCCTTAGATAGTCAACCGTCTCAGCCATGGTAGCAGCTGTCCAGATATTACGGGGCCCTATCTCCTGGGCCAGGGTCCGAACATGACCGGCCAGTCGCTCGGCGCAGTGGACCTCCTCTCTAGTGAGTTTGGGTAAAGGCCCGGAAAAGGAAGAGCCGGGCATCTTAAGAAGAGCAAGTATGCTGGACATAAGCACCACAACAAGAATAAGAAGACGACCTAAGGCCGCCAGCCATTGCCGTACTCCCTGAGGAGCAAACCTGAACCTCATTTCAACACTCCTAATCCAACTGTCAGGGCGCATCCAACTGCTCTTCCAAAAAATCGGCAAGCCCTTGGGTATAGGCATGGCCTGTTACCAAGAAACCTTCGTTATGACCACCTTTGAGCTTGATAAACTTCTTGGGCGGTCGGCCAGTTGCAAAGAGCTTTTCACCATGACTGAAAGGGATGATCTCATCGTCTGGGCTGTGGATCACCAAAAGAGGGCAAGAAATCTGCTGCAGGTAATCAACAACGTTATAGTGCAAACGGCTGAGTAATCTCACAGGCAGCAGGGGGTAGAGTTTAGCAGCCATATCCGGAACCGAGGTGAAGCAAGATTCGAGGATCAAAGCCCCTGGTGGATGGATTGTGGCCAGTTGGGCAGCCACAGCTGCCCCCAACGATCTGCCAAAGAATACAATTCGACCAGGATCGATGTGACGCTCTTTAACCAGATATTGCCAGGCCGCCTCTGCATCGCGATAGGTACCGGCCTCTGTGGGGCTTCCCTGGCTACGGCCATAACCTCGGTAATCAAAGATCAATACGCTGTAGCCGAGACGATGAAAGAGGAGCAGCGAATCAAGGCGATGGGAGATGTTGCCGGCGTTGCCATGGCAAAAAAGGATCACCCCCCGAGCCTGTTCCACGGGCAGGAACCAGCCATCAAGCTCAACTTTATCGCTGGTGGTCAGGGTCACCGGCTCATAGGCCAGACCCACATTGGCTGGGGTGGCATCCACCGTGCGGCCGCCTATATTAGGCAAAAAGAGAAGATTGTTCTGGTAGAGAAAAACAAAAAACAACATGGCCCCATACACTATGGCCACCAGCAACAAGAGCATATGGAAGGGAGCAGTCATGGCCAAAACTCCACGCAGTGGTGTTTGTTTTTTTATCTCGTTAGACGACATACCATTCCGGCCGAATCTCGACATGTGAAAGGAGGCCGACTAGTCAGACAGGCCCCCAACACTCTGTTAAGAACCCACCATCAGCCCCTTACTTTGACTGTACTTGCTTGGGGACCCTGATCCCCCTCTGATTCATGAAAACTGACTCGTGTACCAATGGTCAGGGAGTCAAAATCAGCATTAACGAGGCTGTTACGGTGGAAATAAATCTCCCGATTATCCAAGGTCTTGATGGTACCGTAATCCTCCATGGGCGAGAGATGGCAGACCTCGCCCACGGGTATCTCCTCATGACTTTTAACTTCCCCTCTACGGCGCTCAGCATGCCTTTCCAACTGCCGGGCCGCAGCCTTGAAGGCATCGCGCAGGGCCACATAGCAATCCTCATGGGCCCTATTCTTCCCAGAGGGCTCCTTGTTGACTACCACCTTGCCCTCCGGACAGGTGAGATCAATGCTCACCTTGAAAAGACCACCCTGCTGCTGACTTCGGGGAGGGGCCTCCACCACGACTTTACAACTGATGATCTGGTTATTGATTTCCTCCAGCTTGTCAACGCGGCTCTCAATATCTGCCTCAACAGCCTCTGATGTTTTCATATTACGAAAGGTGATCTGTAGGGGTGACTGCATAGTTTCTCCTCATCTGATTTATATTAAACTTAAACCTCTGCTGCATAATGTTGACCGGTCAGGGGCACAAAGGCCACAGACAGGACATCTCTAGTGACAAAACTGCCATCCCTTTCCTTCTCCAGAACGAGAAGCTCTTGGGGGCTGTGGGGAAGACCCACCGGAATAACGAGCCGAGCACCGGGACGAAGCTGCTCCTGGAGAGGTTGCGGCACCTGGGGGGCGGCGGCTGTTACTATAATGCCGTCAAAGGGGGCGTATTCCGGCCAGCCCTGATACCCATCACCCTGGCGCAATTCCACGTTGTCAAAACCAAGCTCTTGAAGACGAAGGGCAGCATCCTGGGCCAGCTCAGGAATAATCTCGATGGTGTAGAGCTTATCCACCAGCAGGGAGAGAACAGCAGCCTGGTAGCCTGAACCGGCCCCTATCTCAAGCATCACATGATCTGGCTCCGGACAGAGTAGATCGGTCATCAAGGCAACGATAAAGGGCTGGGAAATAGTCTGGCCGTTACCAATGGGCAGAGGCCCGTCGGCATAGGCATCCGGCCTGAGATAGCTGGGCACAAATTGATGTCGAGGCACCTGCGCCATGGCATCCATGACTTGGGGGCGCAGAGATGACAGACCGGTGGTACCTTGAGTCATCTGGGTCTTGATCTCGATGGTCCGCAACATCTCGTCAATTTCTGATCTGAGCATGACTCCCTCCCTATCCTCACTCTATCGTAGCTCAGGGCTGGGAGGCAAAAGAAAATCCATCCTAACAACCTCTGTCCACCCCCGCTCCCCTCTTCGCAGCCCAAAAAAATACGTAAGTTATTGATCTCTAAGGTTATTTAAAATCGTCATCTTTTCCTGTTTTTGGCTAACAATGATGTGCTAGACTGACAATAAATACAGGGTAACTCCGGAGGTGGCGTATCATCACTCAACACCTACACAAGAGATCCATGCTTAGGCAGAACTTTCTGGCTATGGTCCTGATCTTTCTGACCGGCCAGATCATCCTTTTTTATCCAGACCTCTGTCAGGCCAATCAGGGTAAAACGGCCCTGCACCTTGAAATCAAGGGCGCTATTGGTCCGGCCGTGGCCGAATATATTAAGGATGGCCTGGCCCAGGCCGAAGCCGACCAGGCAGCCCTGGTCATTCTCCAGATTGACACACCAGGGGGCCTTGACACCTCCATGCGGCAAATCATCAAAGGAATTCTGGCCTCGCCGGCGCCAGTGGTCTGCTATGTGGCGCCAGATGGCTCCCGGGCTGCCAGTGCCGGCACCTATATCCTCTATGCCAGTCATATAGCGGCCATGGCCCCGGCCACCAACCTTGGGGCGGCAACACCAATACGTATCGGCGGCATCCCCGGCCTCCCTGACAA
>SWCD01005706.1_pt1 | contig 11081 bp, 10 predicted proteins | sample 4693011 | NCBI WGS metagenome assembly SWCD01 (sample SAMN10267278, study PRJNA491770) | bioreactor metagenome | isolation source: DHS bioreactor inoculated with marine | place: Japan: Omine Ridge, Nankai Trough | reverse complement strand
GAGGAGGATCGCGTGGTGGGTCGCGGCGGACGGGGTGCACATCGCGGTGCAAAAGCCTCTCGATCCGGTGACGAAGACCTATCCCCTCGGGGACCTGCCGAAACGAGGCAGCGACACCGGGTCGGATGCCCTGGCGGACCGGATCCGGGAGAATATCGACCCGGTGGTCTGGGACGCTTCAGGCGAGGTGGGGATCGGCGAGAAGGGAGCCACCTTGATCGTCACCGCGCCGAAGTCCACCCAGAAGAAGGTCCTCGCGCTGCTGCGCGAACTCCGGGCGAAGGCAGAGTGACTCAATCGGTGACCCGGCGGATGAACGCCGCCACCTCGTCGAGCCACTCCTCGGATCCCGCCATCGGGTCCTTGCGGCTTCTGGCGAGGGAGTGGTCGCCCTTCTCGACGGTGACCAGGCGGGCGCGGCCACCCAGGCGCGAAAGCACCGGGCGAAGGAGCGCGAGGTCTGAGAGCGAGTCCTTCGTGCCGGAGACGAAGAGTTGCGGAACGGGGACGTCCGGAAGGTGCGCGTCACGGAGCTTCTCGGGCTTCCCGGGCGGGTGCAGCGGATAGCCGAGGTAGAAGACACCGACGGCCTCCGGGGCGCGCCCCTCGGCGAGGAGCATCGAGGCCATGCGGGCACCCATGGACTTGCCCCCCATGACGACAGGTCCCGCGCCCTTCCACCTTCGCGCCCGATCGAGCATGGCCCGCCAGGTGTCGAGCAGCACGGGGGCGCGATCGGGGGGCAGGCGGCGCTCTTCGCGGGCGGCGCGCTCCATGTAGGGGAAGTTGAACCGGGCCACGGTGAACCCGCGGTCGACCAGGCCGGCGGAGGCGCCCTCCATGAACGGGTGGGTCATCGGTGCGCCGGCGCCGTGGGCGAGGATCACCAGCGGGCGGCCGTCAAGGGGACCGGTGCGAGTCCAGCCGGCGGGCTTGCCGCCGACGTCGAGTTCGCCCCGCCAGACCCTCGACATCAGCCGCGCTCCACGAACTCGCCGGTCCGCGTATCCACCTTCACCATCTCGCCCTGGTTGATGAAGTTCGGGACCTTCAGTTCGTGGCCGGTTTCGAGGGTGGCGGGCTTGAAGACGTTCGAAACCGAGTCGCCCTTCAGCCCCGGTTCGGTGTGCTTCACCTCGAGCAGCACCGTGGTGGGGAGATCGATGCCCACCGGAGTGTCCTCGTGGAATCGGACCTTCACCAGGTCGCCCTCCTTCAGGAACTTCTCGGCCTCGTCGGCGAGGTCGGGGTCCATGGGCATCTGCTCGTAGGTCGCGGTGTCCATGAAGTGCAGGCCGGAGTGGTCGCGGTAGATGAACTGCAACTCGCGGGTGTCGATGAAGGCGAACTCGACCTTGTCGGTGGACCGGAAACGCCGGTTGTCCTTCCGTCCGGTCTGCAGGTGCTTCATGACCACCTGCATGTAGCCGCGCTTGTTTCCCTGGGTGCGGTGATCGGTGTCGAGCACGACCCAGAGGTCGCCTTCCACGATCAGGATCTGACCCTTGCGGATGTCGGTTCCGGTGGGCATTGCGCCTCCCTCAATCGGATGAAACCCGGATTTTACCGGGACCGATCGCCTTCTCGTAGTGGTACTCGGTGGTGTTCGACAGATCGTTCAAGTCCCGGCTTCGCCCGGTGGTCCGGTAGCCCATGCGCTCATAGAAACCGTGGGCGGCGACGAACCGGGTGTCGCTCCAGAGCTCGATCCGGGCGGCCTTGACCGAGCGGGCATGGTCCTCGATGAGCTCGACCAGTTCCCGGGCCAGTCCCCGGCCGCGGACTTCGGCCTTCAGGTAGAGCTTCTTCAACTCGATGGTGCCGTTCCCGCGATCCTGAAGGCCGCCGCACCCGATGATCCGTCCCGCCTCCTCGGCGACGAAGAAGCGGGTGAAGCTCGAGGCGGGGGCACGGAGCTCGGGCTCTTCGAGGTCCACGTCGAGCACGCAGCCCGGATACTCGGCGAAGACGCCCCCGATCAGGTCGATCACGCTCTCCGAATCCGAATCCCGGGCGGGTCTAAGCTTCGCGGACATGAACGGATCCTACTATGCTCATCTGGTGTCCTCCCCCGAAGGAAGCATCCCCGCGGCGAAGCCTCTCACCGCCTCGCGATTCTTCCATCTGTACTTCCCGCTCGCCCTGACCTTCCTCCTGATGTCGGGTTCGAGCCCGATCATCAACAAGGGCATCGGTCACCTGAAGGACGAGACCATCGGCCTGGGGGCCCTCGTCAACGCCTTCGGGATCTGCATCTTCCTCTACAGCCCGTGCTTCTGCGTCCGGGACGTGGCCCAGAAGTTCGTGCGTGGCCGCACCTCCTACCGGCGGACGTTTCTCTTCTTCCTGGCCGTGTCGTCCACCGGAACGGCGCTGCTCCTGCTGCTCAGTCTGACCACGCTCCTGGACAAATTGATCCTCGACTGGGCCATGAACCTCCCCCCGGCGCTCGTCGACCCTGTCAAGCGGTCCGTCCTCGCCTTCGTGCCCATTCCCACGCTGATCGTCTTCCGGGGCGTGCACCAGGCGCTGCACATCACCGCGGATACGCCGAAGTGGATCGGCATCGGCACTGTCTGCCGGTTCACGGTGATGATCATCTTCGTCTTCGGCGTGGCCGTGCCGCTCAAGATCGAAGGCGGCGTCATGGGCGGTCTGGCGTTCTCCGTGGGCATCCTGGTCGAGGCGATCGTGACCGTGGTCTCGGCCCGGAAGCGGGCCCACTTCGTCAGAACCGATCCGGCCGGGGAACGTCCCCCGGCCTTCTCGCTTCTCTGGTCGTTCTCCTACCCCCTCTTCGCCGCGAACGCCATGGGGGTCTTCCTGAACCCGCTCACCGCGAGAATCGTGAACGGAGCCGCCCTGGCGGAGAACTCGGCCGCCGCCTACGGCATCGTCCGGACCTTCACCTGGTTCTTCTCCTCCACGCTGTTCGCCATGCAGGCCATGGCCCTGGCGAGGGCGGACAGCTTGAGAAACCTCCGGCGCCTGGCCGTCTTCGAACTCATCCCGGTGGGCACCTTCACCGCGCTCTTCACGGTGGTCTGCTTCATTCCCTCGGCCCGGCACGCGGTACTGGTGGGCTTCTTCGACGTGGACAGCGCCACCACGGTCCGCTTCATCACCGAAGCGCTGCCGATCGCCATCCTCCTCCCGCTACTGATGGCCATCCGCTCCACCGCGAGAGGCCTGCTCCTTCGAAGCGGACGCACCGCCTGGGTGACCCTCTCCAACTTCACGGCCCTGGGCCTCCTCCTGACCCTGAGCGCTCTCTCCCCCACCGCCCTGGCGCTGAACGGCGCCCGCATCGGCTACCTCTGCTGGATGGCCTCCCTCGGCGTGGAGATGGTGATGGTGGTCTACGGCGTCCTGAGTGTGGGCCTCCGCACGTGCGTGACAGAGGGCGGAAGAAGCGCGAGCCCGGCGTAAGGAAGGTCAGGCCCTCCCGCAGAGAAAAAACAACACCGGGAGTCCTTTTTGCCCACCCGCTCTCTCACGTCCAGCCGCTCCCCCAAAAAGGACTCCCGGTGTTGTTTTTTTGGCGAACAGCGAAGCGCCTTCGCCGGCGCCCGTTTCAGGCGTCAGCGTGTAGGGGTAGCCTCAGACGGTGCGGAGCGCCGGCTGGGGCGTAGGGGACCACGGTCCCCTGATGATGATGCACCGGGGAGGTGCCCCCACCGGGGGCGCCGACCACGGCGGACGGCGAAGCCGACCGCCGTCACGCGGACGCTTCAGCGTCCGCGGGCGGTGCCGCCGCAGCAGCCTCCTGGACGGCCATCAGGGCCCGGAGGATCTGCAGGGTCAGGTAGTCGTTGCCTTCCAGGTTGGCGCCCCAGCGGCCGTTCGGGCGGAGGGTCTTTCTGAGCGCATCCAGGAGGTCCGCGACTTCCCTGGTCTCCGGACCGCAGCCCAGACGGCCGAGGATCAGGACCATCTTCGGGATCGCCCACTTGAAGCAGGCGGTGCCGTCGTAGCCGTAGTCCAGTTCGTGCCAGTGATCGGGGTGACCGAAGAAGGACTGGTGACTCCGCTTGAACATCCGGTCCAGGAGGAAGACCGCGGCCTTCCGCACCTCCATGTTCCGGCGCTGATCGGGATACTCCGTCAGGGCCAGAACCACGTGGAGGGTGGTCCAGGGGCAGGAAGGAGATTCGGCCTGCTCCGCGAGACGCGGTTCCAGCTGCGGATCGAGCCACCCGGAGTCCGCCCGGCGCTCCTTCTCGAGGTACTTGAGGATCCTCTTGGCCATCGGCGTCTTGCCGTAGCCGTACATGGCGAGAACCCAGAGCGTGTAGGCGGTGTGGTGGATATTCAGGGGGAAGCTGCCGTCCGGTTTCTGGACGGTCTCGAGCCACGCGATCGCCTTCGCCACGTGCTCCTCGCCCTTCCTCACTCCGAGATCGTTGAGGGAGAAGAGCCGGCGCACGACCTCGAAGAACCTCTCGTCGCCGCTGCCGTCGGGCCAGGTCCCGTCGGGCTTCTGCTCCGCGAAGACGGCTTGCCGCGGGGGATAGGCGGCGGCCTCCTCACGCAGGTCGGCCTTGATTCGCTCCACGAGAATCTCCTCGCGGAACTGGAGCGCGACGGCTGGATTGCTGCTCGTGGCGAGCTGATAGATCGTGTCCGCGATCCAGGGAAACCGCCCGAGACTGATTGGCTGGCGCTTCTTCATTGGGGTGGAAGGATAGCAAACCGGGCAAGCCAACCTCAAAAAGGGAGGAAGGAGGGCTACTCCTCTCCGTCGGCCTCCTCGGCTGTCGACGCGGCGAGGACCGCCTGGCCGGGCTTGCGAACCATGAACGCCTTGCCGGGACACTTCTCGATGGCGGTCTTGAAGTCCTCCCAGTCCGTCGGAATGCACGGAAGGTTGCCCTCCATCTTCAGCTTTCCGGAGGGAGTGGTCTTCGGGCGTGTGCAGGCCTTACAGCCGATGCAACCCACTGAGCAGACAAGCTTTACATCCTTACCCTTCTCCTGGGAGACGCAGCCGAGATAGAGCGGCTGGGTGCGGGGGATCAACTCCATGATGCCGCGGGGGCAGGGGGTGACGCAGGATCCGCAACCGGTGCACTTGTCCTCGAAGACCACCGGCAGGCCGTTGTCGGACATGGCCATGGCGTCGAACGGACACGCTTTCACGCAGGAGCCGAAGCCCAGGCAACCGAATGTGCAGGCCTTGGGGCCGTTGGTCACCAGTTCCGCCGCGGTGCAGTCCTGGATGCCGTCATAGGTCGCCCGTTGCAGGGCTTCGCGCCGGCCACCCTTGCACCGCACGACCGCGGTCATCGGCGTGAATTCCCCGACCTCCATTCCGAGGATCGTGGCGATGGCGGCCGCCACGGACGCGCCACCCGGCATGCAGAGGGTGGGTTCCGCGGTGCCGAGGACGACCGCTTCCGCGTAGGCGGAGCAGCCCGGCTGCCCGCAAGCGCCGCACTGGGCGCCGGGGAGAGCCTCCTCCACTTCCCCGATTCTGGGATCCACGTCCACGTAGAAAACGCGGGAGGCCAGCGCCAGAAGCAGCCCGAAGGCGAGCCCCAGAGCGCCCAGCGAGATCAGGGCGGAGGGCAAGATCATTTCCGCGACGAGCATAGGTCGTACCTCTCGGCGATCAGACGATGGTCGATGGCGGGATTCTAGGCCCCGGTCCGGGCTCACCCCAACGAATCGCAGACGGGAACGCCGCTCCGCTCTATCATGCAGACCGATGAACGAGGAGCGGCTGGGCAGATACGCGGTGGAGGAAATCCTCGGTCGCGGCGGCATGGGCACCGTCTATGCCGGTCGCGATACGGCGGATGATTCCCGGGTGGCGCTGAAGGTCCTCTCCGGAGATCTGGTGGATGACGAAGAGAGGTTCCTCCGGTTCGAGCAGGAAGTCACCGCCCTGAAGCGGATCGACCATCCCAACATCGTTCGGCTCCTCGGGCCGCTCCAGCGTGACGGCGAACGGGTCTTCTTCCCCATGGAGATCATCGAGGGGGAGACGCTTTCGAAGAAGCTCCTCCGGGAGGGCCCCCAACCCGTGATCGTGGCCCTGGCGATCGTCCGCGCCCTGCTCCGGGCGCTCGACGCCGCGCACCGGGCCGGCATCGTCCATCGCGACGTCAAACCGAGCAACATCATCGTCAGCGACACCGATCTCAAGGTCACCGACTTCGGCCTGGCCCGGATGGAGGACATCACCCGGCTGACGCGCACCGGCCAGTTGATGGGCACGCTCGAGTACATGTCGCCGGAACAATGCGAGGGGGAGGTGGTGGATCCGCGCACCGACCTCTACTCCGCCGGGATCATCCTCTACGAAATGCTCGCCGGAAAGCCGCCCTTCAACCGGGCCACGCCGGGCACGATCCTGAAGGGCCACCTGACCGAGACTCCGCGGCGGATCGACGAACTGCGCGCCGACCTGCCGGACGGGCTGGCCGAGATCGTCGCGCGCCTCCTCGCCAAGGCCCGGGAGGATCGCTACGACTCCGCGGCAAAAGCCCTCGCCGCTCTCGAGGGGATCCCCGATCCCTCGACCACGGTGACGTTCCACGCGACGGCCCGGCCGAAGGAGCGCGCCAGACCGGCCTCCCCCGGAAGGCGCCGCCTTCGCCCGGCCGTGATCGCGTCCGGGCTCCTGCTGCTCGTCGTGGCCGGGCTTCTCCTCTGGTCCCCCCTCTTCTCGCGCCGCGCCGGCACCGGCCGCGACACGCCCGAGGAGACCCTGATCGCGGTGCACGCGGCCATCGGAGAGGCGGACTGGGAAGCCTTCAGGATCTGTTTCGAGGCCGAGGCCGTCGACCAGCTCACGGCCGAGGACTTCCGCGCCCGGGCCGCCGAGGTCTCGGACACGAGCTACCGCCTGGAGATGCCGCTCCGGGGCGCGGCCAGCGGGGATCTGCGGTTCCGGGTGGGATCGAGTCCGGCCCTCGCGCTCGTTCTGGGCCGAAATCCGGGTTCGACGCTGCGGCTGGCGTTTCGACACCAGGGAGACGGCTTCTCGATCGCCCGGATCTCGGCCGAAATCGGTGGCGCGGGCCGCCCGGGGGGCCCCGGAGGACTCCGGGGAGAGTTCGACGAACGCGCCATCAAGACCCGCATCGCCGAGCTGTTCAACAATCTGGACACCCATCTGCCGGCCCTCCTCCAGCGCCTCGAGCGGAGTGGCCGGATCACCCCGGAACAGGCGACGCGCCTGACGGAGCGCGCCGCGACGGTCATCTCGAAAGGTCCGGTCGCGCACCGCATCATCGAGGAGGAGTCGACCTTCGAGGGCGGCCGCGCGGAAGTGGTGGTGGCCTGCCCCAAGCTCGCGAAACTCCTCGGCCTCGAGGACGACCGGTTCGTCATCGAGCTCAACCGCCGCGGAGGTGGAGGCGGAGGTGGAGGAAGTGGAAGGGAGAACCGTGCCCCGCGCATTCGGCCGGTGGACCGCTAGCCTGACGCTCTGCCTGATGCTGCTCGGCTGCCCCGAATCGGGGCCGACGCCCGAGGAGCAGGCGAAGGCCGCGCGGGAGGCGGCCTTCAAACAGAGAGTAGAGCAGGCCGAGACCCTTCTTTCCGAAGCCGGGAAGCTCGCCGCCGGCGGGAAACCGGACGAGGCCTGGCCCCTCTGGACAGAAGCCCGCAATCTGGTCGGGGAAACGCCGGATCTCTCCCGGACCCGGGACATCATCCGCGCCGCGGAGGCGAAGATCGAGCGGGACCTGGAACACAAGAGGGTCGTGGCGCTGATCGGCCGGGACTCCACGGCGAAGAGCGAGCCGGACCGCCTGACCGCCCTGGCGGCCATCGCCACCGAGGTCAAGGCCTTCCTCGATCGCTACCCCGAAGCGTCGGACGGGGAGGAGCTGCGGGCCAGCCTCGAGTACGCGGAGCAGGAACTGGCCCTGGTTCACGCCTACAGCGACGCCCTGACGGAGGCGGACGGGCACATGACCGCCGGGCGCATGAAGGAGTGCATCGCCGCCTGCTCGCGGGCGTTGGCGGCGCTTCCCCGCCCCCAGGCGCGGGAGCTTCGCGATCGCGCGCTCGAAAAGCTGACGCCGGAGGGAATGGTGCTCATCCCGGGAGGCCGCTACCTGAAGGGGCGGGACCGCGACCCCGCCGTCCTCGGCCCGTTCTACATGGATCGAACCGAGGTGACGAACGCCCAGTACCAGGCGTTTTGCGCGGCGACGGACCGGGAGATGCCGCAGCACTTCATCGGCGGCAAGCCTCCGGCGGGGAAGGAGCAGTGCCCCGTGACCTACATCACCCTCGAGGACGCCCTCGCCTTCGCCCGCCACGCCGGGAAGCGCCTCCCGAACGAGGACGAGTGGGAGCGCGCGGCCCGCGGAACCGAAGGCCTGCCCTACCCCTGGGGACCGGAGTGGGACCCGGGAAAGGGCCACTTCGGAGGTGGCGGCACCGTCCCGGTGGGATCAAAACCCCTGGACCGATCTCCGGACGGCGTCCTCGACCTGGGGGGCAACGTCACCGAGATGACCCTGCCCTCCGGCGCGCCCGCGGACGGCGACGCCGGACCGATCCTGAAGGGTGGACACTGGGCGGGAGAGCTGCATCCGGAGTATGCTTTGACATTCGAACGGTACGCGGCCGACCGGAACCACGCGGATTCCGGCACCGGCTTTCGCTGCGTGAAATCCGCGCTGGACTGAGCAGCAGGGAGGTCGAGATGGGTGGACGGGAGAAGGTCCGGACCTACTTCGAGCAGCACAGCGAGGAGGAGTGGGACCGGCTGGGTTCCACCTTGAGCGGACAGATCAAGTTCCGCATCCATCGGGAACTGCTGGAGCGCCACCTGCCCGATTCCGGGATCATCCTCGATGCCGGCTGCGGTCCCGGCCGCTACGCCCTCGACCTGATCCGGCGCGGGCACCAGGTGGTGCTGGCCGACTTCTCCCCCACCCAGCTGAAGCTCGCGGAGAAGAAGATCCGGGAGGCGGGCCTGTGGGATGGAATCGCCGGCGTCCACCAGGTGGACATCACGGACCTCTCGATCTTCACGGACGCCACGTTCGATGCCACCGTCTGCTACGGCGGCGCCTTGAGCTACCTCCGCGAGGACGCGCCGCAGGCGCTCGCGGAATTGGTCAGGGTGACGAAGCCCGGCGGCACGGTCTTCACCGGCGTCATGAGCCTCTACGGCACGCTGAAGTACGGCGCCTATCTCGACGCGGACGAGGCCTTCGCCACCCTCGGCGACCACTTCGACTGGACACCGGGCACGCCTCTCCCGGACCGTGTCAACACGCGCCTCGAATCCGACGAGTTCCACGCGCCGATGACGCTCTACACCGCTGATGCGCTCATCGGAATGCTGGAGGACGCCGGCCTTCAGGTCCTCGACACCGCCGCCGCCAACCCCCTCTGGATCACCCGGGCGGGCCTGGAGAAGATGATCGAGAACCCCCGCGCCGCGGAGATCTACTCCGAGATCGAGGTGGCCGCGGCGTTCCGCCCGGAGTTGCTGGAAGGCGGAGCGCACATGATTGCGGCGGCCCGTCGGGGGTGACCTGAGCCCGACAGGCGAAGGCCCGGCCGACACGGCGGTCGGCCCTCCAATTCGCGGGTGGATCCGAAATGGAGGGCGCCGCGCCGTCGGCGCCTGGTTGGATTCAAGGGAAAGAAAAACAGATCAGGGGGGCGTTCCCACGCGCAAGCCCAGGGGGAAGGCGCAAGGTGGGTGAACGCTGGTTGTCAGGTCAGCGCAGGCCAAAGACCAGCGCCTCCTCGACGTGGATGTTCCGGATGGAGGACGAGGCCTTCTGCGGAACCTCGCGGGGGACGCGGGCGAGGGGTTCGAAGCCGGCTCGCTCGGCCAGGGCCGAGAGGTTTCCCGGTGCGTCGAGCATGACCCAGCGGGCCTGGCTGTCGCCGACGTAGAAGGAGAAGATACCGCCCGGGCGCAGCACGCGGCGGCACTCCACGATCGACTCCTCCATGTCCTTGAAGAAGTGGGCCACCGCGAGGCCGTCGCGGGTGCTTTTCGCGCTGATCTCGGTGACGCGATCGTCGATCCCTGGGATGCCGAGGCGCGGCGCGACGCCGACATTCCGCCGCTGGTTTCCCACCATCGACCGGTCGAGGGCGACGGTGTTCCCGGTGGCGTCGAGCCACCACAGATAGAGCTTGAAGGAGCGGACGAAGTCGAAGGAGATCGAGTACGGCGGGTGCGTCACCACCGCGTCGAAGCTGCCGTCGGCGAACGGCAGGTGGCGGGCATCGCCGTAGAGCGGGGAGGTCGCCGCCGTCGGGCATGCGCCGCCGTAACGGGCCGCGGCCCGCTCGAGACGCTTCGCGAAGAGGGCGAACACGTCCTTGCCGACCACTGGTTCCGGCTCCCGCGAGCGCGTCAGTTTGTAGTGGTACGTCGAGGCGTTGCTGCACGCCTTGACGATGGACAGCAGCACGGTGAGCAGGGCACTCCAAAAATCGGGATCCGCTTCCTCCTCGATGGCCCCGCGCAAGCGGGCCAGGGGAACCAGGGACTTCCGAGGGAACCAGTAGTCCCGGTTCCTGAATTGTGGGAGGGCGGGATCGCCGGCCCTTGCGGCGCGAGCAAGCGCCTTCGTCCCCGCCGCCTTGAGCGCCTCGGGTGAGATCGGCGCCGTCTTCGCCCGGGCCACGACGACGGCCAGGGGGTTCAGGTCGAGGCCGACGGAGTGGATCCCGATCGCACCGGCCTCGAGGAGGGTGGTGGCGCTGCCCATGAACGGGTCGAGGACGCGGTCGCCTGGCCGGGCGGAGACTTCGAGCAGGGCCCGCGCGATCTGCGGGAGGTACTTGGCCGGGTAGCGAAAGAGCCCGTGCGTACCGGTCGTCGCCTCCCGCGATGAGACGTACCGCGGGAGGCGCTCGGCCAGTTCTTTCGTGAGCCCCACCGGCTGCTACCGGCCTCCCCGGGGACGAGGTGGCAAACCGGGCGGATCCGCCGGCGTTTCGGCCACCTGCTGCCGGACCGCCATCGGAGACTGGATCGGCTTCCAGTCATCCTCCCGGCCCCGGAGGGCGTCGAGGTAGTCGCGAAGTTGATCGTCCACCGCGCGGAAGATCGTGCCCTGCGGATACTGACCGTTCTTCGCTCGCTT
>SWCD01005159.1_pt1 | contig 11081 bp, 7 predicted proteins | sample 4693011 | NCBI WGS metagenome assembly SWCD01 (sample SAMN10267278, study PRJNA491770) | bioreactor metagenome | isolation source: DHS bioreactor inoculated with marine | place: Japan: Omine Ridge, Nankai Trough | reverse complement strand
GTGACAGATTATCGTCCTGACGATAACGACGATGAAGTAGATGTCCGGGTCAGGTTCCCTTCCAGTGAGCGCCATTTAGGGCAGCTGGATCAACTACGCATCTCTACACCAATAGGCATGATACCTATCAGTAACTTTGTGACCATTAAGCCGGCACCCAAAAAAGGCACTCTGACCCGAGTAAATGCCCACCGAACTATTACACTTAAAGCTGATGTTGCGGAAGGCGTATTGCCAGATAGTCAACTAAAGGGACTACTGGCCGCCCTTCAAGACACCCAACTTGACCCCCAGGTGCACATCAATCTCAAAGGTGAAGATGAAGATCAGCGTGAAGCAATGGAGTTCCTAATGGGTGCATTTCTGAGCGCCATTATTCTTATGGGCTTGGTGCTCGTGACTCAATTTAACTCTATTTATCAGGCTTTTCTGGTACTGTCGGCCATTGTGTTCTCTACCGCCGGTGTTTTATTAGGGCTCCTGATTACCGCGCAGCCCTTTGGTATTGTTATGGTTGGTCTAGGAATCATTGCCCTGGCTGGTATTGTGGTGAACAACAATATTGTCTTAATCGATACCTACAACCGCATGCGGAAAAATGGACTTGATGCCATTAACGCCGCACTGGAAACAGGACGTCGACGGTTACGCCCAGTATTCCTGACTGCCTTCACTACCGTTCTTGGTCTAATGCCCATGGTGTTAGCCATGAATATTGACCTAATTAATCGCGAAATTAGTTTTGGTGCGCCGTCCACTCAGTGGTGGACTCAATTAGCCAGTGCTATTGCCGGAGGACTATCATTTGCTACTTTACTAACACTGGTATTAACTCCCTGCCTGCTAGTGATGGGAGAGCAGCTATTGGAACGGTTATCTTCACTACAAGAAAATGTTAGGCGCTCTCTACTAGGAAAGAAAAATTAGGTTCTTCTAATAGAAAAGAGTACCGAAGACTTTATACCAGAGGATCTTATAAAAGATTCCTACAGACCATTTATTCCATATTTGAACCAGGAAGCCCCATTGTCTCTATTACAAGCATTGCCATTACATAAACAGCTCTTTAAAGCCCTCGAAAATTTGTCATTCGCGGAGGCTACGGCGGTTCAGGAAAAGGCTATCCCCCCTGCTCTAGCAGGAAAAGATCTGATGGTATCAGCACAAACTGGTAGCGGAAAAACTGCTGCTTTTTTATTGCCCATATTGCACCGAATGCTGACCCATGATGCTCCCAAAACTGGAACACGCGCACTGATATTACTGCCCACTCGAGAGCTGGCATTACAAACTCAAAAACACTTTGAACAGCTCGCTGCTTTTACCTATATAAAATGCGGACTAATCATTGGTGGTGAAGCGTTTAAACATCAGGTGGCAAGCCTACGAAAAAACCCTGAAGTCTTAATCGCCACCCCAGGACGGCTTGTAGAACATATAGAAAAAGGTACACCTGACTTCAAAGATCTAGAAGTACTGGTATTGGATGAGGCAGACCGTATGCTCGATATGGGTTTTGCCATTGATATGCACACCATCTCAGAACACTGCAATAAACAGCGACAAAATTTATTATTTTCTGCCACGTTAAAACATAAAGAACTTGGGCGAATAAAAGCCACATTCAAAGACCCTAAATTTATAGAAGTAGACTCGCACCGAAGACAGCACACTCATATTACACAGCAAATAATTTTGGCTGATGATAAAAAACACAAAGAAGCATTAGTCGCGGCACTGCTCACCGAGGAGCCGGCGCGCAAGGTTTTCATTTTTTGTAAAACCCGCGTGCAATGTGAGCAGTTAAGCAATGTATTGAAATATAAAAAATTTAAAGCCAACTGCATTCACGGTGAAATTCCACAAAGTGAACGCAAACAAATAATGAATAAGTTCCGCCAAGGTAGTATAGAAGTACTGGTTGCAACCGATCTTGCTGCCCGAGGCCTGGATATAGATAACGTTGATTTAGTCATCAACTTTAGCATTGCATCATCTGGTGATGACCACACTCACCGCATTGGACGTACTGGGCGTGCGGGCCAAGAAGGAAAAGCCGTAACATTGGTTGATTCCAACGAATGGAATCAGATGTCGAGTATTGAACGTTATTTAAAAATACGATTTGAACATAGAACCCTTGTTGGGCTAAAGGCCAAATACGGCGGCCCTAAAAACATTAAAAAATCTGGCAAAGCTGCTGGTCCTAAAAAGAAAAAATCTGAAAAAAATAAAACTACAGGAACAAAAAGACCAAAGAAAAACCCGAAAAAACCAGCCGTTAAATCGGGAACAAATGATGGTTTTGATGTTTTAAAGAAGAGATAAGCACTCAGTTTCGCTCTAAACCCCCATTTCTTTAATCAGCGCATCAGCCAATTTAATTAAGCTCTCTTGCTCTTTTGTAAAAGCATCAAATGTAGGTGCTGATGGATCTCGTTTTTCAATTAGCGCCAAAAGATCCTTACGTTTACTAATGATTGCAAGACGATCCCTAATGACCACATTTTGCTCCAAAAGTTTTCCCAGCTTGGGTTGATTTACATTACGAGAACGCTGGTCTTTCTGTCGTTGGGTAAAAAATTGACCACATTGCTCACAAACAAAGTCACCCGTTTTTGACCCAAATAGGTACTTATCTGCAAAAGACGGGTGGTCACAAGGCTTATCACCCCAACTTTCTTTCAATGCTTTTGCTTCACTATATTCCATAGGTTTTCCTTTATTACTGGGATTTCTGTCAATTGACAAAATGGCTTAAACCGACAAACTGCCAAACTGCCAAACTGCCAAATAAATTTGGACACCATGTTATTAGAGAACTTTTGAATATTAAAGAGGATAGCAGAAAAGAATGGGATATTTTTTAGAGTGTAGATGATATTTTTTGTATCAAAATTAAAATTGGGACTGACTATTTCAAAGGCTCTATATTAGAGATTGAAATAGTCAGTCCAACATTAACAAGAACTGCTAAATTATTAAGAGCGAAGACCACCTAGTATTTTATCAACACTTTCCTTCGCATCACCAAACAACATACGGGTGTTATCTTTAAAGAAAAGTGGGTTTTCCACACCAGCATAGCCTGAAGCCATACCACGTTTGAATACCACTACATGGCTCGATTTCCAAACTTCCATAACCGGCATACCGGCAATAGGACTTGTTGGATCATCCATAGCCGCAGGGTTAACCGTGTCATTAGCCCCGATAACCAGAACCACATCTGTCGCTGGGAAATCATCATTAAGCTCGTCCATTTCTAGCACAATGTCGTAAGGTACTTTGGCTTCAGCCAACAAAACATTCATATGTCCTGGTAACCGGCCCGCCACTGGGTGGATACCAAAGCGAACGGTAACACCGCGATCCCGCAACAGTTTGGTAATTTCACCCACTGCATTTTGAGCTTGAGCTACAGCCATACCATAACCCGGCACGATAATGACAGATTCAGCCATATTTAACTCTTCACAGAGTTCTTCTACTGAGGTTTCCTGTACGGTCAAATCTGAATCGACTGCAGAAGCTGAACTGCTCGTAGTCTGACCAAAGCCACCCAGAATAACGCTCATGAACGAACGATTCATAGCCCGACACATAATGTAGCTCAGAATAGCACCACTACTACCCACCAAGGCACCTGTCACGATCAACAGATCATTACCCAGCATGAAGCCAATGGATGCCGCAGCCCAACCGGAGTAACTATTAAGCATGGATACCACAACAGGCATATCTGCGCCGCCAATGGCAAGGATCAAATGAATGCCCAGAATACCAGCAACAATGGTCACGACAATTAGAGGAATCATGCCACCTGCGACACTGTCAGCACCTAAGAACCATGCTCCCAATAATAATGAAATACCCAGTGCCACCAAATTCATAACATGGCGGCCAGGCAAGGTTAGGGCTGAACTAGAAATACGCCCATCCAGCTTGCCACAGGCAATCAAGGAACCGGTAAAGGTAATAGCACCAATAAAGATACCCAAGAACACTTCCACCAGCTTGATCGTGTGTTCTGCGCCGTGAGTTTCGACTAATGGGTCAAGGTAACCGGAGAACCCAACAAACACTGCCGCCAAACCAACAAAGCTATGTAGCAATGCAACAAGCTGTGGCATCTGAGTCATTTCTACACGGTTAGCCAGAAACATACCAATACCGGCACCAATGAGTATCGCGATAACGATAGACACGAAACCACCAATGCCCATGTTTACGCCGGCTATCGTGGCACCTACGGCAATAAGAATACCGGCTATTCCGTAGAAATTACCGCGCCGTGCTGATTCCTGATGGCTCAACCCTCCCAGGCTGAGAATGAACAATATACTGGCCACAACATAGGCCACACTAACAAATCCTGTGCTCATGATCTGTGTCTCCTATTTGCGGAACATGTTGAGCATACGATGGGTTACTTTAAACCCACCTGCTATGTTTATCGTTGCTATCAGCACTGCCACAAAGGACATGATGCCTACAGCCGCGTTCCCAGCTTGGACCAAATGTAGAATGGCCCCAATCACGATAATGCCACTAATCGCATTAGTCACACTCATTAGAGGGGTATGCAAAGATGCCGTTACGTTCCAGACTACCTGCCAACCGATAAAACAAGCCAACACGAAGACGGTGAAATGACTTAAGAAGGACTCGGGGGCATAACCACCAATTCCCAAAAGAGCTAACACCGTAACGGCCAACAACGACCCTTTACCCAACCACTTTTTAGCAAATGATTCTTCAAGTGCTTCAGTTGCTGGTAAAGGTTCTTCTGTACTCGGAGGTGGCGGCGCTGCAGACACCTCAACTTTGGGTGGTGGCCAGGTAACTTCACTGTCCTTGACAACGGTGACACCGCGAATGACAGTATCCTCCATATCCACCAGGGGTTGTCCGTCTTTTTCTGGGGTTAAATCTGATAATAAATGTACTAAATTACTGGAATACAAATCGCTTGAAACTTTTGCCATTCGACTAGGTAAATCAGTGTACCCAATCAGAGTAACATCATGATCTACTGCAACTTCACCAGGTACAGTTAGCTCACAGTTACCGCCCCGTTCTGAGGCCAGATCAACAATGACACTACCGGGCTTCATGGATTGAACCATGGCAGCAGTTATCAACTTAGGAGCTGGTCTACCGGGGATCAGTGCGGTCGTAATAATGATGTCCACTTCTTTGGCTTGTTCCGCGAACAGAGCCATTTCTGCGGCAATAAACTCATCACTCATTTGCTTAGCGTAACCGCCGCCGCCACCGCCATCTTCATCGGCAAAATCCAACTCAAGGAATTCTGCGCCCATACTTTCAACTTGTTCTTTAACTTCTAACCGAGTATCAAAAGCGCGAACAATGGCGCCCATACTATTAGCTGTACCGACGGCGGCTAAGCCTGCGACGCCAGCACCAATGACCATTACTTTAGCAGGAGGAACTTTACCTGCCGCGGTTACCTGACCGGTAAAAAAACGTCCAAAATGATTTGCCGCTTCAATGACTGCTCTGTAGCCCGCAATATTAGCCATTGCACTCAAGGCATCCATTTTCTGTGCGCGGCTGATACGAGGAAGGCTATCGATAGCAAAAACAGTGGCTTTCTTAGCAGCAAGCCGATCAAGTAGCTCTGTATTTTGAGCAGGCCAAATATAGCTAACTATGGAGGCTCCCTCTTTCATCAAATCGACTTCGTGTCGGTTCAACTCAGGGTGCATCATTGGAGGTCGGACTTTTAGAATAAAATCAGATTGCTCCCAAAGGGATGGAGCATCTGTAGAGATAGCTGCGCCTGCCGCTCTATAAGCATCATCATCGTAATGTGCTGGATCACCGGCACCGGATTGAATAACAACCTCATAACCGAGCTTGATCAACTTCTGTACCGAAGCCGGGGTCGCTGCGACCCTTCGCTCATCAAGAAATACTTCCTTAGGTATACCTAACTTCATCATCAGCACTCTTCTCCCCGCCCAAACTTTCTCAAGTCAGGCTCCGTAGTTAAGCCAAATTGCTGTTAAGCAAGTAGGAATACCTTTAGAGAGGCACTCCCAAACTGTGATTACTTATTTTTCCAAACTAAGTTTTTTTATTTCAAACCACATAATAATTAAAAGACCATAGCAATGTAATAGCCCTTTATGGGTAAACTTACATGAATTATTTTTACAATGGAACTGTAATAGGACTGTAATGACACGATAAATAGAATTCTCTACAACTCTCGTGATAAAACCCAATTAAAGTAACAACGCAGCTTTACCTTCATTAGTTAAATCTAATAATTAATTGGGCAGTGGCATATTTAAACCATAAGCTTCATTAACAAAGTTAATAGCTGGAACAAAACCAGCTTCAGCTGACTGCATGTACCAGGCTCTACCAACCTCTTTATCCTTTTCTACTCCCAGGCCATTAAAGTAAAGACCCCCAAGCCCATACATAGCAGCAGAGTAGCCCCTTTTAGCCGCTTGCTCATACCACTTCACCGCCTTGGCATAATCCTGAGTAACCAGATGGCCCATTTGGTAGAACATCCCCAGATCAAACATTGCCCTTAGATGTCCCAACTTTGCTGCTTTTTGGTAATAATCAATGGCTTTATGAACATTTTTGTCTGTTCCCCACCCTTCTTTATAAAGTATGGCGAGACCATACTGAGCCTGAGGATCTCCACCTTCAGCATGGGGAAGAAGCATTGAGTAACCCTTCTCAGGGTCGCCGCCTCTTATAATGTCATATGCATCTTCTACAACACCCCCATAAGAGGTCGAGGAAAAAACAACCAAAACCATAGAACAAAAATATAATCGTATGTATGTCATCAGTACTTCCTATTACTTACTATTTTCTATTAACTGCTATTGTTTATTAACCACTGTTCTCTATTAATTATTCTTTATCACTAAAAACTCTCTGGCAATGGCCGCATTGATATTCAGGTATCTGGCATTGCAATTTATACATTTCAGCAAGTTCAGACGAATGACAAACCGGACAGCGTGACAAAGCGCTATGGCTAACTATTCGACTTAACAACCAACCAATAATCAAAGCACACAAAACACCTGTAAGTATGCTGAAAGCTCCTCCCAAAAAAGGCACAAGATATCTTGCAATGACAATGGCGGCAACACTTGATGATACGTAAGCAATTAGCAAATACAGCATTTTCCAACGCTGCATTAACACCAATTGCTCAAACTTAACTGCCATCTATAACAACACCATTTTCAGCTACTGTTTTTGCTCGGCTATTTTTGACTTAGCAATAAGAAATTATTACTTGAAAGCGCAAGCTACTATAGATGTCTGACTTTGTATTAAGAAAAAAGTGCCCGTATTGGCAGATCAAATCCACCCCCCTAGGCAAACAACTCTATTTGCTAAATCAACGTAAGCTTGCGTTTATGGCATCCAGCGGATTGCTACCAGGACAAAGTTTCGTCTCATCAAGATCACGTAACGGCGTTTCAACCGTATCAATCATCTCATGTAGATCTTCGCAATCAGGGTTGAGGTATAACAACCCCGTGAGTATTTCACCTTTCTCCTTGCACTTATGAATGGCTTGCAATGCACTGAGTCGATTATGAAGATCCAGAGATTCATCTTTTTTATAGAGATGTATGACTGAACCATCGTGGAGCGTCACCTCTTCGGTAAACCCTTCCTCATAGTCCGCCGTGATTTCCTGCTGAACAGGAATAAAATCTGTCTTGCCTGTGGCCTCAATATGCTCCCGAACAAACTCATAACTTTTAGTCGAGGCTGCCGTGTTATTGAAGGTAACACAAGGTGAAATGACATCAATAAATGCAAAACCAGAGTGGCTAATAGCGGCTTTAATCAATGGAATTAATTGCTCTTTGTCACCGGAAAAACTGCGAGCCACAAACGTAGCACCTAATTCGAGCGCCAAAGTACAAAGATCAATGGGTTCAAACAAATTAGGCTGCCCTTTCTTACCAGCAGAGCCTATATCAGATGTAGCAGAATCTTGCCCCTTGGTCAGGCCATAACAACCATTGTTTTCAACCAAGTACAACATGTTCAGATTGCGTCGTACTACATGGGCAAATTGCCCCATTCCGATGGAAGCAGAGTCACCGTCGCCAGAGACACCAATATAAGTCAAATCCCGATTAGCCAAATTAGCGCCTGTAGCAACAGAAGGCATACGGCCATGAACTGAATTAAACCCGTGGGAATTCCCTAAAAAGTATGTGGGTGTTTTTGACGAACAGCCAATGCCCGAAATTTTTGCCACTTTATGGGGCTCAATGGACAAGTCAAAACAGGCCTGAATTATAGCCGCACTAATAGAGTCATGGCCGCAACCTGCACAAAGGGTAGATATAGCGCCTTCATACTGCTTTCTGGTGTAACCGAGTTTGTTAGTGGGGAGATCAGGATGGCGAAACTCCGGACGAAGATAGGTCATACCTGCACCTCTTTAGAAATGGGGACAACGTTATTCGTTGGTTCGCTATTAGTAAGTTCTTCAATGATCCACCGGGCGGTCACCGGCAATCCGTCGTAACACAACAGTGCTTTAAACTTACTAGGATTAATTTCGCACTCGTTAATTAACATCGAGCGCAACTGACCATCACGATTTTGTTCAACAACAAAGATTCGGTCATGGGCGTCGATAAATTCTTCAACGTCTGCATTGAAGGGGAAACCTCGAACCCGCAGCGCATCAATATGTGTACCTTGATCACGCAGAATATCCAGTGCCTCTTCAGCCGATGCTGTAGTTGTACCAAAATAGATCATACCGTCTCGGGTTGACCTTGACGCTGGCCGAATTTCAGGTTTCGGTACGTAATTTTTGGCTGTTTCCCACTTCAGCAGCAAACGCTTCATATTGATAACATATTCTTCGCTGCTTTCTGTGTATTTGGCATATTCATCTCGGGAAGAACCACGAGTAAAAAATGAGCCTTTAGTCGGGTGAGTACCTGGGTAAGTTCGGTAACAAATACCATCACCATCAACATCTAAATAGCGACCATAACGTTCACTCATCGCTTCCAATTCAGCTTCTGAAAACACCTTTCCACGATCATAGACATTAGCGTCATCCCACTCCAATGGTTCGGAGAAATGCTCATTCATCCCCAGATCCAGATCGGTCATTAAAATGACCGGTGTCTGCAAACGATCGGCAAGATCAAAACTGGCAACACCCATCTCAAAACATTCTTTAGGCGTTGATGGAAACAACAACACGTGCTTGGTATCTCCGTGTGATGCATACGCTGCCAACAATAAATCTGATTGCTGGGAACGTGTCGGCATACCCGTTGATGGTCCTGCCCGCTGAACATCAAACAATACAGTCGGGACCTCCGCAAAATAAGCCAAGCCTAAAAACTCATTCATCAACGACACACCTGGACCCGACGTAGCGGTAAAGGACCTAGCACCATTCCAAGCTGCACCAACCGCCATACCAATGGCCGACAGCTCATCTTCTGCCTGCACAATAGCGTAGTTATTTTTACCTGATTCGGGGTCTACCCGTAAACGTTTGGCAAATATTTCAAACTGCTCAACAACTGAAGTTGACGGAGTAATCGGATACCAGGAGACAACGGAGGCACCACCATAAACAGCACCAAGTCCGAGAGCAGAGTTTCCTTCCATCAGAATGTGGTCACCTACCATATCGCGACGTTCTACTCTGATTCCGAGGGGACAATCAAAGCTTTCTTGCGCATATTCGTAGCCCAACTCAAGGGCATGAATGTTTGGGGCTATCAGCTTTTCTTTGCCCTTAAATTGGTCGTGTACTAATCCCTTGAGAACGTCGAACTCAATATCCAATAATGCTGCTAAGGCACCAATGTAAATAACATTTTTAAATAGCTGGCGTTGGCGGGCATCGGTATATTCCCGGCGAGAAATTTCCGTCAAAGGAATGCCGAGCATGGTTATATCATCACGGTGTAACTGAGTATCCAGCGGTTTTGTGTTGTCATAAACAAAATAGCCGCCCGGCTCTACTATTTTAATATCTTGAGCAATGCTCTGTGGATTAACTGCCATCATAATATCGATGCCACCACGCCGGCCAACATAGCCTTTGTCATTAATCCGCACTTCATACCAAGTAGGCAAACCCTGAATATTGGATGGGAATATATTTTTTGGGCTAACCGGGATACCCATACGGAATATAGTTTTGGCAAACAGATTATTAGCACTGGCAGAACCCGTACCATTCGTGTTCGCAAAGCGTATGACGAAATCGTTAACCGACTTTATTTGCTGCATATTTGTTGTCGCCTATTTATTACTGCACACTTTATTGCTGTACACGTTCTTTACTAAATAGAGTATTTATTGACAAAGAGGTGCCGCCTTAGTCACCTCATAATAGAACTGCTGCATATCCCACGCTGCAGTGGGGCAGCGTTCGGCACAGAGCCCACAATGAAGACATACATCTTCATCCTTCACCATGACTCGACCCGTTTTGAGATCCTCCGACACGTAAAGATCCTGGTCCAGATTATTAGCCTTAGCTTTAAGCTTTTGACGCAATTCTGTTTCTTCATCATTCTCTATAAAGTTAATGCAATCGGTTGGACAGATGTCCACACAGGCATCGCATTCAATGCATTTATCATCGACAAATACTGTCTGTACATCGCAGTTTAAACAGCGTTCTGCTTCAGCAAAGGCCGTCTTAACATCAAACCCTAGCTCAACTTCCAAGGTCCGGTTTTGTAATGCGCTGGTCAGTTCCACCAACGGCACTATTTTTCTCTCGTCATTGGTGACACCGTTGTCATAGCTCCACTCATGAATACCCATTTTTTGGCTAATTAAACTGGAGCCCGGCGCCGGCCTCTCATTAACCGACTTACCTTCGCAGAATAGATCAATGGAAACTGCCGCCTGATGCCCATGAGCAACAGCAGTAATAATATTTTCAGGACCAAAGGCAGAATCACCGCCAAAGAAAACCTTAGAGCAGGATGACTGAAAAGTTTGTGGGTTTAGTACCGGCATACCCCAATCATCAAATTCAACACCGGCATCTTTCTCAATCC
>SWCD01004328.1_pt1 | contig 11087 bp, 8 predicted proteins | sample 4693011 | NCBI WGS metagenome assembly SWCD01 (sample SAMN10267278, study PRJNA491770) | bioreactor metagenome | isolation source: DHS bioreactor inoculated with marine | place: Japan: Omine Ridge, Nankai Trough | reverse complement strand
GCAACCAGTTCCGCTCGCTTGTACTTTGCCTCGCAACTTGCCGTGTCCGTTCCCGATCTGTAACAGGGCGAACCGGGATCAGTGATATGAACGGCAGGCAGGTCAAACTGGTCTCCGGTCACATCGACAATCAGACCCGGGAGTTCAACCCATGCATGTCCATGCCAGTCATTCCGGTAGAGATAGCCTTCCTGTTTTGCAGGATCGTTTCCCTGCTCAACCTGGGCTTCAATTCCTTTGAGACGCAACACTTCGGTGAGAAACAGACTGCTGGTCTGGCATGTCCCACGACTTGCAGGCATCGGGACCGGTCGGCCTTTTGATGCGTGCCAACCGGGCCATATGGTTTCCAGGAAAATACGAATGTCCTGCGCTGTTTGTTCGATGAGTTGTCGGTCTGGTCGGTACATTGAAGAATTCTGTGAGTTGGCAAAATGGTGATCCAGGCACCATGCTCCCGTCCCGGGATTCGGGCTAGAGCATCATCCGATCAGATGGCATCATCTGATCGGATGATGCTCGATTCCAAAGCGCTAGAGCAATTTTATCCATCCGCATGGATGGATATTGCTCTAGTGCCACGCCTGGAGCCAGGCAAACCGGGCGGACTTCAGCATGCCGGGACGGGCGAACGGCGAAGCCGCCATCCTGTTGACGCCGCCATTGAGTGGAAACCGGGAGATCCTGGCGGCGATGGTCCGGGCTTGCCAATCGCCGTCCACAACGGCAATCATGCATCAACCGGCCCGTCATCCGCTGGACGCCGGTCCAGACCCATCTGATCGGATGGTGCTCTGGCAGGAAGGAACTTGCATATGCGAAATACCACCAGACTGCTGATGTGGCTGGCGGTTGCAGTTTGTGTTTCAGCAGCGCAGATGCTTCCGGGCTACGCTCAGGCGACGCCCGGCGCGACATGTGCCGATGCGCAGACCACCCTGGTCGCTCCCATGGGGATGGCTGCATCCCCTGATGGTTTGAACCTGATCGTCGATCGCGGCCTGCAAGCGATCTTCAGCATTGATGCGACCACGCGCGACTGCAAGCTGGTCTCGTCTGCCCGGCGTGGCACTGGCCCGGCGTTCAATGCCCCGGTCGGCGTGGTCACCGATGGGCAGGCCTATTATGTCATCGATCCTGGAGCGGGCGCGGTGTTCACAATCGACCCGCAGACCGGCAATCGCACCGAGCTTTCGGGAAAGACCAGTGGGTCAGGCCCGCAATTTTCAACCGTGCGGACGATTGCGCGTCTCGCCGGCGGCTCGCTTGCTGTCTTCGATATCGGAACGAGATCGATCATCCGCGTGGATCGCGAAACCGGCGATCGAACCATTCTGTCTTCAGCAAAGGTGGGTAGTGGCCCCGACTTCGTCGACCCGTTCGGCCTGGTTGCTGACACCGGCAATCGCCTGGTCGTCGCCGACCGGGGGCTGAACGCAATCCTGTCGGTCGATGCGGCAACCGGCAATCGTGTCATCATATCCGGGCCTGACCGGGGCACGGGTCCGGAATTTCTCAGCCCGACGCGGGTCATGCTGATCTCCGATACTGTCTTGCTGGTGGTGGACCCGGTCGCCAAAACCGTGTTTTCAGTCGATCCATCCAGTGGCGACCGCTCAGTGGTCTCCAGCCCGCAGGTCGGCGCGGGTCCGTCCTTGATCACACCGGTCGATCTGGCCATGCAGGACGGGCACGTGCTCGTGCTGGACCTGGGCAAACGAGCCGTGCTCACCGTCGATCTGGCGAACGGCGACAGGTCGCTGGCTTATGAAGACAACCGGCCTGTCCCGGCAATGCTCAGATACCCGATGGGCATCGCCGCCACCAAAGCCGGAGAGATCGTCACCGTGGACCCGCAACGCGACGCGGTGATCGCTGTGAATCCAGAGACTGGCGCGGCGAGAATCGTGTCGGACGCCGCGCATGGCGGCGGTATCTTCTTCATCACGCCGGAGTCGATTGTCGTCACACTGACGGGCGATCTGATCGTCGGCGATGCAACCAATGTTGCCATGATCCACGTCGACTACCGCACCGGCGACAGGTCGATCATATCCGGCCCGACCCGCGGGACCGGCCTGCAGGTGCAGGACCCGATCGCAATGACCCACGCCAAAAATCACGTCCTGACAACCGACCCCGATCTGGGGGTCGTGATCGGCATCGACACCACCAATGGCAACAGGTCGATTGTATCAGGCCCCGCGCGTGGCGACGGCCCGACATTCGGGGTGCCTCTCGGCATAGTCGCTGCGGACAACGGCAAGTATTACGTGGCCGATCCGGTTAACGCGGCTGTCGTCGAGATCGCTCCTCGCGACGGCAGGCGGACCGCCCTGCACCCCGCCGCAGCGGCCAACCGGCTCAAGCTGCAGGCACCGGTAGGACTTGCCCAGGATGGCGCTGGAAACCTGGTCGTCGCCGACCTGAAAGCACGCACTATCTACTCGATAGACCTGAAGACGAAGCACATGCGCCCCCTCTCCGGCCCGGCGACCGGCAGTCAACCGGCGACCGGCAGCGGTCCCGCATTCAAGCGGCCATGGGGCGTCGCCGTGGCAATGGACGGTGCGGTGTATATCAGCGATTCAGACCTGGCCGCGATCTTTCGCATCGACCCCGCCACCGGTGATCGCACCATGGTCCTGCCGCAGCCCTAAAGCGGTTTGCATCCAGAGTATCAGAGCTGTTCTTCCAGTCGATCCGTGGCCGGTGGTGGCGTACGCGACAAGGCGGCAATGGCGGCATAAAGATCGTCCGTCATGTCGACATCAATCGCATTGAGCGACGGTTCCAGCTGCTTCAGGTCCCGCGCGCCAATGATCGGGCAGGTAACGGCGGGATTGGCGGCAGCCCAGGCCACCGCCAGCGACACCGGATGAACACCATGCTCTTCGGCAAATGCCGTGAAATTCCCGGCAACGTCGAAAGTCCAGTCCTCGCTATAGCGCTTGGTGTATTCCGGGTTTGTCGCAATGCGCCCGGTTTCCGGTTTGCGGTCTTTGCCGTACTTGCCGCTCAACAGGCCGCCGCCGACCGTCGAATATGTCATTACGCCGAGGTTTTCGGCCGTGGCAAGCGGGAAGATTTCTGTTTCAGCCTGCCGCTTGACCAGCGAATACATCGGCTGCACCACGTCGAACCGTGGCCAGTTGTTCCTCCGCGAAATCCCCAGCCCGGTGGCAATCTGCCAGGCCGCGTAATTGCTGGCGCCGAGATAGAGAACCTTGCCATCAGCCACCAGTTGTTCGAGCGCCCGCAAGGTTTCCTCCAGGGGGACAACCGCGTCCCAGCGGTGCATCAGGAGAACGTCCAGCCTGTCCGTACCAAGTCGCTGCAAGCTGGCTTCCACGGCCCTCAGAATGTGGCGCCGGTTGCCGCCGCGCGCATTGATATCGTCGCCCATCGGGACGAAGCACTTCGAGGTGATGACAAGTTCATCACGCGAGCCTTTGATCAGATTGCCCAGTATGGTTTCAGCGGCGCCCTTCGAATAGCCATCGGCGCAATCGAAAAAATTTATGCCCTTGTCCCGGCATCTCTGGAACATTCTCGCTGACTCTTCCTCGTTGGCATCCCCGCCAAACGACATCGTGCCAAAGCACAGTTCGGAGACCTGAACCCCGGTTTGACCAAGCTGCTTGAACTTCATCACGGATACTCCCTCTTCTCGTCAATAGCTGGATAAGTTCAAAACGGCCTGCTGCCCGTTCAACAGAAGCAGATTTCAGCAAATCCTGCTTTGACGTCGAACTCAACCGGCCCGGGCATATCCCAACGTAAAATTTCACCGTCCGGGATTGCAGGCGCAATCCATGCAGCCAAACACATCCGCTCTGGCCTGGTCGCGTGTTCGATATACCTTGCGGGCTGTCCGGACTGTCTTCAGTGACGAGCAGAAGCTTTCCATTGCCCCTTCATACCGTCCTCAGGACGAATGGTCTCAGAGCAATAAACCGACAGATTCTCCAATAGGCTGGAGGAGACTCGGGTCTCATGTCACTTTGAGTATTTCCCGCAACCTTAAGAGCGGTGCATGATCACGCATCATACCGATTGGTACGCTGAAATGGCCGCGGCGATACACAAACTGGTTCTCCGCAGGAACATTCCACTCGTCAATGAGCGTCTTGGCGCTGTCGAACGGCGTCACATTGTCGTGATCTCCCAGTACAGTCACAATGTTCTCAGGCGGAATAATAGGTTGGCCTTCCGCCTCAAGTAGTGGCATGTAGCGTCGTATCAGGTCTGAGCGCCATCCTTGGTCTATGGTCGCATGTGCAATGCCCCAGACTTTGGCGAGTTTCCCATGAACAACTGCATCCTCGATGTGTCCACAGTGGGTTACAAGAAATGCCGCGTCGGGGCGCAGTCGTTCTGGCCAATGACGAGCTTTGTCACATATGATTTGAGATGTCATGGCGCCGAGGCTGCTCCCGCCGATGGCAATTGGCGCATTGGTCTTGCGTCTAAACCAATCGATAATCACTGACCATTCCTGAGCCGCCGATGTGAACAAATCGAGTGCGCCCATCGGGGCCGTCGCTATGAATTTCTCGCCCCCATACATGCCGTCTGGAACGCGCCGCCCATGCCAAGGAGCTTCCGGTCGAACAACCCGGATGCCCATCTTCACCATAGCTTCCACTTCGTCCACAAGCCCCACCCAATGGTCGAACTCGACGCAAATACCGTGCCCGAAAATCAAGGTTGGTGCGTTTTTTGCACCACACGGTTCATAGACCCGAGCAAATACCTGATCGTTCATGCGTGATGACGGCGACTTAAAACGTAGCCAGTACTCTTGCCCCCCGTTTCCGGTTTCCACACGGTGCGAGATCGTAATCTCCGGCATTGGGTCCGGAGGTGCAAATGCCTTGGCTGGATTAGCCAGCAACGAGCCATAAACTGCATCGACATCTGCGGGTGAAGGGATTTGCCAGCGCACGGGCTGCACTTTTTCGATGAGTCTTATTGGAATAAACATTCGGCGCAGATTGTTGTACTGGCTGCGATGCGTGAGACGTTCATGCTCGGCACGGACTGCTGCCCCGGGGAGTGGTTCGTGCATGCCGAAGATTATGCTTTCCCACTCATGTTCGATGTTTAGCATGCGATGGCGAACCTGCTCAAACTTCGTGAGATTGCGCTTGATGCGCCCCTCAAGTCTGGACGAAGGCGTGATCATCGCTTCTTCAAAAAACTGATCAACGGAGCCTTCGGCGGCTCGCGCTGCCGCCCACAATCTTGACAACGGAAAAAACCAGTATGCAATGGTGTTGAGCGCAACATGGTCAAACCATGGGCGAGCCACCAGGTTTCCCAAAGGCGTACGCAGTGCGGCGACCATAAGTTCTTGTGTTGATTGGCACTGCAGTTTGTTCATGAGACAGATGCTGCTCTTCTTGCTTCGAGCGAAGCACTTAGTTGAATGACCGAATTTGCATGATATTGAAGCAAACCTTGCTCACCCGGACATGGCACAACTTTGCCCCGTTCATTGATCGTCACCAAACCCAATCCGTGCATTAGATCAAGCCCATCATTGATGGTGGCTTGTTCGCTGTTTTTGCTAAATCCCGCATGCGCACCCAGTTCCTGCAGGCGTTCAAGTTCTAAAAGTGCCGTCTGCTTGAGCTCATCCTGGGTCATTTGTTCGTCTGTCCTCAGCACCATCATTGCCAATAGCGGCACCGCCAATATAGGTATCGAATCGATGATTCTTCGGCGAAGTTCGTCGCCCAATGCGGCGATCGCGGCGAACAAGGCTTCCTTTTCATCGGGGGCAAATGACAAATCATTCTGTTTCGACCAGTCGCGTAACGACAGTGGTTCCCCGAAATTTGCAGCCGCCATGCCAAACCCCTTCCACTGCTGGGTGAGTTTGAGCCAGATCTGTCTGAACAGAAATAACACTGTGGACCCCAGAACGAAACCTGCGCCCCGCCCGCGGTAATCGGTGTCCGCATTCGCGATCAGCGTCCGCTGTTCTATGACACGATCAAAGTTTGTACCGACAGGAACAAATACAATGTCTTTGTTGCCAGCCGGATCAAAGCCGCGGCAGACATAGCTAAGCAACCCCAGTTTCGGCGCATTTACCATGCCGTTTCTTGACAATGCGCCTTCGCTGAATATTGCATGCGGCACTCCGGCTGCGGTTGCCATCTGCACATAGCGTCTTAGCACTACATGGTAGACCGGGTTGTCGAGGTTGCGGCGTAGAATATAGGCACCGGCAAGCCGCAAAATTGTCCTGAACGGCCAAACTCGCGCCCACTCTCCAGCTCCATAGGACAACGCGGCCCTTCTCGAGGCAAGATATGTCACGAGCGGATAATCCAGGTTACTCCGGTGATTAATGAAGAAGACAACTGATGTTTCTGGCGGCAGTTCTTTGCGCGCCGCTTCATGCACCCAACCGACCCTGACAAGATAAAAAGACCGCAGAAAATGGCGGGCAATCCGGTAACCCAGGCCAAAATAAATATAGGGATTAAACGACGGCACAATTTCGCGGGCAAACGCGACAACTTCCGCCATCACCGCATCGCGCGTTACTTTCCTCTCATCGGCGATGCGTGCAACCGTTGCCAACACCTCAGAATCATAGACCAGACGGTCGATGAGCACCTGGCGGCTAGTGAGTTGAAAAAATGGCAATTTGAGATTGAAGCGCTTGTTGACATCAAAGATTGCCTTACTCGCGAACCGGCGCGCCATCCAACGCGCTGCAGGGAACACAAACCAGTTGATCACTGTCAATGCCGCAAACACGGCGACAACAACTGCGATCCAGATAGGTAGAGTAATCGTTCCTGACATCTATACGTCCGTTCAATTCAATCCCTGCTTTTGCGAACTCCGGGTAATCTGGCGGGGGCCTCATTGTCGGTAGCCTAGACCAAGTCGTCATGAATGTGCCGCAAAATCGCTTAAGCGAATTTGGTTTTGCTGCACTAAATGGCCGCTGCAAGCCCAACGGACCTTAAGCGTGTTTGCCATCATCCCCCTAAACTAAATCTTTCGGATTTTGATCTTCCTCCAATGAATTGGTCCATCCTAAATGTTAGTAAAAGGAGGACTGAAAATGGCTCCGAAGCGTCTCAGAACGCCGGGCCTGCCGCTTACTTGGTCAGCATCGCACTACACAGCGCCACGTGCCCAGGGGCAGAGAAGATGAAGAGCGCCTTGTCGCTGATATGATCGAGCTGGCCCGGCAGTATTCGGCTTGATGTGGACATGGCGAAAACCCCGCATCAATTTGGTTACAGGTGTGTCGAAAGCAGACGCCACGTCATATCCAAAATCGTGAGAAAACGGCCAAATTCCGCCCGAATGGCGCCAGAACTGTTTGGCGTCAAATGGCCAGACGGTACCCAAAGAAGGCTGCATGATGAGATACTGGATCGGGCCATCTCACGGGAAGGTGCAATGGAAACAATAAACAGAATATACGATATCGTAATTACTGGCGGACGGGTCATGGACCCCGAGACCGGACTGGACGCCGTGCGCAGTGTCGGCGTCAGGGACGGTAAAATCGAGGCCATCACCAATAAGGAAATTACCGGTATAGAGACGATTGATGCCACCGGTCATGTTGTTGCTCCGGGTTTCATAGATGGCCATTCGCACTCGGCAAACGATGCCTTCGGCGTGAAAAAGGGCATTCTGGACGGAAGAACAACCCAGATGGATCTTGAAGCCGGCGCCTGGCCGGTGGACGTCTGGTATAACCGCCTCGAGGGCCGGGCCCAGGCCAATTACGGAGCAAGCGTTGGCCATCTCCCGATTCGCGATGTCGTATTCAGTGACATCACCACGACGACTGGGAATCTCTTTTTGGAGATGTGGAAATCCAAGAGCCAGTGGTCGGTCCATCAAGCCTCACCCGAGGAATTGGAGAAGATTCTTGAGAAGATCGAGGAGGGGATCCAGCAGGGTGGGTTGGGAGTGGGTACGCCGATTGGCTACGCGACCGCGGGACTCGCCGCTTACGAAGTGAACCAGGCATGGCGACTGGCGGGCAAGCATGGTCTGTTTGCCACTGTGCACGGGCGGTTCTCCAGCTTGGCGTTGCCGACCGAGGGGATTCTCGGCACCCTGGAGGCGATCGCCAGTGCCAGTATGCATGGCGCGGGGATTCTCGTTCACCACTATCAGGCCCAGGTTCTCAGTGCCGTCGAGGAAGTGGCCCGGATGGTCGATCAAGCGAGGGAATCAGGAGTGAAAGTGCTTCTGGAAATGTATCCCTACACGTTCGGTTCTTCGGTGATGATGGCCGATTACCTGCATCCGGAAAACTATCAGAACAACATGGGACACACCTATGGAGACATCACGCTGGTCAAGACGATGCAGCCATTGACCAAAAAGACTTATGAAGAGGAGGTCAAGAAGGAGCCAGGCGCAACTATCCTGTTCGAGCATTGTAAGGAGGAGGATATGGTCAAGGCCATGGCCTGGCCAAGTGTCTGCTTAGGCAGTGATGCCGTGCCTTATATCGACGGTGAAGGCAGCAAGGATGCCGAGGGCGGCATGACGGTTCCCTATGATTGTCCTGACGATGAGGCCCACGGTCATCCGCGCAACGCAGGAACCTATGCAAAAGTATTCCGGTATGTGCGCGAGCAGAAGGTCATGCCGCTGATGACCGCTGTGGCCAAGAGCAGCTACCTGTTGTGCAAGTTCATGGAGGAATGTGGCGTGCCGCAGATGGCGGCCAAGGGCCGCATGCAGGTAGGAGCTGATGCCGACATCACCATCTTCAATCCGGATACCATCACTGACAACGCAACTCGTGAAAACGGGGCTTTGGTTTCGTCGGGAATACCCTACGTCATCGTCAACGGCGTCCAGGTGGTGAAGGACTCTAATATTGTTGAAGGTGTTTATCCTGGCAAACCCATCCGTCGGCCTGTCACTGAGGTGTGATGCAAAAAAAACCCGACATTGCCTTGGCAACGTGCCCAGATCAGGCAGCGGTTTCCGTCACTCTTATCAACGGGTTTCTCGGTGCCGGTAGAACCACGCTTCTCAATAACATTCTAAGTGAGAATCATGCGGTTCGAGCCGGTGTTCTGGGGTTCAGAACCTGCTCGTTCAGAAATCGTCTTGATCGGAGCACGGAACGGCTTTGACAGTGAAAAACTGGAAGAGCTATTTGAGTCGTGCGCGGGAAGTCGGGACGAAGCGGTTTCGCCATTCCTTCAGATGATGCGAAAAATTGCGGAGTCTAGGAGTTACGCTTTAGGATAGCAAGGTTGCGCACACGCCGTTTCTTCAAAGCAATAAAAACGTAAAACGGAGAAATGCAAGGAGAACAAAATGACGAACAGGAATGAAAAAGGAAGCGACGGAATTTCTTTAGGAGGTGACTTAAAGTGGAAACATTGAGTTACTGGTTAGGAATGGCCGGTACCGTTGCTTTCTCAGTCACGGCAGTGCTCGCACTGGCTCCCAGGAATATCGACCTTTTCGGTGCAGTGGTGCTCGGCATGATAACCGCGATCGGCGGCGGTACAATTAGAGACCTGATTTTGGAAGTGCCGGTTTTTTGGTCAGCTGATCTGAATTACATATGGGTCTCTGTCGGCGCGAGTATGGCAGCGTTTTCGGCGCATTCGTTATTTACCCGCAAAATTATGTACAGCCTGATGCTGTATGTCGATGGGCTTGGCGTGGCTCTATTTGCAATTCAGGCTGCCGACAAGGTTTGGGGCCTGGGATTCGCATTGCCGGTTGCCCCTGTTATTCTAGGCATTGTCACGGCGATTGGCGGCGGTCTGATTCGGGATGTTCTGGCAGGGCGGCAAACCCTCTTGATGACCCGTGAGCTCTATGCAACACCGGTCCTGATCGGATGCACCCTCTACGTATTCCTACTGTATCTTTTTCCGGAATATCGGTTTATCTGCGCGGTTGGATGTTTCGTCTTTATTTTCGCTATCCGTGCGGCTGCGATCCACTGGGCGTTGTCCGTTCCCGATTGGCTGACGATGAAAGTAAAGCCGGGATGATGTTGCCAAGGTAACCATGGCGACGTTTTCGGTTGTAGGATATTTCGATGTACTGGAACAAATCGGCACGAGCCTCCTGTCGAGTTCGATAACGAACCCCGTTTACACTGTCTCGCTTTAAAGCGCCGAAAAAACTTTCGACGACAGCGTTGTTATAATAGTTAGGCGGTCATACGGAGCTCGAATGAGGCTGACATCTCCCCAGTTCAGATATTTTACTTCTTGATCTGAGTATTGATCCTCCCCCAAAGAATTGGTCCATCCTAAATGTTAGTAAAAGGAGGACTGAAAATGGCTACGAAGCGTCACAAACCCGAAGAGATTGTTTCGAAGCTACGCCAGGTTGATGTGCTGGTTGGGCGGGGAATGGCTCGAGTTGATGCGATCCGGCAAGTGAGTATTGCTCAGCAGACCTATTACCGTTGGCCTAAGCAGTACGGTGGCATGGGTGCCAATCAGCTGAAGGAGTTGAAGAAGCTCCAGAAGGAGAACGAACAGTTGCGTCGTGCTATCGCTGATCTGACGATCGACCAGCAGATACTGGCCGAGGCCGCCCGGGGAAACTTCTAAGCCCCGCACATCGCCGCAAGTGCATTGATCAGGCTTCGAGAGCTTCTTCATCCAGCCATAAAGAGAATGAGTGCTCACACCCAATCGTTGCGAAACCTCGGCAACCGGATAACCCCGTTCAACAATCTGATGCACCGCATCGCGTTTGAAATCGTCACTGAATCTAGCTTTGCCCATAATGGCCTCCTGCCTCAAAATTGGGGCAGAAGGTGTCTACAAATCTAGGGGCAATTCAAAAACTCCGGGCCACTCAACTTCATATAGGACCATTTCAAAAAATCAGTTGGGGGGGACAGTCATTTTAGCCAAATTCTTCTGTATGATCGTGTCAGCGGCCGCTGCGTTTGGCTCATGGCAGAGATTGGCATTTGCTTCACTTTTCCGAAAAAATTGGCTGACAGAAATTTCGGCTTTATCAACACAATCAGCCCTTTTGAGACCTTCATCCGTCCCCCGTGAAGAATCCGCAAGCGATTGAATTTGTTTTGTGATTTG
>SWCD01007994.1_pt1 | contig 11093 bp, 9 predicted proteins | sample 4693011 | NCBI WGS metagenome assembly SWCD01 (sample SAMN10267278, study PRJNA491770) | bioreactor metagenome | isolation source: DHS bioreactor inoculated with marine | place: Japan: Omine Ridge, Nankai Trough | reverse complement strand
GCAGGTGAGTCTCCCGACAGATCACGGATCAGCGAGGGAACCGGTTTGGAGAAGTACTACTGGCTGTCGTTCCCCGGTGGCGGCAATGCCCTTCACCTACTGGTTGCGGGCTTCTCGGCGAACGCAGCAGCATTTCAGAACCTCACCGCTAGCGACGAAGGGCATTTCGTCATGTTCGGCAGTCACCTTGCGGCGCTGATGCGGAACGCGGAACTGGTCGAGGAGGTGCGGCGCGAACAGAACGAGCTCCGCAGCACCAACGAGCTATTGCGAACCGAGATGGCAGAGCGGGAGCGGATCGAAGCTGAACTCCGCATGGCGCAGAAACTGGAGGCGGTCGGACAACTCGCGGCCGGTATCGCGCATGAGATCAACACACCAATTCAGTACATAGGCGACAACACGGGCTTCCTGCGTTCAGCATTCGGTGAGTACGAGCGACTGGTTGCCGACATGCTCGGCCTGATTGGGTCGGGCGAGGGCGGAAGTGCGACGAAGCTTCGTGAGGCAGTAGACGGCCTGCTCAAAGACGCCGACATCGAGTTCCTCAACGAAGAGATTCCCGATGCCATCGATCAGACCATCGAAGGTGTCGAGCGAGTTTCCACGATCGTGAGGGCAATGCGCGAGTTCGCTCATCCCGGGTCGAATGAAAAAGCGCCGGTAAACATCAATCGGGCCATCGAGACCAGCGTCACCGTGTCACGCAACGAATGGAAGTACGTCGCAGATGTCGAGACCGACCTGGGTGACGACTTGCCCGAGGTTCCTGCTCTCGTTGGTGAGATCAATCAGATGCTGTTGAACCTGATAGTCAACGCGGCACAGGCGATGAGGAGCCAGGTAGAGGACACTGGGGAGAAGGGCCTCATCCGCGTTTCTACGAGAATGGACGGCGGCTGGTACGAAATCAGAGTTGCCGACAACGGGCCCGGTATCCCCGTCGATATTCAAGAGGACGTCTTCACCCCATTCTTCACGACCAAGGATGTCGGCGATGGCACCGGGCAGGGGCTGGCGATTGCCAGGACTGTCGTCGTGGATAAGCACCAGGGGAAGCTCGAACTCGAGTCGATCCCCGGTGATGGCGCCACGTTCATCATCCGTCTCCCGGTGCGGGCCGGGGCAAACGAGCCCCCACCAACATAGGGATGAGCCTTTGGTCCGGTCAGCTCGGCCGGCCTCCTTGCAGGCGCACGATCATCGTGTCGCAGCTCGGCGATTACCCATCGCTAACCACTTCGAATGACCCGCCGCGCCACACATAATCGGGGAGAGTGTCACCGTATGGGATGCGAGCGCAGTCGATGAGATAAAGACCGATCTCCAGCAGGAGCGATTCCTTGTTGGACCCCGCCGCCGGAGCCTGCAGCCATGCTTCTTGCTGGGATCCGGGCGGCGCCCCGAGCAGGATGTCGGATCCTGAACCAGGCGGAAGCCGATCGAGTGCTGCAGTCAGTGCGGTTTCGCTGTAGATCCGAAACACACCCGCGTCGATGTCGATATCGCTGCTGTTCTCGAGCGTGACCAGGATCAAGCCGCCGTTCGGAACCTCGAGCGGGCCTTCGTAGCTGCAAGTCTCGCCGTCGAACACCACCGTCGGGGTGTCCGAGGTGGTTGTCGTCACCGCATCGTTCGATTGCGTGGTCGCTGTCTCCGCCGAGTTGCTACATGCGCCGAAGAAGAGGCATGCGATCGACAGAGCGGGAATCCAGGCGTGTTTCATGCCGTCCCTTCCTCACCGCTGATCAGGAGTGGTCTGCGCCGCCGGCGGTACGTGTGTACAGCATCTCAAGTCCCGTTCCGAATGTCCATCTGACCCCTTCACTATTCACTTATGCAGAGGGACAATGTAGAGACACATCCCAATCGCACGGAGTGCCGAATGATCGAACTGCGGATTCATGGCCGCGGAGGACAAGGCGCGGTTGTCGCTTCCAAGACACTGGCGCAGGCAGCATTTCTCGCAGGGAGATACGTACAGAGTTACCCGGATTACGGAGTTGAGCGGCGCGGCGCGCCCGTTGTGGCTTTTGCCCGCATCGCGGAGCCGGGCGACGACCTGTTCGTTCGCCAGGACATCAGGGAGCCACATCACCTGTTGGTGTTGGACCCAACTCTGCTCGACTCGGCGAACCCGCTTGCGGGGTTGCGAGACGGCGGTTGGGTCGTGGTGAATAGTGCCGACCCGCCGGCAGCGCTCGGCATCGTTCCTCGATTCCGTGTGGCGACGGTCGACGCAACGCGCATCGCCATGCGGCACGGCCTGGGGACGGCTGCCCAACCGGTTGTGAACACCGCCATTCTCGGGGCCTTTGTCCGTGCCACGGGGATCGTCGAACTACCTGAGCTGTTGAAGGCCATCGAATACGAGGTACCAGCCAAGGAAGAAGAGAACTGCAAGGCCGCTAGTGAGGCATACGACGCGACCCTGATGGAGGTAGGCGTATGAACGGTCTGGGACATGTTGACGACTACCCGGAGATCCCCGTCTCGCTTGCTCCGACGAGCGCACTCCTCAAAACCGGGGCTTGGCGAAGTGTGCGCCCCGTTGTTGCCAAGAGAACCGCTCCGTGTACCGCCGACTGTCCCGCCGGCATAGACATCCCTGCGTACATCGACGAAGTGCGGCAGGGGAACCTCGATGCGGCCATCGACAGGTTCATCAGGCGGAACCCGTTCCCGCGCATTACGGGTCGTGTCTGCCCCCATTTCTGCGAGCAAGGGTGCAATCTCGCCGTTGCTGCGGACGAGGAGCCAGTGTCGATTCGTTCGATAGAGAGGTGGCTGGGAGACGAAACAGCAGGTCGCAAGCATCAGCCCCTTCCGGAGTCAACCGGGAAGGCGATTGCCATCGTCGGCGCCGGGCCCGCAGGATTGGCTGCTGCGTTCTACCTGCGACGATCCGGCCACCAGGTTGCCGTCTTCGAACGTCGCGATCATGCCGGCGGGGTGATGCGCTACGGCATTCCCGAGTACCGGCTGCCGCAGACAATCGTGGAGGAGGAGGTCGGCCGGCTCGAAGATATGGGCGTCGTGTTCCATACGAATACGGCGCTGGGTACCGATGTCACGCTCGAAGACCTCGAGTCCGCCTATGCGGCCGTATTCATTGCAACGGGCGCAGGAAAGCAGCGCCGCAGTGATATCGAAGGTGAGAGTCTCCTCGAACCTGGTCTCCCGTTCCTCGAAGCTGCCAAGCGTGACCAGGCGATACTGCCGGGGAAGCGTTGTGCCGTCATCGGCGGCGGCAACACCGCCATGGACGTGGCCAGGGTGTTGCGTCGCATGGGCGCCTGGGTCACCGTCCTCTACCGCCGCACCGAAGCGGAGATGCCCGCCATTGCCGAGGAGTACGACCGGGCCGTAGGTGACGGAGTGAAGTTCGAATGGCTCGTCATGCCTCGCAAGGTGGAGAAATTCCGGGACGAATTGCTCCTGACCCTCCAGCAGATGAAGCTGGGGGAGCCGGACGAGTCCGGACGCCGCCGTCCCGAACCCACCGGCATCTTCAGGGAACTGAGATTCGACGGGATCTTCGCCGCCGTTGGCGAGCTCGCTGATATCGAGGTCATGCCGAAACGGATCCGCAATGGCCAGGGCTGGCTAGATGTCGGTGATGGCGGGACGACCAGGAACCCGAAGGTCTTTGTCGGAGGGGACCTGGCGACCGGGCCGGCAACGGTGATCGAGGCCATTGCCGCCGGCCGCAGCGCTGCTCATGCCATAGACGAGCGTCTCGGGTTTGCGCACCTGTGGCCCGTCGAGGAGCCCGTTGACACGGTCAAGCCTGCCGAGGTCAATCCCACGTACATGCCTCATCACGACCGGGCCGACGACCACGAGGTCGAGGTCATGACCCGGTTCGATGAGGAGACGACAACGCTCACATCCAAGGAAGTGGCTGAAGAGATCGAGCGCTGTCTGTCCTGCGGTCACTGCAACAGTTGTGGGACGTGCTTCGTCTTCTGCCCGGACGGGGCGATCATTTGGGATGACGGGCCCCGTATCGATCACGAGTTCTGCAAAGGGTGTGGCATCTGTGTCGTCGAATGCCCTGGCCATGTCATGGTGCTGGTCAATGAGAGGGAGGTAACCAATGCCTGAGCGTCTTCTTCTCACCGGCAACCACGCTGCCGCCTACGGGGCGATGCTGGCGCGAGCCGAGGTCATTTCGGCCTATCCGATCACACCGCAGACGATGATCGTCGAGTTGCTGTCAGAGCTGACTGCTTCGGGACAGCTCGATGCCAAGTTCATCAACGTCGAGTCCGAGCACTCGGCGATGGCCGCATGCGTTGGAGCCTCGGCGTCTGGGGCGCGGGCGTACACCGCAACCAGCGGCCAGGGCCTGGCCCTGATGCACGAAATGCTGCACTGGGCAGTGGGCGCCCGGTTGCCGATTGTCCTTACCAACGTGAGTCGGGCGATGGCCCCCGGTTGGTCGATTTGGAGCGACCAGAACGACATCCTTTCCCAACGCGATGTGGGGTGGATGATGTTGTTTGCCGAGAGTGTTCAAGAAGCGCAGGACTTCATCCTGTGGATGTACCGGGTTGCGGAACAGGTTTTCCTACCGGGCATGGTCGGCATGGACGCCTTCATCCTGTCGCACACCGCAGAGCCGCTGATCGTGCACGATCAGGCAGCCGTCGATGAGTATCTGCCCAAGTTCGAGCCGCTGTACGACCTCGATCCCGCCCAGCCGCGGGCCTACGGGGGTCTGGTCAATCGGGACCACTACTTCGAGCTGCGCTACAAGATCTACGAGAACATGGAGCGAGCCGGGAAGCTGCTCGTCGAGGCCGGCGAGGAGTTCGGCGAGGTGCTCGGCCACAAGTACACGCCACTCGAGGGATACATGCTCGACGATGCCGAGTATGTCCTCGTGTCGGCCGGCGCCATGACGTCAAACATCCGGCAAGCCGTACGAGACATGCGTGGCCGCGGCATCAAGGCCGGCCTGCTCCGGGTCATCGCCTTCCGGCCCTTCCCCGTTCACGAAATCCGCACGATTCTCGCCGGACGGAAGAAGGTGGCCGTCGTTGACCGCAACATGAGCTCCGGGCACTCTGGGATATTTGCGGCAGAGATTCGGTCCGCCCTGTTTGGGCAGGCCGATGCTCCGCCTATCTATGGCTACATCGTCGGCCTCGGCGGGCGAGACGTGCGTGTCGAGACGGCTGAGGAGATCCTCGAGGATCTCCTCGTGCGTGAGGAACCTGAGATGGCGCTCTTTGTTGGAGTGAAGGGCCTACCAATCGGCCCGGTTCGCCCCGAATACCAGATACCCCGGCTCGAGCCTCTGGAGGTGTTGCGATGAGGTGGGTCGTCCCAGAGGCAGAGCACATGGCGGAGGGCACTCTCGGATGTCAAGGATGCGGCGGAGCGCTGTCTATGCGCCTCGTCCTCAAGGAAGTCGGCCGCGATGCGGTCGGCGTGATCCCCGCCTGCTGCTGGTCGATCATCGACGGGCCCTGGCCCACCCATGCACTCGACATCCCGGTGTTGCACACTGCATTCGAGACGGCCGCCGTAGTCGCCGCTGGAGTCAAGGCCGCCAAGACCATCCAGGGCAAAGACACGACGGTGATTGCCTGGGCAGGTGACGGCGGAACCTTCGACATCGGGCTCCAGGCCCTGTCGGGGGCCGCGGAGCGCAACGAGGACATCCTGTTCATTTGCTACGACAACGAGGCATACATGAACACCGGTATCCAGCGCTCGTCATCGACACCGACCGGGACGTGGACGACGACCACGCCCGATCAGCGGCCCGAGGCCCGTCCCAAGAAGGACATCATGGGCATCATCGCGGCGCACCGCATCCCGTATGCGGCAACTGCGACTGCAGCATATCCCGAGGACCTCGAACGCAAGGTGAAAACCGCGGTCGAAACCAAGCGTGGGATGCGTTTCCTGCATCTGCTCTCGGTGTGTCCGCCGGGCTGGAAGATGGAGGCGTACCAGGCGATTGAGGTGATGCGCCGGGCGGTGCGGAGCAAGGTCTTCCCGCTGTATGAGATTCGGGACGGTCGTGAATACACGATCACCCACTGGCCGGATGAGATACAGCTCGAGGACTACTTCGAGTTGCAGGGCCGGTTCAACACCCTCCTCCACGATCCCGAGATGCTCGAGTTGGTTCGGGGCAGTGTCGAAGAGCGATGGCAGATCCTGCTCGACCGGCACCGGCGGTCGCACCCGGAGCTGGCGTCGACCTGACCGGCAAAGGGCTGAGCACGAGGAAGACCATTTAGGCGCACCGACTGCCCTACGCTCCCGGTGTGATCGTAAGGGGAGAACCAGTGCGCAAGATCCTGCTCATCGCTGCCGTCATCTCGATGTTCGGCCTGATACCCGCGGCAGCAGACGCCCCCGCGGCGGTCTTCGACGAGTCGTTCGAGGATGGAACCGACGTCTTCTCGGCCGGGGCGTGGGGAATGGAGCCGCTAACCGATGGACATGATGGTGCCGGGTTGCGGTCGATCATTCCTGCTGGTGAGCACTGGGGGAGCAGCGGTCACTGGTACTTCGCCGACAACGGCCTCGACGAGCCGGAGGAACTCTGGTGGAGGTATTGGGTCAAGTTCCCCGCAGGCTTCTACATCGAGACGCCCAACCGCGGCAAGCTACCCGGTGTTGCCGGGCTCTACACGTACAACTGCCTGGGCGGAAGACCGTCGACGGCTGCTGAGCCGTGCTTCTCCGCCCGCATGCTCTTCTCCCGCATCTATGGCGAGCCGAGCGACCCTGATGGTCCCGACGACAAGACCTTGATCGGCTTCTATGCCTATCACCTCGACAGTCCGGCCACCAGAGGGGACATCTGGACATGGGACCCGGACGTGGCAGCGCTGGACCACGGCTCCTGGTACTGCGTCGAGGGGCACATCGAGTTGAACACACCCGGCGTGCACAACGGCGCCCTGGAGGGGTGGGTCGACGGCTCACCGGCCTTCTCCAAGTCCGACATCGCATTTCGCCGTGCCGGCGAGGGCGATATCGACATCAAGAGCTTCTGGTTCGACGTCTACTACGGGGGATCCGAATCGGTGGCCAACAACGAGATCCACTTCGACTCGCTTGCCTTCGGTCCGCAACGGGTCGGCTGTGATGACACCGGGGTCTTCGACCCACCGTTCCGTGACGACGACAGCTCGGTGTTTCAGGCGGATATCAACTGGCTCTCCGCAGCCGGCATAACCCAGGGGTGTAATCCGCCGACCGGCGATCGATTCTGCCCGGACGAGCCGGTGACCCGGGGCCAGATGGCTGCGTTCCTGGCCAGGGCCCTCGATCTGTCAACGCCGTCCGGTAGGGATTCGTTCACCGACGACAACGCGTCGCTCTTCGAGCCGTCGATCGAAGCACTAGCGGCCGCCGGCATCACCAGAGGATGCAACCCTCCGACCAACAACCGCTTCTGTCCTGAGGATCGAGTGACGAGAGCGCAGATGGCGGCATTCTTGGTTCGGGCGCTGGGCTACACAGACCCTGGCGGCAACACGTTCCAAGACGACGACGGTTCAGTCTTCGAAGCTTCCATTCAGGCACTGGCCGGCGCCGGCGTAACCAGAGGGTGTAATCCGCCGGTGAATAGCCAATTCTGCCCGACGGCAAACGTGACCAGGGGAGAGATGGCCGCATTCCTGTCTCGGGCGCTCCGCTGATGGAGACGGGCGCGCCCCACTGGGGGGGCGCGTTAACGAGAGGGAGGACGATCCGTCGGCGGATTCTGATGGCTCAGCCGGTCACGGCCCGATTCTCAGCTTCTCGTCCAGAAACTGCGAAGCCTATGCACCGATCCGCATATACGGACACGCTACTGAAGGTCAAGGGCGGGCCAGTAGGGCCGAACGGCCCATAGGGGCCCGGGCGAAGTCCCTCCTTGAGCAGATGCGGCCGCGGACCCGTCAAGGGCGACTAGGTTCAAAAGACCGACGAGTACGGGCGTAGCGCGGTGGCAAGGAGGACTGTCATGCCCGATCTACCGTTCGGCATCATCGCCGACGCCAACCTTGCAGCCGCGCGCTACCAAATGGCGATCAGTCTCGGCTTCCACATCATCTTTGCCGCCATTGGCATCGGCTTCCCCGTCATCACGCTCATTGCCCATCGTCGCGGCTTGAAACACCGGGACGCCGCGGCCCTGCAGCTCGCCAAGAGGTGGTCCAAAGTCATGGCGGTCCTGTTTGCAGTGGGGGCAGTTTCGGGGACCATCCTGAGTTTTGAGATGGGGATACTGTGGCCGGGTCTCATGGGTCCTTATGGCGACGTCATCGGCCTTCCGTTTGCGCTCGAGGGTGTCTCGTTCTTCCTCGAGGCCATCTTCATCGCGGTGTATTTGTACGGTTGGAATCGGCTGCCCGCTCGCCTCCACTACCTGACTCTGTTCCCCATCGTCGCGGCAGGCATCGCAGGGTCATTCTTCATACTGTCTGCGAACGCTTGGATGAACTCGCCGGCCGGGTTCACGATCGGCGCCGATGGGTCCATTCAGGACGTGAACCCGCTGGCAGCGATGTTCAACCCGGCTGTGGGCATCCAGTACACCCATATGCTCCTGGCCGCCTACATGGTCTCGGGATTCCTGGTAGCGAGCGTTTACGCCGTCGGGTGGTTGAAGGGACGCCGAGATCGTCTGCATCGACTTGGCTTTGTCATTCCATTTGTCCTCGCCTCGATCGCGGCACCTCTGCAGGTTCTGGTTGGGGATCTGGCCACCCGCCGGCTGATCGATGCCCAGCCGGCCAAGTTTGCCGCGATGGAGCTGCTGCCCGAGACCGAGGGCGGCGCACCCCTCACCCTCGGCGGCCTCCTCATCGATGGCGAAGTTGTTGGGGCTTTGGAGATCCCGAACCTCGCGTCGTTCCTGGGCACGCGGAGCTGGGACGGCGTGGTCCCGGGGCTGGATTCGGTTCCGGTTGACGAGCAGCCACCTGCCAACGTGGTGCACATTGCATTTCAGGTGATGGTCGCGCTGGGAAGCGGGCTTCTGGTTCTTGCGATCTGGTTTGCGATTGCCTGGTGGCGACGCCGCGACCCACCCACATCTGTCTGGTTCTGGCGGCTGGCCACCGGAGCCGGAGTCGCGGCGATCATTGCAATGGAGACCGGTTGGATCACAACCGAAGTGGGTCGACAGCCATGGATCGTCTATGGACTGGTACGGACGACCGATGCAGTTACGAGCGCCTCAGGCATTGTTCTCTCTGCGACCGTCATCAGCCTCCTCTACATCGGGCTCGGCATCGTCACCATCGCGGTGTTGCGCAGGATGGCGAAGCGATTTGCCAGCGGCGAGGATGCACCGGCTCCGTACGGCCCGGGATCGGCGGTGTCGCGATGACACTTGCCAATGTCGTGCTCGTTGTGATCTGGCTGGGGGTCACCGCATACGGTCTGTTCGGCGGAGCCGACTTCGGCGCTGGTTTTTGGGATCTGTTCGCCGGCGACGCCGAGAAGGGTGCCCGCGTCCGGACCTTCTTGGAGAAGACGATTGGCCCGGTCTGGGAGGCCAACCACGTTTGGCTCATCTTCGTCCTGGTCTACCTGTGGACCGCCTTTCCCGAACCTTTCGTTGCGATCGCCACGACGATGTACATACCGATGACCATCGCTGCTATCGGCATCATCCTGCGCGGCTCGGCCTTTGCGTTCCGCAAGTGGGCGGCCACTATGCAACGGCAACGGGCCCTCGGAGCGACCTTCGCTTTCTCGTCGATCCTGACGCCCTTCTTCCTGGGAACGGTCGCCGGCGGGGTGGCGTCCGGGCGAGTGCCGCTGGGAAACGCTGCAGGCGATCCATTCACCTCTTGGCTCAACCCAACCTCGCTGCTTGGTGGTGTTCTGGCGGTCGGGGCTACCGCCTTCCTGGCGGCCGTCTTCGCCTGCCGGGAAGCCGCGGTCGCAGGGTCGAAGGAACTGGGCGAGTATTTCCGGAAGCGTGCGATCGGGAGCGGTCTGATCGTGGGTGGTGTTGCCGGTGTGGGGATATTCGTTCTCGCCGCGGATGCGCCGGAGCTGTTCGATGGGCTTCTGTCGCTCCGGGGGATCCCCCTCATGGTTGCGTCCGCCGCCGGGGGTCTCACAGCTCTCTGGCTTCTGTACAACCGTCGCTACTCGGTTGCCCGGTTGGCCGCTGTCGTCGCGACGGCGACAGTGCTGTGGGGATGGGGCGCCGGCCAATACCCGAATCTCCTCGAGCCGGCCGTGACGGTGAGCGACTATGCGGCCTCCGACACCGTCTTGATTGCGCTACTGCTTGCGTTTGCCGCAGCTGCGCTCCTGGCGGTTCCCGCGCTCGGAATGCTCTACTCGCTCATGCAACGCGGGGTCCTCGGCGAAACAGGATCGGAGACGGGCGAATCGACGGAGTCCCTGCTCCGGACGATGCTCGCCGAGGAAGGAGACCAAAGACGTGGCACGTAGGCCAGAGCGCACGACCGGTCGCAGGAGGTTGTTATGGTCTCGGTTCCGCCGTCCAGGAGTGGGATGCCGCACCTCAGCCATATCCAACGCAAGGTCCTAATTGGTGATCTCGCCGTTCTGGTGATTCTCACGGTTGTGGGCTTTGCCACCCACCTCACGCTCGACGCCTTCGGGCGCATGCTGATCACCCTGGCCGGGTCGCTGCTGGCCTGGGCGGCTGTTGCCCCGTTCCTCGGTGTCTACAACCCGGCGGTCATCGCAGAACCGAGAGCGGTATGGCGAGTCGGCTGGGCCTGGCTGCTCGCAGCCCCGCTGGCAACCTTTCTCCGCGGAGCGGCCCTCGATCGAGATATCCCGTGGGTGTTTGTGCTGGTGACCATCATGGTCAACGGATTCGCGCTCGTTGCCTGGCGGGTCGGCTACGGATGGTGGAGCGCTCGCACGGGTTCTAGATCGACCACCATCGCCCGATGATCGCAACCGGCGATCTTGACCAGACTGGTTCCTGCACACCTCATGCCCTGCACGAATGCGTGGTCGATCCGGAGCAGGGGCGGCGTGTTGGGGAAGTAGCTCCATGTCCGTCCGGCGGTGCCCGCTGCAACGGAACCATCGACGGCTAGTGCGGTCAAGCGGCGGTAGAGAGGCCATGCCGGCGA
>SWCD01010825.1_pt1 | contig 11094 bp, 7 predicted proteins | sample 4693011 | NCBI WGS metagenome assembly SWCD01 (sample SAMN10267278, study PRJNA491770) | bioreactor metagenome | isolation source: DHS bioreactor inoculated with marine | place: Japan: Omine Ridge, Nankai Trough | reverse complement strand
CAGGCCCATATCGCCTGAACCCGCCCGCCGGAGGCGCGGATGGCCCAAAAGGGTTTCGGGCCTCCGGCGGGAGTACTTTTGCCAAGAAGAAGCAGCGGGCCAGCGTCATGCCGCCTGCGCGATCTGATGAGGACAAACCCATGTCGTTCAAAGCGACCGATTATCTGCCCTATGACTTCGCCAATCGCCGCCATATCGGCCCCTCGCCAGAGGAAATGACCGAGATGTTCAAGGTTCTGGGCGTCGCATCGCTTGAGGCGCTGATTGACGAGACGGTGCCGAAATCCATCCGCCAGGAAAAGCCGCTCGATTTCGGCAAGCCCAAGTCGGAGCAGGAATTGCAATTCCACATGTGGCAGACCGCGTCCAAGAACAAGGTTCTGACCTCGCTGATTGGTCAAGGCTATCACGGCACGGTGACGCCGCCCGCGATTCAGCGGAACATTTTTGAAAACCCGGCGTGGTATACCGCCTACACCCCCTATCAGCCGGAAATCAGCCAAGGGCGGCTTGAGGCGCTCTTGAACTTTCAGACCATGGTCAGCGATCTGACCGGGTTGGAAATCGCCAATGCCTCGCTTCTGGACGAGGCAACGGCGGCGGCAGAGGCCATGACCATGGCGCAGCGTGTGGCCAAGTCCAAGGCCAAGGCGTTTTTCGTCGATGAGAATTGTCACCCGCAAAATATCGCCGTGATCCAGACCCGAGCCGCCCCCTTGGGTATCGAGGTGATCGTCGGCAGTCCGGATGATCTGGAGGCGGACAAGGTGTTTGCCGCGATCTTCCAGTATCCCGGCACCTATGGGACACTGCGCGACTTCACCCCCGAGATTGCGGCCCTGCATGAAAGCGGCGCGCTGGGCATCGTGATCGCCGATCCCTTGGCATTGACGTTGCTCAAGGAGCCGGGGGCCATGGGCGCGGATATTGCCGTGGGCTCGACGCAGCGTTTTGGCGTGCCGGTGGGCTATGGCGGGCCGCATGCCGCCTATATGGCCACCAAGGACGCCTATAAACGCGCCATGCCGGGGCGTATTGTGGGCGTGTCAATCGACAGCCACGGCAACCGCGCCTACCGCCTGAGCCTGCAAACACGCGAGCAGCATATCCGCCGGGAAAAGGCCACCTCGAATGTCTGCACCGCGCAGGCGCTCTTGGCGGTCATGGCGTCGATGTATGCGGTGTTTCACGGCCCCAAGGGCCTGCGCGCCATCGCACAGCGTATCCACCGCAAGACGGTGCGTCTGGCCAAGGGGCTGGAAGCGGCGGGGTTCCATGTCGAACCGGGCGATTTCTTTGACACGATCACGGTGGATGTCGGCCTCTTGCAGCGTGGCGTGCTGCAATCGGCGGTGCGCGAGGGGATCAATCTGCGCCGCGTGGGTGAAACCAAGATTGGTATCACGCTTGACGAGCGCAGCCGCACCGCGACCATCGAGGCGGTTTGGCGCGCCTTTGGCATCATCATGGAAGATGCCGATTTCACGCCGGAATACCGTATCCCCGATGTTCTGCAGCGCGAGTCCGAGTATCTGACCCACCCGATTTTCCACATGAACCGCGCCGAGACCGAAATGATGCGCTACATGCGGCGGTTGGCGGATCGGGATCTGGCGCTGGATCGCGCGATGATCCCGCTGGGCTCCTGCACGATGAAGCTCAATTCCGCGGCTGAGATGATGCCGGTCAGTTGGCGCGAATTCTCGCTTCTGCACCCCTTTGTGCCCGCCGATCAGGCGCTGGGCTACAAGGAAATGATCGACGATCTGAGCGCAAAGCTCTGTGACATCACCGGCTATGCCGCCATTTCCATGCAACCCAATTCCGGCGCGCAGGGGGAATATGCGGGCCTCTTGACCATTGCCGCCTATCACCGGGCGCAGGGGCAGGGGCATCGCCGCGTCTGCCTGATCCCAGTCAGCGCCCATGGCACCAACCCCGCGAGCGCACAGATGGTGGGCTGGGATGTGGTCGTGGTCAAATCCGCCGAGAATGGCGATATCGACGTGGAGGATTTCCGCGCCAAGGCCGAGAAGCACGCCGAGAATCTTGCAGGCTGCATGATCACCTACCCCTCGACCCACGGTGTGTTTGAGGAAACGGTGCGCGAGGTCTGCGAGATCACCCATAGCCACGGCGGTCAGGTCTATATCGACGGGGCCAATATGAACGCCATGGTGGGGCTTGCGCGCCCAGGTGATCTGGGTGGTGATGTGAGCCACCTCAACCTGCACAAGACGTTCTGCATCCCGCATGGCGGAGGCGGTCCCGGCATGGGGCCAATCGGCGTCAAGGCGCATCTTGTGCCACATTTGCCGGGGCATCCCGAAACCGGTGGGGTCGAGGGGCCTGTCAGTGCCGCGCCCTTTGGTTCGCCTTCGCTCTTGCCAATTTCATGGGCCTATTGCCTGATGATGGGTGGTTCCGGGCTGACGCAGGCGACACGGGTGGCGATCCTCAATGCCAATTACATCGCCAAACGGCTCGAAGGGGCCTTTCCGGTGCTCTACAAGGGCCGTGGGGGGCGGGTGGCGCATGAGTGCATCCTTGATGTGCGCCCCTTTGCCGAGAGTGCGGGCGTGACCGTGGATGACATAGCCAAGCGGTTGATCGACTGCGGGTTCCATGCGCCGACGATGAGCTGGCCGGTGGCGGGCACGCTGATGGTGGAACCAACCGAGAGCGAGACCAAGGCCGAGCTTGACCGCTTCTGCGACGCTATGCTGGCCATCCGCGAAGAGATCCGTGACATCGAAGAGGGCCGGATCGACCCGGAAAACAACCCGCTCAAGAATGCGCCGCACACGATGGAGGATCTCGTCAAGGATTGGGATCGGCCCTATAGCCGCGAGCAGGGGTGTTTTCCGCCGGGTGCCTTCCGGGTCGATAAATACTGGCCGCCGGTCAACCGCGTGGACAATGTTTACGGCGACCGGCATCTGATCTGCACCTGCCCGCCGCTGGAAGATTATGCAGAGGCTGCGGAGTAACCGCAGCCGGTGTGAATAAGAAAAAGACGGCCTTTCGAGGCCGCCTTTTGTCCTGATGAAAAGGCTCTTTTTAAATAATCCGCCCCATAGCAGCCAGCGCGGACAAGCGACAGAAACGGATGCGCCATCACTCAAACGGGCCGCTCTGATCACGTGTTCTCACGCTAGTGTGAATAACCTGAGTCTGTCATACCCCAAATAGGGTAAGGCCGCGATTAAAGCAGCTTGGCTTTCACCTCAGCCCTCTGGGCACCCGCTGCTTGCTGGAATTGCCACTGGCTGGCTGGATAAGGCATCGATTAAACGGGGACGCTTTAAAACGTGCCCGAGACGCTGTAAGGTTACCGATCTCTCACGTTATGGAACATCTCATGGCGCAAAATGCCACTATTTATAAAGTAGAACTCACCGTCTCTGACATGGATCGTCACTATTACGAGACTCACAAGCTGACGGTTGCAAAGCATCCGTCAGAGACGGAAGAACGGTTGATGGTGCGCCTTTTGGCGTTTGCGCTGAATGCCAATGAACGTCTGGAAATGACCAAGGGCCTGTCAACGGATGATGAGCCGGACATTTGGCAAAAAAGCCTGAGTGGGGAGCTGGACGTCTGGGTGGCTCTCGGGCTTCCAAGTGAGAAAGTGCTACGACAATCTTGTGGCAAGGCCCAAAGGGTGATCGTCTACCCTTATGGTGGCAGGACGGCCGAGATGTGGTGGGACAAGATCAAGAACAGCGCCACCCGGTTTGACAATCTTCAGGTGATCAATTTTTCCGAGGCTGAAACGGACGAATTGAAGCGAATGGCCAACCGCACGATGAAGCTCCAGATCAATATCCAAGACGGCGATGTGATGGTCAGTGTCGGAGAGAGTATCGTTTACGTGACCCCGCAAGAATGGAAGAGCGCCGCGTAAACCGCGATTTGCGCCGCAAACCGGGTTCAGCGGGGTTTGCGCTCAATGCCTCCAGCGGGGGACATCAATCTGCGAGCAAAGGTGTGAGCCGGTCGAGAACCCGGCGCCAATGCCGAAAGAAAGCCAGTTGCCCGGCCTCCTCGAGCAGATGGAATTCGATCCAGGGGTAGTCGCGGCGGAACTCTTCCAAAGTGGCCAGCGGCACCTGCGGATCATCGGTGCCGTTCAGGAAGATGAGCGGCAGCTTGCTGCGCAGCGCCTCAACCTCGCTACTCCAATCCTCGAGTTGGCCAGAGACAAGCTGTCGCGCGAAGGCCTCATGCGCGGAATGGGTGTCGGAGAGGGCCACTTCCGATCCCGTCGCGAGGGCTTCGAAGGCTTCCGGGTCTTCGATCACGGACACATCGGCGGCAGAGTTGCCATAGACTGCATGCAAAAAGTTGCGCTTGCCGATCTTGCGCGCGAGCAAAAAGCCCGCCTTGACCATGAAGGGCAAGAGATGCGGCGTGTACTTGGCACCTGCGAGGATGAAACGGTGCCATTTATGCATCCGCTCGAACTGCTCGCGGCGGGTGAGTGGTAACATGCCGGAACAGGCCACGATCCCGCTGAAAGCAAGGGGATTGAGCCGGGCCAGCTTGACCGCATAAAAGGCATCGCCGCTGAGGCAGAGGATGGGACAGCGCGTCACCCCCTCGGCACGTAGGACGCGTATTGTGTCATCGCAGAGCGCCGCGTCATAATCCGCGCCCCGCGTCACCATATCCGACAGGCCATAGCCGGGGCGCAGAGGCACGATTACCTTGAGCCCCCGCAGCGTGGCACAGGTTTCAGCCGATGCAGGCCAGCGGACCAGTCCGAAATCTAGTGGTAGATAGAGCACAGGGCGCCCGCGTGGGGCCCCGAGGATCAGATAATCCACCCGCCGACCGTCTGGCATGACCAAGGACTTGTAATCCCGCTCTGACAGGGTCGCATAACCCCGGCTGACAACATGCGGGCCGGGTGCTGCGCGCACGGTCATCGCCGTCATGTCGATCATCGAGAGCGCAAGGCGTACCAGTTCTAGTTGCGAATGGGTCTCGGTTTTGGCGAGCAGTGATTTGATCTGGGCGCGCACGGTGTCCACAGAGCGCCCGCGCTCGGCGGCAATCTCGCTGACGCCGCGACAATCAACCAGATGGCACAGGATATCGGCCTCGGTCTGGGTCAGATCGAAGGCCTCGATCAATATCTCGCAAAAGCCCGGCGGCATGCTGATTTCATTGGAGGCGGCGAGCACCAGAATCGTGCCATCGGGGGCAATACAGCGTTGCAGCCGAAAGACGATCAACTGCCCGGCCTGCACCGACCGCACCCGCAAGACGGCGGTATCCTTTTCCCGACTGTCGAACAAAATTTCGAGCGCCCCCGCGAGCGCGTCCATATCGGCCTCGTGGATGGGCAGATCACAAAGGCGCGCGGTTTCAGCCAAGGCCATGGCCTGATGTGCAGCGGGGTTGGCGGCGCGGATGTTGCGGCCGCGATCCAGCAAGAGGGCCGGCACCCGGTCGAACGGGGCCAGCATGGCGTCCAAACTTTTGTGATCCGCATCCTCAGGTGCCAGACGATCGAGGAACTCGGTGGCGCGGCGGAAATGCTCTGATATCTGCGGCTCGTCCAGCAGACGCGGCGCGGTCAAATCGACATGCGCGCGCAGGGGGCCGATTGCGCTCTCCCAATGGTCGAGCAGCGCCTCGTAGCGCCCGGGGTCAAGGGCGACATCATAAAGGCGGTCAATCGCTGCCTCCCGGTCCGCGTCGGACAGGGTGACAACGTCGATTTGATCCGTCATGCGCCGGGTCGATGTCATGCCTGAAATCCGATGAGGTAAAATTTGGCCGAGGCCATGACTCAGTCATGCAGAAATGGCGTTTTAAAGGCAAATGAAAAGTTTTTTCTTGGTTTCAGATGTCCAAAAGACAGGCGAAATGATCTTTCAGACTGGTCCAGGTTTCCTCGTTCGCGGCACTGAGCAGAACGCCCTTCGTGATCGAGGTGTTGTAGTCGCGCCCGTCCAGCATACGCGCCACGCCGCCGGCCTGTCGGCAGATGAGCACGCCAGCCGCGTGATCCCATGGGTTGAGCACATCCGACAGGACGAAATCGACGGCACCCTGCGCCAATAGGCGGTATTCATGGCACGAACAGCGCAAGGCGACGCACCGCGCGAGCGCGGGCAGCAAGGGGGCCACCTTATCCTGCCGAGCCTGTGTCATAAGGTAGTAGTGCATGTAGCCCTGCAACTCAGACAAGGCGCCGCCGGAAGACACGCGCAGCGGACGCTCGGCGCCCTGAACCGCAGCCATCCGGGCCGGATTGGCCTCGTCCGCGATGATCCAGTCGTCCGAGACTGGATCGTAAAGCAGCCCCAGAACCGGGCGGCCAAAGCGGGTGACGGCGATGATCACACCAAAGAGCGGCAGGCCGTGCACGAAATTCCAGGTGCCGTCCACCGGGTCGATGATGAAGGCCAGCTCCGCCTCGGACACATCCTCGCGCAGGGCCGGTTTGGCCGCCACCGCCTCTTCGCCCACGATCAGCGCATGCGGAAACATCCGTTGCAGGCCCCGCGACAGCATTGCCTCGGCCTGATGATCGGCTTCTGTCACCAGATCATGCGGGCCAGATTTGGTCATGGCCTCGGCCCGCGTCACGGTGCGAAAGCGCGGCATGATTTCGGCGCGCGCGGCGCGGCGCACCAGGTTGACCAGCATGGTCTGTTGCGCGGGCGTCAGCGGAGCAGAGAGCGGGATCGGCAGCGAATCGGTCATGTCATCTCCTGTCGGTGCCCCGGTGGAGTGCCAGCCTTGAGGTCTGAAATCAACGCGGTAATGGCCGGAAAGACCGGGGGTTTCACCCCCGGACCCCCAGAGTATTTCGCCCATAAAGAACCAAGTCCGCAGAGGTCATTCGCGCGCGCGCAAGGTCCGGGCGGGGCGGGCGCGCAACGGACCCAAGGCAAAGACCAAGCCTGCCAGCAGCGTCACCAGCATGCCGCCCAGAATGATCGCAAGGGCAGAGGGCCAGATCACGCGAAAGGGCGTGTCCATCACGAAATGACTGACCGCCCAACCGCCACCGATCCCCGCGCCAAGCGCCACGAGCCCCGCCGCCCCTCCGAGTATGAGCGCGCGCAAGACGAGGCTCGAGAGAATTCTGGCGCGCGTGGCTCCGAGGGTCTTGAGGATGGCGGCCTCGTAGGTGCGCGCGCGCTGATCCGCCGCCGCCGCGCCGATGAGCACGAGAAAGCCTGTGAGCAGCGTGACTGACGCGCCCCAGGAGGTTGCCGACGCGAGACCGGCCAAGAGGTCGGTCACCTGGGTCAGCGCATCGCGGACGTTGATGGCAGTGACATTGGGAAAGCGGTCGGTCACATCGCGCAGGATCTGTTCCTCGGACGCCAGATCATCGGCATAGACCGTGGCGATGAACGTATGCGGCGCGCCCGCCACCGCCGCCGGGTTCATCAGCAGGACAAAGCCCATGCCGACGCTGGAGAAATCCACCTCGCGCAGCGAGGTGATGGGGGCGGTGATGTCACGCCCGAGAATATTCACGGTGATCTCGTCGCCGAGGCCGATGCCCATTTCCATGGCCTCTTCGGCGGCAAAGCTGAGTTGCGGCGCACCGGTATAGCCCTCGCCCCACCATGTGCCTTCTATGATCTTGGTGCGAGCGGGCAGGGCATCGGCGTAGCTCACGGCGCGGTCGCCTTCGACCACCCAATGTCCGGAGGCAACCTCGGTCGCAGGGCGGCCGTTGATGCGGCTGATGATGCCGCGCAACATCGGCGCGCTGTCGATACGGCTGACGGCGGGGTCATTCTCCAACCGGTCGAGGAACCATGCCATCTGGTCCTTTTGCAGATCGACAAAGAAGAAGGAGGGCGCGCGTTCGGGCAGGTCGGCGGCAATGGCGCGGCGCAGGTTGCCGTCGATCTGACCGACGGCGGCCAGCACCGCGAGGCCCAGACCAAGCGAGAGCATGACTGGCCCCGCGGTTGTGCCCGGCCCGCCGATGGCCCCCAGGGCCCAACCGAGGGCGGGGCGGTTGCGCAGGCGCGGACGGACTGCGCGGGCCAGCTTCTGCACCAGCATCGCAGCCAAGGACAGCACCAAGAGCGCGGCTGCGATACCGCCAGCGGTCCAGAGTGTGAGGGTCAGATTGCCGGAAAAGAGAATGGCGGCACCAAGCAGGGCACCGACGAGACCGAGCGTGGTCGCGATCCAGGGCCAGGCGGGCCAGCGACGCGCGGCTCCCGCCGCTTCACGGTAGAGGGCGGCGGCGCGGACCTCGCGCGCGCGCGCAAGCGGCCAGAGCGTGAAGATGAGCACGCTCAGCACGCTGTAGAGTGCGGCCTCGGCCATTGGGGCGGCGTAGGGCAAAAAGATCGCGGGGACGGGCAAGCGCGCCGCGATGACGGGCCCCAGGAGCACCGGCAGGCCCACGCCGAGGATCAGACCCCCGAGGATACCGATCAAGGCCAGAACCCCGACTTGGATGAAATAGGTCAGGAAAATCGTGCGTTGATCCGCCCCGAGGGTGCGTAATGTGGCGATGACCTGCACCTTGCCGGCGAGATACGCGCGCAACGCAGCAGAAATGCCGACACCGCCCACGGCGAGGCCCGAGAGCCCCACCAGCACCAGAAAGGCCCCCAGCCGGGTCACGAATTCGGCGACGCGCGGGCTGGCGTTGCGGGCATCGGACCAGCGAAAGCCGGAGCCATCCAGCTCTTGCATCACACGGGTCTCGAAGGCGGCCAGATCGGTGCCTTCGGCCAGATCGAGGCGGTATTTCGTGGTGTAGAGCGAGCCTGCGCTGAGAAGGCCAGAACCGTCGAGATTGGCGCGGCTGACGATGGTGCGGGGGCCGAGGCCAAAGCCCGCGCGGGTTTGATCCGGCTCTTTGACCAGTTCGGCCATCAGCCGAAACTCGCGCTCGCCCAAGCGAAAGGTGTCGCCCACCTTGATCCCCAGGCGCGCCGCGAGAATGGGCTGCATGACGGCGCCGGGCAGGCCGCCGGAACCACCGAACGCCACATCGAGCGGCATGTCGGGGGAAAGAACCACGGCGCCAACCAAAGGATAGGCGTGATCCACGGCCTTGAGTTGGGTCAGTTCGCGCCGCCCGTCCGGGGCGATGGCCATGGAGCGGAAATCGGCGATCTCCGAGACGGCATCGGCATTGCGGGCCATCCAGGCGTATTCGTCCTCGGTGGCGAAGCGATAGGTCAGCTCGAGTTCCGCATCGCCGCCAAGGATTGCCGCCCCTTGCTCGGTCATGCCGGCACGGATGCTCTCGCGCAGGGTGCCGACGGCGGCAATCGCCGCCACGCCAAGGATCACGCAGGCGAGAAAGATGCGAAATCCACGCAATCCACCGCGCAATTCGCGCCGGGCCAGGCGAGCCGCGATGCGCAGGCTCATGCGGTGCCCTCAATGCGGCCATCGCGCAGGCTGACCACGCGGTCGCAGCGCGCGGCAAGGTCGGGATCATGGGTCACGAGCACGAGGGTCGCTCCATGCCGGTCGCGCAGGCCAAAGAGCAGGTCGATGATCGCGGCCCCTGTGGTGCTGTCGAGGTTGCCGGTGGGTTCATCCGCGAGGATGATGGCGGGGCGGGGCGCTGCGGCGCGCGCAAGCGCCACGCGCTGTTGCTCCCCGCCCGAAAGTTGCGACGGGTAATGCCCTGCGCGTGTGGCAAGGCCCACGGCGGCCAGTTCCTCGAGCGCGCGGGCATGGGCATTTTCCGCCCCTGCCAATTCAAGCGGGGTGGCCACATTTTCGAGCGCGGTCATCGTCGGAATGAGGTGAAAGGATTGAAATACCACACCGAAATTCTCGCGCCGCAGGCGGGCCAATTGATCCTCGTTCATCGCCGACAGGTTGCTGTCCAGGGCTGTGATATGGCCCGAAGTGGCGCGCTCCAACCCGCCCATGAGCATCAAGAGCGAAGATTTGCCGGAACCCGAGGGGCCGATCAGGCCGAGGGTCTCGCCCTTGTGGACATCCAGGGTAATCCCGTGAAGTATGTGCACAAGACCGGCATTCCCCTCCAGAGACAAGGTGACGTCGGAGAGGGACAGGATAGGAGAACTCATGCGTTTGCGCCTGATTTACAAAGGTTTTCTGTCATATGGGGTGTTGCGGCCTCTGGGCAAGGTGGTAGCGGCGTTTCTCTGCCTTGTCAGCCCCGTGATGGCGGATGAGACGGTCACGGTTCTGGCATTGGGGGATAGCCTGACCCAGGGCTACGGTCTGCCCGAGCAGGATGGGCTGGTGCCGCAGATGCAGAAATGGTTGGATGATCAAGGGGTTGAGGCCAGGCTGATCAATGCGGGCGTGTCTGGGGATACCACTGCGGGCGGGGCTGCGCGAGTGGAGTGGAGCCTGACACCCGAGGTGGATGCGATGATCGTGACGCTGGGTGGCAATGATCTCTTGCGCGGGATTGATCCGGCAGTCAGCCGTGACAATCTCGAAGTGATCCTGCAGGTCGCGCAGGCCAAGGGCGTTGAGGTCTTGTTGGTCGGGCTGACGGCGCCGGGCAATTACGGCCCAGAGTATAAGACGGCGTTTGATGCGATCTACCCCGAATTGTCAGAGGATTATGGTGCCCTCCTTGCCCCTGACTTCTTTGCTGGTCTTGGTGGTGGCGATCCTGCGGCTCTGCAGCGGTGGTTTCAGGCGGATGGCATTCATCCGAACGCCGATGGTGTGGCGCGCATCGTCGAAGGGTTAGGTCCAAGTGTGCTGGCCTTGATTGAGGCAGCAACGGCGGAATAGCACCGACGGCCCTACCCCCAGCGTTCACGGAGGCCAAAGCGCTTTGCCATATCGGGCAGGGCATCGCAGAGCATGTCGATGAAGGCGGCGGCAATGGGGCTGGGTGTGCGCCCGTCGCGGACCAGCAGACTGACGCGGCGCTGGCAGGCCGGATCGGCCAGAGGTCGTGTGACTACGCCCGAGGGCAAGGCCCGAGTGGCCAGACCGGGCAGGATCGTATCGCCTGCGTCGGCCTGGACCATCGCCAAGAGCGAGGTCAGGTTGCGCACTGACAGGCGCGCCTGTGCCGCCAGAGTGCGGAATTCGGGCGTCGCAAGCCCGCTCAGGGTTTCGTTCAGGATCAATCGCTCTCCGGTC
>SWCD01005182.1_pt1 | contig 11097 bp, 11 predicted proteins | sample 4693011 | NCBI WGS metagenome assembly SWCD01 (sample SAMN10267278, study PRJNA491770) | bioreactor metagenome | isolation source: DHS bioreactor inoculated with marine | place: Japan: Omine Ridge, Nankai Trough | reverse complement strand
CTTGAAAATACTGTTTATTTTGTTGAATTTACTACCTGACCAGAAATAATTTCGTCTTTATAAGCAATTTCTAATTCCGTTCCCAGTTCAAAATATGGGCGCTTTAGCATTGCTAATGCAAGAATTCCGTGCTGAGGTGATTTGGCGATCGAAGTGATTGTCCCCGCATTTTTCCCGTTCGAGGAAATTTTTGAGCCAATGTCGACAATTTTATCCAAATGGATCTGGGCTAAATTTTTGGTAATTTTGTCATAATTTACCTGACGGGCAATTATTTCTTGACCTGTGTAACAACCCTTGTTATTGGATATCGCATGCTCCAATTTATTCTCAAGGGGAGTGTAATCTCCATTGAGCTCATTTTCAGGACCAGGAATACTGGATTGAATTCGAAATAATTCCCTTGTCTTCCAATCTAATTCAGGAATTAAATTATTATTCAATTCTTCTACAATGCCAAGATAATTTGAGTTGTCGATCATGAGGAAATGGCTAAGTTCGGAAACCAAACCTCTTTGTCCCCCAATAAAGCCTTTATTAAATTTTTCCAGCACATTGAATTTTTCTAAATCTGGCTTTTCATTTAATATATTTTCTAAGATATGGTTTGGAGATAAACCTTCAATTTCAATGATATTAAACTCTTCACTGATATCAATAATTTTCACTTTATCCATAAAGAAAATTTTGCTTTTCAGATACTGATAAGTGGACGGACCCCTAAAGGGTAATGTGATCACATATAAATCCTCATCATGCTGAAAAATTGTTAGGACGTCAATGATCCTGGCCTTTGGTGTTGTCAAAACACTAATAACGATATTTCTGTCTTCATTTACTTTATAAATATCATTGGTAGATTGACGGTGAAGAAAATCAATTCGGTCTTCACCTGAAATTTTTAGTATTCCAACATCTTTTTGGAGATAATAGCTTGTTTTTTCTTTTGCAATTTCGTTAGTGTTTGTCATATTTCAAACCTTATTAATTTTCTTGTGTATTCACTGAAAATGGTTCATCTTTTTTACGGTAAGTGACAACCCAAACCCCAACCAATATTAATAAGCCACCAAATATAGAGGAGCTGGTGATAAGTTCATTCAAAAATATACTAGCTAAAATGATTGCGAATAAGGGTTCTAAGTAGATGAAAGAACCGGCAATTGCTGCAGAAACAACCTTCAAAGCATCGAACCAGGCAATATAAGCAAGACCCGTTGCGCCAACACCTAAAAAGAGCATGCTGATCCAGCCATTTTTATCGAGGAAGGCTATTTCCAAATATCCTTTGTTTATTATAAAAGAGATGGATGTGAATAACCATCCAAACCCCATTATATAGAACAGAGATAAGGAGGATTCATATTTTTTTAATAGTCGTCTGGCAAGAATAGAAAAAACTGCCCAATTTACTGAACTTATTAGAATTAGTAGATCCCCTTTTGTATAATTAACACTTAACCATATATTGGAAATATTTCCTTTGGTAACTACAATAATTACACCAAAGGAGGCCAATAAAATACCGATCATTGCAAACCATTTAAGTTTTTCCTTAAGTACTAGCCATCCAAGTATGGCAAGGAAGATTGGTGTCAGTGCAACGATCCAAGCCGTTGTGCTTGCTTCAGACGTGATCAGTCCTGTGGATTGCAGCCATTGATGAAAAGTAATTCCAATAAAGCCTAGGGCGACAAATTGAATCAGATCTTTTATTGGGATGATCTTTAATTCATTTCTTAGTTTAACAACTAAACCTATGATTAGCATCCCAATTGCAAATCTCATCCAAATTAAAGTATTAGGAGATACTTGTGTAACGGCAATTTTTGTCGCGATAAATGAACCGCCCCAGGCAAAAACTGCAAAAAAGAGTTTTAAGTATGGGGCGATTCTAATCGATCTCATGTTATTAAATTATTTTATATTGTGAATTATAAAAGACGAGCCCAGGGCATGCCTAATAAAATTGTGATCAATGCCAAGCTAAACCACAGGGCAACTCTTTTGAATTTTTTCGAGTCTTCGATATCCTTCTTCGAAATTGCTGAACCTACATGGGCAAATACAATTGCAAGGAGCATGTAAAACACATGTTCAATGCCATAGAATCGTAATTCTGTGGATTTCATTGCATCTCCCACATTGTTTAGGAAAATTTTTGTGAGTGGGCTATAAACAAAGTATAGGAGAAGCCCCAACAAGAATTGTATATCTAAACTTATGGTTAAGAATAATCCTGCTTTTCTATCGGCTTTGCTCCATGAAGATTTTGTGAAGACACCCTTATAAACCCTATAAAGTGCATAAAGCAATAAGATAACTGCTATCCAGCGGAATAAATTGTGGAACCCAAGAAAAAAATTATACATTTCCTTCATCCTTAATTTCTGATAATTAGTAAAGATAAATTTTAACACGTTAGATTTTTAATACTATTAACTATTTATTTAATTGGCGTACATTATGTATTTATATAGTCAGGGGTATAATCAATGAAATTTATTAATATTATCTAGGTTAGGTCAATTGGAGAGTTTAAATGGCTAATCAAATGGGAACCCCGAGTAATTTTGGTCTGGAAAATAGCGGTCTCAGAAATCTGAATATGATCTATTGGACTCTACCAACACCAGCCTTAATAGAAAGAGTAATTTCTCGAAGGGAAGGAATGCTTGCCCATGAAGGAAGCATCGTCGTTAACTCCGGTCAGCATACCGGTAGATCGGTAAATGACAGATTTATTGTGGAGGAGAAAAGCACCAAAGATAATATTTGGTGGGGAGAAATTAATAAACCAATTTCAAATGAAAATTTTGACAGGTTATATTTACGACTCACTGCCTATTTCCAAGGCAGGGATGTTTTCGTACAAGATACGACCGCAGGGGCTCACCCTGATCATAAGTTGAATGTAAGGATCATTACCGCTCAAGCTGCTCACAGCCTGTTTGCCCGTAATATGTTTATCCGAAAACCAGAAAGTGAGGTAAAGGATCATGTGCCAGATTTTACGGTACTTCAGGCTCCCGGGTTTCATTCAATTCCCTCAGAAGAAGGTACAAATTCTGAGACCTTTATTATCATAAACTTTGAGAAAAGACTTGTGTTAATCGGGGGAACAAGCTTTTCTGGGGAAATTAAAAAATCAATATTTAGCGTATTAAATTATTTGCTTCCAGAGAAGGATGTATTACCGATGCATTGCTCCGTAAATGTATCAAAAGACGGGGAGACAGCCTTGTTCTTTGGATTATCTGGTACTGGAAAAACAACATTGTCATCAGACCCAGATCGATTGTTGGTGGGTGACGACGAGCATGGCTGGGGAGCTGATGGAATCTTTAACTTTGAAGGGGGGTGTTATGCAAAAACTATTCGATTAGACCCAAAACTTGAACCTTTAATTTTTGATGCCACAAGACGTTTTGGTACGATTTTGGAAAATGTAGTTTTTGATCCAATCACCCGTAGAGTAGATTTTGACGATAGTTCTCTTACCGAAAATGCACGAGCATCTTATCCGGTGGGATTCTTACCCAATAGTGTTCAATCTGGAAAAGGTGGCCATCCTAATCATATATTTTTCCTGACTGCGGACGCATTCGGAGTGTTACCCCCTATATCCAAACTTACCCCCGAACAAGCGATTTATTATTTCATTTCTGGTTTTACTTCCAAATTGGGGGGGACTGAGAACGAACAAGCAAAAGAACCCCAGGCTACATTTTCGGCATGTTTTGGTGCTCCATTTTTGCCACTTCCTCCAAATATATATGGAGACCTTTTAATGGAAAAAATTACCAAATATAAATCCCAGGTTTGGTTGGTGAACACAGGATGGACGGGGGGACCCTATGGCGTGGGGGAAAGAATGAGTTTGCCATATACAAGGGCAATGATTACTGCGGTCTTAAATGGGAACCTAAACGAAGTCAATTTAAATAAAGATAAAAACTTTGGCTTATTAATACCAGAAGAAGTGCCAAATGTTCCGAAAGAATTATTAAACCCTCGAGAAACGTGGGCGGATAAAAGTGCCTTTGATAAAACAGCCTTAAATTTAGTCAATTTATTTAAAAAGAATATTGAAGCATATTCAGAAAAGCTGTCGGAGGAGATACTTGAGGCTGGACCTCAATAAGAATTAATCCTTTAATAACAAAAGCCCCTTTGCAAATATTTCCACGCAAAGGGGCTTTTATATTACTCATTAATTTTTAGCCAAATCTTCCCTCGATATAATCCCCGGTACGTTGATCTACAGGATTGGTAAAAATCTTCTTTCCTGAGGAATATTCTACAAGCTCACCTTGCAAGAAAAAAGCACAGTGATCGGCAGTTCTTCCTGCCTGATTTACAGAATGTGGCACGAGCACGATCGTATAAGTTTCTTTGAGTTTTTGTAGAGATTCTTCAACTTTCAATGTGGAAATTGGATCGAGGCCCGATGTGGGTTCATCTAATAAAATTACTTCTGGCTCATTTGCCAAAACTCTCGCCAAGCATAACCTTTGTTTTTGGCCACCCGAAAGCGCAAATGCAGAATCGTCCAATCGGTCTTTAACTTCGTCCCACAGGGCTGATTGGATCAAACTAGATTCTACAGCTTCTTCAAGTCTGTTTTTTTCTTTGATTCCAGCCAATTCTAGACCATAGGTTAAGTTTTCTTTGATGCTCATCGGAAGAACAACGGCTCGAGAAAAAACCATGCCGACCTTTCGTCTTAATTCGATCACATTGACATCAGGATCAAGTACATTTACGCCGTCCAGAAGCACTTTCCCCTCAACGAAATCTACATCCGCGAGATCATTAAGGCGGTTAAAGAGCCTTAATAGGGATGATTTTCCACCGCCGGAGGGTCCTAACATCACATTTATTTTATTTGCGATAACAGGCATCGTCACTTTGTTGAGTGATTCGATACCGTCAGAATATCTCAAACTGACATTGTCTACAAATATTTTATGTTTTTCGGTTAATTCCATAAGATTTCAATTTTTAAATAATTTACCATTCTCGTTTGGCGCGTGCCCTGGATCTAACGATCGTTGCAGCGAAATTCATTCCAAGGACAAATATTAACAAGACCAGGGCGGTTCCATATTGAATTTCTATCGGCATACCTGGTACTTGTGTAGAAATTACAAATAGGTGGTAGGGCAATGCCATGGTGGCATCAAAAACTCCTGCGGGCAACCGAGGCAGGAAGAATGCCGCTACGGTGAATAATATCGGCGCAGTTTCGCCTGCGGCCCTTTCAAGCCCAAGGATCACACCCGTTAATATGCCAGGGAGCGCCTGTGGTAAAACAACCCTTCGGATGGTTTGCCATTTTGTGCCCCCGAGAGAAACACTTACAATTCTGAAGGATTGGGGAACTGCCCGAATTGCCTCTTCAGCTGTACTAATGATGACGGGGATTGTCATAATTGCGAGGGTTAAAGATCCAGCTAAAATACTCGTGCCAAAATTAAGGAAATAGACAAATAATCCCAGTCCAAAGAGACCGTATACTACAGAAGGAATTCCAGCTAAGTTGATGATCGCGATTCTAATTGAACGGGTCCAAAAATTATCTTTGGCATATTCTGACAAATAGATAGCAGCACCAATACCTATGGGTACGGCAAATAATGCAGTGCCCATAGTCAAATATAGGGTCCCAACAATGGCGGGTAAAATTCCGCCATCTCGCATGCCATTTTTGGGAAATTCGGTAATAAATTCCCAGGAAATAGCGGGGAAACCTTTGTAAACAATATATCCGACTATCAAAATGATCGGAATTACGGTTAAGGTTGTTATTCCGGTTAAGAATGAAAAGCCAATTTTTTCTATTCTTTTTGATTTGATTAAGTGATTGGAAACCTTCACGATAATATTTTCTCCGATCGTTTGGTTTGTTTGAAAACAACTGCAGATGCGGCAATATTGATCACTAAAGAGATTAGGAATAATACAATGGCAATGAAGAATAAAACGTGATAGTGGCTACTTCCATTGGCAACTTCACCCATTTCCGCGGCGATCGTGGCGGTCATTGTTCTAATAGGGGAAACGATTGCATCAAGCGAAGTGGGTAATATTGGGGCGTTCCCCGTGACCATCATCACGGTCATCGTCTCCCCGATCGATCTGGCAATCCCGAGCATGATCGCTGTCAAGACACCTGACTTTGCCGCAGGTAATGTCACAGTCCAGATCGTTTGCCATTTTGTGGCACCCAATGCCAATGCACCATCCCGATATTCCTTTGGAACCGAATCTAGCGCATCTTCTGCCACCGAAACGATCGTTGGTATAGCTATAGCCCCCAAGAGCAGGGAACCTGTTAAGGCAGAAAGCCCCGTGGGTAAGTTCAAGGTTTCGCGAATCAAGGGGGAAAGGGAAACAATGCCAATAAATCCGAGTACCACGGAGGGTAATCCTGCTAAAACCTCTACGAGAGGTTTTAATAATTCTCTGGTCCACCGCGGAGCAATCTCGGAAATATATATTGCCGTTCCAATTCCAAAGGGAACTGCAATTAGAGTCGCACCGAGCGTTACCACTAGAGATCCACCGATAAGTGGGAGGATCCCATAAAATCCTTCAATTGGGTACCAACGGGTACTAAACAAACTGCTTAATTCAACTTCCCCTAAGGTTGGTATTCCTTGTCCAAGAATAAAGATCAAGATCATGCCAACAAAGAATATTGTTGAGTATCCTGAGACCTTGATAAAGGTGGTAATAATAAATGTTTGAAGAGCTTCTTTCCGTTCCATTAAATTCCTGTAATTATTTTTTTATCGGTACAAAACCTAAATCGGCCACGATCTTTTGGGCAGTTTCTGAATAAATCCAATTGAGGTATTCTAGAATTTCGGCCTGAGGTTGTCCGTTGGTATACATATAAAGATCTCTTGCGATTGGATATTCTCCACTGTTTACGGTGGCTACAGAGGGATAGATATATTCATTAGAGCCAACTTTGGATACGGCGACAACTTTTACTTCGTCGGTGATATATCCCAAACCATCATAGCCAATTGCATTTGGATTTTGCCTGACCTCTGAAATAATTCCCTCGGAAGAGGGTAGTAATAAGGTAAGCGGACTAAAAAAGGTCGAGTTTTCTTTATCCCCCAAGCGTAATACTTGCTCTAGGAAATATACATGCGTTCCAGAGTTTGTTTCTCTTGACAAACGTACGATTGGACGATCTTCCCCGCCCAGTTCGGACCAATTAGTATATTTTCCAGAATATATATCTGATATTTGTTGAAGCGTTAATTTCTCCACTGGGTTTTCAGGATTTATGATCACTGCAATTGCATCTCGAGCAATAACGAATTCAACCGGCTCCACACCATTTTCATTGGCATTATCAATTTCTATGTCCTTGATCCTTCGTGACGCATTGGCTATATCAACTGTATTATTGATCAAGGCGGCAAGGCCAGTGCCAGATCCACCACCGGTAACAGATAAGGAAATATCCGGATGAATATTTTGATATTCTTCTGCCCAGGCCAAAGCAAGATTTACGATCGTATCTGAGCCTTTATTTTCTATATATATTTGTGTTTCAGATGAATTTTGGGAAGGGGAATTTGAACTGCTCCCCTGACAACTTGGGAGGATAAATAATAGCAATAAAAGGATGATTATTTTTTTGTTAACCACATCGCTGATTATATCATTTATGTACTTAAATGTTCCACTATGATAATTATTTTTAGAATATCATATTTCATTTCCAATTGTTCACGGTATGATAAAACGAGATGAGGTAAAATCTTTAATGCAGGGATTGTCATAATAAGTACAAACAAAATTCTATGGAATAAAAGGTAAAAAGAAAAATGGAAATGAGCATTAATTCTGGGGATTCGCAAAAAAAGAGCGAACCCAAAAAAGTAAAAGTATTAATCATAGGTTCTGGTCCTGCAGGCCTTTCAGCAGCACTCTACGCAGCAAGAGCAGATTTAAGTCCAATTGTATTAACGGGGATGACATTGGGTGGGCAAGCGTCTTTAACCCATATCATTGAGAATTACCCTGGATTTCCTGAAGGGCTGGGTGGAGCAGAATTGGGAGAATTGTTTAAAGTTCAAGCCGAAAGGTTTGGCGCTGAAGTCGTATACGACACGGCTATTGAGGTTGATCTATCATCTCAGCCGTATAAAGTGAAAACTTATGGGGGGGAATATCATGCAGATACAATAGTGATTTCTACAGGGGCAAACCCCCGCCATTTAGAAATTCCCGGCGAAGAGGAATTTACTGGGAAAGGTGTTTCTTATTGTGGAACCTGCGATGGATTTTTCTTCAAGGATAAGGAAGTAGTAGTGGTTGGAGGTGGGGATAGCGCGTTGGAAGAAGGGTTGTTCTTAACCCGTTTTGCAACAAAAGTAACAGTTGTTCACCGTCGCGATGAATTACGAGCAAGCCCTATCTTACAAACAAGAGCTGCCAATAACCCGAAGATAAATTATATTTGGGATACGGTATTAGAAGATATTCAGGGGGATGATGCGGTAAAGAAGGTAACTCTTAAAAATAGAAAAACGGAAAAAGAATCCAGCTTTAATACGGACGGAGTTTTTATCTTTATTGGGCATACGCCAAATACAGAATTGTTCAAAGATAAATTAGAAATGGATGAGATTGGCTATTTGGTGGTGAACAACTTCATGGAGACAAACGTACCGGGTGTTTTTGCTGCTGGTGAAGTGGCAGATTCCCATTTTAAACAGGTGATTACATCTGCGGGAATGGGTGCAGCCGCTGCGATACAAGCGACTAGATATTTAGAATCTTTCGAATAATTGACTAAGGAATATCAAATCATCTCTCAAATCATTTTGTTTTTGAGAGATGATTTTTTGTTTAATTGAAAATCTAGATTAAGGAAAAAACGTGCATTAATTGTAACAAAAGGCATATATCATATTCGGGGACCCGAATATTTTGGGACAATCGTCCTGATATAATAGGGTAAAGTGTCCCTATATAGTCTATTTATTGAACGGTATACCTATTGCATAGTAATTAGGTTAAAAAATCAACAAAATTTTATATGGAGAATTGGATAATGAAACCGAAAATTTCGATAATTGGTGCTGGTATGACAGGTTCGACAACAGCCCATTGGTTAGCAGAAAAAGAAATTGCAGATATTGTTTTAATAGATATTGTAGAAGGTATGCCACAGGGTAAAGCCCTCGATATGCAGGAATCTATGCCTGTAATCGGAAAGGACGTCAGTATTACTGGTAGCAATAGTTACGAAGCTACCGCTGGTTCGGATATTATTGTTATCACTGCTGGTATTCCAAGAAAACCTGGCATGAGTCGAGATGATCTTTTATCTACAAATGCCAAGATCGTGGGTACTGCCACAGAAGAAACGATCAAGCTTTCCCCTAATGCAATCTATATTATTCTTACGAATCCTTTGGATGTAATGTGCTTGGTTGCCATGGAAAAAGGTAATCTTCCGAAAGAGAGAGTGATCGGCCAGGCAGGCATATTGGACTCCGCTCGAATGAGCGCTTTTATTGCAATGGAAACAGGCGTAAGCGTGGAAAACATTAATTGTTACGTGTTGGGCGGGCATGGAGACACAATGGTTCCCCTTACACGGCATTCCAATGTAGCCGGCGTTCCCCTCGATAAGTTCCTCGATTCGGAAAAGTTAGAAGCAATTGTGAACCGCACTCGAAAGGGTGGGGGAGAGATCGTTGCATTATTGAAGACTGGTTCGGCTTTTTATGCCCCAGCTGCAGCTGTAGCTCAAATGTGTGAAGCGATCTTGAAAAATAAACATTTGGTTGTCCCTTGTTCAGTTATGTTGGAAGGGGAATATGAGCAAGATGGCATATTCTTTGGGGTTCCAGTTCAATTAGGCCGCACAGGATTTGAAAGAGTGATTGAATATGAACTTAATGATTCTGAAAAGGAATCCTTAAAGGGTTCAGCAGCACATGTGGATGCAAATGTTAAAAACCTTAGAGAATTAGGATTCTAATTCTCTTTTTATTTTTTGAAAAATAGGAGCTCACAAAAAATGGCGAAAGAGACTTTAACCATAAAAGATAATAGAACGGAAAAAGAATACGAAATCCCAATTTGGGAAGATACGATTCCAGCTATGGATTTAAGACAGATCAAAGTAAACGAAAATGATTTCGGGATGATGAGTTTTGATCCAGGATTTAAAAATACAGCAACCACTGAAAGCACGATCACTTTGGTTGACGGTGCAAATGGCATTCTTCGATATCGAGGTTATCCGATTGATCAACTTTGTGAAAAATCCGACTCATATGAATCAGCATATTTAATTCAATATGGAGAATTGCCCACAAAGCCGGAATATGATAAGTGGGTTGCGGATCTAAAAGCACGCGCAAGTTTACCTGAAAATTTTAACGCTTTCTTCAAAGCATTTGAAAAAGATGGACACCCGATGGGAAAATTCATTGCCTCTGTGGCAGCTTTGGGAACTTTCAATCCTACCGGTTCTGACATCGAAAATGATGACAATCGTGTGGAACATGTTCAGCGGTTATTTGCTTCTGCGCCTACACTCGCTGCATATGCTTACCGAAATAGTCAGGACCTGCCTTATGTAGAACCAGACCCTGAATTGAGCTATGCAGGTAATTTCCTGAAAATGATGTTTGCGGATAAAGATGGTAATTATGAATTGAATCCGGCATTGGAAGAAGCTCTGGATATTTTATTCATCCTCCATATGGATCATGAACAAAATTGTGGCACGAATGCAATGCGAAGTATTGGATCAAGTCATGTCGATCCTTATTCTGCTATGGCAGGTGCGGCAGCGGCTCTGTATGGCCCCCTGCATGGTGGAGCCAATGAGGCTGTACTTCGAATGCTTACCAAGATCGGAGATGTAAGCAACATCCCCGCATTCTTAGAAGGTGTAAAAGCTGGAAAAGAAAAATTGATGGGTTTTGGGCATCGCGTATACAAGAATTATGATCCCCGAGCACGCATTATAAAATCTCACGCAGACGAAGTTTTCAAGATCGCTGGCGCAAATCCATTATTGGATATTGCCCTGGAACTTGAAAAATT
>SWCD01010674.1_pt1 | contig 11109 bp, 9 predicted proteins | sample 4693011 | NCBI WGS metagenome assembly SWCD01 (sample SAMN10267278, study PRJNA491770) | bioreactor metagenome | isolation source: DHS bioreactor inoculated with marine | place: Japan: Omine Ridge, Nankai Trough | reverse complement strand
GAAATCAAACCCGCAGCCCAGTCGGGTGACGGGAATGAGAAGATGAATACACACCTGTACGGGACGGGATAGATTACATCATGGCCCGGTATGCGATCAACGGATCCCGGCGATGCGTCCGCATCACCAATGCGGCGGCGTGTTCGCAACAATCATCACACCGGGGCATTCGCGTTTAATCATCCCATGCCGTTCCGAAATCCCACGTGTCTTTAATAATTTCGACAATCAGGGACGTCTCGGCCGAATTGACGCCGTCAATCTGACTGATGCGTTCAAAGATCAGGGTTTTGAATTCCGCCAGGGATCCGGCGATGAATTCGATATCGATGTCGTTGCCGCCGGTGGTCAGGGCGACATAATTCAATGCCTCAATCGTTTTCAGCGCCTGGAGAATGGTATCTTTTTTCTTCAGGTCGATGCTGAGCTTGATATTGCCGATAATTTCGAATCCCAACCGGATCGGGTTGCTGACGGCAACCACCTTGATGACATCATCAGCGAGCAGCCGTTTTAATCGACTCCTGGCGGTGGTCTCGGAAATACCCAGTTCCTTGGCGATGGTGACGATGGGCATGCGCCCGTCTTTTTGAAGCAGCGACACCATTTGTCGATCGACGCGGTTGAGTTTTTTAATCCCGGATCCATTTGCCTTCATGCTGGCATCCTCCCACTTGACATATTTTTCAGTTCGGTCCCTCATCATATGTGACGGCGGCCAATCGATTCCGGATTTTAAGCGGCCTGCCGGCGGGAATTATCGATCGGTCGCCGTCGAAGCTGCTTCCTGATCGAAGAGGGCGCCCACATCAATCCGGTGATAATTGTTTTCACAGGGGGGGCCCTGGGTGAGGTACATCATGCGCGGGGCCAAGGCCATGATCATCGATGCATTGGTCTGCCATTCGGCATCGGGATCGACCAGCCCGCCGGGGTGGGTGCAGATGCTGGTGGGGTGGTCGAAATGGTCCGTCAAGGCCTGTTGCATCCAGGTCATATCGTCGCCTTGTCGCCGTTCGGCGCAAAGCTGCCTGGCACGGGCATCCCGAACGATGGTATCCGGCCAGAGTCCCGGTGCCAGATCGGCATTGGTGCGAGTCGGTGCCTGAAAGTGGTTGGCGTGGGTCAGCAGACCCTTTTGCGGATAGAGAATGTTAAGATGGTCGGGTGATGCCTCGATGTCTACCGCGAATCCGCTCCCGTGCCCGATGAGGTAATTCCCGGCCGATGCCCGTTGGGGTCGGGTCACGGCGCCGATGGCATCCACTGCACGCCGGGCATTCAGGATGCCCCGCAGGATGGCATGGTAGGGTACTCCCACCCGCCAGCCATTGGTCAGCAAGGCATTGGTGCAAAGCCCGATCCCTGCTGAATTCATGCCCATTTTGGCGATCAGGCCCGCTTCCACCAGCTGGAAAATCGTTGGCCGGGGCGGCTGCCGGATCAGCAGAAGAACGCATTGGTCCATGGTTTTGCGGTACCAGTCCCAGTTCTGGGCGATGAGCATTGCCCCGCCGGCCGCTGGTTGCGGAACCGTGGCGATGGACGTACAGCAGGGTTTTGGCGGGGCCGCGCCGGATGTGAGCAGAAAGAGCAGCTCACTGCGCGTGTTGATGGCCAGAATATCGTTTAAGGCAACCTTCGCGCCCTGGGCAATACCCCTTATTTCTTCCATGATATCGGGATCATACGATTCTATCGGCCCGGTGAACCCGGCAGCAGTGTCCAGTGCCCGCGGCCAGTCGAGCCCGCCCTCGGCCTGAAAGATATAGCGATAAAAATCGACGGTGGCCCGGATGCGGTTCCGGCAGGCGGTACCGTAAGTGATTCCCCGTTCCCGGGGCGGGCCTTCCATGATAATGAGCGGGTAGGGGAGATGCCCGGTGGTCATGACATGATTCCTTTCAGGATTCGGTTGCTTCTATCCGCCAGGTGGCAGGCGACCTGATGGGATTTCCCCCACGCTTTCAGATCGGGGCGCTCTGACCGGCAACGGCTTTCGGCCATGAAGCAACGGGTGTGAAAGCGGCATCCGGGGGGCGGATGGATGGGGCTGGGCACATCGCCCTGCAGCAGCACCCGCTTGCCCTGGGATCGGGGATCCGGAACGGGCAGGGCGGACATCAACGAGAGGGTATACGGGTGCATCGGTTGCCGGAACAGGGTGTCTACCGATGCGATTTCGATGATCGACCCCAGGTACATGACCCCCACCCGGTTGCTGATGTGTTTGACGACGCTCAGGTCATGGGAAATGAACAGGTAGGTCAGGCCGATGTCGCGCTGCAATTGTTTGAGCAGGTTGAGCACCTGGGCCTGGATCGAGACGTCGAGGGCCGACACCGCTTCGTCGCAGACGATCAGATCCGGATTCAGCGCCAGGGCGCGGGCAATGGCGATGCGCTGGCGTTGCCCACCGCTGAACTCATGCGGGTAACGGTCAAGGGCCTCCGGCGAGAGTCCCACACGCCCGATCAATTCCCGAACCCGGGTGCGGCGTTCTGAGGAAAGACCGATCCGGTGGACGTTCAGCGGTTCAGCCACGATTTTTTCAATGGTCTTGCGTGGATCCAGGGAACTGAACGGATCCTGGAAAATGATCTGCATGCGCTTGCGCAGCCGCCGCAGTGCTTCCCTGTCCAGCGAATAGATGTTGCGTCCATCGAAATGAACCTGGCCGCCCGTTGGGGGGATCAGGCCCAGCATCACCCGTGCCACGGTGGACTTCCCGCACCCGCTTTCGCCCACCAGGCCGAAGGTTTCCCCCTTTTGTACATCAAACGAAACATCGTCAAGGGCCTTGACCGTTTCCCTGGGTTGAAAGGGGCGCCATTCACCGACGGGAAAGTGTTTTTCCAGATGCTGGACCGACATCAGGGGGGCTGTATTCATCGGTCGGCGTCCTTTCCATAGAGATGGCATGTCACCGCGTGGTGGGGGTGGTGGGGCATCAGCCGGGGCGTTATCTCCCCGCAGACCGCCATGCACCGGTCGCATCGCGGCGCAAAGCGGCAGCCGACGTCGGCAAATTCGCTGATGCCGGGCACCACGCCGGGGATGTTGTACAGCGTTTCCACGCGCTCGTCGATGCGCGGAATCGATGCCATCAGGCCGCGGGTGTATGGATGCAGCGGCGATTCGAAAAGATCGACCACCGGCGCCGATTCGATGATGCGGCCGGCGTACATGACCAGTACCCGGTGGCAGATTTCGGCCACCACACCCAGATCGTGGGTGATGAACAATACGGCCATCTCCCGCTGCGCCACCAGTTTGCGAAGCAGGTCGAGAATCTGGGCCTGGATGGTCACATCCAGGGCCGTGGTGGGTTCGTCGGCCACGAGCAGGGCCGGGTTGCAGCAGATGGCCATGGCGATCATCACCCGTTGGCGCATGCCCCCGGAGAGTTGATGGGGGTATTCGTTCATGCGCCGGCGTGGGGCGGGAATGCCTACGCTCTCCAGTGCCGTCACAGCGCGTTCGTGCGCGGCGGTGCGGTCGAGGCCCTGGTGCAGGCGCATGGGCTCCATGATCTGTCGACCGATGCGCTGGGTCGGGTTGAGCGAGGTCATCGGCTCCTGAAAGATCATTGAAATGCGGTTGCCGCGGATGGCCTGGAGCTGACGATCGCTGAGGTGCTCCATGGCCCGGCCTTCGAATCGGATCTGGCCGCTGGCGCGAAAGCCGGGCTCAGGCACCAGACCCAGCAGGGAGAGGGCGGTGAGGCTTTTTCCGCAGCCGCTTTCGCCGACAATACCCACCACCTCGCCCCGGTCGATGGAAAAACCGATGCCTTCCACGGCAGTGAACCGACCCCGGGGGGTGGGAAACACCACCGAATGGTCCCGGCATACCAGCAGGGCTTCATGGCCGCTATGTGAGGCGTCGTCGTTCATGTTTCTATTCGGTCCTCGGATCGAGACTGTCGCGCAGGCCGTCCCCGGCCAGGTTGGCGCCCAGCACAAAGAGGGAGATGGCGATTCCCGGATAGATGCTGATCCAGGGGGCATTGAAGACCCAGTCCCGGCCGTCGCTGAGAATGGCGCCCCAGCTGGCCTTGGACGGTGCGCCGAATCCCAGAAAGCTGAGGGCCGCTTCGGAGAGGATGGCATAGCCGAACACCACCGTGGCCTGAACGATGAGGGGAGAGAGGCAGTTGGGCAGGACGTGGTCGAACATGATCCGCAGGTGCCCGGCGCCAATGGCCCGGCTGGCCTCCACATACTCCAGTTCACGGATTGACAGCACGGCGTTGCGGGTCAGTCGTGCAAATCCGGGTACATAGACGATGGCCAGCGCGATGATCAGGTTGACGGTATTCGGTCCCAGGGCGGCCATGATGGCCAGGCTGAGCAGCAGGGCCGGAAAGGCCATCAATCCGTCGACGATCCGCATGACGATAAAATCCGTCGCACCCAGGAAATATCCGGCGGCCAGTCCCATCAGTGAACCGACGATGCCGGCGGAAAGCACCACCATGGACGAAATCAGCAGCGACACCCGGGCGCCGTAGAGTACCCGGCTGAAAATGTCGCGCCCGAATTCATCGGTGCCCATCCAGTGCTGGGCGCCTGGCGCCTGGAGTCGGTCGAGAATGTGCACCTCGGCGGGATCGAAAGGGGCCAGCACCGTCGCAAAAATGCTGAAAAAGACCAGCAGGGCAATGATGGCGAATCCGGTCATGGCGAGGGTATTGCGCTTCATGGAACGCCACGTGCGCCCCTGGTAAATTCGTTTTCCAGTCTGGGATGAAGGCTCGGTCATATCAATACCGGATCCGTGGGTTCATCAGGGTGACGATGAAATCCACCAGCAGGTTGACCAGCATGTAGATGATGGCCATGTAGAGAATTACCCCCTGGACCACGGGGTAATCCCGGTTCAGGATGGAATAGACCACCAGTCGGCCCATGCCGGGGATACCGAATACCGTTTCGATGACCACGGTGCCCCCCAGCAGCCAGCCGAAATCGAGGCCGATGACGGTGATTACCGGGATCATGGCGTTTTTCAACCCGTGGCGGACCACCACCGCCCAGCGGCCCAGGCCTTTGGCCCGGGCGGTGCGGATATAATCCTGGCGCAGCACCTCCAGCATGGCCGATCGGGCCATACGGGCCGATACCGCCGCCATGACCAGCGCCAGGGAGACGGCCGGCAGAAGGAGGTAGCGCAGGCCCTGGAACACGTTCTCATAGATCGAGACATACCCCGATGAAGGAAACCAGCGCAACTGGACGGAAAATAAAATAATGAAGAGAATGCCCACCCAGAAGCTGGGCAGGGACACCCCCAGCAGCGAAAAGAGCATGACGGCCCGATCGGTGAACGTATTCTGTTTGACCGCAGCGATGACGCCCGAGGGGATGGCGATGGCAATGGCGATGGCGATGGCCAGAAAAGCCAGGGCCATGGTGTGGGGCAGCCGTTCGAGGATGGACCGGGAAATGGAACGACCGCTGATGACCGACAACCCCAGATCCCCGTGCAGGGCCTTGCCCAGCCAGGTGGCATACTGAACCGGCAGGGGACGGTCCAGTCCCATCTTCAGCCGCACGGCCTCGATTTCCTGCACACTGGCGTCGCGTCCCAGCATGGCCGTGGCCGGATCGCCGGGAATCATGCGCAGAAACAGGAAGACCATCACCGAGACGATGAACAGCACGGGGATCGCAGCCATCAACCGTTTGAGCAGATAGGATATGCTCATGCCGGATGTCCGGTCCGATCAGCAATGTCGAACGCCATCCCTCCGGGGAGGGATGGCGCTGAAATGGACGGAAGGAGAATCATTTTTCGATCCAGACGTCCCAGATTCGCAGAAAGAAGGCGCCCCACGGCTTAAACCCGTGCACCTTTTTGCCGTACCCGTAAAAATACTCTTCCGAAAAGGTAAAAAGCAGCGGCAGTTCATCGTTCAGGATTTGCTGGGCCTGGCCGTAAAGCGCTTTGCGTTTTTCCAGATCTGTCGTGGCGCGTGCGGCTTCGGCCAGGCGGTCCAGTTCGGGATTGCCCCAGCCGTTGAAGGTGTTCGTGCTGAGCATGCGGGCATAGTAAAAGAAATCCGGGTCGGCATGGGAGCCATATCCGTAGGAGACCACGTCGAAATCGCCCGATTTGTACTTCTCAAAGAGGGATGACCAGTCGTGGTATTCCAGCTCGGTGTTGATACCGACCTGCTTGAGCTGGGCCTGGGCCACCACGGCCTGTTTATCCATGGCCGGGTACCCCTTGCTGGTGATGATCTTGATGGTTTCGCCTTTATAGGCGCTTTTCTTCAGGTACTCCTTGGCCAATGCCGGATCGTACCCGGGGCCGGCTTCCAGGGAGTGGGTCTTGGTGTACCAGAAGGAAAAACTGGGGAAGGGGGAATTGACGGCCACACCGGGCCCGCCGGTGGTGGCCAGCAGCATTTCCTGCTTGTTGACTGCGTGGGCGAAGGCCTTGCGCAGGTTGATGTCCGCGAAGGGCGAGCCTGCCTTGCAGTTGAACCAGAAGTTCCAGAACTCGAAGGTGGGGCCGGTTCCGACGATCACCAGGTTCGGGTTGGTGGAGAGCCGCTGGCGCTCCGCACTGGGAATGGCCACAAGGTCGAGGTCCCCGGCCTCCAGGGCAGACACGCGCACGGCGCGTTCGGTCATCGGGCGGAAGATTACCTCGTCCACATAGGCGGTCTTTTTACCGCCCGTACCGGTGGCTTCACCCTCACCGCCCCAGTAGCCGGAAAAGCGCTTCAGCTTGACGTGCCGGTCCGGAAGCCATTCGACAAAGGCGAAGGGACCGGTGCCCACCGGGTGCTGGATGTTGTCGCCCTGCCGCTCGATCTCCGCTTTGGGCATGACGCCGACCGTGTGGGGGCTGGCCAGGTTGATCAGGAAGGTGGCCGTCGGTTTGGAAAGGGTCACGGTGACCTGATAGGGGCCGGTGACCTCCGTTTTGGCGATGGTTTCGAACTTGCTCTTGATGCTTGAGACCGTCAGCCGATCCAGGGTCGCTTTGACATCGTCGGCGGTCATCTCCTTGCCGTTGTGGAACTTGACCCCTTTTCTCATATGGAAGGTGTAGACCAGGCCGTCCGCGGAGACATCCCATTTGTGGGCCAGGCCGGGAATGATGCCGAAGCCGTCGTCCACGGCAAGAATCCCCTCGTAGATCTGGCGCAGCACTTCATGATTCTGCCAGCCGATCTGGTGCGGGTCCAGGCTTTTGATGTCGACATTCATGCTCAGCCGAAGGGTGCCGCCCGATTGGGGCGTCATGGCAAAAAGGGAAGGGGTGTTGACAAGAAAAATCGCCAGTAGGACAATAGGCACACTCAGCAGACATAGTGGAATTCTTTTTTTCATTTAGCCTCCTTTTGTTTTTAAAAGCCGTTGGACGTCAGTGATTTCTGGTTGAGAATTCAGGCCATCGCTTCATACTCGTTTGTGGCGATTAAATGATACATTTTTTCTTAACAATAGTTTTTTTGCGCTGGTATGGATTTGGGGTAATTGGAAAAGGAGAAAAATTAACGGAAACAAGTAAAAAGAGGTGCCAATATAACGAAAACCAGTAAAAATGTAAACAAAAATATTGTAATAAAAATATTTTTGGTCTATGAAAAAAAACTGGCAGCAGTATTGGTTCCGGTCGGCTGGTGCGTATCAGCGTCAGCAACGCCAGGTAATCTGCCGGCAATTACGAGCATCCCGGCCGGACAAGTTGTCCGCAAGCCTGTGATCGAACGCCGGATTGTGTTGACAGTTTAATTCAGTACCATAAGGAGAAAGAATGAAACGCATCATTGTGATCGGGGTAGGCGCCCAGGGAAGTACCATTGCCAAGCGGATGGACGAGCATCCGGGGGTGTCTGAAATCATCTGCGCGGATTATGACCGCAAGGCCGCAGAGCAGTTGAGCGGCTCTCTTACCAAGGCGACAGCCCTTCAACTGGATGCCAGTGAAGTCAGCAACGTTATCGCGGCGGCCAGGGGATGCGATCTGATCGTCAACGGCCTGCCGCTGGATTTCAACCTGCCGGTCATGGAAGCGGCCCTGGCGGTTAACGCCTCCTACTTTGACATGGCCGGCCCCATGGAAGATATCGGCTTCGTGGAGAGTTACAAACTGCTTTTTTCTGAATGGCATGAACGCTTCAAGGCCAAAGGACTGACCGCCCTCATCGGTGGTGGGTCGTCGCCCGGCCTGGCCAATGTGATGGCCAGGGAATCCGTGGAAAAGATGGACAGCTGTGAAACCATCAGTATCTTTGTTTATGAAAATGTGCTGACCAAACGCTTCACCCCCTTCTGGTGGTCGCCGGAGGTGGCCTTCTGGGATATGGCCTACAAGACCTTCCGCTATGAAAACGGCAAACACGTCACCGACATCCCTTTCAGCCGCCCCATCAGGATGAAGTTGATGGGGATCGATCGCGAAGTGCGCATGGTGGACCATGAGCACGATGAGCCGATCACCATGGGGCTATTGGCCGACACGGTTCTCAAGGGCGTGAAGAATGTGGAATTTAAATATGGCGGCTTCGGTGTAAAACTGTCCGAACTGTTTTACAAAATGGGACTGCTGTCCGCTGAACCGGTGGATGTCGACGGCACGAAAATCGTTCCCATGGATTTGATCCTCAAACTTTGCCCTCCGGCACCCAAATATCCGGAGGAACTTAAATCCATCATCGATGACGGGGTCGTGGCCGAAGAGGGGGCCTTCCTGGTCCGCGTGGACGGATACAAGGACGGGAATCCCATACGGATAGACAGTTATGCCATGGGTCCGGGACTGGTAGAAGCCTTCGAAACGTCGGGCCTCAGCCATGAAGCCTACCTGACCGGCCAGTGCGCTTCGGTCTTTGTTAAAATGATGGTGGATGACGCTTTTTCCGAACCGGGGCTTTTCGTTCCTGAACAGCTCGAAGCGGATGCCCGGGAGTATTGTTTCCGCAACCTGGCGGACCTGGGGGTGACCATCGACGAAACCCAGCAGCAAAAAAGCGTCTATTCTCGTGAAAGCCGGAAAAAAGAAGCCTGAAACCAGGTAGCGCGCACTGCCGACGGCAGCCGGAACGCCACCCGGACATCCTCTTTTCAGAGATCGTTGACCGGTCGGATGCACCGGCGGTGGCAGAACGCATAGGCGGGCGCATCTTCTTCTGCCGTTAGCACGAGGCGGTTTAAACCAGTCCAACCCATAGGGGAAAAGGAGGCCAGATGAAATTCATCCATGTCCATATGTCGGAAAGAACGGTGGTGGCTGAAACCGTGCCGGACGCCTACCGGGGAATCGGGGGGCGGGCATTGACGTCTTCTTACATCAACGACCATGTCCCCGCTACCTGTGATCCGCTGGGAGCGGACAACGTTCTGGTTTTTGCTCCGGGCTACTTCAGCGGCACGCCGCTGATTAATACCAGCCGCCTCTCTGTGGGTGCAAAAAGCCCCCTGACCGGCGGAATCAAGGAAAGCAATGTGGGCGGAACCGTCGCGGCGTCGCTGGCCAGCCTGGGCATCACCGCCGTGGTGGTCGAAGGGGTGGCCGCCGCCGGCCAATGCCTGGTCCTCGAGATCGATGAGGAGGGCAACGCCCGGCTGCTGGATGCCCCGGACTGCCAGGGGATGAGGACCTATGCGCTGGTGGAAAAACTGAAAGCCGCCCACGGTGAAAACAACAGTATCACCTGTATCGGTCCGGCCGGCGAATTCCTTTTGTCCGCCGCCTCCATTCAGACCACCGACCTGGATGGCCGGCCATGCCGGGCAGCGGGCCGCGGCGGGCTGGGTGCGGTCATGGGATCCAAGGGGCTGAAGGCCATCATTGTCCACCGCTCGGGCAAACTTGCCGACCCGCTGGACGACCCCGATGGGTTCAAGGCGGCAGCCCGGGAGTATGCCAAAGCCGTCAAGGCCGATGAGTTCAGCGGTGAGATCCTGCCCGCACTGGGATCGTCTGCTCTGGTGGCACCGATCAATGAAGCCGGGGCCTTGCCCACCCGCAATGCGCGCGAGGGGCAGTTCGAGGGTGCCGACAAGATCAGCGGAGAGACCATGGCCAGGATCATCCGTGAGCGCGGGGGCAAGAACGCCCACAAGGGATGCACCGGCTGCATCATCGACTGCTCCAACGAATATGTTGACAAGGATGGCCGTTTCGTCACCTCATCGCTCGAGTACGAAACCATCTGGTCCATGGGCGCGATGATCGGCAACGACGATCTGGACGCCATCGCCCGGCTTGACCACCTCTGCGACGACATCGGGCTCGATACCATCAGCACCGGTGTGGCCGTGGCCGTGGCCATGGATGCCGGGTATAAACCCTTTGGCGATGCCCAGGCTGCCATCGAGATGGTGGAGCAGGTCGCCAAAGGGAGCGATTTCGGTAAGGTTATCGGCAATGGCCCGGCCGCCGTGGGCAAGCATTTCAAACACGACCGCGTGCCGGTCATGAAGGGGCAGAGCATGGCGGCTTATGACCCGCGGGCCATTCAGGGCATGGCGGTGACCTATGCCACCTCTCCCATGGGGGGCGACCATACCGCCGGATGGGTGGTGGATCAGAACCTGGAGGCGTTCGGGGGAACCCTGGACCGTTTTTCCGCCCAAGGCCAGGTGGAAGCCTCCCGGGATACGCAAATTCATATGGCGGCGGTTGATTCGGTGGGCATATGTGATTTTGCCCAGAGCGGTCTGGCTTCTCCTGAAGGGATCGCCAATGTCTATCGCATGGTGGCGGCAAAATCGGGCAACCCCTTTGATGAAAGCTCATGGCAGGAACTGGGGCTGCGTGTTCTCAAGGCCGAGCGGGCGTTTAACCGGCGGGCCGGCTTTACCCCCGCCGACGATCACCTGCCGCGCATGTTCTATGAAGAGCCCCTGCCACCGCACAACAAGGTCGTGGTGGTGGATGACGCGGCCATGGAAAAGACCTTTGACTTTTAATGGCAATGCGCATACAGCTGACAGTCAAACTATACGGCACGCTGGGCAAGCGGATCCCGGGATACAACCCTGAAACGGGCTGCGCCGTCCTTCTGGCGCAGCCGGCGACCGTTGCCGATTTGATCGATCAGTTAGGCATTCCTTCACGGTCGATTGGTATCGTGTCAGTCAATGG
>SWCD01006698.1_pt1 | contig 11115 bp, 12 predicted proteins | sample 4693011 | NCBI WGS metagenome assembly SWCD01 (sample SAMN10267278, study PRJNA491770) | bioreactor metagenome | isolation source: DHS bioreactor inoculated with marine | place: Japan: Omine Ridge, Nankai Trough | reverse complement strand
CAGCGATCTTTTCCACTGCAGATTTTGAAATTTCTATATAATTTTCTTCTTGTTTTTTCATATCTTCAATAGTATACCCTCTGCAATCTTTAATTATGTAAGAATTTTAAAAGATTTATTTACCCTTGTGCCGACCTCCTTATTGACAGCGCATTCTTCCACCTGTAAACTTAACTCTATGATCCAAATATATTTAATTGTTGAAGTAGCCATACTTTTCACGATGTTGATGTGCATGAGAACACTTCACGTGCCTGGTCACATAGCGCAGTTCAAAGGATGAGAGTAATAAATTATCCCAACGAAGCAATCAAAAGCTACCTGACCGGTAGCTTTTTCTTTGATTAAAGAAGAACTCCCCTATTATGCTTTACGTCACCTCTAAACAGAACTACAATTAGTTTCAGATAAAAATTTTTGGAGAAAAACAGCATGACAGAAAAAAAACCTGAACATATTTTAGTGGCCGTCGCTTGGCCCTATTCCAGCGCTGAGATCCATGTAGGCAACCTCACTGGCTCTTATTTACCCGCAGATATTTTTGCACGATATCATCGCCTCAAAGGTAACAAGGTGCTGATGGTTTCCGGTTCGGATGCCCATGGCACGCCGATCACGGTGCGATCAGACGCGGAAGGGGTTACCCCGGAAGCATTATACAAACAATATCATGAAGGTTTTCTAGACCTTTTTCAACAATTAGGGTTAAATTACGATCTGTTCACGACTACACACACCCAAAATCATCAAAAGGTTTCTCAATCCATTTTTCTGGCATTAAAAGAAAATGGATATCTTTATACTGAAATTCAAAAACAATGGTATTCCCCATCAGAAAAACGTTTTTTGCCCGATAGATATGTAGAGGGAACTTGTTATATATGCGGTTTTGAGCATGCTCGGGGAGACCAATGTGATAATTGTGGAAGCCTTTTAGAAGCCAATGAATTGATCAACCCGCGTTCAAAGAACGATGGCAGCACGCCAACCCTTAAAGAAACAGAACATTTCTTTTTAGACCTGGGCAAACTCGAACCGGGGATCATCAAATTTTTAGAGGCGCGGGAAGAATATATGCGCTCGAATGTTCGAAAGCAATCGCTGGGTTCGATTCGAGCAAACCCGCTGCATGGACGCCCGATCACTAGAGACTTGGATTGGGGTGTGCCTGTGCCCGTTGAAGGATGGGACGGCAAAGCTCTTTATGTTTGGTTTGAAGCGGTGATCGGATACCTTTCTGCGGCAATTGAATGGGCTTCCCTGACCGATGAAAAGGATGATTGGCATAATTGGTGGTACAACCCCGAAGCGAAGGCATATTATTTTATCGGGAAGGATAATATTCCCTTCCATGCGATCATGTGGCCTGCGCAATTGAAAGGAGCGGGCACTTGGTTTGGCAAGCTTTTCGATGAAACCGAAGATAAGACTTTAACGCTTCCCTATGATGTGCCGGCCAATGAATTCATGAACATGGAAGATAAAAAGATTTCTGGGAGTGCGAATTGGGGGGTATGGGGATTAGATTTCTTGACCAGATATGATCCTGATGCCTTACGCTTTTACCTCACGATCAATATGCCCGAAACCCGAGATAGCAATTGGGATTGGGACGAATTTGTGACCCGCAATAATAGTTCCTTGATCGCTAATTGGGGGAATTTGGCCAATCGGGTGCTTTCCTTCGCCCATAAACATTGGGAGGGGATCATACCCAAGCCGGGTGAGTTGGGAAAAGAAGAAAAAGAAATATTGGTTAAAGTTGAAAAAAGTTTTGAGCGAGTTGGCGACTTGTTAGATCAGGTTAAGCTGCGTGCAGCTCTTAAGGAAGCTCTAGCGACATCTTCTGAAGTGAATAAATATCTAGAAGATTCAGCTCCTTGGGGAAAGGTGAAAACGGATAAGGAAGCGGCAGGGACAATCATTTATACTGCGATGCAGTGTATTGATCATCTGAAGATTATTTTCGCACCCTTTGTGCCATTTTCCAGTGAAAAACTCCACCAATATTTTGGATACAAAAATCCCCTATTTGGTGAACAATATACTGAAACTATTGAAGATGATTTAGGGGAGCATACTGCCCTGCGCTATCGAAGCACAGAAAATGGCGGCGTTTGGGCACCGGGTACTTTGGAAGCTGGAAAGACGTTTGAGAAACCAAGTCCATTATTCACGAAATATGACCCAGAAATCGCCGAAAGCGAGCGGGAACGAATGAAATAATATTTATGGAAAATTTATTTTCAATACTGTAAATCTATAGATATAATACTTACGAACGTTCGGGTTCATCTTGATCACAACATTCCAAAACCCAGAGCGTTCTTCCTTTTAAGCTAATGACATCAACGTTTTTTCTTTTTTCTCCTTATCTGGTAATAATTGACTATAATAAAGGTCTACTTATTTGGAGAGTGATGGTATGACTAAAAATTCGAGAAAAATCAAAGAAATCATCGACCCGCAATTTGCAATAGAAGGTGCGGGGGTAAAGCTAAGACGTTCATTCGGACCCAATCGTGAAAATCTTTTTGACCCCTTTTTATTATTTGATCATTTTGCATTTAATAAACCGATCGAAGGACCACCGGTTGGTTTTCCAAACCACCCTCACCGCGGCATTGAGACAGTCACTTATATGATCGAAGGGAATGTGCGACATCGAGATAGCCTTGGAAATTCGGGGGTTATTGGACCGGGGGATGTGCAGTGGATGACGAGTGGGCGCGGGATCATGCATGAGGAGATGCCCAAACGCGGACCGAGTGGGATCATTGATGGGTTTCAATTATGGGTCAATTTGCCGGCTGCAGAAAAAATGTCAGAACCGAGGTATCAGGAAATACTATCGGACAATATTCCTGTCGTGGACGAGGATGGGGTGTCAGTGAAAATAATCGCCGGGAAATATCAGGATGTTGATGGTCCGGTAACTGAAATTGTGATAAAACCCCTTTATATGGATGTTTCACTTGCGCCAGATAAGGAGTTTTCTATCGCGATACCGCTAGGGCATAATGCGGTTGCTTATGTATTTGAAGGTGAGGGAAAATTTGGGATCAGCGAGAAGAATGAGGGGCAAAATGTGGGCGCAGTAAATATGGTGATCTATGAAGATGGGGAGCAGATCATCGTTCAAACCAATAAAGATCATTCTGTGCGATTTATGCTGATCGCGGGTGCGCAAATAAAAGAAGCTATAGTGCCATATGGCCCTTTCGTGATGAATACAGAGGAAGAAATTCGGCAAACTTTTCTTGATCTTCGAAGCGGTACATTTGGACAAATATAGATTCAAAACTTAATAATCCTATTTTCAACCTAAATAAATAATCCTTCTCTCAACTATGTTAAGATTAAAAGTGAAAATCTATAACTATTGTGGAGAATCTAATGCGCGTAATTGCTACTTTTTCTATTGTTGCCTATGATCCGAAAAATCAGGAATGGGGTGTCGCCGTGCAGTCCAAATTCTTGGGTGTTGGAGCTGTGGTTCCTTCAGCAAAAGCGGGAATTGGTGCGGTGGCGACACAAGCTTATGCGAATTTGATGTACGGACCGGATGGTTTAAGCATGATGGAAAAGGGCAGTTCCGCAAAAGAAACGATCAAAACTCTGACCGCAGCGGATGAAGGAAGGGAGCTGAGACAAGTCGGGATGGTAGATAAATATGGGGATGCGTTTGCCTATACTGGCGCAGATTGCTCTGATTGGGCAGGTCATCTTATCGGGGAGGGCTATTCCTGCCAAGGAAACATTCTTGTACCGGGGACTGCTGAAGCAATGGCCGCTCGATTTGAAGAAGTGCGGAAGAAAGAGGGAGAATTGGCAGACTGGTTGGTAGAAGCCCTAATCGCTGGACAGGAAGCTGGGGGAGATTCCCGCGGGCGACAATCTGCCGCAGTATTGGTGGTTAGGGAAAAGGGAGGATATGGGGGGAATAATGATCGTTATTTAGATCTTCGGGTGGACGATCACCCCAAGCCGATCGAGGAATTGAAAAGAATATTGGCGATCCACCATCTATTTTTTGGTGAGATGATCGAGGGAAACACTGTGCCCCTTGCGGAAATTGCAACAGAACTTCAGGAGATGCTGACCCAAACGGGAAATTATGAGGGAGAGATAAATGGGATATTTGATGAGTTGACTAGGACATCCTTAATTTCTTTAGTGGGTACGGAAAATCTTGAAGAAAGATGGATCGGGACGGAAGATGAGATCGATCTGGAAGCGTTGAAATTCTTAAGAGAAAAATTTTCTCGAAAGTAAAAAAGCATGTTGTTGCAGTGGGTGATCTATTTAGGCATATCCCCATTTAAATAAGAATTTATATATTTCAAGCCAAAACCTGAGGCTATTTCTTTTATTTCTTCCCGGCTGCCCTCAAAATTCTGTTTGGATGTCCAGGTGCCATGGGGTGTGTGGAGACCAAAAAAGACCAGACCGACAGGTTTTTCTGGGGTTCCCCCACCCGGCCCGGCAATCCCACTGACGGATAGTCCGATATCAGTTTGAATTATTTTGCAGACCCCCCTAGCCATCTCAGCCACACATTCAGCGGATACTGCACCATGATCTTCAATGGTCTTAAGGGTGACATTTAGGGATTTTATTTTCACATCATTGGCGTAGGCAATAACACTTCCCAAAAAATATTTGGAAGAACCGGCAACATTGGTGATCCGGTGTGCAATCAGACCTCCGGTGCATGATTCCGCGGTGGCAATCGTGAGATTCTTTTCCAGGAGATATTCAGATAAATATCTTTCTAATTGGCTATCCATGATGCTTCATTATAGTCTATGACCTTTTTCATGTATAATAATTGATATATATCCCTCGTAAAAATTCTTTTCTCTTCATTATACTGCCATCAATTTTTTATTATATCTTTACAAAAACAGAACTAGAGAGTAGAATACAGTCTTGTGTGAAAACAGATACAATAATGAGAGGTATATAATGAGTGATACAATCACAACTCCCGAATTAAAACGTAAAATGCACTTCAAAGGCAAGGTACTTAAGACTACTTTAGCTGGTGCAATTGTGGATATTGGCCAAGAATTTCCTGGCATTGTCCACATTTCTAACTTGAGCAGTGAACAGGCCAAACGGGTCGAAGATGTTGTTCAAGTAGGTCAAGAGGTGGACGTATGGGTGCGCCGTTTGCACCAAAATGCGAAACATATCGACTTGACGATGATCGAACCCCTTCCTCTAGAATGGCGAGAGATCAAAAAAGGTATGACCGTGCAAGGCAAAGTAGTGCGCTTAGAAAAATTTGGTGCATTCGTTGAGATCGGTGCAGAACGCCCTGGATTAGCTCACATCAGTGAACTAACCCACGACTATGTGCGAACTCCTGAAGATGCTGTAAAAGTTGGGGACGAGATCGAAGTTAGAGTGATCGATCTCAATCGCCGAAAGAAACAGATCAAACTTAGCCTGAAGGCTTTGCAAGAAATTCCTGTTGCAGAGGTAGAAGTAGTAAAGATTCAAAAACCGCTCCTTACTGCGATGGAAATTGCTTATCGTCGTGCTCAAGCTGAGCATAATGGCGAATATTTTGAGGAAGAGGAAGGGCAAGTCGCCTAGGAATACAATTTTTGTATACCTCTCCCGATAGAAAATTTAACACCCACAAATTAATTTGTGGGTGTTTTTTTATATCTAAATAAGTGAGAAACTTAATCGATATTACGAATCGATTATAATTGTGTCGTAAAGAACTAATATGGGACGAGGAGAACGAAGCATGTCAGAAATAAATAAATCTTTTAATGAGGTTTCATTGAAAAGATATAAAAAATTATTGGTGACGACAATGGTTTTCACATACCTACTGATCGTCGTGGGTGGGATCGTTCGGGTTACAGGATCGGGGCTGGGTTGCCCAGATTGGCCGACTTGCTATGGCAAATGGATCCCCCCACTTCGGGCGGATGCGATCATTGAATATATACATCGGTTGGTTGCCACGCTTACTTCTCCCTTGATCTTGGCATCCGCATTCATTGGTTGGTGGAAGTATCGAAATATTAAGTTGATCAAGAATACGTTGATCTGGGCGGTATTTCTTTTAGGACTACAGGGTCTTTTGGGCGGCGTGGTGGTCTTGCTGGAAACACCACCCGACCTGGTAGCGGTGCATATGGGGAACGCGTTGATCATTTTGGGTTTGATCATATTGGCGGGGATGGCGGTGGATAAATTGATCGCTAACCCTCAAGAACAACCCAAAATATCTTTTAATACCGAATTCGAAAAATTGGCTCTCTGGTCGATGATCATGATCTTTGTGGTGTTGGTGACGGGGGCATATACCGCAGGAAGTGGTTCAACTTATGCTTGCAGCGGCTGGCCGCTGTGTAATGGACAGCTGATTCCCAGCCATATATTGGGTTGGATCCATATGTTCCATCGACTGCTGGTGGCAATCACTTCGATCTGGGTGATCCGGCTGTACTTGCAGGCAAGAAAAATGGGTGATTTATCGAAAAGTTTGAATACTGCAATCTTGTGGTTTTTGATCTTTTTCTTCTCACAAGCGGCGGTTGGTGGATTGAAGGTCAGCTTGCAATTTCCTATATGGCTGATGGGCACGCATGTGGCATTGGCGGCGGCGGTATGGTTCACGATCGTGATGATCGCTTCTCGGTTGGGGTTAAAAATCGAAGGGGAAAATTAGTTTAGATTGGAAATTTTTCTGCCCTGCGGTATAATTGTGGGGCTTAGAATTTAAGCAAAATGCACCCGTAGCTCAATGGATAGAGTGCCTGACTTCGAATCAGTGGGTTGGGGGTTCGAGTCCCTCCGGGTGCGCTGATAATACCCCTAGCGATAGGGGTATTTTTTTATCCCTTTTGAAATTTAATCACAGATTTAATGCAAATTTACTGCAAATTACACATCACTCTCAGAAATTCCAACAAATTCTTCAATATCTTTTATTGCTAACTTTACATACTCATGCAATGGTTTTCTTTTCATTTCCTCTATTCCCATAATTTCATTCATGACAAAAGTATTTAATAAAGCTCTCCTATTTTGATTTTCTTCAATTCGAATATGATCAATAGTGTCATCAATTTTTTTAAGTCCAAAACATATATTATCAATGGAATGATTCAAATCGAAATCATCAATTATTTCCCATCTTTTTATTGAGGATGATTCTAAAAATCCTAGATCGAGATTAAACATTAATTTTACAGCCGGTTTTTCTTCAATTTTTGTTTTAATCTCAAACATTAAAAAATCATTTCTAATCAAAAAATCTCGTGTTGCATGGAGTATATCGTTTTTATATTTCGTTTCATTCTTTTTAGCGAGACTTCTATCTATTTTTAAGGCTAAAAAAACACCTACTAAAGTTGCTAGTATATTTGACAATAAACCAAACCAAAATTCGTTCATTTTATCCTCCTGAATTATTTCTGCCTAAATTCTATCCAAAATCCATTAGTTTTACAATATATTGTCTAATTTATTAGCCATATCTTCCTGCATGCTAGGCATTACATGAGAATATGTGTCTAATGTAACTACAATCGAAGAATGTCCTAATCTCTCTTGGACTACCTTAGGATGAACTCCCTGTTTAAACATCAATGTTGCTGAAGTATGCCTTAGATCATGAAATCGAATTTTTGGTCAGTTCAAAAATCTGGACCCATTTATTGGACTGAGTGACCAGTCTAGTTGAATTCTTCGAACCAGTTCGATGGGAGTTCGAGCGAATTCTCCTTATTCTTACCCTCCGAGTGCGCTGATAATACCAATACTTTGGCTTAAAATACGCCTAGTGATAGGGGTATTTTTTTTGTTTTTGACCCCCCTACCCCACCCCGATGTGTCCCCTTAAATTGTGTAAATAAGTAGTAATACTGTTTTATCAAAATAGTTGGTGTAAAAATTGAATAGCTCTTTTATCCCCCATAGTACCGCAATCCATGCCTAATCACATTTCTTACACACACCCCCGCCAGGTCGAAATCTATTTCTAAGTTTTCAGTCACATTCGCCCACGTAAGGTCAAGATCCGCGTCCCAGAATTTCTCGATCTCCTTTGCGATGCAGCCTGAGCCCGCATGATAGACACAGCCAGGGTGAAGGCAATCAGCAGGTTGGGGGTTCGAGCGAATGTAATATATGCGAGCCCTCCGGGTGCGCTGATAGTATCCCATGGATAGGGTATTTTTTTGTCAACTCACTTTAATTTGTTAGGCAATTTATTTGCAGTTGCGCAATTTGTTTTATTTTCAGAGCATTTCTATCTTTGGAAAACTAAACTATTAGTAATATAAAATTCATTATTCTAGGCCGCATAAATTACATCATTTCCAATTCACTAGCCTAATGAAAAAGATTAATTGTAAAGATAAACTACCTGGATGTATTGTTCTCCTACCTTTTAATATTTTGTCTTTGAATTGAATTTTCAACAAGTTTTTGAATTAATTGGCTATATTCAAGTCCATGAATATCTTTTGCTGCTTGCGGCAAAAAACTTTTTGGTCCTAGGCCAGGCATAATATTTATTTCCAGTACATAACAATCAGAATCATCCATTCTAAGATCTATTCTACTGTAATCCTTTGCAGCAACTATATCAAAAGTTCTTTCTGCCAAGTCATTTACCATTTCTTGTATTTTTCCCTCTTGGACAAGTTTAGTCCTCTCCAAATCTTGTTGCGCTGTTTCAAAACTTAGAATTTCTTTCTTTCCCCCCATTGCTTTATAATCAATTTCGATGGGAGTAAAAAGGCGGACATCACCATCAATGATGCCGACACTAAATTCACGCATCCCAGGTCCAGAGATATACTCTTCAACTAGAGCGGGTTGATTGTGTTCTTCAAGGATGCGCTGAATGATTTTGTTTAGAGAAATATCATCATATACAATTGAATCATCTCTTATCCCAATATGTCCACCCTCTTCAATAGGTTTAACGATCAATGGAAAGCCAATCTTTTCTACATCAGCGCTAGTGTCAACAGAATGACTGTTGACCACAAAAAATCGCGGGGTGGGGACACCATTTTTTAATAATAGTTTCTTTGTTGAAACCTTATTCAATCCTAATTCTATAGAATCAACACTAGATCCAAGATGTTGAATATTTATTTCATCTAGCAAGGCTGGCAAAAATCCAACTTTATTTTTTTCATCAAGGTATTCAGCAATGTTGAACACGAATAGTTTCTTGCGGTGTTCCCATTGTAATTTTCTGATAAAACTGAACAATGTCAATGGATCCGAAGTATTTATTGAATGAACGCGCCATTTTTCTTTTAGGCTATTTTCAATTAAATTATATGTGCCTTGACTCCGCCAGGGTTTATTTGTGAATGATTTTATTAATATGATTTCCATTTGGCCTCTCGTCTAATGATTTTTAGCGCTTCGTTGACCTCAAGTGGAGGTTCTACCCGATATTCATTTCCCACCTGCAAATCCCAATTAACCACTCCACCTCCACAGATGGGAGGGTATATATAGAAATATATATATTTTTGGAAAACTAAGATTTGACAGCCAACATAATTAGAGCAAGTACAGCAATAATTAAGCATCAATCTAATGGCAAAATTCCGATGGTATTTAGGTTAGCTAATTTATTTGGATAGCAACTTTTATGAATAACTTCTTCCTCGTATCGAGAATATAAGTACATTATATTGCATTCTTATATTTTAAATATATTTTCGGCAACAAACCATATTCCGTTAGCTCAATAATCACCCCATCCGGGGCCTTAATAAAGGCATAACTTATACCAGAAGATCCTTTGACAGGTTCAGATAAAACTTCAACTCCTTGCTCCTTCAACTTCTGAACTGCAGGCTTTAGATTTTTAACCCGAAATCCAAAATGATCTAATCCGACACCGTGTTGATGATGCTTATGATTATCTGAAACTGACCTATCTTTTGGCAGTGGTCCCAATACAATAATTTGCTCCCCGAGGGAAAGAAATATACGTGATCCCGCTAACCCTTCTTTCTGATAAACAACTTCTGCCTCAAAGTGATTAATATAAAATTTTGCTGATTCATCAGGATTTTTACTATAGATGTGAATATGATCAAAGGATAAAATTTGCATATGGAAACCAATATAGTTCTCACTTTAATTGAGAATATTTATAGAAGGCCTTTTGAATTAAATATAAAGATTAAAAGAGGAAATATGAGAATATTTTTCTAATTTAATATTGAACGTTTTAAAATAATTGTACCAGTCGAAATGGCATAGAATCAGTCTGCTTTCCAGGTGAGATGAATATAAAACAAGGATGAATATTTAATGCCATTTTATTATTGTTTTTTATCAGACATTGAATTAGTGGTTGGGTGTTCGAGTCCCTCCGAGTACAAAGAGAACACCCCTATTTCTAGGGGTGTTCTCAATATTTTCAAACATCATTTCCCATAAAAATGAAACTATTCTCCAGCTTGCCATTCCCGGATAAAGGCGATTACATGTGCAATTTGTTCTTCACTTAATCGATCCTCGAAACCGCCCATTGCAGTCCCATCCCTACCGGATAATATGAAATTCAATAACTCTGAATTCGTACTCGAGCTTACAAAATCATTGGGATTTAATCGTGAACCCTCTTTCCCTTCTCCTTCAGCCCCATGGCAAACACTACAGAAATCTACAAATACGTCCTCACCATCCTCAGCAACACCTATCGGCCAATCCTCACTCAACCGATTTAGCTCGTCAAAGGCCTCATCCGATGCTCCCTGATCTAATAAAGAACGCACCATTTCAAATTCATCTAGTATCGGACCAAACGCTCCCTGTTCCGCTCGGTCAAGGAAGAACATGGTATCTTCCACTTCTCCTTGGCTCAATTCAAATATTGCAGAATTAATCATGGCTGAAACCGAAATCTTGGATTCAATTGCATCACCCGCTCGCCAAGCATCGATCAAGGCCAATAGATCTTCAATTTGCTTGGGTGCAAGCACCGTCCCCCAGGTGGGCATGCCCTTAGAAGGACGACCAAATGAGATCACACCCCGATACCAATCATTATCCAAACTGGCTAATCGGCTTGAGTCATTGATCGCCGGTGCGATAGACCCCCCC
>SWCD01003931.1_pt1 | contig 11115 bp, 13 predicted proteins | sample 4693011 | NCBI WGS metagenome assembly SWCD01 (sample SAMN10267278, study PRJNA491770) | bioreactor metagenome | isolation source: DHS bioreactor inoculated with marine | place: Japan: Omine Ridge, Nankai Trough | reverse complement strand
GCTCCACCGACGGCCGCGCCACCCACTGGCAGTGGTACGGCAGCTCCGGCCACCACAGAAACCTCCTCGGCAAGGGTCACGTCGAGGTGGGCGTGGGCCGCGTGGACAACTTCTGGACCCAGAACTTCGGCAGCGCCAACCGCGCCTTCGACCTCCCGCGGAAGAAGCCGGCGGTGCCGGAAGGGGAGTAGTGGCCTTCATCGAGACCGTCTCACCCGAAGGCGCCGAGGGGCTCCTGGCGAAGATCTACGACGCCGCCCGGCAACGGGCGGGGAAGGTCTATCGGATCCTTCAGGTGCAGTCGCTCCGCATCGAGACCCTCCGCGCGTGGATCGGCCTCTACCGCGCGGTGATGTTCGCCCCCACCGGACTCTCCCGCGTCGAGCGGGAACTCGTCGCCACCGTGGTCTCGCGTACCAACGGGTGCCACTACTGAGCACGGGAGCACGGGGAGGATCTCCGTCAGGAACTCGAAGCGGCGGGGGAAGAGCCGGCGTTGGCGGATCGGGTTTCGGCGGACTGGGCGAGCGCCCCGCTTTCCCCCCGGCGGCGACGGCTCGCGGCCTATGCCGAGAAGGCGACCCGGGAACCCGCCGGGATGACCGTCGAGGATCTGGTGCCCCTGCGGGCGGAGGGGTTGACCGACAGTGATCTCCTCGATCTGGTGCAGGTGATCGGGTTTTTCAACTCGGTGAACCGGATCGCGGATTGTCTGGGGGTTGATCCGGAGTGAAGGGGGGCTCCCAACCGTCCGGAGACGGTTGAAGGCTGCCCCTGTCCGCGAAGCGGGAATGTGTCCACCAGACCGGGCCTATGCGGAGCTCCGCATAGCCGGGTCAACTCCAGATTCCCCTAGCGAGGGTTCGCGTTGACAGGTTTCACGGGCCTGCTACACTCCCGCTGGACGCGTCAGGCATGGGGGGACTCATCTTGCCGGAACCACGTCGGACTGGTCAGCCGAACCCAAAGCAACGAGATAGACTGTTCCAGTCACCGCCACGAACCCACTGGGGGAAATGGGAGCTTCGGGGTCGCTTTCTTCTGTACTGGACCCGGAGGGCGATGGGAATCAGAGGACCGGATCTTCAAGGTCTAGTCCACAAGAATGGCAACATCTCTGGTGCGTTTCTTCCCGGCGCGAATCTCCGCGGAGCACAGCTTCATCGCGCCCGTCTTAAGAGGGCGATTCTGCTCCGGGCCACTCTGTGCGACGCCGTGCTCAGTCGCGCGGATCTCAATTGGGCAATTCTCAAGCGAGCGGATGCCCGTGACGTCGATCTCAGTGATTCCTCACTCGTAGGGGCCAACCTGAGATGTGCCAATCTTGAGCGAGCGGATCTCAGAAACGCGACAGCATTCAGCGCGGACTTACGTGATGTAGTGCTTCGTGGCGCTAACCTCGCCCAAGCCGACTTGCGGGACGCCAACCTGCGAGGGTCTGACCTCACCGGAGCAATACTCCAGGGCGGCAATTTCCTCAACGCGGACCTTCACGATGCAGATCTCACTGGCGTTGTTGCTGAGGGCGCAAATTTCAAAGGTGCAGATCTGACGGGTGCGGTGGGGGCCGAGAGTATTCGGCATCGCTCTCAGCTTGCTCGGAAGCTTGAGGAGCAGGTGGCGAAGCAGCGCCTCTCGGCGGAGCAGCAGCGCCACCTGGAGGAGCAGCGCAGTCCGTTCTCTCGCAGCGAAATCGTAGCCCTCTTCTGCTTCTCGACGGAAGCCGTCGCCGCACGTGTTCGCGATGCAGTGAGGAAGCACAGCTCAATGCCTTACGAGCTCAGGGAATCCACCAACGATGTGGCGCTTGAGCACTTCCTGGTTTGCCGGAATTCTGATCGTGACAACGTCGTACAGATCAAGAACAGCCTCGAGACAGGCTATTCGGAGTTGGAGTTCCCACTGTACTCAGTCGTCCTGGCGGAGTCGGTCCTGCGCGACTCTCGGTCCTAGGGTAGGGTTCACCCGACGAGTGGGGTATGCCGGCCCATACACATAAGTCAGCCACAGCCTGCAGCCCCCTGTGTCATGGCGTCCCGATTCACCAATCGTCGAGGACGAGGTGATTTCCTGCCTCTGCACTTGAGTCAGCTGATCCGGTCGCCGGCACAATCGTCGGTGGCCTCCACTCGCTGGTGAGCGACGGGCTCTTCCTCCCGGGTGGGGAGTTCTTCTCGTTGCCCCTGTGGAGCGAGGTGTTCGAGAAACTCCTGACCCAGACCTTCCGGCATCTGGTCCTCGACCGGTTGGTCCAGGCAAATCGCCTCTCGGAGGCCTTTCGAGAGCGGCTGCTGACCTTCGGCCACGGCGGGGGCTTCTCCGTCTACGGCCGCCTCTGATCCTCCATTCGGAGCCGGCCCGCCTGGCCCACATGGCCCGCTACGCGGTGCGCCCCCCGGTCTCGGCCGAGCGGGTCCGGTGAGAGCGGGGACGGCCGGATCCTGCGCCTGGTCTTTGAGGTGGACCCGCTGACCTGCCTCAGGTGCTGGGCAGGATGGGCGTGATCCCGGTGATCACCACCCCCTTCGCCGGCCTCCGCGGCTTTGCCGCGGGAGCAGGCTCCAGTGGAGCCTGCGATCGGCCGGCGCTGGTCGACCGCCTGCTCTGCCACGTGAGAGGGCGCAAGTCCGGAGATGACGGCTCCTACGACCTTCGCGCGCTCGTCGAACGCGAGGATCCACTGGACCCTCGCTCCCTCGCCCCGGAGGGGCGCGGAGACGCGGGAAGTCCGGCGGCGTAGGCCCGGCCGGTGAGGCGCCCGACCTTCCCTTGAAACGCGGCCAGAGGGGCCGTGGGCGGAGAGGGTGCGGGCAAAGTCGGGCCAAGCGGGGTCCCATCGAGCTGCAGAACGGGCTTGACGGGGAGGAAGCGAGGCTTAGGTTGCGGGAGGCTCGGTGGGCTGCAATCTCGGTACGTACCGAATTCGGCTGAATCTACCGCGAAAACAAACGAGTTATGACGACTGATTGCTGGCTATTGCGAATCTGGACTGATCGTGTATGCTGTTGTCAGAGCTTAGGTTACAGCCGCGCTGTCGAGGGCTCAGGTCCATTTTCATGAGCCCTGGGTCGGTGGTTCAAGTCCACCCGCCCCTACCAGCCTTGCCCTTCGCTTCCTCTCACGGGCGCGAGTCTGTGCCCATCGCGACACACCGAAACCTCAATCGTATGGGCGTGTCGGGAGGCGATTCAGGGGCCGACTTCGTGCATCCAGGTGTGGGAGGGATCAGGGCCTAACAGCAGGTCGCGGGATGTGAACAGCTTCCGGGCTTCATGCATGGCGTTGGTGATGGCGGCTTGGCGGCTCTCCTCGTCAGGGGTGCGAAACGGCAGGCTGGCCCGTAGACGTTCGTGCCGGGGGAGGTCGTCTTCGAGCAACGTGACGTCGTAGGTCTTCGGTGCGGCGGCCACGGGGCTGTGGCGCATCAGCTCGAATGGCGTCAGGGAGACACCGTCAGTTCTCTTGCGGTTTGCCCTGAGGAAGGCAATCGTCTCCATCGTCTCATCGGGGTGCTCTCCGGGGAATCCCAGGATGCACAGGAGCCGCACCCGGACCCCGGATGCTTCTGCGTCGGCCAGGACGCGTGCGATGACCGCTTGTGGGATCCCCTTGCCCATGTGGTCACGGACCCGCAGGCTGTAGCTCTCCAGCCCGAGCCAGATTTCGTCGAGACCCGCGTCCCGGCCTCGTTCCATGACATCGCGGTCCAGATCCCGGGAGAAGCGGGCGCGGCAGCTCCAGTGTGCCCGGAACGAAAGACCGTGAACCTCCCCGGCGACCTGTTCGATCCCACGCGGCGTGAGCAGGCAGTCACGGATTCGGAAGAACGTCGTGCCGAGCGACTCGTGCGCGAGCCCCATGGCTTCGGCCGCTGCGCCGGGGACCGGCTGAACGTAATCCGGTTGGTGGGTGTGGATGGCGCAAAAGGCGCAGCGCGCCCAGGGGCAGCCGTGGCTCAGACGCAGATCGACCACGGGTGCGGGAAAGGGGTAGCTTGAGGCGGTGATCCCGCCGAAGTCGGGCACTGCGGGGGCAGGCTGCGGCTGCGGCTGTGGAAGGTTAGCCTGCCCCCCAGCCAGGACACCGGGGGCCTGCCTCCCACACGCCAGGGTGAAGATCGAATCGACGGCGCTTCCGAGCACGACGCCGTCATAGAGATCGAAGAGGGCGTGCCGGGGCAATCCGAGGAGGTCCGGTGCAAGATCCAGGGGCGAGAGGGCGTCTTCGAGTGAGCCGTACAGCACGAGTTTCCCATCGAAGCCGCGCGTCCTCAGTCGCGCGGCGAATGCGACCGCCTGCACGCGCTGCTCCGGGTGCACCAGGGCCACGCCCACGACCTCGGGTTCGAAGCCGACCGTCTGATCGACCAGCTCGTCGAGGACCGGCAGCGCCGGGTTCAAGCTCGCGTCGCAGCCCACGCTGAGTGCGGTGGGGAGGTGGGACTCCACGGTGTCGCCGAAGCCCAGGACCCGCGGCGTGCAGGTTGCGCCCGAACGTTCTCCGGCCTGCCTGCAGGCCGAGGTCCAGAGGGCGGTCGCCTCGGCGTGTGCCAGGTCGTCCCCGTAGGTGGAGGGGCGCTGGAGGGCGTGCACCGCGGCGGGGGCGAGGAACGCACCCAGGCGGGCGTTGCCGTCGAGCACGTGTACGGTGACCCCCCGGCTTCTGAGCCCGCCGGCGGTGACCGTAAGGTCGGCCGGCACGCTGGCGAAGTACCAGCCGGGGGGGAACACGAGAACCACGGCTCCCGGGCCGTCCCCGCCCTCACTCCGAGCAGTCGACGTCAACGCGTACGCGAGCCTACCAGCCCGAGAAGAAGGAGGAGGCGGAATTCGTCAATTCGTCCCACCCGGCCGCCACTTTTCGGAACTGGTCGGGCTTGATCGCCAAGATCTTCTCCATCTGTTGCGGCGTCGGACGCAGTTTCACCCGGCGCAGTGCGAGGCGGGGAGCCTTCAGCAGTTCCTCCAGGAACTTGTCATCACTGAGCGCCAGCCCCAATACTGCGTAGCCGTCCTGCCATCGCCGCCCCTTGAGCGTCTTGTCCTTTGCGGCCTCGGCGGATTCCGGGATGAACACGCCGAGGGCCACCGCAGCGGCCAGCCCCTTGAGAACGATCTCTCGACGGGTCGTGCTTTCTTTTATCATCGCTCCCCTCCCTTTTTCATGGTGCGACCAGGAGATAATCTAGCGAATTCGGGAGCGTCAGTACACCCCCTTAGGGCTCGTCTGGGAATAAGTGCGTCCGTTGCACCGAGAGCGCCGCTGCGCCCGTCCAGCAAGGCGCGAGGAAGGCGCAACCTTACTGGTTTCAACCCTTCGTGCGACTCCGATCGGGGGTCGGCGAAGCCGGACACAGATCGGGAGCGGGGTCCAGTGGAGCCCGCGTTCGTCGCACGAGCAACGCAGCTGGGCGGGATGCAGCGGCCCTCGAATGCAGCAGTTATTCCCAGACGAGCCCTAAGATCGCCGCGGCGACACCGATCCGCATTGCCTGGCTTCGCTCCATCGGGCACCATGGGTGGATCCGCACATCGCATTGACACGAATCGGGACCTCTCGGATGCTGACTCCGGCGCTGCTCGCCGAACGCCTTGGCGCGATGGGAATGCCCATCCCGAGCCGGATTGAGCCGGTCGGCGGCTTCTGGAGGCACGCCATGTGGCGGGTGGAGTTCGAACCCGGCGCGGGACAGCCGGACCTGCTCCTCAGGCAACCCCGCGTCGAGTGGTTGACCGACACTCTCGCCCACGAGGCCGCGGCGCTTGCCGCACTCTCCGCCCACCCCGACCACGGCCTGCCCGTGGTTCAGGAGTACAGACTCCTGGATGCGCAGCTTCTATCCCGGCAGGCCGTTCTCTGCACGCTACTTCCCGGGGGCCCGGGAGAGCGTCTCATGGGCTCTCCCGCCGGCCCGGACACCGCCCGCTGCGTGGGCTCCGTCCTTTGGTCCCTTTCCGGCGTAGAACTGCCCGGGTTCGGCATGGCGGTACTCGATGGCAGCTTCGTTCCACGTCAGCGGACCTGGGCAAAGGAGTGGATCTGGAGGGTCCGCCAGTTCGCAGGCGTCGCCCGGGCACGCGGCACCGACCTGGGGCCTCTTTCACAGGAGCTTCGCGAGCGCATCGAGATCCACCGCGGCGATCTGGAACTCACGCGATCGTTCACCCTCGTGCACGGCGACCTGCAGCCCGGCAATCTCCTGTTTGACTCGCCGGAGGTCCTGGACTCCGGGACGCCTGCCGGAGCTGCCCTGCACCTGACAGGCGTTATTGATTGGGAGTGTGCGGTGGCCGGTGATCCGCTCGTCGACTGGGCGCTACCCATGCTCGTCTCGACGAGCACACTCACCCAGGTCATCCGCGGCTACGGCATCGATGCGGCCCGCGCGGTGCTCGCACTACCGGGCGCGGTCGAGCGGATCGAGGCCTACTGGCTGACCCATATTCTGGAGCGCCTCGCCTTCGCGGGCAGCGAACTCTTCGAGGGCCAGCCGACCCTGCGCGGCCTTGCGGTCGAGCAGGCTCGCATCCTCGCCGAGCAGGCCCTGGACCACGACAACTGCGTTCGGCGCCGGTTCGAGTTGGCCCTCTCGGGAGAGTTCGCCGGTCCGTGCCTTGCGTTTCGACGTCCTTCGCTGGCGCGCGGCATGACACGGCGGGCCGTCGAGCGCCTCAGATTCGACGCACCGCGCCGGGTGGAGGAAGGCCGGGAGTGGGTCCTCGCCGTGAGCGCCATCCTGCGCGCCGCGCGATCGGAGTCGCAGGAAACGGCGGACGCCCTGCTTAAGGAGGCCGAGAGTCGACTCGCCAACATCGAGCCTCTCAGCATACGTCGCTTCGGGCGGCCGATCCCCAACCGAGGTTCCTGGCGCGCCGCCCTGATCGGTCGCATCAGCGAGAGTAGTGGTCGCCCGACCCGTTCCGTGCCGTCGCTGCTGATTGCCGTCGCCCTGGATGCCATCTCAAGCCTCGACGGCGCCGTCTCCGATGACGTGCTGCGCGGCCTCGAGGATTGGGTGGAGGGCCACCTCGCAGTTGCTCCCTCGCCCGAGCCCGACGAGTGGGCGGATCCGTATCTCACCCGCATGGCCGCGCTGGACCCGGGCGGCCTGCCCGACCCTTTCTGAACCGGGGATCGTTGTCCCCGGCGGACACAAGAGGACGGGTCGGAACCCGCTCCGCCTACCCGCTCAGTCCGCCTTCTTCTCCCGGCTCGAGCGGGCGGCCACCACCAGTCCCATGGCGAAGCCCAGGGCGGTCGTCACGGAGAGCAGAAGGGCCCGGGGGAGTGTGACGGAGAAGAAGAGGATCTCCGTGCGCACCGCCTCGGTGTTCTGCAGAATCACCACCACGATCAGGATGAGGAGGGTCGCGATCAGGAACAGCTTCCACCGCTTGAGGAGTTTCATCTGGCCACCGTAATCGTGGCATACCCCCGGAGCAAGGTACTGTGCCCTCACACCTCGGGCTCCGGGTCCTCCGTCGGTGGGGGCAGGGGCTCACCGGCCAGGCTCTTCGCCTCGCGTTCGGCAGCGTCCGCCTTCGCCCGGGCCCTGGTGGCCTTGCGGCGGGCGCGCTCGGCCTCGGGCGAGACTGCGGACTCCCCGGGCGTCGCCTCCTCCGCCTCCTCCTCCGCCTTGGTCGCCTTCTTCTCGGCCACCTTTGCCTTCTTGTCGGCCTCGGTGGCAGCGTCGAAAGCCTCGGCGATCTCCTCGTGCAGTCCCTCCTCGGGGGCGGCGTCGAGATCCAGGTCCTGCCTCGCGAGCACCATCGCCGTCACTCCCACCTTCCCCGCGAAGTCCGCGAGCGGCCCCCCCGTCGCGAGCTCCAATGCGGTGCCCCGCAGGCGGAAAGGCAGGAACGTGACTGCGGCGTCGCGCGATTGCTCGAGGACCTCCTCGGTGCCGGACCCGTCGACGACGAGAACCTCGGCGGGGATCCGCGCGTCTTCCAGGAACGTCCGGATCTCGGTGGCGTGCTCCTCGGGCGAGCGGCACCTCGGGCTTGACGGGGAGGAAGGGAGGCGTAGCCTGAAAAAGGGTGCAGGTCGGGCCTCCCGGGCGGGCCGGGTGGTGGGAAACTGGTGGGATAGAAACCCCTCTCCGTTGGCGTAAGGAGGTTGCATGCCCATTCGAGCATTGGCCTTGGTCTTGTCCTGTGTGCTCGTGGCTGGCTGCTGCGGGGTCAACCGAAATGAGGCCGCCCCGAAGCCCGGTCAGACTGTGGAAGCGAGGGAATTCGTCATTCGAGACGAAAATGGTGTGATTCGTGCGCGCCTTGGCTTCGAAGAGGATGGAAGCGTCGGCCTCAGGCTATTCGGTGCGGACGGGATAACTTCAGTCTCAGTCGGCGTGTGCGAACCAGCTCGGCCTCTTCCGGTACGGGTGCACAGCTCGGTCAAGGACGAAGCTGCTCTGTGGAGTGGAGGCCGGCCGGAAATCGCCATTCGTGACGGCCGGGGCAACACCAGACTGACCCTCGGCACCAATTGGACTACTCAGGCTCTCGCCCTGATCGACTCAAGTGGAAAGGACCGGGCTGTCCTTTCCGACTCGGGACTGTACCTGGACAACCCCGAAGGGAAGCGGATTGTGACGTTGTCCGTCGGTTCCCACGGCGGCGGTTTGACGGTGCGTGAACCGGAGGGAGGCCACATCTTCTTCTCGACGAAGAACTTCAAACGGGAGCGGGAGCCTCAGAAGTGATTCTCCTTGACGAATAGGGAAACGAGCCGGACTGGTCGGCATCACCGGACACGAGCCGAGGAGGCCCCGCGCCAAGCCGGGCGAAACGGGGGCGAATCGAGCGGCACAGCGGGCTTGACGGGGAGGAAGGGAGGCGTGGCCTGCAAAAAGGTGCACGTCGGGCCTCGCTCCACGGCACCGGTCTCCGACCGGCGATGGATGCGTTTCAAGAGTGCGGGCACCAGGACGCGGTTCCGAGGACTCTCGGCGGGTCGGTACGATGTGATCGTCTTCGACGGCGTGTTCGGTGTCGTGGCCGACCTCGATCCGGACCCCCTCATTCGGACCGTCGAGATCCGCGAGAGCGATGTTGAGCTTGAGATCGACGTGACGGGGACCAGGTGAGTTGATGGAGGAGATGTCGGGACCAAAGGGAGGCGAAATCCGAACGGCAACGGCCCGTCTCCTTTCCGTGCCGCTCAAGCACGTCACCTGTCCCGGCACGACACTACCGGGTCAGTGCGACAGGGGGACCGGCCTTCTCATTCCATCTCATGCTGGATCCTAGCGAACGAGAGACTCGAACTCACTTCGCAGACAACCAGGGCCTACCAATGTGTACTGGCCACTGGATAGACGATCCTCTTCAAGGCCATTCGAGACTGTCTCCCAAGGCACCATCTCCACACTCCAGTCACTCATCAAAGCGCACAGGCCGCTCGCGTGATGGGGAAGATTGCCGCTTCCCCCTCGGCCTTGCGCGGTCGGCCGCTCCACCCAATTCCGCTCATGGGGTCACAACGATCATGGGGTCACAACGACGTGCAGGTGCGTAAATGTAGCCGTCCCCTGACTGCGCAAAACTACACGTCCCTTGACACGTGTGCCCGCCATACCGCGTCCGGGCCGACTTCCCGCTCGCGACGAGTGAACGGATGACCGACCAGCCGTCGCCGGTGCGCGGAAGCGGGGCTCGAAGCGCGCCCTCACGCATGGGATGCACCGAGGTGATCGCGAGCACGTCATCCTCGACTCGTCCGCAGCGCGTACTCCTCCCTGCCTGGAGACCCCGGAGGATCACCGGTCGTAGTCGATCTTGCAGCCGCAACCGTCCCACATGCGATCGAACTCGTCCCTGCGGCGTTTCAGGAAGGCGCGCGCTTCGTCTTCGTCCGCCAGGGGACGCAGCGCGAAGGACTCGCGAGACACCTCCTCCAGCGCGGCGAGGCGGCCTTCGTGTCGGATAAGCGTCGGTCTGCCGGTGTAGCGCTCGCCGGGGATCTCGAAATCTGCCGCAAGCTCGAGAACCCGCTCCCGCTCTTCTGGTGTTATCCGGACGATGTCTCCGCGTTCCAGGAGGTCGGACAATCGGGCGGCGTCCATCACTCCGTCCCCGGTCGGTCGCCGGCGCGGTGGGAGCGGCCATCCCCCTTCGGAAGAACGACTCCGAGCTTCTTGATCTTCCGAAAGAGGGTCGTCTTGTGGATGCCGAGGGCCCGGGCAGTTTCGAGGCGGTTTCCCCCGTGCTCCGCGAGGGTGCGAAGGATGGCGTCTTTCTCCATCTGCTGCAGGATCGTTCGAGACACCGCCGCGGAAGGTGTGTGGTCGGCAAGTCGTTCGAGGGGGAGGTGTGCGGGGCGGACGAAACCCCCGGGACAGAGGGCGACTCCATGTTCAATCAGGTTTTCCAGCTCCCGGACGTTGCCGGGGTAGTCGTGTGCCAAAAGGAGCCTCAAGGCATCCGAGGAGACGCCGGTGATCGGCTTGTTCCGCTGGATGGACAGACTCGAAATGAAGTGGTCGACGAGCAGGGGGATGTCGCCCGGGCGGTCCCTCAAGGGCGGGATATCCATCCGGATGACGTTGACCCGGTAGAACAGGTCCTGCCGGAAACGGCCTTCCGCCACCAACTTCTCCAGGTCCCGGTTGGTTGCGGCGATGATGCGGACGTCTGCCTTCAAGGTCCGCTCGCCACCAAGTGGTTCGTAGCAGTGATCCTGCAGGAATCGCAGAAGTTTGACCTGCATCGCGGGTGGTAGATCGCCGATTTCATCGAGCAGCAGGGTTCCGCCTTCCGCGAGGGCGATCCGTCCGGAACGATGGGACGATGCCCCGGTGAAGGCCCCCTTCACATGCCCGAACAACTCTGCTTCCACGAGAGATTCCGGGAGGGCGCCGCAGTTGACCGCGACGAACGGGCCGTCTCTGCGCTCGCTTCGCCGGTGCAGCGCGCGGGCAAAGAGTTCCTTGCCGGTCCCGGTTTCGCCCGCGAGCAGCACCGAGGCTTCGCTCATGGCTATGATGTCGAGTTTCTCGAAGAGGTCGCGCATGCGCGGGCTCTTGCCCACGATGTCGTCGACGCTGTAGCTCTTCTCGATGACCTTCCGCAGTTCCTGAACGAGCCTCAGGTCGCGGAACGTCTCGACCCCGCC
>SWCD01004815.1_pt1 | contig 11126 bp, 11 predicted proteins | sample 4693011 | NCBI WGS metagenome assembly SWCD01 (sample SAMN10267278, study PRJNA491770) | bioreactor metagenome | isolation source: DHS bioreactor inoculated with marine | place: Japan: Omine Ridge, Nankai Trough | reverse complement strand
AAATATACGCGTGTTAGATCGCACTGCACTAATATTAGATATTTTCGCACAACATGCTGAGACGCATGAGGGATCGTTGCAAGTTGAATTAGCTCAATACGAATATCGTTTACCCCGACTAACAAGGGCCTGGACACATTTAGCGAGGCAAGCTGGCGGAGCCGGAAGGGCTGGCGGAGGAAGTGTTGGACTAAGGGGTCCTGGGGAAAAACAATTAGAAGTTGACCGCCGAGATATTCGTCGTCGAATTGATCAGTTAAAGAAGGAAATTGAAAAAGTTCGCTCTCATCGAGGCAGACATAGGGACAAAAGAAAAAAATCACGGATTCCCTTAATCGCACTAGTCGGGTATACAAATTCTGGGAAATCTACATTGCTAAATAGGTTAGCCGAAACAGATGTATATGTTGCAGATCAACTATTCGCAACACTTGACCCTACGGTAAGACGTGTGGATTTACCGGGGGGCACTGCAGCTTTGATATCTGATACAGTTGGATTTATACAAAAACTTCCTACTATGCTGATAGCAGCATTTAGGGCTACTCTAGAAGAGGTAACTGAAGCAGAGCTGTTATTCCACGTAGTTGATAGCTCCCATCCTAATGCTTTAGAGCAGTCAAATTCAGTTTTGAAAACGCTTGAGGAAATTGATGCTGGTCAAATACCCGTTATTACGGTATTTAATAAAATCGATAAATTTATAGATAAAGATCCTAATCAATCAGAAATTAGCGGGACGGATTCTGTGGCAATATCCGCACTAACTGGGGAAGGGATAGAAGAGCTATTAAAGAAAGCTCATACAAAATTATACGAATCCTATGCCCCTATTAAAATTAATTTACCCTATAAAGAAGGAGCTTTATTAGCTTTATTCCATGAGTTTGGTCAAATTGAGTTAATTGAACAAAAGCATGATGGAGTTACAATTCAGGGAAAAATTCCAAGTAGATACGTGTCAAAATACAATAATTTTTTAATTGACATAGAAACAGAACCAATTTAGGTTCCTAATTCGAGTCCATTTCCGATTGTTTTTTTTGTTTTAGCTTATCGAGAGTTAAAGGATTTCCTTTTGAGATTTCCCAATCTTCATCTGTAACAAGAGTTATCAGCTTGAATCCTTCTGCATACATCATTTCTTTTCCCTTGCCCGTTTCTGCAGTCCAACCTTTCATCCGTTCTTCTGGATCCCAACCGATCATTTGGCTTTTATGCGCTCGCAAAGATGCTAATTTTATATCAAAAGTAGTTTCGATATTCACAAAAGTATCAGAATTTTGCCAACTGCTGATATAAACTTTTCGAGGTTTATGGGCTAAAAATCCCTCATCTTGTTCAATTTCTTCAAAGAGGTTAGGTTGTCCCGCTGCAGGGAATACAGCATCAATAACCGCCGTGGCTGCTGCGCGATGGTCTGGATGGTTGATAGCACTATCACTTGTTAGAATCACTGTCGGATCGCCACATATCACGACTTCTGGTTTGAATCGCCTGATTTCCCTCACCAATTTTTTCCGCAATTCAATAGTCGGTTCCAGTAATCCATCTGGTTCATTCAAAAATATAATTTCTTCTGCCCCAACTATTTTTGCTGCATCTCTAGATTCTGATTCTCTGATTTCTAGAACTTTTTCTATTGGAATTGTAGGGTCTGCAATCCCTGAACCCCCGCTAGTGATAAGTATATAGGATACTTTTGCGCCACCCTTGATCCACCTTGCCAGGGTGCCAGCACAGCTAAATTCGATATCATCTGGATGGGCAAATATGGCCATTGCGCGTTCAGGAATGTAAAAGTTGTTCATATGAGTTCGCTCCTAAATACCGGAAAATCTTATTTTTGTAAATGCCGAATACCATTCCTGCTAGAAATGATTATATCTGTGGCCATATTAATAAATAAACCATTTGCAATAAATCCTGTCCGGTTATTTAATTGAGTTTCCAATTTTTCGGGATTTTCTATCTCCCCAAATTGAACATCTAGTATGAAATTATTTTGATCTGTAAGGAATGGGATTCCGTTTTCGGTGGTCCTACGAATAGCCTTTCCTCTCAGACTTTCCATAAATGCAAAATGTGTTTTCCAACCATAGGGCAGAACTTCAACAGGAAGATGCCATTTTTCGCCTAAATTTACAGAAATTTTACTTTCATCGACCACAATTATTTCTCGTTTTGACATTTGAGCTACTAATTTTTCTCTTAAGAGTGCGCCACCACCGCCTTTAATTAAATTGAAATTAGCATCCACCTCATCGGCGCCATCAATCGTGATATCAATCGAGGAATGCAGGTTGATATCGGAAATCGGAATACCTGATTCGATCGCGATCTCTTCAACATGAATTGAACAAGGAACTCCTTGTATATCTTTCAATTGGCCACTTTTGATTTGTTTTCCTATTTCTATTATTGCAAAATAAGCCGTACTACCTTCCCCTAAGCCAACGACCATGCCAGATTGCACAAATTTCACTGCCTTTTTAGCCGCCATTTTTTTTAGTTCTGTATTGTTTTTAGATTCCATTTATTAAATTTCCCTTGTCCAATTTTCTAATTCTTTTAAGTCTTTTTCCGATATATGGAATGTAATTACTTTTCTCCCCATTGCCTTTAATGCATCAGCATCCCCAATTGCCTGGGATAATTTCAATTCCGCAAAGGACAAGCCGTGTTCTCTTGTCTCAAAATTATCAGGAATACCTAAATCTATATTCGGAGTTGTTATTATTTGAATAAAATTTCCAGTTCCCGAATCTCCCTTATGTAATTGTCCAGTGGAATGTAGATATCTGGGACCATAACCAACAGTAACCGCAACAGTATATTTTTTCGCCAAGGAAGACCTGAAATTATCTAATATTTTATCAGTTTGTGAATCAGATGGAATGTAAGCTTGAATTGAAATATAGTCATTATTCTTTATATTGGATAAAAAGTTAGATAATTCTTTGAACTTGAATGGGGAGGTTGAAATGGCTGGCAAAGAATTATTTTCTTTTTGTCTTGTAATTATCTCACGAGCAATAATTTTTGCTTTTTCCACATTAGGCTGATCAAAAGGCTGCACTTTGATCAGATAACCTGTAATCGAAGTAGCTAATTCCCATAGAAAAAATTGCCCACCAAGATCATATTCATTTTCAATTTCTATTTGAAGATCCGGGATATTTGGGAATTGTTTGTATGGGGCTGTTTGATCAGAGTTGCCGTTAGGGTAGTCAAGGGAAACCAAAATGTGGTCCTCTGGGAGTGAATTGCTATAATCAATGTTTTTGTCAATGAGCGGCAACAATCCCATTCCTGATTTCCCGGTACTCTCCGCAATCAATTGCTCGATCCACGCTCCAAAGGAACTTAGTTCTGGAGAAATATCTAAGACCAGCTTATTCCTGCCTGCATTATGAGATTCTCCCAAAAATGTTGCAAGTCGCAAAGCATGATTGCTTGATATGTGATTTTCAATTAAATCATTTTTCATTTTTCGTGCTGATCTTAATAGCTTAGTTATATCAACGCCGATTAGTGCTGCGGGTACTAATCCAAAAAATGATAAAGCAGAATATCTCCCACCAATATCGGGATTATTAATAAAGACTTTTCGAAAATTCAGTATATTTGCAGTTTCTTCCAGAAAGCTCCCTGGGTCTGTGATCGCTATGAAATGATCGCCGGGATTTTTATCATCTAATTTCTTGCGTATAACCGAATAAAAATATTTTAATAATGAGAGAGTTTCTACTGTATCACCGGATTTTGAAGCGGCGATGAAAATAGTCTCTTTCAAATTCAAACCATTTTCTAAATGTTTTATTGCAGTTGGGTCAGTCGTATCTAATATTGATAATTCTAGAAATCCTTGTTTGGTGCCAAATGTATTTTTAAAAACTTCTGGAGCCAAGCTCGAGCCTCCCATGCCAAGGAGGACAACATGTCTGAAACCTATATCTATAATCTCATCTACAAAGGCAGTTATTAATTTCAAGTTAGAGGCCATTTCCTCAGGAGAATCTAACCATCCTAATCTATTTGAGATTTCATTAGGATCTGGGCTCCAAATTGTATGGTCTTTATTATAAATTCTTTCAATAATATTTTCTGATATCAATGAATTGGCAGCTGCCATTATTGAAATTCTTAGGGTTTCATCTGAAATATGTGAAATTACATTCATCAAGTATAGAATCCTATAAAGTGTTTTTTTCGTAAAGAAATGAACGACCAGATTTGCCAATTTTAGTGATGATATTCATCTTCCGTAAAGCATAGCACATTTTCTGCGCCTGCTTTTTTGTTATATTGTTGGCCAATGCGAGGTCGCCAGATGTAAATTTTATCTGTAATGATTTAGAGATGAGTTTATTAAATTCAGATTTTGTAGATAAAAATACGCTCCTGGTTACCCTAATAATCTCTTGATCATATTTGCTCCATTTTTTTCTTCGCCAACTGCCTTTTCCGTCATTTTTCCAGAATTCATTAACATCCAGAAAAAGTACGTGGAGACTTATGCCTGATTTTATTATTGTTTTGGGGATATAGATAAGATGACTAAAAATATCTTCGATTTTTTCATGCTTTGGGGATTTTCTTTTAGATACTTCGTTACCATTCTCGTCGATCCTTGTTATCAATTTATTTTCTATAAGTGGGAGAATGAGTTCAATTTCATTTGATTGTATTAATGTATTTAGTTTATTTTTTATTGCCCCGAAATTTCCTGTTTGAATTTCAATTAGCTTAGAATCGCGAACAATATCAATTACAAATCCTTCATGGGGAACCTCAAATAGATCTCCCTCCCTGGAATACCATTCTTTAATTCCAGAATGCAGTGATTTCTCTTTTAAAATACCAATTTTTGGTGAAACAGATGGATTATTCATTTGATAAAACTCGATAGATGAGAAAATGTCTTTTTATAGAAAAATCTTAATTTCGTTTAGACCCTTTGAATATTTTTTCCTTACCAAATTTAGAATTAATATCCCCAATTACTTTTTGAATACGATCTTTTTTTATTTTTTTTTGTGAATCCCACAAACTCATTTGTTTGATCGGACGTTCAAAATTTGAGATTCCCACGCCAACTAATCTAATTCTTTGTCCTTTCATCCAATTTTCCAAAAATAAAGATTTAGCTATTGAAAATATAATTTTAGGATCATTGGTCGGCTTTTCTATTGTTCTCTGTCTCGTTATAGTTGAAAAATCACTACGACGTAACTTTATTTTTATTGTCGTGCCTTTTTTATTGGAGGAAGTTAAGGTTTTAGCAATTTTTTCAGATTGTTTGTTGATGATGGAAATTAGTTTTTTCTCATCCTCTATATCTTCAAAAAATGTGCTTTCTTGGCTGACAGATTTTGATTTTCTTTTTGTATTGATTCTTCGTTTATCAATTCCCTGAGATTTTAATGACATTGAGTAACCACTTTGGCCAAATCTATTTACAAGATCTGACAATGGCCACTTAGAAATATCCCCAATTGTATGCAAACCCAGCCCTTCCAATTTGGAAGCAGTTTTCGGTCCTATTCCGTATAGCATTTCAACAGGAAGGGGAAAAAGAAATTCCCTTTCCGCTCCATCCTCAACTATTTTTATGCTCATTGGGTATGAATTTGTTTTAGAAATAGCTTTACCGACGTCATTCGCAATTTTTGCCACCAGCTTATTAGAACCCACTCCAATAGAGCAGGGGAGACCTGTTTCGTTCAAAATCCGCGCTTGCAAAGTTTTAGCAATTTCTAGAATTGATTTTGATCTATTTTTATTTACTTCAAGAAAGGCTTCGTCAATTGACATTTGCTCCACCTGATCAGAAAAGTCTTTTAGTACATCCATCACTTGTTTTGATCTTTTCCCATACTCGTTCCTTGTAGATGAAACGACGATTAATTGGGGGCAAAGCTGAGTTGCCCTTGCCATAGGCATTGCGGACCTTACACCAAATCGCCTCGCTGCGTATGAGGCAGATGTGACCACGCCGCGGTTTGATTTGCCGCCTACCGCAAAGGGCTTTCCTTCTAATTTTGGATTTTGGAGAACCTCCACAGCGCAAAAGAATGCGTCCAGATCAATGTGAAATATAATTTTCGCCGGAATATTATTATCGATGTCCATATTCTATTATTTCAGCAAAAATTGAAATAGCAATTTCTTCAGGTGTATCTGCGCCGATATCTAAACCTGCTGGGCCCTTTATTCTTGCTATTTGTACATCGTCAATATTCATTTCTTTTAATCTTTTAATTCTTTCTTTATGGGTTTTTCTGCTTCCGAGAGCACCAATGTAAAAGCAATTGCTTTCTAAAGCAGAGAATAATGCTGGATCGTCAATTTTTGGGTCATGCGATAAAGTAACCACTGCAGAATTATTGGATATACCAATGCTTTGAATTGCTTCGTCAGGCCAGGCATTTATAATTTGTGCATCGGGAAATCTATTTTCTGCTGAAAAAGCTTTTCTCGGGTCAATAATGATAACTTCTAATCCTATTGAAGAAGCAAGAGCAGAAAGGTGCTGCGCTATTTGCGCTCCCCCAATCAATATTATTTTTATGGGCTGGGATATTGTGTTTTGGAACACGAGTTCGTTGTTCATATCATGCGTTATCCCAATATGAACAGATTGAGTAGGAATTATATTTATCCTTTGCTTTTTGTCGGTATCCCCGATTACTGTTGAATAAGATACTTCATTTTTGTTAATTACCGCCTCGAAGATCGGCAAGAATTCGTCCGATAAATATTGAATGAAAATTTTAATATTTCCGCCGCATGCCAATCCGACATCCCAAGCATCTTGGTTAGAAACACCATATTCAACAAGCGAACTTGATTGATGAGAAATAATTCCGAGGGATTCCTGTATGACCGCGGATTCTACACAACCTCCGCTTACCGAACCAACAAATTCTCCCAACTGATTAATAGCCATCATTGAGCCGGTTTTTCTCGGCGCAGAACCCCATGTTTCTACAACAGTTGCAATTGCAGTTTGGATCCCCTTTTCCTTCCATTTCAATAATTTTTCAATAATATCGTACATATAGTTAATCCTTTATAAAACCTACGATCTTTGCGCACGGATGATTGAAAACCTCATTTTTATGAGGTGCTTTAATTAGTTCTTTAGAAAGATCTTGGCCCCCAAAATGTAGTCCTTCATGTAATCCTGTTCGCCATTTCGGGCAATCTGTCACATCGTAAACAATTCCCTGATTAACGATATATATTTCTTTTTCATATTCCCCATCGTAGTTTTGCAAAGAGGATATTTTGAATGGTCTCATTTGATCTCGGTTTTTATTAGTGCTATTGCTCTCTACTTGAAACAATCTCTTGAACTCGAGGAAAATCTTTGTAATAACCCCTGTTGCCCGTGGGCAATATAGCTGCTATTTGGCACATAATCTCATCTGTCGAATTCTTCAAGAATTGTTCTTTATTCTTCTTAGGATAGACGCCTAATTGATAAGGCTTTCCAATAGTTAAGGTAATATCAATTTTTTTCCATGGGAATTTTTTTCTAAATACCGAATCTTCAGTGCCGATAGTGGAAATAGGAAGAATCCAAGCATTTGTTTTTGATGCAATATATGCAGCACCAGATTTCCCTTCAATTAATTCCCCATTGGGACTCCTGGTTCCTTCAGGCGCTATTATGAAAAGACCATTGTTTTTCAATCTCCCAAGCACCTCCTTCATTGCGCGAATGTCAGGTTTAAACCTATCAAGAAAGATGAAACCCATATGTTTGACCCCAAATCGATATATCGGGTAACTTTGATATTTTTTTGCTACCACCACGATCAGGTTTGGATGTTTAATGAATTCTTTTACCGAAAGAATCATTAAGCCATCTAAGTTTCCAACATGGTTTGCAGTTAGAACAACCGGCTTGTCGTAAGGAATGTTTTCTGCGCCTACAACTCTTTTCCTTGTAAAAAGAGCAAATCCAAGTTTGACGATTTGTATTAATATTAAACGAATCATGATTAGCTATTATCTTCGTCGGGGGTGGGGGAGTAAGCGTAACGTAAATCAACTGGGTCTGAGTCTTTGTTCCTAACACGAATGTTTAAGTACTCAACAAAGACAGAAAATCCCATTGAAAAGTAAATGTACCCTTTGGGAATATGAAGTTCTAACCCTTCTCCTATTAATGAAAAACCAATCATCAATAAAAAACTTAATGCGAGAATTTTTATTGAGGGATGATTGGCAACAAAATCGGATAAGGTGTTGATAGTTGCCATCATAATAATTACGGAAATAACCACGGCAACGATCATGACCCAAACTTCATTGGCCATGCCCACAGCGGTGATTACAGAGTCAAGTGAGAATACAATGTCTAACAGTAAAATCTGCATGATTACGCTAGCAAAAGTTTTCTGTACCTTTTTTGTAGCATGTCCGCTTTTGCTTTCAAGATTGTCGTGAATTTCGTTGGTGCTTTTTGCGATAAGGAATAAACCCCCCAATATCATAATGATATCTCTGCCCGAGATTTCAAATTCAAATAATACAAATAGGGTATCAGTTAGTGATACTAACCAAGACAGGGACAGTAAAAGGAGAATTCTTGTGCCCATTGCCAAGCCCAATCCATATTGTCGAGCCTTCTTGCGTTGATTTTCGGGCAATTTGTCTGCAAGAATTGAAATAAATACAATATTATCGATCCCTAAAACAATTTCTAACGCAACAAGAGTTAATAGGGATAGCCATATTTGTGGGTCTGTGATCCAATCCATTCCTTGAAGCCTCCAAAGATATATCAGTATATCTTTATGTTTTTATGTGAATAAGTCAAAAATTCCTAATAGTTTTAATGATGACGCTGTAACAATCAGAATTAACAGTCTTCTAATCCAAATAGTTCCCTTTTTGACCGCAATTCTGGTTCCAACCCAGGCGCCCAGCATATTTCCGACCGCAAGAATCAATCCTGCCTGAAGATTTACTTGACCTTGAATAATAAATATCCATAAGGTAAAAATTGTGGAAATTAATACAATGCCTACTTTTACAGCATTGGCATGCACAAGATTATAACCTGCACCAAGAACTAAACCAGATAATAAGAAGATGCCAACCCCTGCTTGAATGAAACCGCCATAGATACCAATAAGAAAAAATAATAAATATTGGACCAGGGATGGCCTGCCTTCTAGTTTGATGATCTCGCCAACAAGCCATTTTTTTGGGCGTATTAGAATTACAAAAAGCATAAATAGCATTATGTACCCAAATATAGATCTAAATAACTCAGGCGAAATGATAGTGGCTAAAAATGATCCGATGACCCATCCTGAAATGGAAGGGATTCCGAATTGAATAACCCCATTTTTATCAAGTACTTTTTGATCGGAAAATCCTTTGACCCCTACAATATTCTGAAACAAAATTGCAATCCGATTGGTGCCATTCGCCACCTGGAGAGGAAGGCCAAGAAGCTCTAACAGTGGAAGTGTGATTAGGGACCCGCTACCAGCCAGGGTGTTGATTATGCCGGCAACAAACCCAGAAACTATTATTAGGAGATAAAGAGGGTCAAAAGGAATCATTTATGCTTATCCTGTATGAAAATGTTGGCATGCAGCAATGCTTATAATGCGCATAGCCAAATACATTGTTAAATTAATACATCACATTGCCTAAATACAAACTACTTTTCAAAAATTTTGTGATATCCCTTATCAAGCTCATCATCATTCAGATGAGCATATCTTTGAGTCACCTGTATATTTTTATGGCGGGCAAGTTCTTGCGCTAATTTTAAATTACCGCCTGATCCTATTAAAACATTTGTAACAAAATAGTGCCTAAAGGAATGTGGGGTGATCGTACCAGAAGATTTTTCCCCAAGAATTTCTTTAACTCGCCGATTAATAATATTTCTACCAGTAGTGGGGGAAACGCTCAAAATATTTTTACCAGCGCCTTTGTCATGCCTAGAAAAAATTGGTAATGTGGGAAGAGGTCTACCAGAGTTTCCATCCTTGCTGGACCGCAAAGATAAATAGGCTTTGATCGACCGAAAAGATCTTGTAGAAAACCTTACAACCGCCTGTGTATTTCCTTTCCCAATTATTATTGCTTTAAATTCGTTCCAGTCTAAGTCGCCTCGGCGAAGATTACACATCTCATGGACTCTCATCCCTGTGTCAGCTAGGGTCAAAATAAAAGCACTATCCCTATAGTTGATCAATTTATCTTTTTCATCCGGAATTGATAAATTGACGATCTCTGAGGCATACTTAATCACTTTCTCTATATCTTCCTTGGGAAATTGTGGCAACCTTTGCCCTAATCGACGAGAGCGTGACCGAATAAGCATTTGAAGCCTTTGTAAATTTATGGTCGCAAGTTCCTCGGCAACAAGATATTGATAAAATCCCTTAACGGCAATAATATAAAGTTGCTCAGTGGCAGCCGAGAAACGCTTTAAATATTTGGCCAATTTACCTATTTGATCTTCACCTATGTTTTTAATTGGAGCCTTTGTAGGATCTATTCCCTGATCTGATAATACTGAAGAGAATACCTTAATCGCTTTTGAGTAGGCGATATAGGTGTTCTCGCTTCTTGAAAGCAATATTGTTTCTAAATAATTGTCAAAGGCATTTCTAACAGTGGTCATGATTTATATTTTATATGTAAATAGTTTATCGGTAAACTTTTCTTCAAGGCAACCTTGGAAAAGAGCAATTCAATTAGTGGGGAATGATAGAACATATGTTTTATTATATCATAGATCATTAAAATAAAAATCAATAATGTCACATTATAACTAAATTAGAAGTTTTCGATTATTTTGAATTACCGTGAAAATTTAAGAAAAGGGAATAAAAGAGAGAAACATTATGCTTGCGGTAATAATACTTATCGAATGCTTAAACATTTTTTCTCATTACCACTGCCCTTTCTCTAATATCCTTTTGTAATTATGGGGTTTCTGTAGGTTGCTGATGTGGCCATACAAAATTAAACCAATCCGTATACCCGTGCTTTTCTACCCCTAATACACGCACATAAGATGGCGTCTCACAACCTGGTTCATCAATTACTGAAGAATATTCAAACCAGGCACCTTTTAGTATTTC
>SWCD01012660.1_pt2 | contig 11138 bp, 8 predicted proteins | sample 4693011 | NCBI WGS metagenome assembly SWCD01 (sample SAMN10267278, study PRJNA491770) | bioreactor metagenome | isolation source: DHS bioreactor inoculated with marine | place: Japan: Omine Ridge, Nankai Trough | reverse complement strand
ATAAATAAAAATGAATATTCGAATTATTAAGTAACTATAAATTTATAAGAATATTTAATATTTGATACAGCTTGACAGAGACCTATTCATTTCAAAATGAGCAGGTCTCGTATTAATTTATAAATAATTTTCTCATATTATGGCTCAGGCTTGTCGGGAAAAGTGCAATTGGGGCATACCAGTAATGGTGCATGATGCCGCCGGTAATCTAGTCAGGAGGGACTATTTCATTTTGCAATATTTTTATTTATGAAAAGAGACCTCATTATTCAAAATAAGGTCTCATTATTATTTATGTAATCCTAAAAATATTTATGGTGCAGGCTTCGCAGGGAAAGTGCCAGCGGGGGCATACCAATCGTGGGGCATGACGCCGCCAGTGATCTGACCGGGATTGACGGTGACGGGGATGAGGCTGTGGTCATTGCAGTTAACGCTAAGGCCACAGGGGACCATCTGCGTATAGCCACCGCCCAAGTCGCCAACCGCGGTGTAGGAGATGACGGTGTAATTACCGGGGGCGAGGCCATCGATCTGGAAATCACCCTGGTGATCGACGGTGAGGACATAGCTATAGCTGGCATTTTGGATGTTGCGGGCGACGACCATCATGGCAGGGATCATTTCGCTGGGATAGGATAATGTGCCGGCAATGGAGCCAGTGTAAGCGCTCATGTCAAAATTCTGGGGGATAGGGATGATGTTGAGGTCACCGTACCAATCGCAGAGGTCAATATCGTTGGTGGGGGCGTTTGCGGTTACTGCAAAATCTACCAAAGAATGATTGGTGCAACTGACATCTAGACCACATAGTACGGATTCTGAATAACTACCGCCATAGCTAAAATCGTATAACCAAGCATAGGCATTATAGGTGCCGGGGGGGAGCTGGATGGAATATGTACTCTGATTTTCGGCGATGGGGAAATCGAATAATTCGCCGGTGTTGACATTCTCGAAAAAGGAGAGCATGGGGGGGATATATTCGCTAGGGAAGCAAATATCACCGTTGACCGTGCCGTCTGCAGCGGGGACGCCTTGGGGAATCTGGGTGAGGATATCTCCGGGGATCTCGGTGAGCAAATCGGGGAGATCGGTTAAGAGGTCCTCGGGGATGACATCTCCAATTTGTTGTTCGACCTGTTCGATGATGCCTTCGGTGATGTTGGAGACGGCCTGATCGGTTAGGCCACAGGCCAGGGATGTGAGGATGAGGACTAAGATAATGAGTAAGAATTTTTTCATTGGAACACCTTCCTGAGATTAATTAGCGGATATAGATCGGGTTGCTGAAGATCCAAGCCCGACGACGTTCTTTGTAGTTGATGTAAACTTCCACCCGGTACACACCAGGTTGATTGACTTGAAATTCTGTGGTCTTACGGTTTTTGTGGGTCAAAATCACCTGTCCATCTTTGAGGAGATGGACTTCTGCCTTTTGAGGCAGATTGATTTGCAAGGTGGGACTGTCGGTGAATTGGGTGGTATCGCCCATGATGGCAGTGCCATTTTTAGATTGGGCGGAGAAACGGAACCCCTTGGTGCTGGCGGGGAGATCATAGCCGAGGTAACAGTGACCCTGGCGGAGGGCATCATAGATCAAGATGCGGTCTGTGGAAGCGTTGCCAGTTAATTCTTCGGAAGCGAGGATGTGGGTATTGATCGCACCGAAATGCCATTCGTAGGGGAAAAGGTTGCGGGAGATGGGGCCGAGCTTGCCGAGCAGGTTGTGGGCATCGGAACCGCCGACGGCGACGATGGGCTTGCCTTTGGCCAGGAGCCGATCCCAAATGGAGATGGATTGGGAGAATGGGCCACGGGCGACGCGCTTGAAGTTGAAGGCGTAGAATATTGCGGGGAGATAGCCGGTTAATAAGGATTTGAATTCTGAAAGGGAATTCCAAAGTTCAACGCCGGTGAAGTTGTCGATGTCCCAATCGACCCAGGAGAGATTTTTTTCGCCAAAGGTCTCAGATTCGGGGTCATAGGGGTGGGCCAAAAAACTTAGGCCCTGATTGTCGTTGATCGCATTGATCAGCGTTTGGGGATCAGCGGCGAGATGCTCTAGTTCTTTTTCTACGCCGAAGACGAGGAGATGATTTTTTTGAGGGTCTCGCTGGCGATCATGAATTTCTTCGCCGACAAGGATGAGAACTTTTTTGTCATCTTTACCAAAATAACCTTCGACCCCCTGGACCCAAACATTATGGTCGGTGACGATGACGGCATCTAGGCCGGCGCGAATGGCGGCCTCGGCGATGTCGGTGTGAGAGCCAGTGCCATCTGAAAAGGTGGTATGCATATGTAGGTTAATGGTGTATTCGTGCATGAGCAATTCCCAATGTGTGATTTATCTCTCTATTTAACCATAGAATATAGAGTTTTTATAGCAAATTGGGGGGAATATTATTTTGTGATGGTTTTTTTAAGAGTGATATAAGTTTGACAAAAAGAGAGGGAGAACGGTATAATCCGTTTGGTCTGAGGACTGAAACCTTAGCCATTTTTTAGAAGGAGAAAAGTATAGGCATGGAAAAATTTCTAGATATTGCCTTGATCATTGTGTCTGTCACTCTCGTCGTTAGCGTTATCTTGCAAAGCAAGGGCGGCGGCTTGGGTGGATTGACCGGCGCTGACACTGGCGGTGTGTTTTCTGCACGCCGTGGAATTGAAAAGACACTTTTTAGAGTGACCGTTATTTTAAGTGTGATCTTCTTTTTGTTAGCGATCATTACAGTAATTATTACTGGTTAGGTTGTACGATAAATTAATTTATTGACAACAATGCGGAGGGCGGTTTGTGGGTAATGGCCTGCGACTGCCCTTTTTGCTATTATAAGGAACGATAGAGGTTGGTCTTATGAAGAAACTTCGTTGGCAGATCTTGATCGTAATCGCGGCCTTAATTGCGATCGCCGTGCTGTTATTTGGACAGCAACCAATTTTAGAAACGATCATTGCTCAGGAACCTTCGACGGGGGGCATTTATACCGAAGGTTTGGTGGGTTCACCAATCCGATATAACCCAATATTAGATTTCTATAACCAAGTGGATCGAGATGTGGACCGGCTGATCTTTAGTAGTATGATCCGGTTCGATGATTGGGGCAACCCGATCGCTGATCTGGCTGAGTCCTGGGGAGTTTCGGTGACGGCGGATGTGTATAATGTGACGTTGCGGGAAAACATCTTGTGGCATGATGGGGAAATATTAACGACGGATGATATTTTGTTCACAATAAAACTATTGAGGGATAGCGAAAACCCCGTTCCAGATGATATTGCAACTTTATGGCAATCTGTGGAAGTGATTGCTTTTGATGAGCTGAATATACAATTCCGGTTGGAAGAGCCCTTTTCTCCCTTTGTAGACTACTTATCCTTTGGGATACTGCCTCGACATCTCTTGGAAGGTAAATCAGGAGAAGCATTGATCGGTGATGGATTTAATCTATCCCCGGTAGGGTCGGGACCTTATCGGTTTGAAGGTCTTTTGTCGGATAACCAAGTAATCACAGGGATCGTGTTGACTGCATTTGAAGATCATTATGTGGAACGCGCCTTGATCGATCAGGTCGTATTTAGATATTTTAATTCTGATGAGGAGGCTTTGGCAGCCTATCAGAACGGAGAAATATCTGGAATAAGTGGCATTGACACCAGTGAGATGGCGGACTTTATGGATGACGTGGATCTGAACGCGTATACCTCACGTTTGCCAGAACTGAGTATGTTGATCTTTAACTTGGATAATGAGGAAATGCTATTTATTCAAGAATTGGAAGTTAGGAAAGCGCTTTACCATGCGATCAATCGCCCTTGGATCATTTCGCAAGCTTTGAATGGACAAGCATTAATTGCGGATGGTCCGATATTCCCAAATTCCTGGGCTTATTATGAAAACACAGAACGTTACCCGTATGATCCGGGGTTGGCGATAGATATGCTGAGAAATGCTGATTATGTAATCCCGGCGGAGGGTGGAAATATTCGTTCTAAAGATGGCGTAATTCTTTCTTTTGAATTGATTCATTTGAATGATGTGGCGCATACTGCAGTGGCAAATATGGTCAAGGAGTATTGGGCTGCTATCGGTGTGAATGTGAGTTTGGTGGCATTAGATTCTGAGACAATGGTGACTGCTTATTTAGAAACGAGGGAGTATGACGCGGCGTTGGTGGATCTGAATTTGATGCGCACACCTGACCCTGACCCTTATCCATTTTGGCATCAATCTCAAATCAATAATGGACAGAATTACAGCAACTGGAACGATCGTCGTGCGAGTGAATATTTAGAGAAGGCGCGAGTAACACCAGAAAGAGTAGACCGAGAACGACTTTATAGAAATTTCCAGGTACATTTCAGCAGGGAACTGCCTGCGCTGCCTTTGTATTTTCCGGTCTATACCTATTTTGTGGATGCAGAAGTGGGGGGCATTAATTTTGGATCGGTTTATGATCAGAGTGATCGATTTAAAAATATTGAGGAATGGTATTTAATCTCTAGGTTAGAGGTTCAAGAGCCGATTCCTCCTACTACTTCAGCTGAATAAATTAATTTGAAAGACCTCACTCTTTTTAATGGAACCCAATGAATACCTTTAAATGATGATTTGGTCCTGTTAACAAACGCAATTACCATATAGATAATATAGATTTTATTTCTCACCAAAGTAAAGATATAGATTAGTGAGAAACCTGATAAGATAATTCTTTGCAATAACAAATTTTTCCCTTAGTTCGATTCCTTATCCTTTCATGCCTATAATAAATAAAAATCTATTTCAATTGAAATATCATTATAAACAAAATGGAGATTGAATTTTTTTATTTTTTATGATATTCTGAAAACTGGGTATTATATAATTTTTAATTTAATAATAAGGTCAATATATATGGAGGGTAATTAAATGGTTAACAAAATAGATGGGAATGGAATCCTAGTAGTTGGAGATTGGGTTGTTGATGAGTATTGGTTTCTCAATCGTCATCAGTCAGAATTGAGTTCGCATACCGGGTATTTGCATTATCGAATTGCGACCAATGATAAGGACACAATATATGATCTTTGTGGAGCGGGGCATGTAGCTAGAGTGTTATATTCCATTCGGGAAAATAAATCAATTTATAAACTTTATGGAATTGGAAAGTGGAATAGTAATGACGATATTTTAATAAAACATTTAATTCATTCAAGAGAAGAATCTTCGTGCAATGCTGCAGATGGGTCAGTTAAAATAACAAAGAAGTATTCCGATAGGGCGCCCACGATCGGAATTACAACGTTAGATCCTAATAGCCCCACGATAAGAGTTATAAGACAATATAAACAGGAGGGAAAAAATTTAGAACAAATAAACAGGGTGGATTGGGAGCCACCTAATGTGCCAAACAAGGGTATAAATTTGCAAGATTATAAGAAACTTCCAGATGCGAATGAAATAACCTCTATCGTCATTCAAGATTTGAAAAAAGGAGTGATAGACGATGATCTTATTAGTAGACTTTTTCAAAAATACCCTAACGCATTGTGGTACGTAAGGAGCAAAGAATTTAACCCCTCATGGATTTCTATTATCAAAGAAAAACTTGAATTAATATTATTCGGACCCGAAATAGCCGCTTTAGAAAATCCTTGGGATTCATGGCTTGTAAACGGAAAAATATCTCATCAAGCCCTGGAAATTTTGGACAATAGCCTATCAAAAAACACCGTCCTTTTAACCGATAAAAGAGAAATGATTTTTGTTTCAGAAAAAACACCGAAATGCATCGCCTCAATTTCAAAGAAAAAAATTACGGAATTAAGTCAATTAGGTTGGCCAAGTGCAATTTTTAGCGCTTTGATATATAGTTTAATTACAGAAAATATCCCTAATACTGATGATGATATTAAGGAGTATTTTTCAAAAATATTAGTTTTAGCTGATAAGCATGGGGGAATAAAAATCCCCGAAAGTATAAAATTCACTGAAGATGAATCTGATCCTCCCTTAGTAATAATTGAAGATCTGAAAGAACAAAGGGCAATAAAAAAACAAGCGATTTCAGGTACCGGGATAATAAAAAGTGGGAAAGGGGAATTGAGGATGGATGTTTGGAGGGGATCATCTAATCTTGAATCTTATGTTACCTGCATCAAGGAGAAACAAAAAATAATTAATAGAATTGGAAAGTATTTAAGGGGTTTTGAAAAAAACCAATCCCCAAAAAGATCTTTAAGTATTATGTTGCAGGCCGATCCCGGAGCTGGAAAAACATTTTTGGCACGATCGCTAGCAAAAGAATTTAATTTTGCATTTCTTCAATGTGATGTTACACAATTAATCAATCGAGAGAGTCTGTATGATGTATTCGATAAAGCATCATCGATGCAAGCGGCAAGTAAAGAAAAGTTGTTGATATTTGTTGATGAAATTAATGCTTCTTTGCAAAATGGAAGAGTTTTTGGAAGCTTTTTAACACCTTTGGAAGATGGATACTATACGCGAAAGGGAAATAATTTCGCACTAAAGCCCTGTGTATGGATTTTTGCTGGAACAAACATAGATAATGATGTTCTTGATAGCGGCGAGAAATTAAGTGACTTTAAATCTCGAGTGACTCGAATTGAAAAACTCGATTATTTATCTTTAGAAAAAAAATACATTAAGAGGGGGGGGTGGATTTGTTAGAAAAAGAGGCAAAACTGGAACAAGTTTATTTGGGTGTGACACTATTAAGAAATATAATTCCCGATATCAAAGAGGTAAGCAAAAAACTATTAGAAGCTTTTTATTCTATTGACCCAAAAGAGACTCCATCTCGCTTAATTAGGAAACTGACCGAAGAAATAAAAAATGTTCAATATGGCACCGTCACTTTAATTAATTGCTTCGGTGAAGAATGGGAAAAATTAAAAAAAGAAGTTGGTAAAGAAAACAAAGAGATGGTTAAGTTAAATTATTGATATTAATTATAATTAAGTTTTCGTGTTTACAAAGTGTAAATTTCTACGATAATTTGTTAAATTCTGTTATTGTTTAAATTTAGGAAAATTTAATACTATTTTTCTCCAGAATCTGAGAAACGCTTGGTAAATAATGATATCTTGGCTAAAAGATTCCCCCTTGGAGTTGAAATTTCAAAGTTAATTACCAGGGTTTGACGAACAGGTAGAACTTAAAGGACAACTCTTAATAAATATGTCAAGATATGATTCCCTGGCGATTTACATGATGTGAAGGGCAATATTTTGCTAGCTTCCATTTTTCAGGGTGATTATGGGTTTTTATTTCCAAATATAATGTTTACTTCAACCTTAAGTGAGGATTTTTTTTATATGGAGATATCAGTTAAGGAATGGTTTCGTATAATTTTTTATAGATGGTATATTGCTCTGAAATTCCGCGTAGATAATTACGGGTCTCGGCAAAACGAATAACTTCAAGATATAGATCGGGGTCTCTATCGGCGTAGTTGATCCAGGCGGCGGCATTGCCAGGACCCGCATTATAGGACGCCAGGGCGACGGGGATGCTACCGTTATATGTATCTCGGTAAGTGGATAAATATCTTGCCCCATAATTTACTGAGATGAGCGGGCGATAAAGGTCTTGACTGCTGTAGTTGGCAGGCCACCCCGAAAAGTTGAATATTGTATCTCCGGTAGCGGGCATGATCTGCATAAGACCCCTTGCGCCGGCAGAGGAGGTGACAAAACCTTCAAATAAGCTTTCTTGGCGCATGGTGCTATAGATGAGCAATGGGTCGACGTTATTGGTTTCCGCTGCGGGGAAAACTAAATCGGAAAAATAGAGACCGAATCGTAAACGATTGAAATAAATTGGGGCTTCAAAGGTGCCAGCGTCGTCTAAGCCAGCGAGGTTTAAGACCTCACGAGCAGCAAAAATGCCCGGACGATAGAGACCGAGATCGATGAGGTAATTTGCGAGACGATAGGAGTTTAGCGCATCGGTGGTGTAGGCATTTCGGAGGCTTTCAAACTCAATTCTCGATTCGGTATAGAGACCTAGCTGCCAAAACTCGGCTCCGCGGGAAAAGCGGGGGTCAAGGGATAAGACTGTGAGATCGTTAATATCTGTGTCTGTTGGCAGTGCAAACACTAAACGTAGCCAAACCTCAGCATCTTTTCTTTCGGCTTCTAAATCAATGGTGAAATTTGGGTTGTTGGCTGGTAGAAAAGCGGCATTTCCATCGATGATTTCTGCGGAACGTTCCGCATAATAGCCGGTCGGATCGCTTTCTAATGATTGAACCCAAGCACTTTGTGCATTGCCAAAACTATTCAATGCTTGGTAGGATTTTCCGATCCAAAAATAAGATCTTGCTTGATCTTCTGAACTCCTAACAAGACCGAGAGAACTAAAGAAATAATCTACTGCAGATTGATATTCACCCAATCTGTATTTTGCAATTCCGGCCTGGAATAAACCGTCGTAAGCGTAAGTTGAATGGGAATACTTTAACCCTAGATCTTCCCAAAGGTCGGCCGCTCGTTGTAATTCGTTATTCCTCTCAGCAATCCTGCCTGCGAAAAATAGCAATTCTGGGGTTTGGGGATTTAGTTCATTGGTATTCACAAAGGCCTCAAGGGTTTCAAGAGCCGACTCGTAATCTTCTAAATAAAACCATTGGGTAAAGGAGATTTCATCGACGGCATCTGCAAAATGAGTTTGATCTTCATGATCGGTCAATATTTCATTGAATTGTTGGATCGCTGCTTGGTATTGCGAAGTTTTTTGTAAGGTTAGTCCATAATAAAAATGGGCAGCGTCATCATGATCGGGCGTGGTATTTAAGTAGCTAAAGTATAATTTCCCGGCCATATCGTACTGCCCGGCGGAATAGTATATGAATGCTTGTGTATTCTCAGGTACGGGGACTTCATTCGCTAATAATTCATTTAATGCGAGGAGACTGAAGTATGCGGTGGGGTATTCGTTTATTGCGGTTTGGTAGGCGATATATCCTGGTCCAAGATCCCCAAGAGTTATATTCGCATAGCCAATATAATAAAGCATTTGGGCTTTGATGAATTCATTGCCAGTGCGATCGTAGACATCTTGATAGGTGACGAGAGAGGTGGCAATGTCCCCTAAGGCTTCATAGGAATCCCCGATCTTGATATTGATGAGTAATTTGTCACTGAGGGATGGAGATTGCAAACTTAAGACATAGGCATCTATTGCCCCTTGAAAATCATTTATAGAAAATTTTAAATCTCCAATGGTTTCATAAAGATAATAATCAATTATTCCTGGTTGGGCTTCAATATACTTCGAATAGGCGGTAATTGCTTTCTGGTTTTCTTCGATTTCTTGATATACCTGCGCAAGGGTAAAGGATACATGAGATTGTAAATGGGAATTGGGATCGAGACCTTGAGCTGAGTTTAATGCAATAATTGCTAGATCTGGTTCGCCGCTTTGAAAATAGGTGCGGCCTAACCCTAACAGGGCTGCAATCTTTATTTCACTTTCCTGATTATTATCGTAGGCTGAACTATATTGATTAATGGCATTTTCCCAATCTCCATAGAATAGGGCTAAATCTCCCTGTAATATCCTGGTTTTTGGCGTGGGCGTTGAGATGGGTGTTGGGAGGGGAGCTATGGAAAAGGGCGTTGGGGAAGCTGCTGATATTTGGGTTGGGGACTGATCTTCAGAAATGTAGTTGTTTAAATTACATGAGGAAAGTGATATAAGGATCAGCAACAGTGTTGGGAAGATTATTTTAGATCTCATTTTAGGGACTATACCTTGTGTTAATTAAGGTGTCAATGTGTTAATTTGGCGAGAATCTTGACAAAACCCGTAAAAATTGACCTAGTGATTGGCAACATTTTTTATAGGTAAGAAAAATTTATACTTGCTTCAAAAATGTTCTTGTTGTATATTGATGCAGTCAGGAGGAAATATGGACGAAAATCTAAAAAACTATCGAATTCATGATTTGGAAAAATCAGATCGACCTAGAGAACGAATGGGGAAACTGGGACCTCAAGCTTTGAATTCAGCAGAGTTGATCGCTATTTTAATTCGAGTTGGGGTAAAAGGAGAAAATGCGGTTCAGGTGGCGCATCGACTTCTTCAAGAATTTGATGGTCTTGCGGGTTTGCATCGTGCGTCGATCGATGAAGTACAGGCTATTCATGGGATCGGATTTGCAAAGGCGGTGACTATAAAGGCGGCAATTGAATTGGGGAGGAGACTTTCTATCGCTTCTCCGGAGGATCGTCCGACTATCGGCAGCCCCGAAGATGTTGCAAATTTAGTGCAATTTGAAATGAGTTCCTTGGAACAGGAACACCTTCGAGTGCTGTTACTGAACACAAGAAATCAGGTGTTGGATATTGTGGAGGTCTATCAGGGATCGATCAATAGTTCGGTAGTTCGTGTAGGAGAAATATTTGCGCCAGCGGTGCGCCGAAAATGCGCCAGCATTATTGTGGTGCATAACCATCCGAGCGGGGATCCAACACCTAGCACAGAGGATATTGCGGTGACGCATGCGATGATCGAGGCAGGAAAATTGTTGGATATCGAAATTCTTGATCATATTGTTATTGGGCAAGGTGCTTATATTTCCCTAAAAGAAAAGGGGCTGGCTTTTAAAACGTGATCTTAAAGAATAGGTTAAAATAAATATTCGGAAACTAATGATAATCATTGAGCAAAATTTTTCAACTCAATGGAGAGAAAAAAATGCCTGAAAGCCATATTTTATTGCTACCAAAAGAAGAATATTTTAAATGGGTAAAAGCCTGTCAAAAATTCGTGTTGTCATTTGGGGTGACGATTACGCCTAACCCTTCAAAGGCAGGCACTAAAAAAAATGTGACGATCGCCAATTCTCCGGATGGTTTTAATAACATCGATATAGTGAAATGGCTCGAGGATCGGTATACTGATGTGGTCATTGATAATATTGAAATTAATAACCCAGAGGAATTGCAAGAAATTCTTGAAGATCGGGTATTAAACAAAAAGAGATATGGGGATAGACGGGTTGAGATCGATCCAAGCGACATGGAAATTGCGCTGCATTGGCCGACAGATTATTCAATTATTACCCAAGCCTTTGGTGTGAATCCACAAAATTATGCGATGTGGGGACTGCCAGGGCATGAAGGAT
>SWCD01020193.1_pt1 | contig 11141 bp, 14 predicted proteins | sample 4693011 | NCBI WGS metagenome assembly SWCD01 (sample SAMN10267278, study PRJNA491770) | bioreactor metagenome | isolation source: DHS bioreactor inoculated with marine | place: Japan: Omine Ridge, Nankai Trough | reverse complement strand
CTGGCCCCGGTGCCGAATCTGCCGGAGCCGTTCGACGTGGCGGTGACGCGGCCGGTGCACAAGGACTGCACGGTGCGTTTCGAGGGGCGTACCTACTCCGTGCCCTTTGAGTACGCGGATCGAGAAGTGGAGGTGCGCGGCTGCGCCGGCCGGGTGCAGATCCTGGCAGAGGGAAAGGTGGTGATGGAGCACCCACGCGGTACGGCGGAGAGGGTGGTGCTGGATCCCTGCTGCTACGAGGGGGAGGCCACCGACCGGGTGTTGCCTCCGCTCCCGCTGGGGAAGATGGGCACCAAGCTCCAGGAGATCCTGGAGATGCCGGTGGAGCGCCGTCCCATCGACCTCTATGCCGCTCTGGCGGAGGTGGCCCGATGACCCGGGCCGCCGCCAAGGGCCGTGTGGACCTCGACAAGACGCGCGAGCTGCTGGTGGACCTGGGGCTCGACTTCGCCGCGGAAAGCCTGCCAGGACTGGTCAGCGCGGCTGCAAAGGAGAACCTGCCGGCCCATGGATTCCTCGACCGCTTGCTGGAGGAGGAGAAGAGTCGCAGAGAGGAACGCAGAGTGAGGACCTGCCTTCGTCTCTCCGGGCTGCCCACCGGTCAGACTCTGGCGGACTTCGACTGGGCTTTCCAGCCGGGGATCAAGAAGAGCCAGGTGGAGACGCTGGCGACCTGTGAATGGATCCGTCAGCACGAGACGCTCCTCCTGGCGGGTCCGCCGGGGGTGGGCAAGACTCACCTGGCCATCGCCCTGGGGGTCAAGGCCGTTGAGAACGGGTTCGGTGTGGCGTTTTTTCGCCTGGAGGACCTGCTCCACGCGCTGAAGCGCGACGCGGATATCCCGCCCCGGCGCTTGAAGGGCAAGAAGTACTCGAAGGTCTCGCTGCTCATCGTGGACGAAGTAGGTTTCCAGCCGATGAGCCGACAGGAGGCGAGCTTGTTCTTCCGCATGGTGAGCTATCGCTACGGTCGGGGGAGCACACTGATCACCACCAACAAGGCAGTGAAGGACTGGCCGGAGGTCTTTGCCGGGGACGAGGTGATGACCACCGCGCTCCTGGATCGGCTGCTCCACCGATGCCACATGATCCAGATCAAGGGCCGGAGCTACCGGCTCAGGGATCTGGAGAGGTTACTCAAATAGACGCGAGCGCTGGCTGGAGCTACGGCCGCCTACGGCGTCCTCCGCTCCAGCCAGCGCCAACCATAGACCCTGCAGGTGCGTAAATGTATCCGTCCCCTAACTGCGCAAAACTACACGTCCCTTGACACCAGGGGAGCCGAAACGTCATCGGCGCGGATGGCTCGCCTCTTCAGGGGAGACTCGTGGTCGACATGACGCACCGGGATCTCGAGGCGTATCGGACGTGGAGGACCGAGACGGTCTTCAAGAACGTCATGGAGGGCGGGAAGTCAGTCATGGTGCGCAGGGAGGCAGTGAGCGCCTGCGCGGCGACGGTGAACCGGGACCACGTCCTCATCATGGCCGCGGTGAACCGGCTCACGAGCCTGAAGAAGATCCCCCTCGATGTCTCGGCGGGACTCGCGACGGTGAAGCTGAGGACGGAGCGCAAGGGGAGGTGGAAGTTCTATCGGGCGCATGAAGTCGAGCGCCTGCTCGCTGCCGCCCCGGACCACTTCCGGCCTGTGGTAGTGACGGCCTTGTTCACCGGCGCCCGCCGAGGGGAGGTCCTCGGACTCCGCTGGCGCGATGTGAACTTCGAACGCGGGACGATCACGCTTTTCCGCAACAAGACGAAGAACGAGGAAGAACTGCCTATGCCGGCCCCGTTGGTGGATGAACTCGCCCGCCTGAAGAGTCAGCGCCGCCGAGAGGCCAAGAGCGGGAAGGAGCGACGTCTCCCGACGCCTGACTCGCCGATCTTCCTGTCCTCGAAGGGGATGCCCTACAAGGACATCAGGAAGGCGTGGTGGAAGACCTGCGAGGACGCAGAGGTCCCCCGATATCCCATCCACAGCATGCGGCACACCTGGGCGAGCAACTTCCTCCTCCGTGGCGGCGACGTGCGCTATGCGCAGCGGGTCCTCGGCCACGGCGATTTGCGGACGACCCTCATCTACGCCCACCAGATCGACGAGGAGTTCAGGAGCAGCGTTCAGGCATTCGACTACTTGCCGAAGAAGCCGGAAGCGGACGCCACATGTTCCCAAGACATGTTCCCAGAGCCGGGAAAGCGGGAGGAAGGCAAAGGATGCACCGCTGCAAGTGCATGAGTGGGAAGGTGTTAAGGTGGGGCGAGAGAGGGGATTTGAACCCCCGACCTCCTGAGCCACAGGTGACCGAACCCCCCTTACGTGGCCGTAAGTTACGCCGCCACGTTGCCCTATACCGTCCATTCGTCCCATGTGTCCCGCGGATAGCGCTCCCGGCAGCGCTCCCGAGGTCACGTCAAGCTGATGGCGATCGGCGTCGCCCGCGTGTGCCCGATCTTGGCGCGGACAATGGCAAGGACGGTGGAGGTCGGGTCCCCATCGGGGGCCAAGAGTCGATCTCCCTCCACGGTCAAGCGGGTAATGAGGGAATCGTCCTCCAGGAGGCAATAGCACGGCTGCTCATCGCCTCCGGAGATTCGTGCGGCGGCGACCTGATTGGCGTCTGGAACTGTCAGCGCATCAAGCAGGGTCTTCATTCGGTTGTCCAGGTCGCCGGCGTGGTAGACCTGTCCGGGCTCCCCAGGGCGCAGGAGCAGGATCTTCAGCGAGCAGATCAGGTGGATCTTCCTACTCACCAGCGGCGCGAAAAGGGCAGAGCCGCGGGACTCCAGAACAGAAGCCTTGTGCCAGATGCCTTGGTGCCGGGCCTGACCAAATCCAGCAAACACCTGGTCCTCATCGGGCCATTCCTCAAACTTCTCCCACAGCAGACTTCGCTGGTTGCGCAGTGGCTCCTGCCGCCACAATTCCTCGAGTTGAGGGTGAAGCGCCTGCCGGATCTCGTGCTTGTGCCTGGGTCCTCCGTTGGACTTCAGCGGACCCTTGTAGAACAGCGTGAATTCCATGCGTCCTCCAGGTGTCGGAGGCACATCGTACACTTTCGGCGTCGGGGTCGCTCCCCGGCCGCCAGCTCGCGGGGACCGGGTGGTCCGGACTGCACACGGGCCGCCCGCCCTGCCCAGCAACGTGGAGTGCAGCCATGTACATGAAGTTCGGTGAGACCATGACCCAGAGGGTTGCGGTCGCTGGATTGCTCTTCGACCCCCTCAACGTCACCGCATCCCATGAGGACTTCTTTCCCCTCTTGGAGATCCTCCGTAGGGACCCTGACCTCTACCAGATCTTCCATCGCCTCGACAACATGATCGAGGCCGGGGTGGAGTCGCGCCCGTTCATTGAGGCGTGGGAGTCGATCAGAGAGCTTGCGGAGCGGTATCGCTACCTCGGGCACGACCAGTTTGTGAAGACGACCGGGATTCTGCCGAAGCTACAGCTCGCCGATTGGGCGAAGGTTGCGGCTTATCTCCGCATCGAGTACGAGAAGCTTGCGCCGCAACTTCCTACTCCACCCCCAGAGACTGAATCCGTCACACGGAGTGAACCGGGTTGGCTCAGACTCGATGTCCGAGAGAGGAACGGCTATGGGATCGCGGCCCTGGACGGGCGGGAGTACCAGTTGAGGGGGACGAAAGATGCGGGTCTCCTGAAGGCGCTTCAGGCGGAGCAGGGCGACCCGATCAGTGCCACCGTTCTTGAGAGCGTCCTTGGTGAGAAACCATCGCGGATCTTCAATCGACTTGCCCCAGAAATCCAGGCGATCATTGACAAGCCTGGCCGCGGCGCGGCCGGATACCGGATGCTCTGAGTCTAACCCTCCTGTAGTGCCGAAGGTTGCCCGAAGGTTGCCGTAGTCGGCAATCGGCGTCGGGCCGAAACTCTGGGTGAGATGGACATCGACATCCCAGAGCCCTCCGAGATCCGCCAGCTGATCGCAATCAAGCGCGCAGAGATCGCGGAGCTGAAAGAGCTACTACGGCTCGCCGAGCTGCGCCGCACGCGGAGGCTGGCTGGCCTTGCAGCCAAGGGAGTGGCTGAATGAGCTCCTCCTACTCGCCTGGCGATCTTCTCACTGCTGTGCAAGTGCAGCAGGTCCTCCCGATCGGGCGGAGCTCACTCTACCGGCTCATCGACGCCGGCCACCTCGAGGTAGTCCGCATCCCCTCCGTTGGCTCTCGCTCCGGCCGGGTCCTCATCCTGCGCGAGAGCCTCGACCGCTTCATATCCCTGAACCGTTCCGGCCGTCGTCGCGCGGTCGTTCAAGCCGACTCAACATCTTCCGAAGAAATCGCTGCCCGGGTTCTCCAGGGTGGCGGAAAGGGGATCTCCGCATGACCAGGCGCGAGGTTTTCGGCGGCCGAGCGTACGAGCTTGGCCCGGACGGCGAACCGACTGTGGTCCACCGTGATGAGATTTCCAGTACAGAGCCTGACCTCGAGGGCGCGGAGGAGTTTGCCGGAACGCGCTACGGCCCGGGTGGGAACCCGGTCGACCTCGAGCGCGACGAGGAGCCGGAGGAGCCAGCCCCGGCTGACCTCGATGAACTGGAACGGCGGGCGGACGCCTTGATCGCGCGAGGCGTACCGGAGACCGAAGCCGTCGCCTGGGCGGCCTGGTCTGACGGCCAGGGAGAAAACGATGCTTCCTCCTGAAGCCAACCGGGAGGGAAAGGCCGAGCGTGAGGCTCGCCGTCTGCTCGCCCGGAAGCCAGTACATCCTGCACGAGGTCCGCGTCGGATGAAAAGACGACGCCCGCCACCGGACCAGGGAAGCGGGCGCCAACATCAAAACCGAGGTGAAACATGATCGCACCGATGCCGCGCCGGGTCAAGCCCTCACGGGTTCCGGACACCGTCTCCGCTGATAGCTATCGCGCCCTGTGGGTCAAGTTCACCCAGGTGGTCACGGAGCGCAACAACCTCATGGCCGTCTTCGCCGAGCTCCTTCACCGCCCCCTCGACGGCACCGAGGATTTCGCGGCGATGGCCTGGGTGAAGCTGCTGCTCGCCGAGGACCTTCTCGCGGATGGAGTGCGCGCCGAGTGCCGGATGACGGAGATGGGGATCGACCGGGTCATCACGCCGACCCCGAACGAGCTGGCCGGCCGGAGGACCTGGTGAACCACGACGTCTCCATCCGTGACTTCCTCAAGGCCACCGGCCGGAACAACGAGGCGCTCGGCCTGATGCTCGGCTACGACGTCCCCGGGGACCGGACGACCGCAATACGCTGTCCGAACCCCGAGGCTCACAAGAACGGGGACCGCAACCCCTCCGCGCGGACGGAGCCTGGTGTGGGCCGCGTGGTCTGCAGCGTCTGCGGTCTCGACCTCGGCCTCTTCGCCCTGGGTGTCCATCTCGGCTTCGGCGACACCGAGGCCGCCGTGGCGAAGCGCTTGGACGAGCACTTCCGCGGCAATGGCCACGCGCAGCCGGGCGGCAACGGGAAGGCCGCTACGAAAACCCCGATCGACCACGCCAAGGAGTTCGAGAAGGCCCGGCGGCTGATGCTCGAGAAGCTCGACCATCCGAACGCCGGAAAGCTCTTTCGGATCATCCCCCGTCACGTCATCGACGACCTCGAGCTGGGCATCCTCCCGCGATACGAGCGCCTGGGCCGCCCGGCCTCGATCGTCTTTCGCGTCGTGGGCCCGGACGGCTCGACCACCACGGGGACGAAGCGGCGGTACCTTGGCGAGTACCAGCACAACGGCCAGGTCCTGAAGTCGCAGACCTTCGGCAACGGCATGCTCGGCCTCCACCAGCTCACGACCAAGCCCGAGGCTATGGTGATCGCCACCGAGGGAGAAAAGGACCTATTGAACTGCGCCGCATTCCTTTCGGACGCCGCGCACGTTTGTTCCTCAACTGGGGCGGGAACCTGGCTCAAGGATTGGGCGCCGCTCTTCGCCGGGCGGGACGTCGTCATCATCTACGACATGGACCGGGCCGGGAAGGAGGGGGCGCGACGCGTCGCCCGGGATTTCTCCGAGCACGCGGCGCGCGTCCGGGTGGTAGAGCTCCCCGTGTCCGGCACGAAGGATGACAAGGATCTGAGCGACTGGCTCGAGAAACTCCCGGACGGCACGGAGGCCGACGAACTCCTCATGCTGATCCGCAAGACACCGGCCTACGACCCCAAGGTACAGGAAGGCGTTGGGGCCGAGATCTCCGACTTCTGGGCCTACCTTCCGGAGCACAAGTATCTGTTTACTCCGTCACGGGACCTCTGGCCGGGCGTCTCCGTCGACCGGAGGTTGCCGAGGGTTCACCTGGGTACGGACGAGGACGGCAACGATGTCGATATGTCCCCGTCCCGCTGGCTCGACAAGCACCAGGCCGTCGAGCAGATGACGTGGTCGCCAGGCCGCCCCATGATCGTCGAGGACTACCTGATTTCCGAGGGCGGATGGATCCAGCGACCGGGAAGCCGGATCTTCAATCTCTACCGCGCCCCCACGATCAGGCCGGGTGACCCGAAGAAGGCCGGGCCCTGGATCGACCACACCGAGTTGGTCTACCCGGACGATGCCTGGCACCTCCAGCAGTATCTGGCTCACTGCGTCCAGCACCCCGGCATCAAGCGGAACCACGCCATCGTCCTTGGTGGCGCTCAGGGCATCGGCAAGGACACCATCCTCGAGCCGGTGAAGCACGCCGTCGGCCCGTGGAATTTCATCGAGATCGCGCCGTCTCACCTCCTCGGCCGTTTCAACGGTTTCGCCAAGTCCGTAGTGCTTCGAGTGAGTGAGGCTCGCGATCTCGGCGATGTGAACCGTTACAGCTTCTACGAGGCCCTGAAGAACTACACCGCGGCGCCGCCGGACGTGCTCCGGGTGGACGAGAAACACCGCCACGAGCACGCCGTGCAGAATGTCTGCGGAGTGGTCATCACCAGCAACCACAAGACGGACGGGATCTACCTGCCAGCGGACGATCGGCGGCACTTCGTGGCCTGGTCGGAGCTCACCAAGGACGACTTCGATCAGCACTACTGGAATCGAATCTGGGGCTGGTACGAGAATGAGGATGGACTTCGCCACGTCGCCGCCTACCTCGCGACGGTTGACCTGTCCGGCTTCGATCCGAAGGCTCCGCCCCCGAAGACACCGGCCTTCTTCGAAATTGTGAACGCCGCCCGCGCCCCGGAATGCGCCGAGCTCGCCGATGTCCTCGAGCAGATCGGGAGCCCCAACGCGGTCACCATCAGCCAATTGGCGGCCCGGGCCGACCCCAACTTCAGCGAGTGGCTCACCGATCGGAAAAACCGGCGCCAGATCCCGCACCGCATGGAGGAGGCCGGCTACGTGCAGGTCCGGAACGACTGCCAGGCAGACGGACGCTTCAGGGTCGGCAAGGGCCAGTACCGGAAGAACGTCGTCATCTACGCGAAGCGCGACCTGTCGCTTCGCGACCGGATGGCGGCCGCCACCACTCTGTCGGAGAACTCAGCATGATCCGCGCCAAGGCCAACCACGATGACGTCAGGAGCTTCCAGATAGAAATGAAGACCATCCGGGAGGCAGTGTCCAGGGCCGTGGAGATCGGATCCGGCCGCCACCCCATGGCCATCTACACCATGAACAAGATCGTGCGGATTGGCAACCTCGCCCAGCGCATGGCGGCCGAATGTGACGAGTGGATCAACGGCGACGGAGCGGCGCTGTGAGTGCCGTCCGTAAAGTCCATGAAGTCCGTGGTCTGCCTCTTTACCCCATATCCCCCCAAACCCCCTTTTCCTCGCGTATGCGTTTTCTTGAACACGGACTTCACGGACGGAAGGGGGGGAGAGGGCTGTACAGAGTAAAGTGTAAAACCACGGACTTCATGGACACCACGGACGGGTGGGATGGGTGGGATGACGCGCGCCTCCCTCATCCGCCGACCCCTCGCTCTCGCCGGGACGGCTGGATTTCATCGAGGTTCACCCCCGGTTTGCCCCGGAAAGCGGCCCCCCTGACACCTGATCAGGCGGGCGGCAAGCTGGATCCCAGTAACCACGCGGGTCACGAGGGCGCGCCTCCGGCGGGGAGCGCTATCGGGAGCGCCGCGACTGCCGGAACCGAGCGGCCGGCCGCCTGCGCATGCTTGCAGTCCCCTCACGGTCCGCGCCCCTCCCGCCCCAGATACGCCCGGAAGCCTTCGGAGGGTGTCCGGGACGGCGGGGCGGTGCAGCTACTCCTTTTCCGGGGGGAGCGGGCAGCCGGCGCGCTCGGCCTCCTTGCGGAGTCGCTTCAGGCGTCCGGGGAACCCGCTCTTCGTCCTGTCCGAGAGGTTCCTGCTGATCGCCAGGCGGCAGTAGAAGGCGGCGCGCGGGTAGTCCCCCTGCCGCCGCCAGAACAGGGCGGCGCTGGCGTGGCACTCACCATCGTCCGGGAAGAGATCCGTCGCGGCGCGAACGACCAGGTCCACCTGGTCGACCTTTGCGCCGGAGGAGGATCGGTTCAGGTCGAGGTAGCTCTGAGCGAACTCGAGGAACGTGACCGGGTCCGGCTCTGTCCTGTGGAGGAAAGCGATCCCGTTGGCGGAGGTGGGGAACGCCGAGTAGGCGGTGAGGGCGTCTCCGATCACTTCGAGAGACTCGAACTCCCAATCACCGCCGCAGGCCTGCTTCAGAAGACCGAGGCGTTCGCTGATAAGCGCATCGGCGCGCTCGTACTCCCCGAGGTCGATGGCAAGCAAGGTCTGATCCTGGAGTTCCTGGTCCCGAGTCCGGTGCAGGAAGGCATCCACCTCCTCGCGGCGCTCCTCGCGGCCCCGAGCCTCCAGCATCTCTCGATCCTCCCGCCGGAGGGCCTCCCATTCACCATGCGTTCGGTAGGTGACGTAGAGGACGCCATCGAAACCCCCGCAGAGGCACATTCCGTCGCGGAACGGAACCTCTGCGATGAACAGGGAGTCGAGGTCGAGGCTGATGCTGATGCCCGGGCCGGAACCCTTGAGCACGTCATCTGTGGAGCCCGGCGGCCGTGCTGCCAGATTCCCTTGGATCAGGCCGTAGAGTTCGCGGATCTCGTCGTCGTCGAGGTTGGTTTCCCAGGTGTAGGGGATCCCCTCGAGCCGCACGCCCTTTCGAGGCTTCATGCGCGACCTCGCTCCTCCGGCGCTGTGGTCCAGGACCCAGCCCCTCGTGACCTACCCAGGGGTGGACTTGTCGTTCTTCCTCGGGAAGTCGGTGTCCACCTCGAGGACCTCTTCGACCTCCCCGATTTCGGAGAGGTTGACCGGCGCGACGGTGACCGGCCCGACTGTTTCCAAGGTGAGTTCCACCGGCCTTTCCTGCAGAAGCAGCGTCCGGACGTGCTCAGCCTCTTCCGCGGTTTCGAACTTGTGGAGCCTGACTGCTCCGCTCCTGTAGACCAGCCTCAGCGTGAATGGCATTCCCATCCTCCTTTCTCCCCCATTCTAGGCCTCCGGAGGCCCGCATGACCACCCCGAACGAGCGACGGAGGCAAATCTCGATGACCGAGCCGAAGCAGATCCCCGCCACGAAGGACCCCAACCGCAATCAGTCGGGCAGGTTCGTCCGCGGCAACCAGGTGGCCCGAAAGTCGGGGTTGTACGCCCGGTGCAAGCTGAACTCCGGTGAGCAGCGCCGCGCCTGGCGGGTTCGGAAGTACCTCCGCGAGGCCGGGCTCCCCGACGACGTCGCGGCAAGCCTGATGATCCTGTGGCTGAGCTCGTCACGGGTGATCGAGTCGGAAGTCGCCGCCGGCCCGGGTGAGACCATCGAGGCGAGGGCTGCACACTTCGACCTGATCGAGCGCGCCGGCCGGCTGCAGCTGAGCGTCCTGGATCGCCGCGACCGCGCCCGCCGGGGCGCCGACACTCCGGCGCCGGAGATCCCCTTGCACGTCCAGATCGACCAGGCCCGGGAGGAGCACGAGCGGGGTGAGGGCTGATGGACGTCCGCGCCTACCTCGAGGACCCTCTGGCCTTCTACCGCCGGGAGATCGTCTTGGACAACGGCCGGCTCTTCGGCGAGGTGGCCGACCCCTGGCAGCTCGACCTGCTCGCGGAGATCGAGAGCGGCCGGCACCGCTTCGCCTGGATCGAGACTCCTCGAGGCTTCTGGAAGACGGGGATGCTGGCCGCGGTGGCAACCAAGCGACTCCTGCTCGGCCGACCCGGTCAGCGGATCTTCTCCGCGGCCGGGAAGAAGGATCAGGCCCGGATCCTGGCCGACGCGGTGGGCAGTTACTTCCGGAGAAACCCTCGCATCGCGGAGGGGGTGGGCATTGGCCGGTATGAGACCAAGCTCCCGGCGCGGGACTCCATCTATGAGGCGCTCAGCGCGGACGCACCGACCTCGTGGGGGTTGAAGCCTTCCACGGTGCTGATTGACGAGCTGACGCAGTGGTCGGACCGCGAGTTGTTCGACAGCCTGCTCAGCGCGACCGGAAAGATGGAGGGGGCGCAGCTCCTGGTGATCTGCAACGCCGGTCTCCCCGGGACCTGGCAGGCCGATCTGCGGGCCGCGGTCAGGGAGGATCCGGACTGGTACTTCTACGCCGCCCGTCCGGGGCAGGCCTCCTGGATCACCCAGAAGTGGATCGAGTCGCAGCGCCGGATGCTGCCCCCCTCAGTCTTCGCCCGGATGATCGAAAACCGCTGGGTGACCGGCGAGGGCGAGTTTGTCACCGAGAGCCAGGTGAACGCGGTGACCGACCCTACCATGGCCGAAGTCACCGCGGGCCCGGTCCGCGACGGATGCCGGCGGTACGTTGGGCTCGACCTGGGCCTGACTCGCGACATGGCATCTACGGCAGTGGTCCACGTCGAACTAGGGGGGCGGATCGTCCTCGATCGGCTGCGCACCTGGAAGGGATCCCGCGAGAATCCGGTGAAGTACGCTGACATCGAGGATGAGCTGGACTTCATCCGCGCGATCTTCGGCGGGGCGACGATCCTCGCCGACCAGTGGAACATTCAGAAGCTGATGCAGGACCGGCCGGATTTGAACATCGAGCCGACCGCCTTCGGACCCAAGTTCTACTCAGACCTCTCGGCCACCCTCTTCCGGGTGATCGCCAACGCGAAGATCGCGCTGTACCCCGACGCCGGCGAGGTCTGGGTCAAGGACGTCCGGCACACTCTGCAGAGCCAGCTGGTGGGCCTGCAGGTCCTGC
>SWCD01023199.1_pt1 | contig 11143 bp, 9 predicted proteins | sample 4693011 | NCBI WGS metagenome assembly SWCD01 (sample SAMN10267278, study PRJNA491770) | bioreactor metagenome | isolation source: DHS bioreactor inoculated with marine | place: Japan: Omine Ridge, Nankai Trough | reverse complement strand
AGATCACGCCTTTCTGCTCAAAGGCGACGTATTTACCAAGGATGCCATCGACATGTGGATCGACTACAAAACAGAAAATGAGGTCAACCCCGTGAAACTGCGTCCGCATCCGCACGAGTTTCACCTGTACTATGACATCTAATGTGACCGATTCCTCCCGACAATAATCGGTCCTCCCGAAACGGCAGCCTGCGATATCCAGCAGCGGGCTGCCGTTTTTCTTGTAAGATAGCGCCCCGTCTGTTATTTTTATCCGATAATTACGGACGTCTTCGATTACATGAAGGAGGGTTTATGTGCGGCATCGCCGGCATCGTTGATTTCAAAACCCGAGAAACGGCAGCACCTGTCGTGGGCCATATGCTCGACCTGATGGCCCATCGGGGGCCCGATGCATCGGGCATATACCAAAGCGATCCGGTGGCGCTGGGCCATGCCCGGCTGAGCATCATTGACCTGTCCACTAGCGGCGATCAGCCCATCCACAACGAAGATAAGCGCCTATGGATCACCTTTAACGGAGAAATCTTCAACTACCCTGAGCTGCGCAGCGATCTGATTGAGAAAGGCCACCGTTTCTATACCCAGACCGATACGGAGGTGCTGATTCACCTGTATGAAGAACATGGCACCGACATGTTCGCCCACCTGAACGGCCAGTTTGCATTTGCCCTGTGGGATGACCGGAGGCAATCCCTCCTGCTGGCCAGGGATCGCGTGGGCATCCGCCCCCTGTTCTACCACCGGGGGAACCAGCGGTTAACCTTCAGTTCGGAAATCAAGGCAATCTTCGCCGATCCGTACATTCCCCGTTCCCTGGACCCCCAGACCCTGTCTGATATTTTTACCTGTTGGACCGCCATGGGGGGATCGACCGCATTCTCGGACATCCATCAGCTTCCGCCGGGGCACTTCGCCCGATTCGATAAAGATGGCCTCTCCCTGCAACCCTACTGGGTGTTGCCTTTTGGTGCCGAAACGGACGAAGCCAAAACCGTGGACGACTGGGTGGAAGAAGTCAGGGCCCTTTTGCTGGATGCCACCCGCATCCGCCTCCGCGCGGATGTACCGGTGGGCGCCTACCTGAGTGGGGGGATCGACAGTACCTACACCAGCACCGTGGTCAAGCGACATTTCAACAATCGACTGCATACCTTCTCCGTGGGCTTCACGGATCCGCGCTTCGACGAGGCCACCTTCCAGCAGATTGCCGTCGACGCTCTCAGTACCGAGCACCACTCCGTCCGCTGCGCCGAAGCGGATATCGGCCGAATTTTCCCCCAGGTCATATGGCACACCGAGACCCCGCTGCTCAGGACCGGACCATCGCCGCTCTTCCTGTTATCCCGATTGGTTCGCGAAAGTGGATTCAAAGTCGTCCTCACCGGAGAAGGGGCCGATGAGGTGTTCGCAGGTTATAACATCTTCAAGGAGGCCAAAATCAGACGATTCTGGGCAAAGCACCCGGATTCCAAAATGCGGCCGGCTCTCCTGGCCCGACTCTATCCTTACATTTTCAAGGGCGCCAAGTCCGGTGCGTTTCTGCAATCGTTTTTTAAACGCAACCTCACCGATGTGGCGTCACCGGCATATTCTCACCTGCTGCGCTGGCACAACACCGATCAGCTGAAAGGCTTTTTTTCAGCCGACCAGAGGAACCGCTCAGACAGCCTGACCGGTTTCATTGACAGGTATACGCAACGTCTGCCTGAGGGTTTTATGGGATGGGACATGCTCACCCGGGCCCAGTACACGGAAAGCAGCCTGTTTTTGTCCAATTACCTGCTCTCCTCCCAGGGCGACCGTATGGCCATGGCCAATTCCATCGAAGGCCGGTTCCCCTTCCTGGACCACCGGGTCTTCGAATCGGCAGCCAGGATCCCGTCCCGGTTGAGGATGAGAGGGTTGACCGAAAAATATATTCTTAAAAAAGCGGCCCGCGGCCTGATTCCGGACCCGCTGATCGACCGGGCCAAGCAGCCCTACCGGGCACCCATCAGCCGGTGTTTTTTCGGTGATGCCCAGCCGGACTATGTGTCCGATTTGCTTTCAGACCAAAAACTGAAAAGCTATGGGTACTTCGATGAGAAAAAAGTGACCCGCCTGGTGGCCAAATGCAGTCAGGGCAAGGGGGCGCTGCTCAGCGAGCGGGAGAACATGGCCCTGGTGGGCATCCTGTCCACCCAGCTGATTCACCATCAGTTTATAGACGCGTTCAGCATCCCCGAAAACCGGCGCCGGGAGCACGCTACGATCCGGTAGCCGCGGGCTGCAGCAAGCCCCCCGCCGGATTTGCCTTAGTGTCCCGGTCCTCACCTCCCACTTTTTTAAGCAGTTCGGAAATGTTGCCCCCTTCGGCCATGGCCTGCAGGGCCGGTGATGCCGGCGAACCGGTTTCAAAAAAATGGGTCTGGCCGTCATGGGCGGTGATGAGCAGAGGGGTGAAATAAATCCCGTTGGTCAGGTTTTTCACGGTGACGGTAAATTCGGCGGCTGCGGCTTGTCCCATGCTTAAAACCGTCCCGACAACTACTGCAAAAAGTGTCTTGACGAGAATCCTTGTCATGATGATCTCCTTTAACGCTATGAGGTTGAAGGTACAGCGCGGTCGCATCCGGTTTTTAATATTGGAGCACCGCATGCTGTTCGCGCTGCATAAAGATAACCCTTGGCTTTAAACCTCCGGTAAAGATCGGATAAAGATTCCGTAAAGATTGGTCTGCGAAAGGTCGTGGCCGGGTGGATTCCTCCGGTACATCGACGCACCACCGTTGAACAGGGAACCGAAAATACTTCCATATCGCGATTTTCAGTGCAAGGTCACCGACTGACAGATGGCGTCCACATGGCGATGATCGGTACCGCAGCACCCGCCCAAAATGTTCGGCTGCGGCAGTATCGATTGCAGTTGTGCGACCCGTCTTCCCAGATTCAACGGATCACCGTCATCCATTTCTTCGCCCAGTTCGGCATGGCTTTTGTTGGACGCGTTGGCCCGTATACTCGGATTCGCGACACCTACGGTGCGTCGACATCAAGGGCATGTTCGAAGTGAGGCAGAACAGTTATGAGTTTATCTTTTTTGATCAGGGCGGCGACGGTTTTGGTTCTCATAATTTCCGTCAACCCATTAATCGGGTGACAGGCCAAAACCTATTGGCTGGATCAGGGTTGGTAGGCGATGCGGTAAATCCTGCCGGCTTTGTCGTCGGATACCAGCATGGAGCCGTCCTTGATGATTTCGAGGTCCACCGGTCGGCCGATGACCCCGTCATCCCCGAGCCAGCCGCTGGCAAATACGTCGTATGATGCGGGTCGACCATTTTTTAGCCGCACCAGGGTGATGCGGTAACCGATGGGCTGGCTGCGATTCCAGGAGCCGTGCTCGGCAATGAATATCTGTCCGCGGTATTCCGGCGGGAACATGTCGCCGGTGTAAAATCGCATTCCCAGGGCAGCCGCATGGGGTGCCAGTTCCCGTGCCGGTGGATAAAAATCCCGTTCGGGTGCCTGGTCGCCAAACACGGGATCGGGGACATTGCTGCCGTGGAAGTAGGGAAATCCGAAGTGGCGGCCCGCCACAGGGGCATGGTTCAATTCATCCGGCGGAAAATCGTCCCCCAGCCAGTCGCGCCCGTTGTCGGTAAACCACAGTTCCCGCGTCTGCGGGTGCCAGTCAAACCCCACCGAATTTCTCACGCCCTCGGCAAAGGTCTCAAGGTCTGAGCCATCAGCGTTCATTCTCATAATACTGGCAAAACGACGATCATTTTCCCGGCAGACATTGCAGGGAGCGCCAACGGGGACGGAGAGTTTCACGTCGGGTCCGAAACGGATGAATTTCCACCCATGGCGGCGATCCGTGGGAAAGCTGTCGTTGACCACGCGGTAAGGTGCGCCGGCCCTCAGGTTGTCAGCAATGTTGTCAAACCGGATCACGCGGTGGACCTCCGCCACGTATAAATGGCCATCCTTGAACGCCACGCCGTTGGGCATACGCAACCCCTCGGCCAGGGTAATCACATCATCCGCCTTGAAATCTGCGTTCCGGTCGGTCACCGCATAAACCTTGTCTCCCTTTCGCGACCCCACAAAGAGGATACCGTCGGGTCCCCGCGCCATGGACCGGGCATTGGGGATCCTGTCGGCAAAAACTGAAATACGGAAACCGGGTGGCAGGGAAATCGCTTCCGAAGCAAAGGATGCATCGCCCCACGCCGGCAGCACAAAACCGGCGTGCAGGAGAAATACCAGGATGGCGGCCAGTCGATTCATTGCAGAAAATGGCGGCATCGAGGGTGTGGGACCAACCCTGGCATCCTTGTGGGGCTCGCCGCCCATTGCAATTGAATCGATTGCCATTTATTTATTCCGGGTCACTTCCAGGGTGATGAGCACATCCACATCTTTGCCAACCACCCCCATGTCATAAAACTTGCCGCCGCCGACATGATAGGCCAGGCGATCGATGGTCATGCGAGCTTCGAAACCGGCCACTTCTTTTTTGTCGTCAAACGGGTGGATCTTGACCCCCAGCAAGGTAAACGGCACCGACACGGTTTTACTGACATCCTTGACCGTCATTGTCCCTTCGACAACGTATTGGTTGTCCTGGACATGCTTCACGGCGGTGCTTTTGAAGGACATCATGGGATACCGTTTGGAATCAAAAAAATCACCTGAATTGAGGTGACCGTCCCGCTTGCTGTTCCCGGTGTTGATGCTTTTCACCGATACGTCGAAGTCGAACCGGCTGCCGGCCAGGTCATCGGGAGAAAAGATCACCGTGCCCGTGAAATCTTCAAAATAGCCGCGTGTCGTGGAGTAAATATGATCAATGCTGAAGTACACGCCGGCATGGGCCGGATCGATGTCCCATTTTGGAGCAGCGGCGTGCGCTTGCGCTGTAAATGCCATCAGCAAGAGAATGACAAGGAAAGACTTGACGAATGGTTTCATGGATCGCCTCCTGAGTAAGGTTGGACTGGCCGATAGCTGACCCGGGGGTTGGAACCTGGCTTGTCGCGTTGCAGGTGTTAAAATCCGAATGCTTCGCTGAGTATCAGCCGGGCCGGGAATCCGAGCGTCTTGAGATCAGATTTAACCCGGGTCATCATCTGCGGTGGGCCACATAGAAAGATCGCCGACCTTCGGTTGCATCCTTCCAGTATCGTTTCCAGAGACTGGCGGTTCAGCCGGCCGGCCGGCTTTCCGTTTTCCGTATTACGGGTAAAGATAGGAATTCGGCGCAGCCCTGTCAATTTGACGGCCAGGAGATCCAATTCATCGCTGAAGACCATGTGTGCGGGGGTGCGGTTACTCCAGATCAGGCTAATGGGGCGTGGGTCGTTGTGGTCAGCCATGAATCGCAGCATGCTGAGCATGGGCGTGATGCCGATGCCACCGGCGATCATAATCAACTCCCGATTCGGTTTGGTGAACAGATGGCCGAACCGGCCGAAGGGACCTTGAATGAGTGCTTGGTCACCGATCGAAAGGCTTCCCACATTCCGGGTCCAGTCGCCACAGGCGCGAATGGCAAATTGAAGCAAGCCGTGACGGCTGGGCGTTGAGGAAAGGGTGAAGGCATGCGGCTCGGGTGAAACGTGCGCTGACCGGAAGGAGACAATGGCAAACTGACCGGGGGCATAGGAAAATGGGGTTTGGGTCGCGGGGGTCAATTCCACGCAGATGCAATCGGCTCCGGTTGTTTCGATTCGCGAAACGGCATAGGGTCGGCGGCGAACACGCAGCCATCCGGTGCGAACCCATAACCAGATCATTGAAAAAACACCCGCGGCAATGAACACTGATAGGCGGGGCGGACCTTCATCGGTGAAGCTTTCACTCACATACAGCACGTGAACGACCAATAGAACAGCAATCAGCAGACCGGCGATGCGATGTAAGGGCAGCCAGGTGTGAAAGGCAAGCCCCCAACGCCGCCGCCACCGGCTGCAGACAAACTGGATCAAAATGCATACCAGCAGACCCACCCCCACCCACTCCGGCCAGTAGCGGATTTCCAGCGGGACAAGGATGGTGCCTTCGGGGAGCAGCACACAAGCGGGGTGGATCACGGCGATCACAGCGATGGTCCAGGCATGCATCCGGTGCTGGCGCATTAGAGCAGGCAGGGAGAAGATGCGGTCCAGGAGCTTCAGTCGCCCGGCCAATGGCAGTTGGATGAGCAGAAGGAGGCCGGCCACCATGCCCAGCACCTTTCCGGCACGCAGGCTGGCCTTTTCAATCCCGAATTTGTACCATATGGACGGGGATTCGAAGAAAAAAGGGATCGCGAGCGCACCGGCCAGCAGAAAAAGAAAAAAAACGATGGTCCCAATAGCAGACACGCGGCGCATGCCAGGCGAAAGGATCTTTCCGACTGGAGGGGAATGGTTGTCCGGAAGTGACCTTGTCACGGTTTTTCTCCGTTTGTGTGTGGGCTGGCCGGCTCACCGTTGGTGCTACTTTTTCCCTTTCAACAGGGCTTCCAGAGCGGCAAAGGGCTTGTGGGAAAAATCGGAATCCGGCGACTCCGCTGACGAAGACTGGCCATCGTAAGCCTCGGCCACCTCCAAGCGCCCGTGTTCGTTGTCGTGGCAGTAAATACACAACAGTTCCCAATTGCTGCCGTCGGGTGGGTTGTTGTCGTGGTTGTGGTCCCGGTGATGAACGGTGAGTTCCCGCAGCCCCTTGCCGGAAAACTCCCGTGCACACCGTCCGCAGACATGTGGATACATCTTCAAGGCCTTTTCGCGGTATGTCTTCTCCCGGTCCTTCATGTGACGGCGGGCGTCGGCCACCACCTGGGACAGTTTGTCCGCGTCCCTCTTCTTTTTGTTGTTGTCGGACATGTATGCTCCCTATATTTTCTTTTTGATTTGTTCAACTGCTCAATTTCCGTTCATAAACGGCAGCTTTCGGTTTAGGTCAAGGCCGCAACGATGAGGATTTCAGTTGAGCCAGAACACCGGCCTGGGCCGAAAGCTGCCGTTTACGGATGGGAATTAGTCCAGCACCACCAACCCTGTGGGCGTTTTGATCCGCGCAGACAGACCCGCCGGCCGCTGTTCCGAAACCGGATGAATCGCAATGGCCTTGTCGAGTCCCATGGACGTGATGGTTCGTTGAACGGATGCAGGGACGGCATGGGCGCCGTCCAGGCCGACCAGCAAGCAGCCCGAGTCTTCCATCGATTCGGCCGGATGACGATCGCCCGTCCACTGGATCATGTGGGGTATCAGTCCGTCGCCCGGCAGTGATCCGTCATTGGTAAAGGCAAATCGCCATCTCAGCAAATCGCGCTGCATGGGCCGCACGCAGGTCGTTTGCCCATACATTTCTTCTGCCAAGGTATCGGCAGCATCTGATCTCACCACCCATGCGATCAGCCTCGGGCGGATCTTCAACCGGGCCTGGAGGGCCGGGTCGTCCAGATTGAACCACCGGGGAAAAGCAGGCGGCCGGCCAGCCGGATCGATGGCGATCACTTCCAGGTATCGGCCCCGGCCAAGACGCAGCACCCGGTTGTGGGTCCCCATGGCCGCATGCGTCCCACCGCCGGCCATGGGGACGCCAAGGCAATGCTGAATAACCGCCACCCCCTGATCAAGGGTGTGGGCGGCCACCACGAGGTGATCCAATTCAACGGCGGGTCCAGTCAATTTTAGATCTCCATGGCCAGCCGGGCACCCTGGTCGATGGCCCGTTTGGCATCCAGTTCAGCGGCCTCGTCCGCACCGCCGATAATATAAACGGCCAATTGGCTGCCTTCAAGGTCATCGGCCAGGGTGCGCAGTGGCTCCTGGCCGGCACATACGATGATGGTGTCGGCGACAATTGTCCGGCGGGTGTCGTTTTTGACGATATGGAGTCCGTCGTCATCGATTTTTTCATAGGCGACACCATTGAGCATGTCCACACCCCGTTTTCTCAAGGTGGCCCGGTGAATCCAACCGGTGGTTTTACCCAGCGACGCGCCCATCTTGGCGGCCTTGCGCTGCAACATGGTGACGCGGCGGGGTGGCCGCTCCGTTTTCGGGTGATCCGCCAACAGACCGCCCGGATGATGGTAGTCCCGATCCACCCCCCACTCTTCCAGAAACCGGTCGCGGTCCAGGCTGGTAGACGGGCCCTCATGGGAGACGAGGATGGCTGTGTCGAAACCGATGCCGCCGGCACCAATAATGGCCACGTTGTCTCCGATGGATATCTTGCCTCGGATGGCATCGATGTAGGTAATCACCTTTGGATGGTCGATGCCGGATATATCCAGACGGCGGGGAACGACACCGGTGGCCACCACAACAGTATCGAACGATCCATCCTTCAGGGCATCGGCATCCACGGGGGTGTTCACCTTCACGGTCACCTTCAACAGTGCCAGCTGCTTCCTGAAATATCTCAGGGTTTCGGCAAACTCCTCCTTGCCGGGAATGCGGACCGACAGGTTCAGTTGCCCGCCGATACGATCCTGTCGGTCAAAAAGAGTCACCCGATGGCCCCGGGATGCCGCGGTGACGGCAAAGGAGAGACCGGCAGGGCCGGCACCCACCACGGCGACCTGTCTGGGTGCGCGGGAAGGACTCGTGATGAACTCCGTCTCCCGGCAGGCCCGGGGATTGACCAGGCAGCTGGCCACCTTGCCCTGGAAAATGTGGTCCAGGCAGGCCTGATTGCATCCAATGCAGGTATTGATCTCATCGGCGCGCCCCTGCCTGGCCTTTTTCATGAACGCCGGGTCCGCCAGAAAGGGGCGGGCCATGGAAATCAGATCCGCACTGCCGGCGGCCAGGGTCTGTTCCGCCACTTCAGGCGTGTTGATCCGGTTGCTGGTCACCAATGGGATGGACACCGCCCCCTTTAGTCGGCCGGTCACCCAGGTGAAAGCCGCCCGGGGTACCATGCTGGCAATGGTGGGAATGCGGGCCTCGTGCCAGCCGATGCCCGTGTTGATGATGGTGGCCCCGGCGGTTTCCACCTGCCTGGCCAGCGCCACCACCTGGGGCCAGGAACTGCCCCCAGCGACCAGATCCAGCATGGAGAGCCGGTAAATAATTATAAAATCGGTGCCCACCCGTTGCCGGACCTGGCGGACGATCTCCAGGGGAAAGCGAATCCGGGTCTCTCACGCCCCCCCCCCCCCAGCGGTCGCTGCGCCGGTTGGTCGCCGGGGCGATGAACTGGTTGAGCAGGTATCCTTCCGAACCCATGATTTCCACCCCGTCGTAACCGGCCTGTTGGGCCAGGCCGGCACAACCGGCAAAATCCTCGATCTGTCTAAAAATCTCATCTTCGGTGAGCGCCTTGGGCTTGAAAATATTGATGGGCGCCTGCAATGCCGAAGCGCTCACCAGACGTTTGTGAAAGCCGTACCGGCCGGTGTGCAGGATCTGCAGGGCGATCTTGCCGCCGTTGTCATGGACGGCCGTGGTGACGAACCGATGACGGGCCACCTCGTCAGCCGATCGCAATTGCGCCGCGTGGTCGGCCACACAGCCCTCCGGGTTGGGTGAAAAACCACCGGTGACGATCAGCCCCACCTCACCCCCGGCGCGCTCGGCAAAATAGGCGGCCAGGCGCTCAAAACCGTCCGGGACTTCCTCCAGGCCGGTATGCATGGACCCCATGATCGCCCGGTTCTTAAGTGTGGTAAAACCAAGTCCTAAAGGCCAAACAAGCGCGGATACAGTGGGTTGGTCATTGGTATCTCCTGCTTAAAAATCGGGGGGGGGCATCCCTGGAATCGGTTGGTTTCGGGTTTAATGCGAATGACGGTAAAACCATACCATTACCGGTCCCGGGTAACAAGCCTATCGTAGAAACCATCCCGGCCTGTTGGGTTCCATGGATACCGGCCATCATTTACCGAAGTTTGCGATTGATTTTCGTCCATAATTGGGTAAGCTGCAAGGCGATCAGGCATCGGCCAGGCATTTATATCCATATTCTCTCCATTCAATTGCAGCTTGACTGATATTCATGGTGACGACGCGTATCAACAATATGCTCGGGCGTATCCCTATCCGCATTTTCCTGCCGGTGGTGCTGACGGTATTGCTGTTCATCATGACCATCTTCCTGCTGATCCTGCCCGAGATGCAGGCACGGCTGCTGGAGGGCAAGCGCGAAGTTATCCGTGAACTGGTGGCCTCGGCCTGGAGCAGCCTCGATGGCTATGCCGGGCAGGAACGCCAGGGGTTGCTGACCCGTGAAGACGCCCAGAGGTTGGCCAAGCGCCACCTCCGGGGGCTGCGCTACGGGCATGACCTCAAGGACTATTTCTGGATCAATGACATGCAGCCACGCATGATCATGCATCCTTACCGGTCCGACCTGGAAGGCAAAGATATTTCCACCTTTGCTGATCCGGCGGGCAAGCGTCTTTTCGTGGCCTGTGTGGAGATTGTGCGCGCCGGCGGCGCCGGTTATGTGGATTACCAATGGCAGTGGATGGACGATCCCACACGCATCGTGCCCAAAATTTCTTACGTCATGGGATTTGAACCATGGGGATGGATCATCGGGACGGGCATTTACGTGGAGGACGTGCACGCCCAGATTTCCGCCATTACCCGTAAAACAACCTTCATCTGCAGTTGGATCCTTTTACTGATCATCGCGTTGTCCGTCCATATTGTCTGGCACGGTGCCAAGGTCACCCGAGAAAAAAAGCTGGCCGAAGAAAACGCGCTGGTCAAACAGGAACAACTGTTTCAAGCCGCCAAGATGGCTTCTTTAGGCACCCTGGTCTCCGGCATCGCCCATGAAATCAACAACCCGATCACCTCGGTCATGCTGAACGCACCCAACCTGAGCCGGATGTGGGCGGCCATGCTTCCCATCCTCGACCGTCACCATGCGCAGCACGGTGACTTCCAGATAGGGGCCACCGTCTACAGCCGGATCCGCGACCGGATTCCGCAGATGCTCACCGGCATCACCGATGATGCGCGCCGGGTCCGCGACATTGTCGCCGACCTCAAAGATTTTTCCCGGAACAACCCTTCCGACATGAAAGATGATGTGGACCTCAACGAGGTGGTCCACAAAGCTGTCGGGCTGACCACCAACCTGATAAAAAAATCTACACGGCACTTTAACCTGGTATACCATCCCAGCCTGCCGACCCTGGTGGGAA
>SWCD01004069.1_pt1 | contig 11143 bp, 10 predicted proteins | sample 4693011 | NCBI WGS metagenome assembly SWCD01 (sample SAMN10267278, study PRJNA491770) | bioreactor metagenome | isolation source: DHS bioreactor inoculated with marine | place: Japan: Omine Ridge, Nankai Trough | reverse complement strand
AGGACCGATTTCAAGAGAAAGGGCAGGGCCGGCAAGCACGAAAAACAACGGATCAAATTGGCGGGCGCCATCACCAAGGAACGGGCCAGCAGGCTGGAGGGCAGTTTTGGCAAGGACAAGGAACACTACCACCTGAAAAGGATAAGGGCACGAACCAAGCCCACCGAGGTCCTATGGATATTCTTCGGCATCCATACGGGCAACGCCCTGGAGATCGGCAGGCGGATGGCTGCCACGGCACTGGAAAAAGCAGCTTAGACGGCGACGATCTGAAAGGCCGATGGGAAAGGCATGTCCCGACCCCAAAAAATCAGTGCGGAAACCACCCAAGGACTACCAGAAACCTTCTTGCAGCTACCAAATCATAAAAAATCCCGGGAATATGGAAATCCCAGGATCCGTTCTGTCCAGAATTTAATAAAAATCGACCTACTCCTGAATATGCCTTAAAATTTTAAGATTCTAAAGTAAATATTTTGAGAAGGTCCTCCCCTTATTCAAGGGGAGCCAGCCCGACAATTATTCCCGTCCGAATGGCACGGGCGGACTGGCGAGGTGTCGAAGGCGGAGGGGTTAAAATGTAATTCAAGTCTCATTTACCAATCGAATTACCTAAGTTTTGGACTGTGCACGTACATTACAAAACTGCCTTACCCTGAAGTTGGATCGTCATTTTTTCGGTATCCAAGGAAGCGTCCAGTCCAATTGGGAAGGTGAAATTGTTTTCTATGTGGCCAAAGCTCATCCCGTAAACGGCAGGGATTCCCATAGGTTTTATTCGATCCATGATCACTTCCTTTAAGGAAAAGGAATCCGGATTTGTAGAGGCATTGCATCCAGCACAGACCCCAAAGGCCACTCCTGCCGCCTTTTTAAAGGTCTTGCCTTCCAAGAGTTGGGTAAGCATCCGATCTATTCTATAGGGTTGTTCCTCTATATCCTCCAAACAGACGATGGTATCGGTAAAGTCTATTTCCCACGGTGTGCCGATCAGGGCGTTCACCAGGGTAAGGCTACCCCCTGCCAATTTGCCTGTAGCAATTCCAGGGGATATTTCATAACGGTCATATTCGACATTTTTCCTTAGGTTTTCGTCGGTTAGTATCGCATTTTCAATGACCAATTCGTTCTTGGGGTGCATTACCACCTGTTGTAATTGCCCAATCGTATAAGGGTCATTAAGGGTGCTGCCAACAGGGCCGTGAAAGGTAATTAGTCCCGTTTCCTGGTGAATGCCGTTCAATAAGGCGGTTATGTCACTAAAACCAATAAAGGCCTTGGGATGTTTTTTGATGTTTTCATAGTCGATCATTCCCATGATCCGGGTACAGCCGTAGCCTCCCCTGGCACAAAGAATTCCGTCAATTTCGGGGTTGGCAAACATTTCGTCCAGGTCATCCGCACGTTCTTTGTCCGTAGCGCTAAAATACCCGTATTTCCCTAGGATGCGTTCCGTATGGTACGGGACAAATCCCATGCTAACGAGGGTATTTTTGGCATCCTCAAGGGTCTCCTTTTTTACGGCATACCCTGGCGCGATCAACCCAATAGTATCTCCCTTTTTAAGTCTTTTGGGCAGAATAGTTGTCGAAGGACGAACTGATGGGGTTTGGGCATAAATCGTAATCGGAAATAAACCCAATGCCGTAAAGCCGAGGGCAGAATTAAGAAACTGTCTCCGCTTAAACATTCTCAAGATTTTTTCAAATGCCGTTGGATCTTTTTGATCGCCGACTCAATTGATTTTTCGGGTTCTATAATATTGTATTCCCCCCAAAAGTCCGGATCGGCGAACCCGCTGGCCTCATCGGCAAGGATTACCGAAGAGCTGAGTTGATTTCTGGATTTTGGCAGATCCCCATCGACAAACTTTTCCCAGTCCGTTATGGCCATTTCCGCCGTCATACTATATTTGGAATTAAAGAACTTTTTCTTCCAATCTATCTTAAACTCCATTAGAACATTGCTGTAACTATAATACCACTTTCCGTTTTTTTCCCGATAATCTACCCTATAGGCGACATCGGTAGGCCATACATCGGCATTTATGGGCTTTCTCCTAACAAATAGCTGGGATGCTTTTTCGCGGTTCGTAATGTTCAGGGAGAAAACCGCACTGGTAAGGACCTTGTTATTGGCATCGATAAAGAGTTGACCGTTGTATAATGGGTTATCAATATCTGGCCGCTGTTTAAAATTGATAACATAAATAAGTTTATTGTTTATTGTGGTGGATCGGTCGAAGGTAAAAACGTAATCGGACAGGGACTCATTCGCAAAAATATACTGGGGGTATTTCATGATATCCACGTAAAGCGCATTATAAGGCCCTCCCTGTAACTTTAACGCCAAGGTGTCCAATTTGCTGTAGTCCGTGCTCTTCCGTGCCTTGTACAATTGTACCAAGTCTTTTCTTGCAGTGTTGTAAGGCATCTTATAAATGTTGACTACAGCCTCGGACAGGGAAACATTTTTCCTCCCTTTTTTAATGGTTTCCCGGTAAAAGGCGGTCATTTGGGTGGGAACTACAAAATAATTGTCACCTTTCTTTTTTAACGCTTCCCGAACAAATGCCGATGCATCTTTTGGGATGCTGATATCTACCTCGGGAAGTTCAGTAACCGAAACCTCCATGGGAATACGGTTTTGATCTTCGCTGAATTGAAGTAGCGGAATGGACTTGGACCTGTAACCTAAAAAGGTAATAAGTATATGATCGCCTTGTACATCATCGGGCACTTTTAACGAAAATTGGCCTTCGGCATTGGTTACGGTGCTTATATTGGTTCCCCCTAAAGAGATTGTGGCAAATACCAAAGGTTTTTTGGTGTTGCTGTCAATTACTTCACCTTTGTATTGATGATAACCTAGTTCGGTATCCTGGGCATAGGCGACCATAGTCCCTAGGTACCCTATCCATAACAGAATTAAGGCTGCAAAAAGTGATTTTCTTTGATATATAATGGGGCGTATCATGATTTCAGATTTATTGGAACCTCTCTTAACGAGAGCGAACTGTAACCTAAGATAATGAATTTAAATGAGATCTTTGTTTAGTTAACTTAATATTATAAAATGGTTGGCCGCTACTATAAGAATTGGGTTCAGGAAAAAAAACAAATGACTTCTTGCCAGTCCAAAATTTATTCAATTGGGGAGTAAGCGGTCCTTAGATCTTACGCGCTGGGCAGGTAACCGGATTTAGTCGAGTAAAAAAGAAAATTCGTTATAGGAGTCCCTTTGCCAAGCCAGGTGCCTTGTACTTGGTGAAATGGCAAAGTAGGGTGAAAAGGTGTGGACTTTCACGGTTTTTCCATCCGGTAAAAATTCCAATATGCGCAACCATCCGTCCCCTCCGTTTCCTTGCCAGCCACCACCCATGGCCTGGGCGTTAAATGTCATCTGATTAACCTTTTTCCCTGCTGCATTTTTATCGGTTCGGAAGGCCACGTGTTCCTTAAAATTATTGGGTGCACCTATGTGCCCCGAAAAAACCAACTGAATATTTTGCGAAGGCTCGATCAATTTTTCCCATATAGCTTGCCCGTAATTGGTATCGGTTAAGGGGTAGTTTTCCTTTTGGATATGCTCGTTTTTCGAATTTAGATAAGAATGGGTAAGCACGGCAACTGTATAATCAGTGTATTTTTTTTGTCCTGATACCTCTTTGGCCCAATGGATTATGGTATCCCGTGGAGCAAATTCCAAGTTCATAAACAGAAATTTACGGCCCATGGGGGAAACAAACTCAAAAGCAGCGTTCTCCAAGGTGGGTTTGCCGTCTATGTTTTTTGCCGCTGCGCCCAGCAAAGCGGCATTCGCCGGGTTTTTATGGGCAGGAAAGTATAGGTCGTAATTGGACTTCCGATTTTCAGCGCTCTTGTACCCAAAGTCATGATTGCCGGCAGCCAATATATAGGGTACTTTACCATCCAATCTGCCGAATGCTTGGGATACTGCCAGCCATTGGTCACGGCTCGTCTGGTTGCCATTCTTATGATCTGGAACCAGCATTTCATTTTGTTCGACCAAATCCCCCGTGCATAAGACCATTTTTATATTTAGTGAATCAAGTTGTTCGCTGATCCATCCCGTCATAAGGTCGAGCGTTCCCTGATTTCTTCCAAACTTCACATAGGTCTGTGTATCCGGGACCAAGATCATGGTCCATGAATTTGGATCGGAAAGTTTTGGGACTACAAATTTTTCTTGGGCAGCCAATTGCGAACCGACAAGGAAAAGTGCTATCAATATTCCCGTAAAACGCTGTAATCTAGACATAATATATTTTTTGGTTTTAATGTACGACTCGCTTTGGCTAAGGCTTTAAATTTCCGGACACCACTGCATTAAGCCATTTTTCGGCAAGCAGGGGCCAGGTTTCGGCCGCTTCGCTACCTTTTCGAAGCCCATAACCATGTCCGCCATAAGGCAATAGATGTAACTCTACCGGTACTTGGGCATCCCGTAGCGTTGTGGCCATTACCAGGGCGCTGTTTGCATAGGGATCGTCCGCGGTGGCAAAAATAAACATGGGGGGAGTGCTTTTTTCGATCTTCAGTTCGGGGGTTAAACTTCGGTTTTCCCCTTGATCCAAGTAAGCGGGGTAAATTAATAAGGTGTAATCTGGCCGACACGAAACTTCGTCCAACCCATCTACCCGCTCATAGGTCTTTTTGTCAAAATTGGTGCTCGCCCTGGCAGAAAGGCTGCCCCCTGCCGAAAAGCCCATAACACCTATTTTGTCGGGTGCCAAATTCCATTTATCGGCCTGACTTCGAACCGATCGTATCGCTCTTTGGACGTCCATCAAGGCACCTTCCCGTTTTTCTGGCACCCTGTATTCCAGTACAAAAGCCGTAAATCCGAGCTGATTTAACCATTGGGCAATTTCATAGCCTTCCTTGTCCAAGGCTAGGATTTGGTAGCCCCCACCGGGACAAATAATGATTCCTGCGCCATTCTTGTTGGAGGGTTTGGGTTCGAATACGGTTAGTGTGGGGTCGGTTACCTCGGTAACCCTCAGGACTTTATCCCGCGGATCATTGTCCATTTTTGATGGATTCTTGGGAAGGGATTCCCCCGGGACCTCGTTTGGCCAAAGATGGAATATTTCATTTGTTTGGGAATAGGTAGCCATAGTGAACAGGAAAATTGCCGCTAGCGTAAGGTTTAATTTCATGTGGTCGATTTATTTTTGATCGTGTTGATCGGAATTCGGTATCCTGACTATCTGCTTATCTTTTTCAGTTCAAAAATATCCTTACGGCGATCTCTTAAATTTCGGACCGCACCAAACTGGTTCAATTGCCGCAAGAGGTCTATGTCTACATCGGCGATCAAGATCATCTCGGTATTCGGGGTAGCTTCGGCCTTTATTCCGTTGGCGGGAAAAGCAAAGTCGCAAGGGGTAAAGACCATGGACTGGGCAAATTGGATATCCATATTGTGGACCTTTGGCAAATTCCCGACACTGCCAGCGATGGCCACATAGCACTCGTTTTCTATGGCACGTGCCTGGGCACAATGCCGTACCCGGGAATAACCATTTTGGGTATCGGTTAAGAAAGGGATAAAGAGTATATCCATTCCCTCCTCTGCCAACAATCGGCCGAGTTCTGGGAATTCGGAGTCGTAACAGATCAATATCCCTATTTTGCCACAGTCGGTATCAAAGGCTTTCAGTTCTGACCCTCCCTGCATGCCCCATACCTTGGCCTCGTCCGGGGTAACATGTAGTTTTTCGTAACGTTCCACATTGCCGTCCCGTTTGCACAAATGACCCACGTTGTACAATTTGCCATCGTGGACCTCAGGCATGCTCCCGGTTATGATATTGATGTTGTAGGAAATGGCCAATTTTGAAAACTGGCGAACAATTTCCGCCGTGTGCTTGGCCAGTTCACGAATGGCTTCCGACTCCGACAGATGGTTGTTTTCGGCCATCAAAGGGGCATTGAAAAACTCGGGGAACAGGGCGAAGTCCGACCGGTACCCCGAAACGGCATCAACAAAATATTCGGCCTGTTGCAGGAGCTCGTCCAAGTTCTTATAGGGTCTCATTTGCCACTGTATCAACCCCAAACGGACCACTTTTTTGGTGGTGGCTGCTTGGTGGACTTCTTTTTCATAGTAGATGTTGTCCCATTCCAAAAGCACGGCGTAATCATGCGATGCATCATCCCCTTCCAAATAGTTTTTTAGAATCTTTGAAGGATGGAAATCATTGGATATCTGAAAATTGAGTACGGGATCATGGATTTCCTTTTTGCGGACCTTCCCTATGTATTCCTTGGGAGAGAGCTTGTCGGCGTATTTGTGGTAGTTCGGAATTCGACCGCCAAAGGCCACCCCCTTTAGATTAAGGCGCTCACAGAGTTCCTTTCGATAATCATAAAGCCTTCTGCCCAGCCTTAGTCCCCGAAATTCCGGTTTTATAAAGACATCGATACCATAGAGCGTATCCCCTTCCATGGTATGGGTACTAAAGGTGAAGTTACCGGTTATTTGCCTATAGGTATGAAAGCCATCAAAAGTGCTATGATCCACGATGATGGATAGGGCACAGCCTGCAATCTGGTCATTGATCTTTATCACGACCTGGCCTTCCGGAAATTTATCGATCAGGGAATCTATCTGCATCTTGCTCCAAAAGGCGTCCGGCATGGTGGTGTACGACTCGATCATTGCCGATTTTAGCTCTTGATAGTCATCGAGGCCCAAAAATGCCAGTTCTATATTTTCTATTTTTTTTGATTTCATTTTAAGGTATTTCGTTTTGTAAAACTAGGAGTAATAAATAACTTCTATGGATTTTTATTTGGAATGGTGGAAAGGGAAGGTGCCGATCGGAATCGATTATATCCTAGGTGAAAGCATGATTTTGCGGATAGTTTTTTCAAAATGAACACAACGCGGTTATCGGACCAAAAAGCCGGGCAAGGCTTACCAAAGTAAAGGGCCTTCCCCCAGATATTTTTTGGCAATCGGCTGGTAATAGTCCTTTATGTCTTGCAAATCGTAGGTCTTCGTGCTTTTTGTGTACAGGTCGTATTTATTAAAATCGCGGACCCATTCCAAGTATTGCCGGTCTTTTTCGTTCAGTAGTTTTGTATAACTGCCGCCAGTGTGCCAAGGATAAAAGGAATGGTAACGAATCATGGCCATTCCGGCTTCTGGAATGGTATTTCCTTTGTGATGGGAGAGCACTTGGAACAAATACTCGTCATGGCCCCACGCCAACAGAAGGTTGTCCATCCCACACCGCTCTTTATATACACCAATATCCGTGTTGTATCGATCGTCGTGCATATCGGGATTCAAGGTGTTGAACTCTGGGTAAACACAGGTATCCGGTAAGGCGCAGCCCACTACAAAAACGTCCCCGACCATTCCCCATTGTTCCGCTTGGCTGGTTCCGTCTTCATCACATCCCCATAGAAACATGGCCTTGCCCAAATCGTGGATCAATCCCACCAGCTGCATCCAATCTGGACGATTGTCTGCCCTAATGGCTTCTGCACTCTGGATAAGGTGCTGAACGTTGGGCAGGTCCAGATCTGGGTCGCTCACATCGACCAGGATGTTGAGTTGCTCCATGGCGTCCCAAAGCGCCAAAGGCTTGTCATAAGTGAGATATTTTAGCCGCATCCGTTGTACATATTCGTAAGTCTGATACTTGCGCATCTTCCTGTAATGTTCACGAACGGCTGTTTTTACATCGGGGGCATTATAGTTTCTGAATACTTTTTCCATGATCATACATTTCCAAGGAAAAGATACAAAATAATGGTGAATGCTACCAAAAAGATACTAAAGGGTTTGGCATATTTCCATGGTTTTAGATCCAATACTCCAGCATCTTTCATTTCAAAGCGGGGCTCTTTTGGGAGCAACCAGGAGGCCAGATGCATAATGATGAGGTTTAGAACAAATTCAATGCCCCAGATGTGGACGAAATGCAGGTTTATCTTTAACACAAAATAGGTGAGGATATAAAAAAACAGTCCAAACACAAGTCCGATCTTGGCTCCGGAAGCGGACACTTTTGGAAAGAGAAAACCGGCAATAATAACGCTGGCGATGGGAATAAAGAAGATGCCGTTCAGTTGCTGTAAAAGTTGATAAAGCCCTTCCGGGGCATTGGCAACATATGGCGCGATGCCAATGGCAAATACGGCTAGCAGGGCAGAGGTCCATTTGCCCATAGCCACCAATTTTTTATCGCTGGCGTTTTTCTGAACGTATTTTTTAAATATATCAAGGCTAAAAACCGTGGCGGCCGAGTTAAGGGCGCTATTAAAAGTGGTAAGGATGGCACCCATCATTACAGCGACAAAAAATCCCGTAAGCCACTGGGGGAGTACCATTTTTACCAATTTGGGATATACCGTGTCCGGATTTCCATATAGGGATTCCCCAAAATAATAGAAGCCAATAAGTCCGGGCAGTACAATAATAAGGGGAACTAAAATTTTAAGTGCCCCGGTATACAGCAATCCTTTCTGGGCCTCTTTTAAATTAACGGCACCAAATACGCGTTGAATGATGGATTGGTGCATACACCAAAAATAGATCTGGTTTACCATCAGCCCGGTGAACAATACCTCAAAAGGAAGAATGGCCGACCGTGCACCAGGACCTATCCCGGATTCCCGACTTATTATATTGAATTTTTCCGGGGCATTGTCAAAGACTTTTCCGAGGCCTAGCAACATATTTCCATCCCCAACATTTATTAAAGCAAGAATGGGTACCATCAAGCCGGCCACCAACAGTCCAAACCCATTGATGGTATCGGTATAGGCCACCATTTTGAGTCCGCCAAAAATGGCATAAACGGCTCCAATGGTACCGACGATTAGAATGGTGACCCATATACCTTCCCGCTGGCTTATGTTCAGCATTTCTGAAATCCCGAATATGGCCTCAATGTTCAAAGCGCCGGTATACAGGACTATGGGCAGTAGGGTGGCAACAAAGGAAATGATAAGGAGTAGGGCCACCAGGGTGCGGGTAAGGCCATCAAATCTCTTTTGCAGGAATTCGGGAATGGTGGTAAGCCCCATTTTTAGGTAGCGGGGGGCAAAATAAAGGGCAGCGACCACGAGGGCCAAAGCTGAAGTTACTTCCCATGCAATGATGATCGCCCCATTTTTATAGGACGACCCGTTCATCCCCACCAAGTGTTCCGTAGATATGTTGGTCAATAATAAGGAGCCAGCAATGATGACACCCGTTAAGGACCTTCCGCCTAGGAAGTATCCGTCCCGGGTATTTAATTGGTCACGGCGTAGTTTCCAGGTGGCATAGAATGCTACAAAACCGGTAAATAGTAAGAAGGTGATAAAGGTCATTGACCTGTGGTGTGGTTAGTGGTTATTTTTTAAAAGTTAGTATTGGTGAAAGGCATCCGAAACAAACTCCAGCACCTTGGGCAAAGATTCCCGCCAGTACGTCCAGCTATGATGACCATCCCTCACCCGATATTCATGGGGCACTTCTTTTTTTCGCAGGGCGATATGCACCAAACTGTTGCCTTCGTACAAAAAATCGTCGTCCCCGCAGTCGATGTACCAACGGACCGACTTCAGTTGGTCCTGGGTCATTTTATCGATCAGGGAAAGGGCGTTGTGCTGTTCGTAGTAGGGTTGTAGGTCCTTACTGGAATAACTATCCTTATTCCTGTCCAACCTTTTTTTGAGGTCGTCCACGGAAAGGGGCCCTACATAGGCGCTTAGCGGACAGGCGGATGAAAACAGTTCGGGATGGTGCAGGGCGTACATAAAGGAACCGCCACCGCCCATGGAAAGTCCGGCCACTGCCCTATACCGTTTATCGCTCTTTATGCGATAGGTTTTTTCCACGTAGGGCATTAGCTCCTTAAAAAAGAAATCCTCGTAGTCCCAGTCTCCTTTTATGCTGTTAAAATAGCCGCGTTGTCCCGTGTCGGCATCGGGCATTACAATGATCATAGGGGTGGCCGTACCGTCTTTTATGGCGATATCCGTTATGCGCAGTACCTCCCCAAATTGTACCCATCCGGTCTGGTCGTCCCCAGATCCGTGCAACAAATAAAGTACTGGATAGCTGCGTTCGGAGGTATCATAGTCCGGAGGTAGGTAAACGGCATACTTCCGTTCACTTTTTAGAATATCGCTCTTTAGGGTAAGGTTGTCGAAGACCTTTCCGGTTTGGGCTTTAGAGGTGAAGGTCAAAAAAATGGAAAAGCTTACGAGCAGGAGAAGGTTTTTCATGGTATGGATTATTTTGTAAAGGGTTTGGTTTGGAACCTGATTGGGTTTAGTTGTAAATAGCGAATGGTACAATTTATGAAAATAATCTGAATTTTGTTGAGATTGAATTTCCTTCGCCAAAGACCGTCAAAAAGTGGAAAATTAACACCTATCGATTCAAAAATCCCAACTCCTGTTGTTGCAGATAATTCAGCGCATTGGGCCCTTCGTTGAACAGCAAGTCCAAAATGCTGGTATTTTTTATAAAACCGTGCCTATCGCCAAAGACTTGGATGTAGTTTTCCTGTACTGCGGTAATATCTTTTTTCGCGTTGACCAAGAATCGGGTATCCTTTAGGTCTTTTGGCTCTTTTTCGAAGGTTAAGGTCCTTGCTACTGGCATTTCGATTTGAAGCAATTCGCAGATTGTGGATATGGTCTGAAGGTTGAAATCCAATAGAAATTTATGCGGTTTTCCGTAAAGCGGGGCCAGATCATCCTCGTAGAATTCAAAAAAGGGAGAGGTACGATATGCCGTCTGTAGGGTTCGCCAATGATCGCGCTGCCAATGGTATTCGTTCTCTATAAGTACCTCCTTGAATTTTTGTCGGCCTTGGTCGCCGCCTACATGTTTAATGGGAATATTCAGAAGATGCCTTCCTTTGTCCGTACAGATGTAGCAGCGGTTGCGGTAGGTCTGTTTTTGATAGTTGTCCTCCATCTCCCAGCAGACTTCGTTTTGGGCAATGACCGCAAATGTTGCGATATTGGGGAAGTAGGTAGGGTGGAGGAGGAACCTCATGGGCGTGAAGTTTATAGTTTGTGGGTTTATATGTTTATGAGTTTATAAGTTTATTTTTTTCTGTCTATGCCTGAAATACGTTGACCGATTTTGGTTGGATAAAACT